>Ga0207712_10000017_pt1 | contig 337943 bp, 337 predicted proteins | sample KBSS44metaG_FD_184402 | JGI IMG/M metagenome (GOLD analysis project Ga0207712, IMG submission 184402) | Switchgrass rhizosphere microbial communities from Kellogg Biological Station, Michigan, USA - KBS S4-4 metaG (SPAdes) (version 2) | ecosystem: Host-associated > Plants > Roots >... | reverse complement strand
TAGAGTTACGGCGGCAACAGCGGCAGGGAAACGCCCGGACCCATCCCGAACCCGGAAGCTAAGCCTACCAGCGCCAATGATACTGACCCTCCGGTCGGAAAAGTAGGACACCGCCGAACACAAATTAAGTCCGATGCCCCCCAATTTCGATTGGGGGGCATCGGCATTTTTGTATTTGGATTGCGGACGTCTGCTTACGAAGAAGCGTCGCATTCGAATAACTGCGTTAGTTTGATTCGATTCGTTATTGACTTTATGCCCTTGAGGCCGCGCCGGCGGCAGGACGTACTAGCGGTCGACGGGCTCGAACTCGGCCAGGACCACGTCTGCCTCCAGGCCTTCGACGGCTCCCACCAAATTCAAGGGAGCCGTCGGTGTGCCAGCTTCGATCAGGTGCGGGATGCGAAGGATTCCCGCAGTCGTTTGCACGGAACTCACTGTTCCCTCGCGCTCGACGCCGAGCACCCTGATGTCTTCCGGCGCCGCGGCGGTCCCGGTGCCATGCGCCTGGACATGAGTTTCGACGCTGCGGGGTTGTCCGTCGACGGCGAATTCCAGGATGGCCGAGTGCTCGCCCGCGACGATCGCGCGCACGAAGGCGGCGACCGCCACTGGATCCCCGACGCCGTCGTAGATCCAGCGCGTTCCAAGCGCTGAGTGCTGCATGTTGTCCAGGAAGAACTCGTCTGCCCCCACGAGTGCGGCCTCGCGATAGCTCAGGACGATCTGGATCAGTCGGCTGCCATCGCGCACGACCAACGTCTCGATTCCGACCTTGCCTGCAGGATCGTCGAATCGGTATGAGAGTCGTGAACGAACTTCGATGGCGTTTGGATCACCGTCGAACCAATCGGCTTCCGCCAACCACTTCTGCGCGAGTTCGGCCTTGGTCGGGCTGATGGTGGCGGTGGGGTGGACGATCGCCATGCCGTAAGCGTAGCGGCAACTCACCGTTGTTAATCGGCGTCGCGTCAATGAGCTTTGAGTCAGTCGAAGAGCGTGGCGACCGGTGATACCCGGTTCTTCTCCAACGCGAGGAGACTTCTCTTGCGGTCCAGTCCGCCGCCGTATCCGGTGAGGCTGCCATTCGCTCCGATCACGCGATGGCACGGCACGATGATTCCAATTGGGTTGTGGCCGTTGGCCAGACCGACTGCTCGTGAAGCGCTTGGTGAGCCGATCTGTTCGGCGATCTGTCCGTACGACCGCGTCTGGCCGTAGGGAATCGTGAGCAACGCCTCCCACACGCGCCGTTGAAAGGCCGTGCCCATGAGGTCTAGGTCGAGGTCGAATTCCATCAGCTCGCCGTCGAAATACGCTTCCAGCTGCGCGACGGCGTCCTCGAAAGCAGACTCGCTCGACTCCCAACCGTCGTGACTCGGCTCGTACGTCTGATCGACCATCCGCAGATGCATGAGCCGGCCATCGCGACCCGCCAGCGTCAAGGGTCCGACCGGGCTCTCGATGGTGCGGGTATGAATCGTGGCCATCACCGTTGCTCCTTCGGGGCCGAATGTGGCGGCCATTGGTTGACGTCGTGATCGAGTGCAGTCCACAGGTGCTGGGTGGCGTAGGCGCGCCACGGCCGCCAGTGGGTGCTCGCCTCGCTCAACGACGCGGCGAGGCCGAGTTGTTTGGCGGCGACCTGGACGCCGAGGTCGGTGGCCGGAAATGCGTCGGGATCGCCGAGCCCGCGCATGGCGATCACTTCCGCAGTCCACGGTCCGATGCCGGGAAGTGCCAGCAGCTGCTCGCGGGCGCGGTTCCAGTCGCAGCCAGGGCCGAGGACGACCCGACCGGCCGCGAGCGCGCCGATCAACGCGACGACCGTGCGCTGGCGTGCTTTCGGCAGGGCCAGGTATGCGGGGTCGACGTCGGCGAGTTGTTCGACCGATGGAAACGCATGCGTCAGAGCGCCATTCGCATCGTCGACAGATGATCCATACGCCTCGACGAGTCGTCGAGCGTGCGTCCGCGCCGCCTTGGTCGACACCTGCTGACCGAGCACGACGCGCAGCGCCAATTCGTTCTCGTCGACGGTTCGAGGGATCCGTTGTCCCGGTGCCTTCGCGACGAGTGCGCTCAGGTGCGGGTCGCCACCGAGGACGTCGATGACGGCCTCCGGATCGGCATCCAGGTCGAGCAGTCTCCTGCAACGGGCGATCGCGGTCGAGAGATCCCTCATGTCGTCGAGCACCAATTCGCATCGGACATGGTCGACGCGCGGGGTCAGGGCAACGATTCCCGTGCCGGATGGCAATCGAAGCGTGCGCCGGTATGCGCCGTCGCGTACTTCCTCGACGCCGGGGACGGCCGTCGCGGCGAGGTGGCCGAACAGTCCCTCATGGGCGAACGGGGTGCGTACCGGTAGTCGTACCGACAGCACCCCTGCGCCGCCCGTATCGCCTCGGCCAAAGCTCGTGAGTGCGCGGTGGCGCAGTTCGGTGGGCGTGAGCGCGTAGGTCGATCGGATGGTGTCGTTGAATTGCCGGATGCTCGAGAAGCCGGCCGCGAACGTCACGTCGCTGAACGCCAGGTCGGTGGTCTCGATCAGCACCCGGGCGGTCTGCGTGCGTTGAGCACGAGCGAGGGTCAACGGGTTGGCGCCCACCTCGGCCTGTAGGAGCCGCTCCAGCTGTCGGGTGGTGTATCCGACGCGGGCGGCCAATCCCGTGACACCGTCGCGGTCAACCGTTCCGTCGGCGATCAGGCGCATGGTGCGCGCGACGACGTCACTGCGGACGTTCCACTCCGGAGAACCCGGCGACGCGTCCGGCCTGCAGCGCTTGCACGCTCGGAATCCGGACTTCAGCGCCGCCGCGGCCGTCGGGTAGAAACGGACGTTGCGAGCGAAGGGCGGACGGACGGGACAGCTTGGCCTGCAATATATTCCGGTGGTCAGCACGGCCGTGACGAACCAGCCGTCGAACCGGGCGTCCTTGGATTGGACGGCTCGGTAACAGCGGTCGAAGTCTTCGTGCATGCTTGTCACACTGACACGTCGATACGGTCAGCACTAGCGGAAAACCGACATCAATGTGGGCCTGTGCCGATCGGCCTTGCGGCTGGACCGGGCATCGATGCGTGCCGAGCGTTGGTCAGCGGAAGGGCCGCGGACCGTCGTGGCGTCGCACCCGAACACCGGCAGGTCGACATCGCGGAGCGGAATGCGGCGTACTACGAGTGGTATGGCCCGTTCACGGCAGTGCAGCGGAGCCTTCTGCCGGCGCGCTGCGCCCCGCGAGAGTAGTGGAGCCCTCCTGTACCGTTTCGCCATCTTGATTCGTGATGCGACTTCCCAGCACGAGAACGTCGGCTCCGAAGGCCTGCCGTAGCGAGTCGATGCGAAGGTGGAGATAAAGCTTGTCGCCGGCCTTGATGGGGCGAATGAATCTCAGCTCTTGCGCGGATTGAACGACTTGCTCGTCCTCGATCGGAATGTTTGCGTGCTCAAAGAAAGCCATTTGGGCCCGATAACCGAAGATCGACGTGAAGGTCAGTGAGGCGAGGATCGAGTCGTGCCCGAGGTCACGCGCGGCGTCGTCGTCGAGATACGCATCGTCGGTGTTCTTGACCGCCTTCGCGTACTCACGAATCTTCTCCCTCCCGACCTCGAAGTAGTCGGGATGGGTGTACGTCAGGCCGACGATGTCGGGTGACAAGGCCATGAGTAAGCAACATATCTGGCTCCGTGCGCCCTCACCAAGTGCACTCCAGTGTCGACCACCGGCATGATCGACCAATGAGCCTCGTTCCGCTGCCGACCGCCACCATCGACGACGCCGACGTGGCATGCGTGCTGCGGCGTGCAGTCGGCCTCATCAATCCAATGCTCGACCTGCTCGCCGGCCTCGACCTGCTCGGCCTGAAGAAGCGCACACACGAGCTGGGAAGCTCTCAGACCCCCGGCGCCAAGGTGGCCGATGCCGCCGCGTGGGCGCTCAACGCCGTTGACGTGCCGGGGACCGAGGCGTGGGAGGGGATGGACCTCGACGATCGAATCGACTGGTGGGTGCGACGGGTTGGTGCGGTCGACACGATCGTCGTCGCGTTTCCCGGCGCATTCGGTGTCATCGCCGATCGACTTCCCGTGCAGGATCTGCTCGCCTTCGCCAGCCAATCGATCGTTCTGTGCGCAGTCGCGCGAGAGTTGGGTGTCACCGATCGGCGGGAGCAAGTGCGCCTGCTGGGTGCGGTCATGTGCGACCGCGATCTCGACGTCGTGGACACCCCCGAGGACGGCGGGAATACACCAGAGCTCGAGTGGACGCCCAAGGGTCTCGGAAGGGCGTTGTGGCAGCTTGCTGGACTCATGCGTGCAATCGGCGACGAACTCGTCAAGCGGCCGCGTCCACGCCGCATCTTTCGCTACCTCGGGATGTTGCCCGCGGCGGGTGCCGTCGCCGACTTCCTCGGCGAGTACGGCGCACTGGTGCGCGCGTCCAAGGAAGGGCGGCAGTGGATCGCAACCCACGAGGTGGCCGTCGGAGGCTAGGCCGCACCTACAATCCGACACATGGCTCAACTGGTGCAGCGGTACCTGGATCAGATTCGGGCCGAGCACGCGGACGTCAGCGAGGGTGCGCTAGCGAGCTACATCCCCGAACTGACCCGCGTCGATCCGAGCGGGTTCGGTCTTTCGTTGTCGTCGTCGGACGGTTTCGTCTACGAATCCGGCGATGCCGCAGTCGAATTCACCATTCAGTCGATCTCCAAGCCCTTTACGTACGCATTGGCGCTGGACCGCATCGGTCAGCAGGCCGTCGATGCGAAGATCGGCGTCGAGCCATCTGGTGACGCGTTCAACGAAATCAGCGTCGACAAGGCCACCAAGATGCCGAAGAACTCGATGATCAACGCCGGGGCGATCGCGGCGGTGTCGCTCATCCCTGCGCGGACTCCCGACGAGCGGTTCGAACAGATCCGAGACTTCTATTCCGCGTTCGCGGGTCGGCAACTCGAACTCGATCACGACGTGTACGCATCGGAGAAGGCCACCGGCAGCCGCAACCGCGCCATCGCCTACATGCTGCAGAGCTTCGGCGTGCTCGACGACGATCCCGACGAGGTACTCGACGTGTACTTTCGCCAGTGCTCGTTCAACGTGACCTCCACCGACTTGGCGCGGATGGCCGCGACGTTGGCACGCGGCGGCCTGAACCCGTTGACCGGTCGCAGGGTCACGAGCGCCGACGTGGTGAAGCGGACGCTGTCGGTGATGGTGACGTGCGGTATGTACGACGCGGCAGGCGATTGGGTAAGTGCCGTCGGGATGCCAGCCAAGAGCGGCGTCGGAGGCGGCATCGTCGCGGTGCTTCCCGGCCAACTCGGGATCGGCGTCTACTCGCCGCTGTTGGATGCCAAGGGCAACAGCGTGCGGGGAGTTCGGTTGTGCCGCAGCCTGTCCGAACAGCTCGGGCTGCACTTCTTGAACGTGTCTCGCGACGGTCGGGCCACGTTGCGGGCGGTATACGAACCGTGCGACAAGGTGCGCGTGTATGAGGCGCACGGCGATCTGCTGTTCAGCGGCGCTGAGCAGGTGCTGCGCACGGTCGATCGGGATCGGGATGCGTTCGACGCAGTGATCCTCGACGTGTCCCGCGTCGACGACATCGACGATGCCGCTCGCGCCCTGCTGTCCGGGATGACGGTGACGTTGCGGGCGCAGGGAAAGCACGGTTACCTCGTCGACCCGGAAGGAATCGTGATTCGCAACGAACCCGAGTTCGAAGAGTCCCGCTACCTCACGCTGGACGATGCAGTCGCGGCGGCGAGGGCGTCGACCCGTGCGGACTTCGCACGCTAGACGGGCGTCGCCAGCGTGGTGGGTTCGTCGTGGCCGCGCAGCGTCACGGTGTCTCCCAGTTGCCAGTGGGCAGACTCGGTTTCGGCGGCGTGCTCGACGGTTGCCGACGACGCGACGAGGTGACCTTCGATCTCCTTCGACAACTCGCACAACCTGGCGGCCTCGTTGACCGGCTCTCCGATCACGGTGTACTCGAAGCGGTCCTTGGCGCCGACGTTGCCCGCCACCACTTGGCCAGACGCGACCCCGATCCCTGCCTGAACACTCGGGGCCTCGACACGCAGCCGCTCGGCCATTCTGCGGGCGGCGGCGAGCGCCTCACCCTCGGCGTCATCGAGCGACACCGGAGCGCCGAAGACGGCGAGCACCGCGTCGCCCTCGAACTTGTTGACCAACCCGTGGTGGTTGTCGACCTCGTCGACGACGACCGCGAAGAACCGGTTCAGCAGTTCGACGACCTCTACTGCCGGTCGGCCGGTCACGAGCTTCGTCGACCCGATGATGTCGACGAAGATGACCGCAGCGTGGCGTTCCTCGCCGCCAAGTTTCGGGCGTTCCTTCTCGGCGAGCTTCGCGACCTCCTTGCCGACGTGCTGACCGAAGAGGTCGCGCACCCGCTCGCGCTCGCGCAGACCCACGACCATCGTGTTGAAACCTCTTTGTAGCTGGCCTAGTTCGGTGCCGTCGAACACGACGAGTTCGGTGTCCAGATCACCCCGCTCGACGCGATTGAGCGCGGCCCGCACGCTCCGTACCGGGGTGGCAGTGAGCCAGGACAGGATCCACATCAGGATGAAGCCGAACACCAGCGCGAAGATCGCGAGAATCATTACGGCAACGGTGAACTGGGTTGGCGAGACGATCTGCAAGGACAGCGTGATGATGGCCGCGAGCAGGATGCCAAGTACGGGCACGCCCGAGCCGAGCGCCCAGACGGTCAGCGTCCGGCCCATGATGCCGGGGGCGAAGCGGCGGGGCGGGGGACCCACCTCCAGCGCCTGCGCGGCGACCGGGCGGAGCGCGAACTCGGTGAAGAGATAGCAACTGGCAGAGACGACGATCCCGGGAAAGCTAACTCCCAGCAGAACCTTGGGGATGTAGTTGACGTCCTGTAGGCCGTAGAGGATGGTCAGCACGACGGTGCCACCGCCCCAGAGGGCGAGAAGGACGCGGGTCAGGCGCCACGGCGCGAAGAAGGTGTTTAGCTGGTCCTTCGGCGTCGGCTGGCGCTCCTCCAACGCCCACCGCACGTTGTTGATCACCCGGTTGGTTGCCCAGACGACGCCGACGACGAACGCCAATCCGATGTAGCTGGGGGCCACCGCGAAGGTGATCCACAGGACGTCTGAGTCGAAGACGCTCGGCACGGGGAAGGTGACCGTCACGACCAGGAGCGCGACGCAGACACCGATGAAGTTCGCGACGAGTACGACCGTGGTGAGGATGACCTGGATCCGGATCCGTCGTCGACGCTGGCTCTCAGAGACCCGGCCCAACATCCAGGACCCATATTCGGGGGTCGAAGGAATCCGGCTGCTCTGGTTGGTGACCTTCTCCAGCACTTGGCCCAGTCGTTGTGCCGTGGTCTTTTCCTGCGTCATCGTGGCGTCAGCCTAGTTAACCGCCGTCGACCCTTATGGTGGTCCGGTGCGCCTCGTCATCGCCCAGTGCACCGTCGACTACGTCGGCCGCCTGACCGCCCACCTTCCCTCTGCCCGCAGACTGTTGTTGGTCAAGGCCGACGGATCGGTGAGCGTGCACGCCGACGACCGCGCCTACAAGCCGCTGAACTGGATGAGCCCGCCGTGCTGGATGGTGGAGGAGACCGACGGTCCCGCGCCGGTATGGGTGGTGGAGAACAAGGCGGGCGAACAGCTACGCATCACGATCGAGGACGTCGAGCACGACTCCAGCCACGAACTCGGCGTCGATCCCGGCCTGGTGAAGGATGGCGTCGAGGCCCACCTCCAGGCGTTGCTCGCTGAGCACGTCGAGCTGCTCGGCGTCGGCTACACCCTGGTGCGACGCGAGTACATGACGGCGATCGGCCCCGTCGATCTGATGTGTCGTGACGAGTTGGGCCGGTCGGTCGCCGTCGAGATCAAGCGCCGCGGCGAGATCGACGGCGTCGAACAGCTCACCCGCTACCTGGACCTGCTCAACCGCGACGCTCTGCTGGCACCGGTGAGCGGCGTGTTTGCCGCGCAACAGATCAAGCCTCAGGCGCGCACGCTGGCGACCGACCGTGGAATACGTTGCGTCACACTGGATTACGATCAGATGCGCGGGATGGACAGCACCGAGTTCCGGCTGTTCTGAGCGCCTAGACTGGTCGAATGGGCAAACGGCGCGGCACACCTCCACGGGGGGTACGGCCGCTGCAGACGTCCAGGCGCGTCGAGGTCGGGCCGGACGGCTACGACTACGAGGTACGACCCGTCGCGGCGTCGCGGGCGACCAAGCCCTATCGGTGTCCGGGCTGCGACCACGAGATCAAGGTAGGCGTCGCGCACGTCGTCGTGTGGCAGACGGATCTGGGTGAGTCCGCCGTGGACGATAGGCGTCACTGGCACACGGCATGCTGGGCCAACCGCGCGAACCGCGGGCCGACGAGAAGGTGGTCGTAGCGGTCGTCAGGCGGGTTCGACGAGTTCGACCAGCACGCCGCCCGCATCCTTGGGATGGATGAAGTTGATCCGCGAGTTCGCCGTACCTCTGCGCGGTTGGTCATAGATCAGCCGGATGCCATCGGCACGCAGTTTTTCGGAGATCGCGTCGAGGTCGCTGACGCGGTAGGCGAACTGCTGCAGGCCGGGTCCGCGCTTGTCGAGGAACTTCGCGATTGTCGACGTCTCGTCGAGCGGGGCCATCAGCTGAATCTGCGTGCTGCCCTTGGGTGCGCCACGGACCGCGAGCATCGCTTCGCGAATGCCTTGGTCGTCGTTCACCTCTTCATGCAGGACGATCATCCCGAGGTGGTCGTGATACCACTTGATGGCAGTATCTAGGTCGGGCACCGCGATGCCAACGTGATCTACTGCGGTCACGAGGGCGCTGGCGAGCGCTGGACGTGCATCAACCTGTTCGGTCGTCATTTAGCCACGGTAACCTTTACGCAATCGTTTGAATATGTTAAATCGGCCACACGGGCTCGCAGCCATGTATTCGGAGGTAAAGACATGACCACGTCGGTGATCGTTGCAGGTGCACGCACGCCGGTAGGCAAGTTCAGCGGCTCGCTCAAGGACTTCTCCGGAAGCGATCTGGGCGCCATCGCCATCAAGGGTGCACTCGAGAAGGCGAAGGTTCCCGCGTCGGCCGTCGAGTACGTGATCATGGGCCAGGTCTTGACGGCGGGAGCGGGCCAGATGCCTGCCCGCCAGTCGGCCGTCGCCGCGGGGATTCCCTGGGACGTCCCCTCGTTGTCGATCAACAAGATGTGCCTGTCGGGGATCGACGCGATCGCCCTCGCCGACCAGCTCATCCGGGCTGGCGAGTTCGACGTGGTGGTGGCTGGTGGTCAGGAGTCGATGACCCAGGCGCCGCATCTCCTCATGGGCAGCCGCGCGGGCTTCAAGTATGGCGACGTGACGATGCTCGACCACCTCGCGTACGACGGCTTGCACGACGTCTTCACCGACCAGCCGATGGGTGCACTGACCGAGCAGCGCAACGACGTGGACGAATTCACCCGCGTTCAGCAGGACGAATACGCCGCGCAGTCGCATCAGCGTGCAGCAGCGGCGTGGAAGGATGGCGTCTACGCCGACGAGGTCGTGCCCGTCTCGATTCCGCAGCGCAAGGGCGATCCGATCGAGTTCGCCGAGGACGAGGGCATCCGCGCCAACACCACCGCGGAGTCGCTGGCGAGCCTCAAGCCGTCGTTCCGCAAGGACGGCACCATCACCGCGGGCTCCGCATCGCAGATCTCCGACGGCGCATGCGCGGTCGTGGTGATGAACAAGGCCAAGGCCGAGGAACTCGGACTGGAGTGGCTGGTCGAGATCGGTGCGCATGGCGTCGTCGCGGGCCCCGATTCGACCCTGCAGAGCCAGCCCGCCAATGCCATCAAGAAGGCCGTCGCCAAGGAGGGCATCTCGATCGATCAGCTGGACGTGGTCGAGATCAACGAGGCGTTCGCAGCCGTTGCCCTCGCCTCTACCCAGGAGCTGGGTCTTGACGAGGCAAAGGTCAACGTCGACGGCGGCGCCATCGCCATCGGACATCCGATTGGCATGTCCGGCGCGCGGATCACGTTGCACGCGGCCCTCGAACTCGCGCGCAAGGGTTCCGGATACGCGGTCGCTGCGCTGTGCGGTGCTGGGGGCCAGGGCGACGCTCTGATCCTGCGTCGCCCCTGACGCCAACCAGCCGTCAACGACGCTTTGTAGTAGCTAGTGCGCCTGTCGTGCACAATGGCGCCATGACAAGCACTTTCGACCTTCGCGCCGCCACGGGGTGGTTCCGTCTCATTGCCTTCGCGGAGGCGGTGAGTTGGGTCGGCCTGCTGGTCGGGATGTACTTCAAGTACCTGGGTAGCCCGCGCACTGAGGTCGGTGTGAAGGTGTTCGGCATGGCCCACGGACTGATCTTCATCGCATTCATCGCGACGGGGCTGCTGGTGGGAATGGCATCGAAGTGGCGAATCCGTACATGGCTGCTGGGTTTGCTGGCGAGCATCGTGCCGTTGGCGAGTGTGATCTTCCTCATGTGGGTCGAGCGCAGCGGTCAGCTCGGTGCGGCAAGGGCTGTCGAACCGGCCTCATCTACCCCCGGTCCGGCATGACAGACTTGAGACCGTGACACGTCCCCGACCTTCCATGGGCGCCGGTCTCGCTGGCGCAGTCGACCTCTCGGCGCTCAAGAAGCCGGCCACTACGCAAGGCGGTTCGGCCGCGAACGTGTCCGGCGGCGTCGAGGTGACCGAAGTCAACTTCGAAGCCGAGGTGCTCGTCCGATCCGGCCAGGTACCGGTCGTGGTGCTGTTGTGGTCGCCCCGCAGTGAGTCGAGTGCGCAGCTCGGCGCGTCGCTCGCCGATCTAGCGGGTGCCGACGGCGGCACGTGGTCGCTCGCGACGGTCAACGTCGACACGACCCCGCGCGTAGCGCAGATGTTCGGGGTAGAAGCCGTTCCGACCGTGGTCGCCATCGCAGGCGGTCAGCCGTTGTCGAGCTTCAAGGGCGTCCAGCCGCCCGAGCAGCTCCGGCGTTGGATCGACTCGCTGCTCGATGCGACGGCCGGCAAGCTCGAAGGCGGCCCCGAACAGGCAGAGGCCGTCGACCCGGAGTTGGCCGCTGCGCGGGATCACCTCGACGCAGGCGACTTCGATGCCGCGCTCGCGTCGTACCGCGCAATTCTCGACGCAAGGCCGGGCCACGTCGAAGCAACGGCCGCGGTACGTCAGATCGTCTTCCTGCAACGGGCAACGTCGCGCGCCCCCGGCGCGGTCGTGGCCGCCGACGCTGCGCCCGACGACATCGAGTTGGCGTTCGCTGCCGCGGACGCCGAGCTCATGCAGCAGAACGTCGCGGCGGCGTTCGACCGGTTGATCGGCCTGGTCAAGCGCACGGCTGGCGACGACCGCACGAAGGTGCGCACGCGACTCATCGAATTGTTCGACCTATTCGATCCGGCCGATCCCGAGGTGATCGCAGGCCGTCGCAACCTGGCCAACGCGCTCTACTAGGTCAGCGCGACCGCTGTCGAACGTGGATTACCGCCACGCATATTCGCGAAATGCGTGGAGGTAACCCACGTTCGGCGAGCAAGCTTCTAGGCGGGCTCGAACCACAGGGCCGACAACGGCGGCAGCACCATCACGGCCGACGCGGGCCTTCCGTGCCACGGATCCGAGGTCGCTTCCACCTCGCCGAGATTGCCTGCGCCTGCACCGTTGTAGATGGTGGCGTCGGTGTTGAGGATCTCCCGCCACGTGCCGGTATGCGGCAACCCCAGCTGATACCGCGTGTGCTCGCTGCCCGAGAAGTTGAACACGCAGGCGAGCACGGAGCCGTCGTCACCGAAGCGAAGAAAGCTCAACACGTTGTTGGCAGAGTCGTTGGCGTCGATCCAGGAGTAGCCGTCGGGCTTGGTGTCCTGCGACCAGAACGCCCGCCGCTCGCGGTAGATGCCGTTGATGTCGTGCACCATCCGCTGAATGCCGCCCGAGAAGCTGTTCTCGTCGAGCTGATACCAGTCGACTCCGCGCTCCTCCGACCACTCGGCTCGCTGGCCGAACTCCTGGCCCATGAAAAGCAATTGCTTGCCAGGATGCGCCCATTGATAGGCCAGCAGGCTGCGGAGTCCCGCGGCCTTCATGTGGTCGTTGCCCGGCATCCGACCCCAGAGCGTGCCCTTGCCATGCACGACCTCGTCGTGGCTGATGGGCAGTACGAAGTTCTCGCTGAACGCATATAGCAGAGAGAAGGTCAGCTCGTGATGGTGGTAGCTGCGGTGGATCGGGTCGCGGGCCTCGAACGCCAGGGTGTCGTTCATCCAGCCCATGTTCCATTTCATCGAAAAGCCCAGCCCGCCAAGGTTTGTCGCGCGGGTGACGCCTGGCCACGAAGTCGACTCCTCGGCTATGGTGACGATCCCGGGCGCTACCTTGTGCACGGTGGCGTTCATCTCTTGCAGGAACTGCACGGCCTCCAGGTTCTCCCGACCGCCGTAGATGTTCGGCGTCCAGCCGCCCTCGGGACGCGAATAGTCGAGGTAGAGCATCGATGCGACGGCGTCCACCCGCAGGCCGTCGACGTGGTAGTCCTGCAGCCAGTACAGGGCGTTGGCGACCAAGAAGTTCCGTACCTCGGGCCTGCCGAAGTCGAAGACATATGTGCCCCAGTCGAGTTGCTCGCCGCGACGGGGGTCGGAGTGCTCGTAGAGCGGCGTACCGTCGAACCGGCCGAGCGCCCACTGGTCCTTGGGGAAGTGGGCGGGCACCCAGTCGACGATCACGCCGATCCCTGCCTGGTGAAGCGAGTCGACGAGGAATCGGAAGTCGTCCGGCGTACCGAGACGTGACGTGGGTGCATAGTAGGAGGTCACCTGATAGCCCCACGAGGGGCCGAACGGGTGTTCGGCGACGGGCAGCATCTCGACGTGAGTAAAGCCCTGTTCGACAACGTAATTGGTGAGTTCCGTGGCCAATTGGCGATAGCTGAGGCCCGGCCGCCATGACATCAGGTGCACCTCTAGCGTGCTCATGGGCTCGAACACGGGGTTGAGCCGTGCGCGACGTTCCATCCACGCTGCATCGCCCCACGTGTACTCGCTCAACGTGACGCGCGATGCGGTCTGCGGCGGTACCTCGGTGGCGAAGGCCATGGGGTCGGCGCGGTCGATCACCGACCCATCGGCGCCGCGTACCCGGAACTTGTAGAGCTCGCCGACCCGTAGTCCTGGCCAGAAGAGCTCCCACACACCCGACGAGCCGAGCATCCGCAACGGTGCCTCATAGCCGTCCCAATGGTTGAACTCTCCGATGAGGCTGACGCCCTTGGCATTTGGTGCCCAAACTGCAAATGAAACGCCCTCGACCACGCCGTCGGGCGTGGTGAAGCTGCGCGGGTGCGCGCCGAGGATCTCCCACAGTCGTTCGTGCCGCCCCTCGGCGAACAGATGAAGGTCGATCTCGCCAAGCGTTGGAAGGAATCGGTAGGGGTCGGCCACGGTGTGCGCGTCGACGGTGTCGCCGTCGCCGCGGTAACCCACCTCGAGGCGGTAGTCGACCAGGTCGGTGAACGGCACCGCGCCTGCGAACAGGCCGCCCTCGACGTGGGTGAACGAGTAGCGCTCGCCGCCGATGACTGCCCGGACGCCAACGGCGTGCGGACGTAGTGCCCGGATGACGGTGTGGTCGCCGTATTCGTGGGCGCCCAGAATCGAGTGCGGGTCGTGGTGCTCACCGGCGAGCAGCCGATGCAAGTCGGAGTCGTTGGGTCGAAGATGTTCGCTGGTGTGTTGCTTCACGGTGGTCATGGACTTCACTCCCTCCTCAGCAGGCTGAGGCGTTTCTCGACAGGGATGGCGGGCATGTTCAGAACGTGCGCGACTGCCTTGGCCGGGTCGAGGCGGACGTAGTTGGACTGGCCCCACTGGTATTCCTCACCAGTGATCTCGTCGCGGACCCAGAACCGCTCATAGGTCTCTCGGCCGAGCGCGCCCACGTCGATCCACAGCGTGCCTTCCTCCGGACCGAATGGGTTGAGGGTCACCACCACCATGACGCAGTCGCCGGAGATCGGGTCGAACTTGCTATAGGCCAGCAGGGCGTCGTTCTCGATGTGGTGGAACTTGATGGTGCGCAGTTGGGCCAGCGCGGGATGGAGGTGGCGAATCTCGTTGAGCCGGGTCAGGAAGGGCTCCAGTGACTCGCCCCTGGTGAGGGCGGCTTCGAAGTCGCGAGGCCGCAGTTGGTACTTCTCCGAGTCGAGGTATTCCTCGCTGCCCTCTCGGACGGCTTGGTTTTCGAACAGTTCGTAGCCGGAGTACACGCCCCACGATGAGCTCATGGTCGAGGCCATCACGGCGCGGATGGCGAACATGCCTGGTCCACCGTGTTGGAGGCTTTCGTGCAGGATGTCCGGCGTATTCGGCCAGAGGTTCAGCCGAGCGTAGTCGGCGTGTTCGGCGATCTCCTCGCCGAACTCCGTGATCTCCCACTTCGCCGTTCGCCAGGTGAAGTACGAATACGACTGCGTGAAGCCCAGCTTTGCAAGTCCGAATAGGCGCGCCGGTCGCGTGAACGACTCGGACAGGAAGATGACGTCGGGGTCGTCGTTCTTGACCTCGGCGATCAGCCACGCCCAGAAGTCGGGCGGCTTGGTATGAGGGTTGTCGACCCGAAATACCTTGATTCCGTGCGATATCCACAGGCGAACGACACGTAACACCTCTTGATAGATGCCTGCCGGATCGTTGTCGAAGTTGACCGGGTAGATGTCCTGGTACTTCTTCGGCGGGTTCTCCGCGTAGGCGATCGTGCCGTCGGGTAACACCGTGAACCACTCCGGGTGGTCCTTGGCCCACGGGTGGTCGGGGGCGCACTGCAGTGCGAGGTCGAGTGCGACTTCGAGACCCTGGTCTCGCGCGGCGGCGACGAAGTCGTCGAAGTCGTCGAAGCTACCGAGCTTCGGGTGGATGGCGTCGTGTCCGCCCTTGTCGCTGCCAATGGCCCACGGCGATCCGACGTCCTTCCCCGTTGCGGTGACGCTGTTGTTGCGGCCCTTTCGATGCACCTTGCCGATCGGGTGGATGGGCGGCATGTAGACGATGTCGAAGCCCATCTTCGCGATGCGCGGCAGGGCCTTGGTGGCCGTGGCGAAGGTGCCATGTACGGCGTTGCCCTTGCCGTCGGTGCCACCCGTTGATCGCGGAAACATCTCGTACCATGCGCTGAACCTAGCCAGCGGACGATCCACCCACACGCCGAATTGTTCTCCGCGAGTGACAAATTCGCGAAGTGGATACTTCGCCAAGAGGTCTGCGACGTCGATCCCGAGCGCATCACCCGCTCGCATGTGCGGATCGCCTGGCGCGCGAAGCTTCGCCGCCGCCTCGATCAACGGCATGCGAAGCTGACGCGGTACGCCCGTCGCGGCCCGCTCTAGCAGCTGCGCGCCGGTGAGCAGGTCATTCGACAACTCGGACTCACTTTGGCCCGCTTCGAGTTTGGCGGTAACCGAGTGTCGCCACGTCGTGATCGGATCGCCCCAGCCGTCGACGCGAAAGGTCCACAATCCGACGGCATCAGGAACGAACTGGCCGTGATAGACGTCTGGGGTTCGCCCCAGAGACATCGCAAAGGCCTGCGGTTTCACTCTTGACGAAGGCGCCACGACCGCTTCGATCGGGATGGCCGTGGGGGATACCTCAGCGGGTCCCTTGGCCAACCGCGGATAGGCGGTCCCGTGATACCGCACGACCAGTGTCGCCGCCACCGCGTCGTGGCCTTCGCGCCACACGGTCGCCCGCACCGGCACCACCTCTCCGACGACGGCCTTGGCGGGAAACCGTCCACCGGATACGGCGGGTTCGACGTCATCGATCCCGATACGACCGGTCAACACCCAACTCCTCACGCTGGCGTGGCCTGACGGCCGCGCAATGCCCACGGATTGCGATCACAACCCTTCGTGCCGCATACCCACCGTAGTGTCCGGCTCAATCACCTTGCGGTGAATGGACGATGAGAAAGCTGCGATGACTCCGGTGAGGAGCCTGCGGGCCCATGGAATGTCAGTAAGCTGAGCGCGTGTGAAAGCACTCCGTCGATTCACCGTCCGCGCCCATCTACCCGAACGACTAGCGGCGCTGGGGAGCCTTTCGTTCAACCTGCGATGGTCGTGGGACACCGCGACGCAGGATCTGTTTGCCGCAGTCGATCCCGAGTTGTGGGAGCAGGTCGGTCCCGACCCCGTGGCGTTGCTCGGCGGGGTCAGCCCGAAGCGCCTCGACGAGTTGGCCGTCGACGAGTCCTTCCTGGCTCGCCTCGACCACTTGGCTGCCGATCTCGACGACTACCTGAAGCGGCCGATGTGGTACCAGGAGCGCCAGGAAGCCGAGGCCACCTCACAACCGATGCCACGCGGCATCGCGTACTTCTCGATGGAGTTCGGCGTCGCCGAGGTGCTGCCCAACTACTCCGGCGGTCTTGGCATCCTGGCAGGCGATCACCTGAAGTCGGCGTCCGATCTCGGACTGCCGCTGATCGCAGTCGGCCTCTATTACCGCTCTGGGTACTTCCGTCAGTCGCTGACCGCGGACGGATGGCAGCGCGAGACGTATCCGTCGCTTGATCCGCAGGGCTTGCCGCTGCGCCTGCTTGCCGACGCCTCGGGTGAACCCGTGCTGGTCGAGTTGGCGATGCCCGATTCGGCGCAGCTGTATGCCCACGTGTGGATTGCCCAGGTAGGTCGAATTCCGTTGCTATTGCTGGATTCCGATATCGGTGAGAACGAGCACGACCTACGCGGTGTCACTGACCGCCTGTATGGCGGCGACCAGGATCATCGCATCAAGCAGGAGATCCTGTGCGGAGTCGGAGGCGTGCGCGCCATCCGGGCCTACACCGAGATCGAGGGTCTTCCCGTCCCCGAGGTGTTCCACATGAACGAGGGGCACGCAGGGTTCCTCGGCGTCGAGCGCATCAGAGAGCTCACCGACGCCGGACTCGACTTCGACACCGCGCTGGCCGTGGTGCGGTCGTCCACCGTATTCACGACTCACACGCCGGTGCCGGCGGGCATCGACCGGTTCCCGGTCGAGATGGTGAAGCGATACTTCGGCGGCCCGTCTTGGGCGGCCGAAGTGGCGACCGAAGGATTAGACCAATCGTGCGACGCGGAGTCCCGTCTGCTTCCCGGCGTTCCGCTGGAACGCATCCTCGCCTTCGGCGCAGAGGACGACCCGTCGAAGTTCAACATGGCGCACATGGGTCTGCGGCTCGCACAGCGGGCTAACGGCGTCTCGCTGCTGCACGGCGAGGTCAGCCGAGGGATGTTCAACGAGTTGTGGCCGGGGTTCGACCCCGATGAGGTGCCGATCGGATCGATTACCAACGGCGTTCACGGCCCGACCTGGGCGGCGCCGCAATGGCTGAACCTCGCTCGCGAACTGGCAGGCGAGGATGGGCTGAGGTCGCTGTCCGAGCCGGCCGTCTGGGAACGCGTGCAACAGGTCGATCCCGGCCACCTGTGGTGGATCCGTTCCCAACTGCGGGCCACCCTCATCGACGACGTGCGCGCCCGGTTGCGGCGGTCTTGGCTGGAACGAGGCGCATCGGAGACCGAATTAGGCTGGATCGCAACGGCTTTCGACCCCGATGTGCTGACGATCGGATTCGCTCGCAGGGTGCCGACGTACAAGCGGCTCACGCTGATGCTGCACGATACGGAGCGGTTGGAGAAGCTCCTGCTCGACGAGAACCGGCCGTTGCAACTCATCGTGGCCGGGAAGTCGCATCCCGCCGACGACGGAGGCAAGGCGCTGATCCAGCAGGTGGTCAGGTTCGCCGACCGGCCGGAGGTTCGCCACCGCATCGCGTTCCTACCCGACTACGACATGTCGATGGCCCGGTTGTTGTACTGGGGTTGCGACGTCTGGCTGAACAATCCGCTGCGCCCTCTGGAGGCATGCGGCACCTCGGGCATGAAGAGTGCGCTCAACGGCGGCCTGAACCTGTCGATTCGCGACGGGTGGTGGGACGAGTGGTACGACGGCGAAAACGGATGGGAGATCCCCACCGCCGACGGTCCGGCCGACGTCGGCCGCCGCGACGACATCGAAGCGGGCGCACTGTACGAGCTGCTGGAGAAGTCGGTGACGCCCAAGTTCTACGACCGCGACGAGCACGGCACCCCGATGCGTTGGGTCGAGATGGTGCGTCACACGCTGCAGGTGCTCGGGCCCAAGGTGCTCGCCACGCGCATGGTCCAGGATTACACCGAGAAGTACTACATCGCAGCGGCGCAGTCCCTCCGCAAGACGATCGAGCCGGGAACCGACGTCGATGGCGTGCCGTTCGGCGCCGCGCGCGAGCTCGCCGATTACCGCCGACGCGCACAAGAGGCGTGGCCGAAGATTCAGGTCACCGACGTCGACAGCTATGGGCTGCCCGACACCCCGCTTCTCGGCTCGGAGCTGACGCTGACCGCGACGGTGTACCTTGCCGGCCTCGCGCCTGACGAAGTCGTGGTCCAGGCCGCGCTGGGGCACGTCGACAGTGGCGACACCCTCGAGGATCCCGTGATGCTGAGGATGGCCCACAGCGGAAGCGCCGATGGGGGCAACGAGGTGTTCTCGACGACGACGCCCTTGCCGGTTGCGGGCTCGGTCGGCTACACGGTTCGCGTGTTGCCCCACCATCCGTTGTTGGCAGGCGACAACGAGCTGGGGCTCGTCACGCTCGCATGAGCCGGGTGCTCGAAGTCTCCGTCGATGGGGGACCGTACGCGCTGGCGCCCGGGACCGATGGCGCGATGTGGGTGACACTGGTGCACGCAGGGGCGATCGCCAGGATCGGCCCCGGCGGCTCTGTCGACGTCCATCCCGTCGGCGCGGATGCGCGGCCGTCGCTCATCACCAGCGGGCCAGACGGTGCGATGTGGTTCACCCGCGCCGGTGACGACCGAATCGGCAGGATCACCTCCGCCGGTGACCAAGTCGCACACGAATTGCCCAGCGGCAGCGCTCCTTTCGGTATCACGGTCGGCCCCGATGGGGCGCTGTGGTTCACCGCCATGACGTCGGGTGCGATCGGTCGGATCAGCGTCGACGGCGAGGTGAGCCAGGAGGCAGTCGTTGGCGGCATGCCGTCGATGATCACCACCGGGCCAGACGGTGCGTTGTGGTTCACCCTCAACCAGTCCAATGCGATCGGCAGGCTCGAACCCGCAGGCGACGTGACACTGCGACGACTACCGACCCAGAACGCGGGGCCCGTCGGCATCGCCGCCACGCACGACGACACGGTGTGGTTCACGGAGCATCGCGCAGAGCGCCTCGGGCGAATTCCGATGAACGACTCGATTCAGGAACTCGATTTGCCCGGCTCGCCGCACGCAGTCATCGCCGACCCGGACGGCGGAGTCTGGGTCAGTCTGTGGGGGGCCGATCAGCTCGCAAGGGTGAGTGCCGACGGCGAGGTAGCCACGATCGACTTGCCTGCGGGAAGCGAGCCGCACGGTTTGGCGTTCTCGGCCGACGGTGCGCTGTGGGTGGCGCTCGAGTCGGGGTCCGTTCTGCGGTTCCCTTCCTGACGAACCTTCCTGACGAAGTTGGCAACCCCGCGTCCACCGACGGCCCACGCGTTGTAGGTTCCGAAGGTCAGAAAGGGGGCTGAGCCGTGCTCGTTCGTCCCGTCACCGTCGCACTGACGTGTGTGCTCGCGTGCCTGTTGACTGCGCCCGTCTCGGTGGCGGACCCAGATCCAGCGCCGGAACCAGTCCAGGCCGTCGCTGGCGAGCTACCCGAGGCGAACGCGGTGCCGGTCGACGACGGTCGCGTCGTATCGCCCCCGCCGCAGGTCATCAAGACGCCCGACGGATGGACGTTGACCCTGTCGGCCAAGGACGAGACCCAGATGCCGAACGCCCCGCTGACGACCGCGTTGTCCTCGCGCGAGTACACGGTCGCCGGGACCTTCAACGGCAAGCTCACCGGTCCAGGAGACGGTGACGAGCCTGGCGGCACCATCGAGGTCGGCTATCAGATCGGCTGCGGCATCGACATGAGCACGTCCAACGGCGTCTCCCTGACCGGCACCGCCGGGCTCAACACCTCGCTCGGGTTCACGGGCGTCGACGTCGCATCACCGCTGCCCGGCGGGTTCCTGCCAGGGGCAGGAGCCAACATCGGTGGCGGCATCACCGTCGGTCTCAAGCCGGGCATCATCAACATCGTCCCCGTGACGAAGAAGGACTTCGAGGGCTCCGAGCCGTGGGTGCTGATCAGCAACTTCCACATCAAGATCGACGGCTGCGTCGGGCAGTCCTTCATCCGCTCGTACGCGTTCCTGACGCGGTCGACGCGGATGTCCGACGCGATCCTGGCGTATTACGGCACGACGAAGACGGTCTGACCGGCTAGGCGAACCGCTTGAAGCAGCGAGTCTCGTCGCCAAGCACGCCGACTCGGAACGCGTCGATCCGCGAGAAGCCCGACGGAACCGTTTCGCCGTTCACGTCGCTGGCCGCCAACCCGTTCACGAGGATCCCCGAGACGGCTTCGTCGATGTCGCCCGCCGTGAGCTGAATGGTTTCGCCGCCTGGCGGGGTGACGCCCTTCGACATCTTCACCGTCGCCACCCCCGTGAGACATGCGGTACGCAGCGCAGCCTTGGCGGTGTCGATCGTGACGCCACGCTGATGCTGAACGGCCTGCATGTATCGCGACACCAGAATCGAGTAGGCGGTGTTGTCGCCGATGACGAGCCCGGTACGCGTGCGTCTGTCGGACGCCGTTCCCATCGACTGCAGTTTCGGTAGATCGACGATGATGGTGTTGCTCGCGGGGCAGTACGTCGCTGGCGGGTGCACGGTGGCGTCTGAGCATTCCTGCGAGTCGAACGTCAGCTTCGGCGGATCGTCGAGGGGAAAGAGCATCCCCATCGCGTCGACGACGGATTGCACTGACTTGTCGGTGACGGCCAACTCGCCCTCCTGGCCGTCGGGAAGAAGGACGGGAAGGTCGCCACGACGCCCGTTGATCTCGGTCATGTTGATCGCCGCGCACGCCGACGGACCGTCGGTGAAGCCGAATTGGAATGCCGAAATGCGTTCGAAGGCGGAACCGTGCTCGTTCTCGCCCGCGGCGGAGTCGCTCTGCATGAACAGCGGATCCCTAAAGGAAATCATCGCTGCGAGCAGGTTGTTCAGCCCGTCGCCCGTGCTCAGCGTGAACCGGGACGAACTGCCCTCCGCGACCCAGCGCATGTAGGCGCCCGCAAGACAATCGGCCTGTTGCTCGCCGACGAGTATCGGCGTGTCCTGCGTGACGAGACGTGCCTGCTTCTGCACGGAGTGCCCATACTCGTGCGCAAGGACCATCGTTACGGCCATGTCGCCGTTGGCCTTTCGCAGATCCGGTAGAAGCTCGCCACGGTCCCAGCCGATCTTGTTCTCCGGGATGCAGAAGGCAGCGTTGACGTTGCCGCTCGTGTCGTTGCCGCAGAACTCTCCGCCGTAGCCACCGGAATCCCACGACATCAGTTCGTCGACGGGCTTGAACGATCCGCCGAACTCGTCGCCGAAGGTCAGGTTCCAGAACTCTTCGATGTCGCTGGTCGAGCTGGCTGCGAGGTTGTCGATGGTACCGCCGTCGGTGCCCGTGACACCGCGTGTGGGCGGCGGTGCGTCGTCGCGCAGTCCCGTAGGCCCGTCCACTGCGGGCATTCCCGCCACGCTGAACGGATCGCCGAACACCGACATCGGCGTGCCCTGCAACGTCGTCGCGCACGATGTCACCAGCAGCACGACGCACAGCGCAAACACGACACGACGTCGTCGGCTCACGAGCGGATCCTTCTGGTTGGACGCAGGCGCGGGCTGGCAAGGGTCCCGCCAGGATAGTTAACGAATTCCCGACGTCACGGTTCCCGCAGCCGTGTCAGGGCCTCGCGCACCCTCGTCGAGTCGGTCGTCGCCCAGAACGGTGGCAACGAGGCGCGCAGGAACCCTGCATAGCCGGCAGTGGCCATCCGCGAGTCGAGGACGGCGACGACCCCGCGGTCGTCGGAACGGCGAAGCAGGCGACCCGCGCCCTGCGCGAGCAGCAGTGCGGCGTGGCTGGCCGCCACCGCCATGAACCCGTTGCCTCCATGTGCGGCGACGGCGCGCTGCCGCGCGGTGATCAGCGGGTCGTCGGGGCGAGGGAACGGGATGCGGTCGATCATCACCAGCGACAGTGACGGGCCTGGCACGTCGACGCCCTGCCAGAGCGAGAGTGTGCCGAACAGCGACGTCTCCGCGTTCTCGGAGAACTGTCGCACCAGCGCAGACGTGGTGTCGTCACCCTGGCACAGTACTGGCGTCGTCAGGCGCTCCCGCATCACTTCGGCGGCTGCCTTGGCGGCGCGCATCGAGGAGAAGAGACCGAGCGTGCGGCCGCCAGCAGCAGTGATGAGGCCTTCGATCTCGTCGAGTTGTTCGGCGGTGCCGGTGCCGTCCCGCCCTGGTGGTGGGAGATGAGCCGCAACGTAGAGGATGCCGGACTTTGCGTGTGCGAATGGCGAACCGACGTCGATGCCGCGCCAACGCAGTGCAGCGGCGTCGTCGGTGAGACCCCAGGACCGCGACATCGCGTCGAACGTGCCTCCGATGGTCAGGGTGGCGGAGGTGAGGATGACCGTCGACCGACCGAAGATCCTGTCGCGCAACAGGTTCGCCACCGAAAGCGGTGCCACCTTGAGCACCGCCCTAGTGCCGGAACGGGTGGTTTCGTGGTCGAGCCACACGACGTCGGTGCGGTCGGGAATCGATGGGCCGAACGACGACAGGATGCGGTTGGCGGTATCGCTGACGTCGCCGAGGGCCGTCACTGCCTCGGTCCTGGCCGCCGCGACCTTCGGATCGGCGGGGGCGGTGTCGATGGAAGTCCTGACCTTGTCGGCCGCGTCGCGCAGCACGGTGAGATAAGTCGCCATCTCGTCGTCGAGAGCGTCCTTGCGTCCCGGTGACCCGTCGTGGAGCGCCGACGAGAACGTCGCAGCCGCTGCGTCGAGGCGCTCGGCGACCTCGGGTTCGATGAGCCTGCCCGCGCGACGTTGCGCGACGCCAAGGCTGGTGGCGGACAGTTCCGCCGTCGCCACGCCGGTGACGCGATCGACGAGTTCGTGAGCCTCGTCGACGACGAGGAGGTCGTGTTCGGGCAGCACAGTAGCCTCGGCGATTGCGTCGATCGCGAGAAGCGCGTGATTGGTGACGATGACATCCGCACTGCCTGCACGATCCCTGGCCTTCTCTGCGAAGCAGTCGCTGCCGTACTGGCAGCGCGCCGCACCGATGCATTCCCGCGCCGAAACGCTGACCTGGCTCCACGACCGGTCAGGCACCCCTGGTACGACCTCGTCGCGATCACCCGTCTCGGTGTCAGACGCCCATGCGGTGAGGCGTTGCACGTCGCGCCCAAGCGCGGTGGCAGCCACGGCGTCGAACAGCTCCTCCTGGGACGCGTCTTGACCCGGCTCTTCGTCCGATCCGTTGTGGACCTTGTTGAGGCACAGGTAGTTTCCCCGCCCCTTGAGGAGCGCGATCTCGGGCTTGCGAGGCAGATGGTCGGCGAGCGCGTCGGCGAGTCGTGGCAGGTCGCGGTCGAACAGTTGGCGTTGCAGAGCTATGGTCGCCGTGGACACGACCACGGGATGGCCGGTTTCGATGGCGCGTGAGATCGAGGGCACCAGATAGGCCAGCGACTTGCCTGTCCCGGTGCCCGCCTGCACCGCGAGATGCTCGCCGGTGGCGAAGGCCCGCTCGACCGCCTCGGCCATCTCCACCTGGCCGCTGCGTTCAGTGCCGCCGAGTGCGGCTACCGCCGTCGCCAGCAGTGCCGTGACGCTGACCGTGATTCCTCCTCAGGCCTGGTGCGTGGACCGGTCGACCATGCGAGTCGGGATCGCGGGCTCGCCGCGGGAGAGTTTCAATCCGTCCCACGGAAGACTATGCAGGCCTGCCGACACTCGTTCGCGTGCGGAGTCCAAGTCGAAGTCGGTGACCACCTCGCCTGCGCGGACCATCGGAACGGCGAGGGTCCTGCTCGTCAACCCACGCTCCTCGGCGGGCGGCTGTCCCGCCGGATGGACGATCTCCTCGACGACGGTCCCCGTTCGCTTGGCGAGCCGGACCGCCTCCTTGCGGCCGCCATGCGATTCCTTGTGGCTGCTGCGCTTTTCGACGGGTATGCCGTCGACTTCGACGAGCTTGTAGACCATGCCAGCGGTGGGCGCTCCCGATCCGGTGACCAACGAGGTACCGACCCCGTAGGAGTCGACCGGCGCGGCGCTCAGGGTGGCGATGGCGAACTCGTCGAGGTCGCTGGAGACGACGATCTTGGTCTTGGTGGCCCCGAGGCCGTCGAGTTGCTCGCGCACCTGGCGGACCAGGACGGTGAGGTCGCCGGAGTCGATGCGGACCGCGCCGAGTTCGGGTCCTGCGGCGGCGACGGCGTTGGCGACCCCTGTGGTGATGTCGTACGTGTCGACCAAGAGCGTGGTACCGACGCCGAGTGCGGCGACTTGCGACCGGAATGCGGCGGGCTCGTCTGGGCCGTTGGCAGTTGCGTGCAGCAGCGTGAACGCGTGGGCGCTCGTGCCGAGGGCCGGAACGCCGTATCGACGCTGGGCCTCTAGGTTGGACGAACCGGCGAATCCGGCGATGTAGGCAGCCCGGGCGGCGGCGACTGCCGCGTGTTCGTGGGTTCGTCGCGAACCCATCTCGATCAGCGGGCGCCCATCCGCAGCGCTCACCATTCGGGCGGCGGCTGAGGCGATCGCACTGTCGTGATTGAGGATCGACAGGGTGAGGGTCTCTAGCAGGACGCACTCGGCGAACGTGCCGTTGACGGAGAGGACCGGCGAGCCCGGGAAGTAGAGTTCGCCCTCGGGGTAGCCGTCGATGTCACCGCGGAACTCGTAGTCGGCGAGGTAGCTCAGCGTTTCGGCGTCGAGGAAGTCGCTGACCGTGGCAAGCGCTTCCTCGTCGAACGTGAACTGCTGCAACGCTTCCATCAATCGTGCGGCACCTGCCACCACGCCGTAGCGACGGCCCTCCGGCAGCCGGCGGGCGAACACCTCGAAGGTGGCGCGTCGCTCTGCGGTGCCATCGCGCACCGCGGCGGCCAGCATCGTCAACTCGTACTTGTCGGTAAACAACGCCGCGCTCACCAGGCAACCGTAGCCGTTCGGAGAACGGGGCAGACCCCGGCTATTCTTGGCGTCATGGTTACGCCAGCGCGGACCCGGCCTGGTACTCGCGAAGAACGTGGAGTCGCCCCGGTCTCGGGCGAGGAAGCAGCGACCGACAGTCCCTGGGTGTCGATCGTCTGGGACGACCCGGTCAACCTGATGTCGTACGTGACCTATGTCTTCCAGAAGCTGTTCGGCTACAGCGAGCCGCACGCCACCAAACTGATGATGCAAGTGCACACCGAGGGCAAGGCTGTCGTGTCGGCTGGGAGTCGGGAGTCCATGGAGGTCGACGTGTCCAAGCTGCATGCCGCGGGTCTATGGGCGTCGATGCAGCAGGACCGCTGAGTCTCGGGTAAGGGCGTGCGCAAGTGGAAGCGGGTGGAGACCGCCGCGGGTACCCGCTTCAGGTCGGCGCTTGACGCCCACGAGGCCGTGCTGCTCAAGAATCTGGTGACGTCGCTGCTCGAAATGCTTGACGATCGCGAATCGTCAACGCCGACAGACGAACTAGAGGAGCTCACCGGCATGCGGACCGGCAATTCGGTGCCGCCCGAGGACGAGACGATGCGGCGATTGCTGCCCGACTTCTACCGATCGCCGAGGGATCACCCGGCGGGTTCGGCCACCGCCGAGAGCCTCAACGGCGCGCTGAGGAGCCTGCACGAACCCGAGATCATCGACGCCAAACGCCAAGCGGCGCAACGCTTGTTGGCCACGCTTCCCGAGAGTGGGGGCAAGTTCGAGCTGACGGAGGACGATGCGCACAGCTGGGCGGCCGCCGTCAACGACGTCCGACTCGCGTTGGGCACCATGCTCGAGATCGGGCCCGACGGGCCAGAGGCACTTCCCTCTCACCACCCGTTGTCCGGCCATCTCGACGTATATCAGTGGTTGACCGCCCTTCAGGAGTATCTGGTGCTGGGGCTCATGGGGCGCGCCAGGTGACGCACGGATCGATCACCGACGTCGCGGGCATCCTCGTCGGGCACCATCACCGACTCGACGACGACGCCACGCTCGGCACGGGCTGGGCGTGTGGGACGACCGTCGTTCTCGCCCCGCCGGGGACCACCGGAGCCGTCGACGTCCGTGGGGGCGCACCGGGTAGCCGCGAGACCGACCTTCTCGACCCTGCCAACAGCGTGCGGTACGTGGACGCCGTCGTGCTCACCGGCGGGAGCGCGTATGGGCTTGCGGCTGCCGACGGCGTCATGCAGTGGCTCGAGGAACATGGGCGTGGCGTGGCGATGGACGGTGGGCTGGTGCCGATCGTCCCAGCCGCGGTGATCTTCGACCTGCCCGTCGGCGGATGGCGATGTCGACCGACCGCCGACTTCGGTTATGCCGCGGTCGACCGCGCTGGACCCGACGTCGCCGTCGGCAACGTGGGTGCCGGTGTCGGCGCGCGAGCAGGCGTACTCAAGGGCGGTCTTGGCACGGCGTCGATCACCCTCCACGACATCGGCGTCACCGTCGGGGCGATCGTCGCCGTGAACTCTGCGGGAAACGTCGCTGACCCCGTAACCGGGCTGCCGTGGATGGCCGACCAGATCGCGGAGTTCGGGCTGTTCCCGCCTAGCGACGCCGAGATCGCCGCCTTCGGTGAGCGCGATGCCGAACTCTCGCCGCTGAACACCACGATCTGCGTCGTCGCCACCGACGCCGTGCTGAGCAAGGCGGCGTGTAGGCGCGTCGCGGTCGCCGCGCAGGACGCGTTGGCCCGCACAATCCGGCCTGCGCACACACCCCTCGACGGGGATACCGTCTTCGCCCTATCGACCGGCGCCGTCGAGGTCCCGCTCGATCCCGACACCCCTGCGGCGATGTCGCCAGAAACCAAGCTGACCACAACTGTTGGCACTGCTGCGGCGGACTGCTTGGCTCGTGCGGTCATGGTCGGTGTGCTGGCCGCCGAATCGATCGCCGGAATACCGACCTACCGTGACATGTTGCCCGGAGCGTTCTCTCCGCGGTAATCGATGCAGTGATTGGAGCATGTGGTGTTGGTGATTCGCGCTGACCTCGTCGATGCGATGGTCGCCCACGCGCGCGCCGATCACCCGGACGAGGCGTGCGGCGTCATCGCAGGCCCCGAGGGCGCCGATCGGCCCGAACGGTTCATCAAGATGGAGAACGCCGAGCGGTCGCCGACGTTCTACCGCTTCGACTCGGGCGAGCAGCTGCGCGTCTGGCGGGCAATGGACGACGCCGACGAGGCACCCGTCGTCATCTACCACTCGCACACCGCCACCGAGGCTTACCCGAGTCGCACCGACATCTCGTACGCGTCCGAGCCCGATGCGCACTACGTTTTGGTGTCCACCCGCGACCCCGACGAGCACGAGTTGCGCAGTTACCGCATCCTCGACGGCGTCGTCACCGAGGAACCCGTCAAGATCGTCGAGCAGTACTAAAGCCCACGAGGAGTCAGCCATGTCAGTAACCGTTTCCATCCCCACGATCCTTCGGACGCACACCGGCGGCGAGAAGCGCGTCACCGCGGATGGCGACACGCTGCAAGCGGTCATCACCGACTTGGAGAACAACTATTCGGGGATCACCGAGCGGATCGTCGATGGCGACAAGCTGCACCGGTTCGTCAACATCTACGTCAACGACGAGGACGTGCGGTTCTCCGGAGGGCTCGCCACCGAGATCTCCGACGGCGATTCGGTGACGATCCTCCCCGCCGTCGCGGGCGGATGAGTTGGTGGCGTAGATGCGCTACGACTCACTTCTTGGCGCGCTCGGCGACACTCCGATCGTTGGGCTGCAACAACTCTCACCGCGCTGGGACGACTCCGACGACGGCCAGCACGTTCGGCTGTGGGCCAAGCTAGAGGACCGCAATCCGACCGGATCCATCAAGGATCGACCTGCACTGCGGATGATCGAGCAGGCCGAACGTGATGGCCTGCTGAAGCCCGGAGCAACGATCATGGAGCCGACGAGCGGCAACACCGGCATTTCGATGGCGATGGCAGCACTGCTCAAGGGCTATCGAATGATCTGCGTGATGCCGGAGAACACGTCGATAGAGCGCCGCCAGCTGCTAGAGCTCTACGGCGCGAAGATCATCTATTCGCCTGCCGAAGGTGGGTCGAACACCGCGGTCGCGATGGCCAAGCAGCTGGCGCACGAAAACCCCGAATGGGTGATGCTCTACCAATACGGCAACCCCGCGAACGCCGCTGCGCACTACGAGGGCACCGGGCCGGAACTGCTGGCGGACCTACCGGAGATCACCCACTTCGTCGCGGGCCTCGGCACCACCGGCACCCTGATGGGAACGGGCCGATTCCTTCGCGAACACGTGCCTGGGATCCAGATCGTGGCTGCCGAGCCACGCTACGGCGAGGGTGTCTACGCGTTGCGCAACATCGACGAGGGCTTCGTGCCCGAGCTGTACGACCCCGACGTGCTCACGACCCGCTTCTCCGTCGGTTCGTTCGAGGCCGTCAAGCGCACCCGTGAGCTGGTCCAGGTCGAGGGGATCTTCGCGGGCATCTCCACCGGCGCGATCCTGCACGCCGCGCTTGGCATGGCAGGCAAGGCGATTAAGGCTGGCGAGCGCGCCGACATCGCGTTCATCGTGGCCGACGCCGGTTGGAAGTACCTGTCGACTGGCGCGTACGCCGGTAGCCTGGACGATGCCGAGGACGCATTGGAAGGGCAGCTATGGGCATGAGGGTTCACGCGTGAACATGCCGGCGACCACGCCGCAGAAGCCCGCGACGTGGAAGGTCGCAGGCGTCACGATCATCTCCTTCGTGGTCGTGCTCTACGTCGTCGAGATCATCGATCAGCTGTCCAACAACCGACTTGATCAAGACGGCATCCGGCCGCTGGAAACCGACGGGCTGTGGGGCATCCTTTGGGCGCCGTTCCTCCACGGTGGCTGGGACCACCTGTTCGCGAACACGGTGCCCGCGCTGGTCCTCGGCTTCCTGGTCGGGTTGACCGGACTCGGTCGATTCCTCTCGGCGACGGCCATCATCTGGATTCTCGGCGGGCTGGGCACATGGCTCATCGGCAACATCGGAATCCAATGCCCCTACGTCGGCGTGACTTGCGGGTCCAACCACATCGGCGCGTCGGGACTGATCTTCGGATGGTTGACGTTCCTCATCGTGTTCGGATTCTTCACGCGGCAGCTGTGGCAGATCGTCGTCGGCGTCGTCGTGTTCTTCGTCTACGGCAGCGTCCTACTCGGCGTGTTCCCCGGCACGTTGGGGGTGTCGTGGCAGGGGCATCTGTCCGGTGCGATCGCGGGCGTCGTCGCGGCCTACGTGTTGTCGGGCAGAGAGCGCAAGGCAAGGGAGATGCGCAAGGCGGGCAGCTCGTCTCAGTTCACGTCGTAGCGCTTTGCTGAGTGAGGCTCTCGCCACAGTTCACCCGAAATTCGGCAGCCGTCTCTGGCGCGGTTGGCCCAGGTCACGCATCACTAAATGACGCGATCATGAAACTTGTCGCCAAATGCTGTGATGTTTTCGTCACACGCATATAGGGCATGGCAAGCTAGTGAGTGTGCGAATCACCGTACTGGGATGCTCCGGCAGTGTCGTCGGACCTGATTCGCCAGCTTCCGGATATTTGGTGACCGCACCCGATACGCCTCCGCTGGTGATCGACTTCGGCGGCGGTGTGCTTGGCGCGCTGCAGCGTCACGCCGATCCCGGCACCGTGAGCGTGCTGTTGTCCCATCTCCACGCCGATCACTGCCTTGACCTTCCCGGGCTGTTCGTCTGGCGCCGTTACCATCCGTCGCCGCCCAAGGGCCGCGCATTGATGTTCGGTCCTGCCGCCACGTGGGCGCGTCTGGCCGCGGCGTCGTCGCCCGAGTCCGGTGAGATGGACGATTTCTCCGACATCTTCGACGTGAAGATCTGGGGCGACAAGGAGTCCGTTCGGATCGGGGAACTCGACGTGCTGCCGCGGCTGGTATGCCATCCGACCGAGTCCTACGGCATGCGGTTCACCGACCCGTCCGGTGCGACCTTCGTCTACAGCGGCGACACGGGCTACTGCGATGCGCTGCTCGATCTGGCCAGGGGCGCTGACGTGTTCCTGTGCGAAGCGTCCTGGACCCATTCGCCGGACCGGCCGCCGAAGCTACATCTCTCGGGCACCGAGGCAGGCCGCGCGGCATCGAAAGCCGGTGTGCGCGAACTGCTTTTGACCCACATCCCGCCATGGACATCGCGCGAGGACGTGATCAGCGAGGCCAAGGCCGAGTTCGACGGACCCGTCCATGCCGTCGTGTGTGACGAGTCATTCGACGTCGTGCATCACTGAGATTCGTTCGCCCGTTAGGGTTGGCTAGTGTCCAGACGAGAAGACGGCCGCCTCGATGACGAGCTGCGCCCGGTAGTCATCACCCGCGGCTTCACCGCTCATCCCGCAGGATCGGTTCTGGTCGAGTTCGGTCAGACCCGCGTCATGTGCACCGCCAGCGTCACCGAGGGAGTGCCGCGGTGGCGAAAGGGTTCGGGACAGGGCTGGCTCACCGCGGAGTACGCGATGCTGCCCGCCGCAACGCACACCCGTTCCGACCGAGAGTCGGTCAAGGGTCGTGTCGGCGGCCGCACCCAGGAGATCAGCCGCCTGGTGGGCCGATCGCTTCGAGCGTGCATCGACCTCGGCGCGTTGGGGGAGAACACGATTGCGATCGACTGCGACGTGCTCCAGGCCGACGGTGGCACCCGTACCGCAGCGATCACGGGCGCCTACGTCGCACTCGCCGACGCCGTGACATACCTGGCGGCAGCCGGTCGTCTGACAGACCCCCGCCCGCTGTCGTGTGCGATCGCGGCGGTGAGCGTCGGGGTCGTCGACGGCCGCGTGCGTACCGATCTTCCCTATACGGAGGATTCGCGCGCGGAGGTCGACATGAACGTCGTCGCCACCGACACCGGAACGCTCGTCGAGGTTCAGGGCACTGGCGAGGGTGCGACGTTCCCTCGATCGACGTTGGACAAGCTGCTGGATGCGGCGCTAGCGGCGTGTGACCAACTGTTCGTGCTTCAGCGAGAGGCGCTCGAGTTGCCGTATCCCGGCGTCTTGCCGGAGCCGACGGGGCCGGCGAAGAAGGCCTTCGGAAGCTGACGGTGAAACACCCCCGGCGCCGTGGCGACCGAGGGTGTTTCCGGTGTCTCGAGGATCAGCTGGACTTGCTGACAGCCTTCTGGCGCGTCTCTTGTACCTTGGCGTCGGCGCGAGCCTTCGCAGCTTGGGCTTCCTTGCCCGCCGCTTCCAGCTGACTGGAGGCCTTGTCGACCTGGGCGCGACCCTCTTCCTGAAGATCGTCACGGCTCAAGACCAAGCCGATGACCTGCTTGGTGAACCCGATGGCGCCCGAGACGATGCCTCGCACGGCCTCGATGGGAGCGCTGTTGTTTTCTGGCATTTGCTCTCCTCCAATCTATTTCGGTGACGTTGTAGTACCCAGGTTTCGCGTTCGTGCTAGCAAGTGCAAGCAATGGTTAGCATGCTCACAATGGGCCGTATGAGGGTTAGGCGAAAGGTTGTTGGGTACCTCCGATGATCGATCACCAAGCGCCGTCGCCCATTTGACGTCGACTGTGTGATGGTGGGGACATGACCGATCTCCTGGTGGCGAGCCGCAATCCGAAGAAGCTGGCCGAACTGCGCCGAGTGCTCGACGCCGCGGGTGTCAGCGGTCTGCGATTGTTGTCGCTCGACGGCGTAGCGGCCTTCGACGAGGCGCCTGAGACGGCAGCGACCTTCGAGGAGAACGCCTTGGCCAAGGCGCGCGATGCATTTCGCGCGACGGGCGTGGCGGCGGTGGCCGACGACTCGGGACTAGCCGTCGATGCGCTCAACGGGATGCCCGGCGTTCTGTCGGCGCGATGGTCCGGCAGCCACGGAGATGACCTGGCGAATCTGCAGTTGATGTTGGCGCAGCTTGGTGACGTTCCTGACGAGCGCCGCGGGGCGGCTTTCGTGTCGGCGTGCGCGTTGGTCTCCGCCGATGGCGAGACCGTCGTGCGCGGGGAGTGGACAGGGTCGATCCTGCGGGAGCCGCGTGGTGATGGCGGTTTCGGCTATGACCCGGTGTTTCTGCCGGAGGGCTCTTCGCGGTCGGCGGCCGAGTTGAGCCCGTCGGAGAAGGATGCGTCGTCGCATCGCGGGCGCGCATTGGCGCTGTTGGTGCCTGCGCTGCGCGCGCTGGCATGACTGATTTCACATAGTTCGGCTAACGAATGTACATTCGGTAAGTGAGTCGAGATCGCGAGGCGGAGCCTTCGGCGCCGGCATCGACGGCTCATCCGACGGTCCTGGTGGCCGTGCTGTCGGCAGCGGGCATCAGCGTCTCGTTGATGCAGACGCTCATCGTCCCGCTCATCCCGGAACTTCCAAGCTTGCTGCACACCAGCGCGTCCAATGCCTCGTGGGCGATCACGGCGACGCTCCTCACTGCGGCCGTCGCGACGCCCGTCTTCGGCAGGCTCGGTGACATGTACGGCCCCAAGCCGATGCTCATCGCGTGCGCCGTCATCTTGATCGCAGGCTCGCTGCTCGCGGCGACGACGAGTTCGCTGCTGCCGCTGATCGTCGGGCGCGGACTTCAAGGCTTCGGCATCCCGATCATCCCGTTGGGAATCAGCGTGTTGAGATCGTGCGTGCCGCCCGAAAGGGTGGGCAGCGCAATGGGATTGATGAGCGCGTCGCTGGGCGTCGGCGGCGCGCTTGGCCTTCCGCTCTCGGCCGTCATCGCGCAGCACTACGACTGGCGCGTCCTGTTCTGGTTCGCGACGGGTCTCGGCGTCGCGGCCTTGTTGATGTTCGCAACGCTGGTGCCGCACGTGCCGCCTCGCACGGCTGATCGACTCGATCCACTCGGTGCGCTGCTCTTGGCGGGCGGACTGGTGACGCTGCTCATTGGCATTTCCAAGGGTCAGAGCTGGGGCTGGACGAGCGGCGCAATCCTGTCGATGTTCGGCTCCGCAGTGGTGATCTTCGCGGTCTTCGGGTGGTGGCAGCTGCGGGTGGCGTCGCCGATCGTCGACCTGCGGACCACGGCAAAGCGGCCGGTGCTCACGACCAACGTGGCATCGATCGCCATCGCGTTCGGCATGTTCGCGCTGTCGTTCGTCGCGCCGCAAATCCTCGAGCTTCCGCCGGAAACCGGCTACGGAATGGGCCAGTCGCTGCTGTGGACGGGGCTGTGGCTGGCGCCAGGCGGGTTGGCGATGATGGTGACGTCGCCGCTCGCCGCGCGTGTCTCGGCCACACGTGGGCCGCGGTTCACCTTGGTGATCGGCGCGCTGATCATCGCGGCTTCCTACACTGCTGGTCTGTTCCTGCTTGCCGCGCCGTGGCAGATCATGGTGCTCAACGTGCTGGTGGCCGTCGGCGTCGGCTTCGGCTACGCGTCGATGCCCGCGCTGATCAACGCCGCGGTGCCGATGTCCGAGACTGCCGCAGCCAATGGGATCAACGCGCTCGCCCGTTCGTTGGGAACGTCGATCTCCAGTGCCGTGATCGGCGCGATCCTGGCGGCAATGACGACGTCCTTCGCGGGGCACGAGATCCCCACCCTGACCGGGTTGCGGGTCGCGCTGATCGTGGCTGCGTCCGCAGCGGCACTGGCGGCCGTGTTGGCGATGCTGATCCCGGTGGCGAAGACCCTCGATGAAGACGATGAACAACCTGTCCTTGATGCCGAGGACGCGGCCCCTGTGGTGGAGGACGTCCAGGTGGACGACACCATGGCCATGGTCCTTGCCAACGAGGCGACCGAGGTCATGCATCAGGCTCCGGCACGATCGGCCAACGGTGCCATGCCGATGCTCGCGCGCCATCCGCAGGCTGGCCGCATGCCGTCAGGTGAACTCACGGCCGGCCTGTTGTTGAGCCGGATCGACGAGGCTGGGGAGATGTCGCTTCGCGAGATGGCCGATGCGTTCGGGACGGATCTCGAGTCCGTCAGCCGTCACGTCGGCGGCTTGTTGCGCGAAGGGTTGGCGACGGGCGCGGGACGAACCCCGAGCGGGACGTCGCCGATGTTCTACCTGACGCCACGCGGCCTCGAGCGGCTGCACGGCTAATCCAGGTCGAACTGCCTCTTGACCTGCTCGGTCTGGAAGTGCTCGACGATGATTCCCAGCAGCGGAATGGTGCCGGCGAGCAATATCCCGATGGTCTTGCCGATGGGCCACCGCACCTTCACGGCCAAGTGAAACGCGGCGAGCAGGTAGATGAAGTAGACCCAGCCGTGCACGATGGCGATCCAGCTCGGAGGGTTGTCGACCATCACGATGTACTTCAGCACCATCTCGTAGCAGAGCGCGATCAACCAGATGCCCGTCGCCCAGGCCATGACGCGGTAACCGGTCAGCGCCTTCTTGATCGAGGCGATGGGAACCAGCGGCGAGGGATCGCTGGCCTGCGGTGCGTCCGCGGGTGCTTCTGGATCGGGACTGCTCACGGTGTGGTCCTGCCTTCGGTATCGGATTTGGCGAGCTCGGCGAGGTAGGCGTTGTACTCGCGCAATGCCGGGTCGTTGTCGGATTGCGTTGCGGGCCTTGGTCGCTCGGGGAGCAGGCCGGCGGGGATCTCGGTGGGGGAGCCGTCGTTCGACCGCGGCGTCGGTGGCGCCTCCTCGTAGCGCACGAACTTGTAGTAGCCGTAGAAGCAGAATGCGGCGAACATCGGCCACTGCAGTGCGTAGCCAAGGTTCTGGAAGCTGCCAGACGCCGACTCCCAGCGTGTCCACTGCCACCATGCCAAGAGCAGGCACCCGGCGGCGGCAAGGCACACCAGCGCGATGAGCGCCGGTCTGCTACGCCGTGTAGTGGCCATCGTTCCACGGTACCGCGATGGACTTTGGCCCGATGAACGTGTCGAGGCGGGCCGTATCGGCCTTGCGGTAGATCGACACGATGTACTTCGTCGAGCGCGTCCAGTGGATGCCGAGCTTGTCCAGCGCGGCGGTGAACAGGCCGATGATGTCTTCTGACCTGTTCGAGAAGTGGTAGCGGATGCTCGCAACCCCGCGGTCGTTGGCGACGACGCGGCAGCCGTCGCTATGGATGAGGCCGATGACGAATTCTTCGGTGGCCTGGTCGACGAGTGCCTGCTGCCAGGGCTCGAGGGCGATGCGGCGGTGGTGTTTCTTGCCAGGGCCGTGTTGAGGGAAGAGGCAAGGCCAATGCTTGGAATGACTGGACAGATCCAAGCACCCGACCTTCGGCACCGTCCCCACCCGCTGTCCAGGCATGAGTCGATCGACTGCTTCCCGGCATCGGTTGATGATCGCCGGGTACTTCGTGTCGAGGGTGATCCGTAGTCGCCAAACTCGGCCGTTCCGCGATAGATAGCCGTCGCCGAGATACATCGCGAGGATGTAGACGTATTGCGCCGCCGGAAGTGCGGTGAAGTCGTGAAGTATTGCACACGGTTGCGAAGCGCTCGGTTGCTGCAAACGGGGGCGTGGTAGACGCCGCCAATCGCGGACGGTCGGCCGCGGAACGCCGGTTCGTCGAGCGATCGCGCAGTCATTCAATCCCAAGGCGATCAGTCGCTGAACTTCCCTGAACTGCTCCGTCGATCTCACGCCTCGAACGTACGAGGGGCGGCGGACAATTCTTCGGACGAACAACCGGTACGATCACACTCACTGCGGGCGTGGCGAAATTGGCGATACGCGCGGGCTTTAGGTGCCCGTGTTCGAAAGAACGTGTGGGTTCGAGTCCCACCGCCCGCACTCATTACGCTAGGCGGCGTTCATCGCTTCCTGTTCGGGTGGTGAACTTGGATGGCGTCTTTCTTTAACCGTGACGGGGTTCGCCGTCGGTCGTCACCTCGAACGTTTTGAGGAAGTTGCAGACCAGTTGGTAGAAGCCGACGGTCATGACGAGGTCGGCCAGCTGGGTGACAGTGAGCAATTTCAACGCCGCTTCGCGGTCCGCCGGGCTCAGCGTGTGGTGATCGAGCAGCTGGTCCGTCCAATCGATGATGGCGATCTCGTCGTCGGGAAGACCTTCGGTGTCACCGGTGGCGGCAGCCGCGATCGCGTCGTCCGAAAGCCCTGCGTAGCCCGCTATCATCACGTGCTGATGCGTTTCATAGGACGCGTCGTAGCGGTATCCGACCCGGAGAATGGCCAACTCGCGCAGATGTGGTGGCAGCGAGTTGGCTTGGAACATTGCGTCGGCCATCACGAAGAAGCCAGGCGCGAGGCCCGTTGAGTGCATCACCATCTTGTAGATGTTGACTGGAGCGTGTTGCGCGAGAGTGTCCTTGAGGTTCTGTGGCAGCGCATCGAGGTCGGGATAGTCCATGTCACTCACGCCCGTCCACGAATCGGGTCGGAGCCGTCCCAGTCGGCGGCGACGCTCCGGATGTATTGGAAGAATTGACCTTTGGGACCACTGATGTCGGAGAGCTCGATGACGGTGCCCTGTTCGCGCTCAGTGTCCAGATAGGCGAACCGGCCCTGCTCGCCGCCGATGCTGCCCTCTTGGCCGATCACATAGCCGTCGGCGAGCGCCGAGTCGAGCAGGCTCTGGTAGTCATTGCTCCAGTAAGCGATGTGCTGCATGCCTTCTCGGGCCCGAGTCGAGGAACTCCTTGTACATAGACGGGGCGTCGTTTCGCGGCTGGATGAGCTCGAGCTGCATGTCGCCGGAGTTGGCCAGTGCCACGCTCATCTGCATGTCCGAGTCGACGCCGCGGTGGCGGAAGAAGTCGGTCTGGACGCGGTCGACGTAGAACCACGGACCGACGCCGTGGCGCACCCAGTTGTCCATGGCGGCATCGATGTCGCGGACGACGTAACCGATCTGCGCGATATTGCCGAACTTCGTACTCATTTCTTGTTGTCCTTCTTCTTTTGGGACGGCGTGGTTTCGACGTTCAGCCGAGCGCGCAGGAGCTTCTCGATCTCGGTGCGGCAGGCGCCCAGGTCGACTTGCTCGTCGAGTAGCGATTCGAGGGCGGTGCCGCGCAGCATGGCGATGATGACGCTTGCGAGGCCCGCCGCGTCGACGTCATCCGGGCACTCGCCGTCGGTGATACCGCGTTCGATGCCGGCGACGAGGGCCTTGCGGAAGTCGCGGTCGGCGGCCACCATCGCGGGCCGGACGTCGGGTGACGGCGTCGCAACGGCATCCGCCCATAGGACCAGTCGGGCGCGATTCACCGGCCTGAGGTGCGACATCGCGTCGAAGTAGGTGTCGACCAGATTGAGAAGCGCTTCCATCGTCGAATCTGACTGGTGCTCAACGTGTATCGAGACCCGGAATTGGTCGGTCACGTCGTCGACGAGGCGCTGCATCATCGCACCCTTGGACCCGAAGTAGTGAGTGGCGAGTCCTCGGCTATAGCCCGCGCGGTCGCCGATGTTGGCCAGCGTCACTCCAGCTGGACCGATCTCGCCGATCAGTTCCGCGGCGGCGCCCAGGAGACGTTGCTCGGCTTCGTTGCGGCGCTCCTCCTGGGTTCGGCGGGTGGGAGCATCAGGCACGGGTGCCTCCTCTTTACGCGATCTGTGGAGTATTGACCGCGCCCACCGCTGGAAATGCTCCACGAATCGCCAGGGGTTGGGGGATTTCGAGCACGATCTTGCCGATCGCCTGGTAGCGCCCCATCGTCGGTATCGTCGACAACTTCCTTGTTGACAAACAAATGTTTGTCGATCAACAAGTTACTGCTCACGCAGCCGAACGTCAAGAACCGAAGCGTTCGGCGCGACAACGATGCATCGGCGAGCGTTTCCGCGCCGAAATCGCAGGTGCCAGGTGTACAACACATCCATGGGGGATGAACGCTTACTCGAGTTGCGCATTCATGGGGTCAACAACACTGCACCGGTGAACTTGCTATATGCGATCGAGGAGGAGTACGGCGACGCGCTGACCGGTGTCTACAGCCAACGAGAGACCGAAGGCCCGCGGGTCAAGGCCTATTCGTGGGGCGGTCTCGCACGCATCTCGGCGAGTCCACGAATACCATTCGCGAACTGGCTCGGTTCGGTGACGTCGGCGGCGTGGATCGCCGTGATTCCGTTCGGTTTGGCCAACGTGGCGTACTGGTCGCGGCGGCTGGTCATGCCGGGGCGGAGGCTCGATGAGGTTCGCAATACCGCGGCACTGTCGCGAATCTTCTCACTCGGGCTCACGTTGCTGTTCGTGGCGTCAATCTGCTCGGTGAGCCTGAACATGACAGAGGCACGAGTGCGCGCGGAAGCCGATCTACCGCAGTGGATTTCGTGGCTCAAGACCCTCGAGCCTGGCGTTAGAACGGCGATCTTCTCGCTGCTACCCGTCATCGCGATCATGTTCCTGCGATACCTGGCCAACAAGACCCGCACCTTGTACGACAAGGGCCACGAGGTCGAGGGGCCACCGGCCACCGCGACGACGGAGAACGGGCTCGTTGCGTCGCAGGAGACCTGGAAGTTCGCCACCAAGAGCTTTTGGGACAACGCCGATCTCTCGAAGCACAACGCGCAGCTGCACACTGCCGCCGGCGTTGCACTCTCACTGGTCTGGACAGGGCAATTCTGGTTGCCCGCAAGCGCTTTCTTCGGTTGGGCAATCATCGTCATCGCGACACTAGTCATAGTCGGATGCGGATGGCTCATCAGACGCATGCCGCTAGCCACCGAAGGCGGCATCAGCGATCGGCGAAAGCTGTTGGCGAACAGGCTATATCAGGGCATATTCGTGGTCTTCCTCGTTCAACTCGTTGCGCTCGCGGTCGCGGGTCACCGCGGAGCCGACAAGCAGCACCTGGTAGGCCTGTCACTGATTCCCGGTGTTCTCGTGTTTGGGCTGCTCCTCCTGGCGGTGTCGGCGCTCGGCTGGCGAGTCCGGGAGAAGCACTCCTATTGGGTGGCGTGGCTGCTGTTGGGTCTCGGTATCGCGGCTGTGGTCGCGCATCAGTGGTGGAAGTCGAGGGGGATCGACATGACACTGCTCGACGTGACGCTCGTCGGCGTCATCCTCGCAGTCGGTGGAGTCTGGGTGTGGTTGGTCTACAAGCGCGGACCCGACGACGAGGAGCGCCGGGCACAGGCTTGGCGAGGTACCGCGCCAGGTGTGTTGATGATCGTTTCGCTGTTTGCCGCCGTGCTGCTGTCCACGGTCTTCGTCATGGTGGCTGCGGCGCTGATGGGTGACGGCAGCCCGAGGATGAGCGACACCGAACTGATGACCGTGTCGCCGATCTACCTCAGCTTCACGGTCATGATCACCGCCGTGCTCGGCGCCCTGCTTGTTGTGCTCATCTACGTCGTCTGGCGGGTGGTCGGTCATTGCACGCATCCGGTCGAGCCAGCACTCGACGCGACGACTGTGCCGGACAAAGGCGAAATACGCGAGCTGGCACCATATTTCGCGACCGCGCAGCCTACACCGCGCCTCGCTACCCGATTCGGATTGGGTCGGATGTGGACCCTCGAGTGGCGGCACTGCTTGACGCGAAGGATAGCGTCGCTCGCACACCGAGCAGAACGCATCGCCGCGGTGTTGGCCGCCGTCGCCGCGGCGGGGTTGTGCCTAGCGCTCGCTCTCGCACTGATGCTGCACGACAGGGTCATCGTCGACAATGCCGAGTTGATCGGCATTCGCAACGCCGGGGTGAAGGCTGCGCTGGTCCTCGGGTTGGCCGTCGTCGGCGCTGGCGCGGCGCGAAGCAGGCCGTTGGGCATCGTGTGGGACCTCATCTGCTTCCTACCCCGCGCGGCACATCCGTTCGGCCCGCCGTGCTACGCCCAGAAGGCGGTGCCGGAACTCCACGACTACTGCACTGCGTGGCTGGACAAGCCGCCCGCAGCAGAGGGCGGCACTCCTGAACGAAGGCTGATCCTCTCGGCGCACAGTCTCGGCGGAGTCCTTGCGGTCGCGACCATCTTGTTGCTCGAGCAACGCTTCCGGGGGCGTGTCGCCTTGATCACCTACGGCTGCCAGCTACGCGCGTACTTTGGCAGAATCTTTCCCGAGCTTCTCGGGCCAAAGGTGTTGGGGGTGACGGACTCCAGCCCCGCCCAGCTGACCGGTTGTCCGACGTTTCCCACGGCACCATCGCCGGCGCACGTTCTCGGCGGTGCTCCGAGTTCGGTGCACGACATCTTGACCTCCAAGGCCGGCTCACTGTGGGTCAATCTCTGGCGGCCGACGGACTACCTCGGTTTCCCGGTCTACTCCCGCGAACCGGGGAACGGGATCGACGTCCCCGCCGATGAGGTGACGCCAGAGGTAGCGCAAGACGGCGACATCGACAAGACGCCGCCAGTGCACTTCGTGGCGAAGACGACGGTGCGCATCGACACCCACAGCGACTACTTCAGGGCGCAGCAATATGGCCGAGAGATCGGTCACCTCGTGGAGCGTTTGAACGCCCGATGACCGTCGGTGGCGCTCACTACAGTCGAACCGTGCCCGACGACAACGTGTTGACTTGGCTGCTCGACTCCGATCCGGCGCTGCGCTGGCAGGTTGAAAGAGACCTCGTGAGGGAGCTGCCCGAGGTTTGGGAGGGCACGCGGGCGAGGATCGCGACAGAGGGTTTCGGTCAGCGGCTGCTCGCGCTGCAGGACGCGGACGGCCAATGGGCAGGCGGCGCGTTCTTCCCGGCGGGCTTCGACTTCGACGACCCGGAGGGTGAAGGCCAACCGTGGACGGCGACGACCTGGACGCTCAACACGCTGCGCGAGTGGGGTCTCGACGCGACCGTGCTTCGCGAGCGGCGCACCGCGGAGTTGCTTGCGCAGAACAGCCGGTGGGAGTACGACGACCTGCCGTTTTGGGGCGGTGAAGTCGACTGCTGCATCAACGCATGGACCGTCGCGAACGGCCTGTGGTTGGGTGCGGACATTGCGGGCATCGTTGACTGGTTCGTCGAGCATCGCCTGCCCGACGGCGGCTGGAACTGCGAGTGGGTCGAGGGATCGAAACGGTCGTCGGTTCACTCGACCCTCAACTCGCTCAAGGGGCTACTGGCCTACGAAGTCGCAACGGGTGGCACCGACGCAACCCGTGCGGCTCGACGGTCGGGCGAGGAATACCTATTGCAGCGCAATCTGATTCGCCGCTTGTCGACGGGCGAGCTCGTCGGTCCGTGGGTCGATCACTTCGGGTACCCGATGCGATGGGTCTGCAATGCACTCAATGCAGCAGAGTACTTTCGGCAGGCATCGCTGCTCGACGGGTCCCTTCCGGATCCGCGCATGGCCGAGGCGATCGAGCTGATCCGCGCAGCCCGACAGCCGGACGGTACGTGGCTACAGGCCGGTCGCGATCCTGGCCGGGTCTGGTTCGAGTTCGACGCGCCGGCCGGCGAGCCGTCGAAGTGGTTGACGCTGTTCGGCATTCGCGTACTTGACTGGTGGGATGCGGCGCAGTCCTAGTCGTCGGCCGCCGCCACCAGCGACGTCAGATGCACGTCCGGATTGTCGCGCTGGAAGCCCTCGAGGCGCCACTTCGTGGAGAACAGCGCGAGCATCACACCGTCGGTCCGTGTCAGCACCTCGGCCGAGGGCTGCTTGTTGACGAACTCGGCGTCCGCGGGATCGACGACCCGCGCGACGCTGTAGGGCAGCGTTTCGAGGGCGATGGGCGCGCTCAGTTCGGCGGCCATCCGATGGCTGGCCACCTCGAACTGCATCGGCCCGACCGCGGCGAAGACGGGTGCCTGTTCGCCGCGGCGATCCGAGCGCAGCACCTGCACGACGCCCTCCTGCTCGAGCTGCTCGATTCCCTTGCGGAACTGCTTGTGCTTGCTGGGATCTGTGCCGCGGGCGACGGCGAAGTGCTCGGGGGAGAAGCTCGGAATGGGCGGATACTGCACTGGGACGTCGCGGTAGAGCGTGTCTCCTGGGCGCAGGACGTTGGCATTGGCCAGGCCGATGACGTCACCCGGCCACGCGGTGTCCAGCGTCGAGCGCTCCCTACCGAAGACCGATTGCGCGTACTTGGTGACGAAGGGCTTGCCCGTCGTCGCGTGCGTCAGCACCTCGCCGCGTTCGAACGTGCCTGAGCACACCCTCGCGTAGGCGATCCGGTCGCGGTGCGAGGAGTCCATGCCCGCCTGGACCTTGAAGACGAAGGCTGAGAACGCTGAGTCGGCGGGACGCTTATGTCCCTCGACGTCGATCTGCCCGCTCGGCGAAGGCGCGAGCTGGACGAGGACGTCGAGCAGCTGATTCACCCCGAAGTTCAGCGCCGCCGAGGTGAACAGGAGTGGCGTCGACTCGCAACCGAGGAAGGTCTCTCGGTCGTAGTCGGACCCGTCAGCCTCGAGGAGTTCGGACTCTTCGACTGCGCGGTCCCAGTCGACGCCCGCGGCGGCGTGTGCCTTGTCTGGCGGGATGTGTTCCTCGGGCGCCGCGGTGGCCCCACCCGCGGTGCGGGTGAATCGGATGAAGTTGCCCGTGCGCCGGTCGAGGACGCCCTTGAAGTCGCCCGCGATGCCGACCGGCCACGTCAACGGTGTGGGACGCAGACCGATTCGCGACTGAATCTCGTCGAGTAGCTCGAGAGCGTCGCGGCCTGGTCGGTCCCACTTGTTGATCACCGTGATGATCGGGATGCGGCGGTGGCGACACACCTGGAACAGCTTGAGAGTTTGCGGCTCAAGCCCTTTCGCGGCGTCGATGAGCATCACCGCGCAGTCGACGGCGGTCAGCACGCGGTAGGTGTCCTCGGAGAAGTCTGCGTGGCCGGGGGTGTCGAGCAGGTTGATGACGCAGTCCTGCCCATTCGGGGCGACGTACGGGAACTGCAGTGCCGTCGAGGTGATCGAGATGCCGCGCGCCTTCTCCATCTCCATCCAGTCCGACACGGTCGAGCGTCGACCTGACTTGCCGTGGATGGCGCCTGCTTCGGTGATGACGCGGGCATGCAGGGCCAGCGCCTCGGTCAGCGTCGACTTGCCTGCGTCGGGGTGGCTGATGACGGCGAAGGTGCGACGGCGTCGCGCCTCCGCTGCGACGCGGTCGGCAGACGGTCCGCCTGCGGCGACGGGAGCACTTGGAGCGTTCATTCTCCGTCGATGATATTGGCGACCAGCCGCAAACCCGTAATCGAGCCGCGGCGCCGATTAATTCCGTTGCTTGCTCTCGCGAACCCCTGCTACGGTCGCAGCCATGTTTGCTCGTCTGAGTTCGGCACCGTCCCTGCGACTTTCGTAGGCGGAGGGGTCGCACCCCTCGCTCCAGGAGGGTGAGCATCAGGTGGTGCAGCCGGTTTGCTACTTCGGCGCGGTATTCAGCCCGTGGGGTTCGACTCCTCCATCCTCCGCGATCGCGTCGATTCGGGTCAACGCCGCAGCCGGCCCAACACCTGTGCCACGATGTTCGGCGACTTGCCGGTGGGCGGTTCGCGATCGGCATAGGGCCACGGTTGATTGCGCTCCGGCACCGACGTCGCCCTGGCCTGCTTGAGTGCCATCCGGAGGTGCCGACGGAGGTCGTGCAGGTCGGCATCGGACCAACGGTTTCGCGCTTCGGTCGGATCTGCGGTCAAGTCGTAGAGTTCCCACTGATCGTCGAGCGGATCGCTGCGATAGACCCGTCCGCCGAGACCGTCGGCCGCCAAGTGTCGGACGCCAGGCTCGGTCCACGTCGCCGGATCGTCGAAGGTGCGCACCAACTTCCACAGGTGGCCTGCGGCGCCTGCCGCATCCTCGTCGTGGACCCGCACCACCAACCCCTCGAAGTTGGAGGCGACGTACGCAGGAATCTTGATACGCAATGGCATTGGTGGGTTGACGGTCTGGCCGAGAGCGCGGGCAGCGGCCGATGCGCCCGTGTCGCCCTCTAGCACGTTGTCGCGCGTCATCAGGTAGATCGGCCGGTCCTCGTCGGCTGGGGCTCCGTCGACAACCGGCATCAGGTCGCGGCCCGGCAGCGGGTGCACCTCGGAGAACGACTCGGCCAACGTGGCGGCCGTCGCGTCGACGTCGATTCCTGCCGCGCCAAGCAGTGTCGGCACGATGTCGACGTGGGACGTCGGCGCCGAAACCGTCCGAGGCGCGGTGGCGTCCGCGCCGATGCGGGCGACGACGAACGGTACGCGTGTCGCCTCGTCGTACAGGTTGAACCATTTCTGATGCAGTCCGCCGTGCGCGCCCAGCAGGTCACCGTGATCGGAAGTGCGCACCAGCACGGCGTTTTCGGAGCCGCCTTCGGTGACGATGCGGCGCACCCTGTCGAGCGGACCGTCGACCTCGGCGTGCAGCCGGTAGTACAGGTCGCGGTACTGCTGCGCGTTCTTCCTGTAGCCACGGCTTATCGCAGCGGCGGGCCCGTAGCCCGAGTAGTAGGCCTCGCGAAACGCGATCTGTGCCGCAGGCTTGGTGCGCAGGTCCTCGTCGGCGGTCGGGTCAGGGGGTACGTGTGGCGGATCGTGCGGGGAAGGCTGAAGCGGGTTGCGCCGCTGCCACGCTGGAAACAGCACGATGTCGTGCGGGTTCACGAAGCTGGCCACCAACAGGAACGGTCGCATCGCTGCCTCGTCGCCGGCGCGGCGTCTCGCATAGCGGTCTTCTAGCCATGCCACGATCCGGTTGGCGAACAGCGGGTCGCGACGAAAGCCGCTGTTGGACATGGCTGCTCCGTGCGGTTCTGGGCCGACCCAGCCGGAGAAGCCGTAGGGGTCGAGTGGGTCGGCGTCGAGATAGCGTTGCACCGCGGCCGCATCGACGACACCGTCGTCGTCGTTGGTCGCCAGCGACGCCCCGGTGGCGGGGTCCTCCAGGTCGGCGTGCGAGATGTGCCACTTGCCGTCGTAATGAGTGTCGTAACCGGCCGCGCGGAACCAGTTGCCGAGCGTGGGCACCTCGCCCTTGCGGAGCCAGCGCAGCCGCGAGTCGTCGAAGCGCTTGCCGATGCCGTCGGTTTGGGTGACGCCGTGCAAGTCCGGGTACTGGCCGGTGAAGATCGTCGGGCGGCTGGGCACGCAGGCGAGCGAGCCGGTGTAGTGCCTCGTGAAGTTCACGCCGTGCTCGTCGAACCAGCGCCGGCAGGTCAGCGTTCGCTCGCGCCAGGCGAGCACGTCGGCCGATTCGTAGGGTGGGATGGCCCGCTCCTCGTCCGTCATGAGGATGACGACGTCAGGTCTCGCGGCCATGCGGGTTCTCCATTCGTTTCGCCAGGTCGGCAAGGAGGGAGTCGGACGTCTTTGCCATGCCGCGACCGACGACCAACTCGGCTGCGCGCGCGAAGGGATTACGGCCGATCTCGACGGTGCTGGTGATCGTTACCTCGGTAGTCAGCCCGGTGGATCGTAGCGACCAGTGATTCGCGACGCGTCCCATCAACCTGGGCAGACCCTCGACGTCGTATCCCACTTCCGCGGGCGGGTCGAACACGGTGATGCGCTCGACGACCGCCATCCGACCGACCTGGGCTCGCCGCGTTGCCCCCAACATCTTGCCGTCGGGTCCGTGATTCAGGATGCAGGAGTGGTCGACGTCGCTCGACCACGCGCTGATCCCGCCGAAGTCGGCCAGTACGTCCCAGATCGCTTGCGGCTGCGCGACAATCGTGCGGCTTCGGCTGGTGTGTGCCACTCCGTCATACAACACCATCTCGTCGTGGCGCGGGCCCAGACGGCGGTCTAGATCATGTCGTTCGCGGTGAGCCAACGCATCACCGGCCAGCCGATGAACACGGGTAGCCAGCAGGTCAGGACCCGGTACAGCAGCACGGAGGGGACCGCGACGGCGGTGGGCACGCCAAAGGCGGCGAGACCACCGATCAGCGCTGCTTCGACGGCGCCAACGCCACCCGGGGTGGGTGCCGCCGACGCGAGCGTCCCACCGATCATCGTGACGACGGTGACGGTGACGAACGTCGTGCCTCCGCCGAACGCCTCGACGCTGGCCCACAGTGCCAGCGCCGCACCCAGAGTCGTTGTCGCACAGCCAACTACGATGATTGCCAACCGCTTCGGTTCGCGTGCCAGCTCGACGAGCTCGCCGCCGAGTTCCTTCAGCCGAGGCCGAACCTCCGTACCCAGCCAGGTGCGCAGCCTCGGCACGATCATGAAGGTGCCGACGACGCCTAGCGCCACACCGGCGATCAGGTAGAGCACGATCGAGCTCGGCACGAAGTGGGACAGGTTCGTCGACGTGCCCGCGACGACGCTGAAGAAGATGAGCAGCGTCACGTGGGTGATGACCTGCACAGACTGGTAGAGCGCGACGGCGGCCGTGGCGCGAAGCGCTCCGAGGCCGCCCTTCTGGAGGAACCTGGTGCTGAGCGCGAGACCGCCCACTCCGGCGGGGGTGGTCGTGGCCGCAAACGTGTTGGCCACCTGCATGATCGCGAGATTTCGGAAGCTCACCGAGCGCGACGCGCAGGCCCACAGCGCGGCCGCCGCGCCGACGTACGTCAACGCCGACACCGTCAGGCCGAGCAGCGCCCACCAGTAGTTCGCAGTTCGCAGCTCGGCGAAGAACGCGGGCACGGTGCTGATGAAGGGATAGGCGACGTATACCAATGCGACCAGCAGGACGAGCTGGATGAGTTGGTAGCGCGTGAACCTGGTGATCGTCTCGGTCTTGATCTGGTCGGCGCCGGTTTGTCGCTTGACCTCGTCACGGGCGGCGGTCATGACGCTGCCCGCATCGGGCAATGGATCCCGGATACGCTTCGGCACAGCGGTCTTCGTCAACCGGCGGGATGCGGTGAGAACGGTGTCCTTGTCGAACACCTCGATCGCGGCGCCAACCGCTGTCTCGGCGCCGAATATCGCCGTCGTCGTGACGAGCAGTGCGGCGATGTCCGTCTGCATCTGGGCTTCCGTTGCACCGAACTCGGCGTTGCCGAACCCGCCGAACAGGGCGGCGCCATCGACGATGGTGACCTCGTGGCCGCGCAGATCGCCGTGTGCTATCTGGGCGTGATGCAGGGCACCGAGCGCCTGCCATACCGGCAGCGCAAGAGCGGTGTCGGCCGACGTCACGTCGAGCGCGATGCCGCGCGGCGGACTGTGTGCATACAGCGTCCAACCGCGGTCCAGTGCGGCGAACGCCATCGTCGTCGAATTGGCAAGGCCCAGTTCGTCGATCGCGATGGCCATCAACGCGCGGTGCTCGACGGTGCGCTGCATCGAGGTTTGCAGAGGGGCGGTCTCGGTCTTGCGGAGCCTTAGCCAGCGCCAGACTTGACGCACCACGCCACCGCTGCGTTGGTTGGGGCCGTACATCTCGACGATCGCGGTGACTTCGGGCCCGTCGGGCTCTGTGGTGGTGGCCGACGCGTGGCGGCCCGCCGCTGACAGGACCAGTGGTCCAGGTCCAGCGGGTCGCACAACTGCCAGGCGAGACGCGACGAAGCCGCGGCGGGCCAGCGCCCTGACGGCACCGTCGAGGGGTACCTCCAATGCGGGCGTTCCCACCACGAGCACGGTCAGTGCGCCGACGAACCAGCCGACGGCCAGGCCCAGCAGCGATCGCGCCGGCACGACCGCGCTCACCACGAGGTGGATCGGCACGAACGCCAGCAACAGGGCCCACCACCACCGACGCCAGCGAGCGGGCAGCCACGGTCCGGATACCGTCAGCACGGCGGCCAGCATCGCGATCCAGCGAGGGTCGTCGAGGAACTGCGAGAGCAGCGAATGCAATCGGTCGTCCAGGTTGAAGTGCCACCGCGGCGCGGAGATCCCGTTCCCGCTTATCGAGAGGGCGAGCAGCGCGATCGCCCCCGCGGCGGCGTATGCGCCGAGAAGCTTCCACTGCTTCGCGGCGATGAGGCCGATGAGGATGATGAACGGCAGAATGAGAATCGCGATGCCGTATGCCAGGTAGACGAGATTGGATTGAGTGGGCGTCAGAACCCCGACGATTCGGGAGATCGACTTCTCCAGTGCCACCCATTCGTATCGGGTGATCAGCGAGCTCGCGACGATGACGGCGAGGAACACCGTCGCGAGCGCCAGCCGGAAGATGTCGTTGGTGCGGCGGATCAACGGCTGAAGCAAGTCGCCCGTTACGACGACTTCCCTCCCATCAACTCGCATGGCTCAACCTAACCGAGCGTGCGGGAGAATCTGGGCAACGACGACCGGTGGCCATTACATGTGCGTTTACATGTGCGTTCCGCCGTCGACCCGCACCTCGGTGCCGGTCACCCAGTAGGCGTCGGGGGAGCCAAGCATCGCAACCACACTCGCGACCGAGTCCGGCTTGGCGAACATGGCGCCGTTCTCCAGCGGCAGCTGAGCCATGATCTTGCCCAGCAATTTGAAGTCCATGTCGTCTGGTAGACCGGGGCCGACGCTCTGCTTCGACTCGCCGACCCCGTCGGTCATGCCGGAGGAAACGGAGCCTGGCTGCACGCAGTTGAATCGAATCCGGTCCTTGCTGAATTCCAGGGCTAGCGCGTGGGTCATCGCTTGGACTCCGGCCTTGGATGCGGCGTAGGCGGACATGTACGGATGCGCGAAGGCCGCGGAGGTGGAGCTGAAGTTCACGACGGCGGGGTCGGCGCCCTGGCGCAGCGCGGGAATCGCCTCGCGGGTAACCAGGAAGGTGCCCACCAGATTGATCCGCAGCACCTGCTCGAACTCGGCAACGGTGGTGTCGACGAAGTGGGCGGACCTGAGGATGCCCGCTGCGTTGACCAACGTGTCCAAGCCGCCCATCGCCTCAACCGCGTTGGTGACGCCGCGTTTCACCGAGGCTTCGTCGCCGACGTCCATCACTACCGTCGAGAGACGCTCACCGTGTGCCTCGGCCTTGGCATGCGTGTCCTTCAACCCAGCTTCGCTGATGTCCACGGCACTCACCCGCCCGCCCTCGTCGAGAATGCGGAGCACGGTGGCCTGGCCGATACCCGACCCGCCTCCGGTGACGATGACGCGGCGGTCGGCGTAACGCTGTAGAGAGGACGACATGGCCAGATGATGCTCCACGCCTGCCACCCCTGTCCGGTGAAATACCGATCAGAGGTCGGTACGTCCGGCCATGTCCAATGCGGCGAGGTGGCTGAACAGCATTGATGCGCCGATGGGGTTTCCGCCGCCGGGATAGGTCGTGCCGCTGACCGCGGCCATCGTGTTCCCCGCCGCGTACAGACCGGGTATCGGCTGTCCAGCGGCGTCCAGCACTCGGGCGTGGGCGTCGGTACGCAAGCCGCCCTTCGTGCCGAGGTCCGATAGGCCGAACGCGGCAGCGTGGAAGGGTGGCTTGTCGATCGGCACCAGCGGCGACCGACCGCCGGAGAACGCGCGGTCGTAGGCCTCGTTGCCGCGGCCGAAGTCGAGGTCCTCGCCGCCGACGACCAGCTCGTTGAAGCGGGCGACGGTCGCCACCAGATTCGACTCAGGCACGCCGATCGCGCCTGCCAGGTCAGCCAAGGTGTCTGCGGTGTGCCACAGGCCAGCCTCGCGGTAGGCCGTGGTCTCGGCGAGCGATACGCTCGCAGACTTCACCGGCGGAATCTCGCCCTCGCGATCGTCGTAGACCATCCAAAACGGCAGTTCCGTTCCACCGGAACGGAGTTCGTCGATGACGACCCTGCCGATTCGGTCGTAGGGGGCCGACTCATTGACGAAGCGCCTGCCGTCGGAGTTGACGAAGATGCCGCCCGTAAACCACAGCGAGAACGTCGAACGGCCGTCCGGGTGGGTCAGCCCTGGGGACCACCACGCCTGCTCCATCAGGTCGGTGTCCGCGCCAGCGCGCATCGCCGCTACGTGCGCGGCGCCGGTGCTGCCGGGCCCACCCATCGTGTCGGCGACTCGCCCGGGGACGCCGAACTCTTCACGCATCGCCGCGTTCTGTTCGAAGCCGCCCGAGGCCAGCAGCACGCCGCGGCGGGCGCCGATGCGAACCAGCCCGCCGTTGCGCTGCGTCACGACGCCCACGACGGCGCCGTCCTCGGTGATGAGGTCGGTCAGTGGCGAGTCGAGATGAGCTGCCGCATGGGGAAACTGGCGTAAAGCGGCGAGGAAACGGCCGACAAGCGCCCGTCCGCCGGTGAGCAGATCGGGTGCGGGCTCACCGAACCGTTCGTTGTCGAGGGGCCCCCGCACCTTGGTCGCATACGGACCGAGTGCGTCGTTCGGTAGCGGCTTGCAGACGATGTGCCGCAAACCATCGAGGCGGGCGCCTGGCGCGCTACCGAAGTAGTCGGGCCATGGCAGAACGGAGAACGCGAAACCAGGGTCCTCCTCCAGGTATTCGATCAACCGCGCGCCGCCCCGCACGTAGGCGTCCTGCAGTTCGCGCGGCGTGCGGTCACCGACGACGGCGTGGTAGTAGGCGAGCGCTTCGTCGATGGTGTCGTCGACACCCTTGCGGCGCAGCACTGGATTGCACGGAAACCACATCCCGCCGCCGCCGGAGAACGCCGTCGTTCCGCCGAACTTGTCGGTGGCCTCGAGCAACGCGACGGAAAGACCTTCGCGCGCAGCGGTGTAGGCGCCGGTGACGCCGCCACCCGAGCCTGCGACGACGACGTCGACGACCTCGTCGAACTCGTCGGCGTTCACCATGTCAGATCACCCATGGCCCGATCATTGCGCGTGGCGTCGCGGATTTCCGGGGTTTAGGGGTCAGCGCAATACCGTCGACGTTCGAGATCGCACGCTGGGCGAGCCCTTCTCGCACTTCTTCGCCACCAGTGCGATCTCAACGGCATGAAGGTCCCGGTGGTCTACCAGACGCGCACGTAGTCGATCAGCATGTCGGCGGGGTAGGTGCCACCGCTCGGGTCGCCGCCGCCCGAGCCCGCGATCGCGAGGTCCAGAATCGGAAACAGTTGGTAGCCGGGGGTGTTGAACTGCCAGTCGGGCAGCGAGCTTGGCACTGCGCTGAAATAAGGGGCCGCGCCGTCGGTGTAGTCCTTCCAGAAGCGCATGCCTGCCTCGTCCCATTGCACTCGCCACGTGTGCCACGCGCTGTCGACGGTGATGGTCTGGCTGACGTGTTCGCCGCCGTTGAGCTTGGCGTGAATGGCCGTGCCCGCAGCCCACTTACCGTTGCCGTACCACTCCATGATGTCGACTTCGCCGCCGTTGTCGGGGCTGTTGTTGGCCAGGTACCAGGCAGGCCATGCGCCAGGGGTGATGCAGTTGCACTTGATGCGGGCTTCCCAGTTGTGGCCGATGCCGCCGCGCCACTTGCCGAACACCTTGCCGCTGTAAAAGGTGTTGCCGTCCTTCGCAGCGTGGAAGACGAGGTTGGACTTCCCGTCGACGAAGACGTTTCGGCGGTCGTCGCGGTACTGGCCGACGTTCTCGGGGAGCTCCCAGAAGGTCGGATCCTCCATCGTCTCGCGGGCGGTCGCCACCTCCCACTTCGACGGGTCGGGGGCCGAACCGGCAGGACCGTCGAACTCGTCGGCGAAGATGTATTGCCCGCCCGGTGGCGGCGCTGCGGGCGGAGTCCCGTCCCATGGCGCCGCGAGGGCCTCCGGGATGGGGGCGGCGCCAGCTAGCAGGCCAATCCCCGACATCAACATCATCTGGCGACGATCCATCTCAGGCACGACCTCCATACAAGCGGCAACCTCACACCTCGCGCAAATCTTTGCGACCGAAACCAGCTGGCGAGCAGACGCGAAATGCCTTGCTTTCTGCGGTTTCAGGGCACTTTGCCATTGCTCGCGGGATTACCGCCTCAGTACGTCCTGATGCCGAACCCCGCATCCAACGGCCAAGCAGCGCCAGTGATGAACTCGGCCTCGTCGGATACCAGCCAGGCCACCGCCGTCGCGATCTGTTCTGGTTGCAGCAGCGTGATGGGCAGGGCGTTCTGTTGGGTGGCGAGCCAGGGATCTCCGTCCTGCGACAGCTTGAGGGACGACTCGTTCATGATCATGTTGGTCGCGACGCCGCTCGGATGAATCGTGTTCACCCGGATCGAATGCTCCGCAAGCTGGCTCGCCCACCCCTGCATGAGGGCGACGAGTCCCCGTTTCGACGCGGCGTAGCCCTGCAGCCCCGGCCGGTCGGTGCCCGACGCCTTGATACCCGCCGTCGAGCTCACCAGGACGATGGATCCGCCCCGGCCACCGGAGATCAGTGCAGGGATCGCGGCGTCGACGGTGTTCCACGCGCCGATCAGGTTGACGTCGATCACGTCGCGGAACGTTCGGCGCGGGTCGGGGCTGTCGGTCATCCGGATGATGCCTGCGTTCGCGATGACGATGTCGAGCCTGCCGAATTCGGCCAACCCGTCGGCCACTACCGCGTCGACGGCTTCGGGATCGCGAACGTCGGCTTGCCGTGCGACGATCCGGCGGCCCTGCGCTTCAACGAGTTTCACCGTCTTCGCGAGATCGTCGGCGGTCGAGCCGCCGTAATCGGTCGAGTCGAACTCCGCGCAGATGTCGAGCGCGATGACGTCGGCGCCCTCGCTTGCCAGCTTTACGGCATGGGCTCGTCCCATCCCTCGCGCGGCGCCGGTGATGAATGCAACCCTTTGATCGAGACGACCCATTAGGAGCCCTTCGGGAAGTTGACGTCCTTGGTGATTGGCTCCGACTCGTCGATCGATGCCGACAGCGTAGCGAGCTTGTCCTGCAACGCCTTTAGCACGTCGCGACCGAGCAGTCGTCGAAGCGGCGGCTCGCCAAGGGTGGCCACCATCAGGACCGCGTCGGCCAGAGGTCGCTCGAAGGCCAGCGGTCCAAAGTCGGCCAGCGCCTCCTTCCGTTGCGCCGCCGACACCAGTTGCTCGGCATCGAAGGGGTCGCTCGTCACGCCGCTCAGAACTTTAGGTGTTGGCTGGTGTCGCCCACCTGGTCGACGAACATGATCCGGGTGTCGAACCACCACTGTCCGTCCACGCGGTGGAAGGTGTCGTGGTAGTGACCAGTAACGATGATCTGCAGCGGGAGGTCCGCCGTTGCCTGCGTGACCAGGTAGTTGGCCCGACACCGTGCGGTTCCCGCCGCCTCGTCGACGTCGATGCGGACGTTGCTCGTCGTGTGCTTGGTCTTCGGCGTACCGTCCTCGTACACCTTGGTGGCCATGTCGTAGAGCTTGCGTACGGCGACGGCGCCCTCGAACACCGTCTCGGGCGGACCATCCTCGACGCCACGGATCCGGCCGTGCGCGAACAAGGCCGCGACGCCGTCGAAGTCGCCCGCGTCGATCCGCTCGGCATAGGTGTAGAGCAAGTTCTCGATCTGACGGGCGCTGTCCATCAGTCGCAACTAACCAGTCGGGATGTTTGATGTCAACGATAGTCTCGGCCTGTGACTTCTGAGTGGTCGCCGACCCGACTAGGCAACATGACCGGCAAGCGCATCATCGTGACGGGAGCGACCAACGGCGTAGGCTTTGCCACCGCACGTGCCCTCGCCCGGGCGGGCGCGCACGTGATTCTCGCCGTCCGCAACCTAGAATTGGGTGCGCAGCGGGCCAAGGAAATCGGCGGTGAGACGACCGTTCTCAAGCTCGACCTCGCCGACCAGTCGTCCGTGCGCGCGTTTCCCGAACTACTCGACGGCGACGTGGACATCCTGATCAACAACGCGGGCACTGTGGTTCAGCGTCGCTCCGAGACCGTCGACGGCTTCGAGACGATGTTGGGAACCAATTTCCTCGGCCCCTTTGCGCTGACCAACCTGATCTTCGATCGGGTTCGTAGCCAGATCATCATCGTCGGATCTGATGCGCACAAGTCGGCCAAGCTGCGCCTCGACGATCTTCATCTGCGCACCCACAAGTTCTCGGCGATGCCCACGTACGCGCGGTCCAAGCTGGCGGTGATGCTGTGGGGGCTCGAGCTGGATCGCCGCTTGCGGACAGCAGGCTCGCCCATCTCTACCTACCTGACACATCCAGGCTGGGTGGCGTCGAACATCTCCAACGTCTCCGACAAGCTGCTGATGTCGGCGTTTCACTCGGTGGTACAGGCGGCCGCCAACGCGTTGGCCAACGATATCGACGCTGGCGCCGCGCCGACGCTGTACTGCATCACCGAGCCGATCCCGCCGGGCAGCTACGTGGGCATCGACGGGTTCAAGGGCTACCGGGGCGGGCCGACGCTGGCCGGCCGCACGCCGAACGCCTGCGACTACGCCGATGCCGCGGCACTGTGGGCGTTCGCCGAAAAGGAAACGGGCACTTCGCTTTCTCCACAGCCGGCCCACTAGCCCCTGTTCATCGCCCAGCGGATACCGCCGACGAGCGTTCGGCCTGCCACCCGCACCGCAGTGATTTCGACGGGCGGAAGATACGGCAACCGCAACGGCATCCTCGCCCAAGAGGGAAGCATGGCAACGGAACTGGAGGCCAGCACCGCATAGGGCGGGCGGGCCAGGAGAGGCAGTGGGGGAGTCACCAGAAGGAAACGGGCCGCCTCGCGCGCGGCGGATGTGCCCTGCAGCTCGGGCCGATACGCCTCGATCCGTTCCTTGAGTTCGCGTTCGGTGCGCGGCGGGTCGGCGACGCCGAGTGCCTCCGCGACGCGCGCTGTGTCGGCGACGTACCCGTCGCGACCGTCCTGATCGAGCGGTGCCGCCCCGTAAAGGCGGTGCGCCAGAAGGAAACTGTCGATTTCGGCGATGTGCACCCATTCCAGAAGATGCGGATCGGATGCGGAGTATGCCCGCCCGTCGGCGGCGGTTCCGTTGACTCGTCGATGGATCCTGCGCACCTTGTCGACTGCCCGCTGGGCGTCGTCGGACGTACCGAACGTCGTCACCGCAAGGAAGGTGCTGGTGCGTTGCAGCCGCCCCCACGGGTCGCCGCGGTAGTCGGAATGCTCTGCCACGCCCGCCATCGCAAGGGGGTGAAGCGATTGCAGCAGCAAGGCCCTGAGCCCGCCGACGAACATCGACGCGTCGCCGTGGACGCGTCGGATCGGACGGTCTTCGTCGAACCATCGGGGGCCGGGCGTGTCGTGGATGCGGGCGCGGTTGGCGGGTCCGTCCGGGCCTGCGACCAAGCCGAACAGCTGACGGCCAACAGTGTCGCGAATGCTCATCAAGCCGGGTACTGCCACGGCACCGACAGTACGCTCGGGCGGGCTGCCGACGAGCTAGGCCCGCACCCAGTCGACGCTGGTCTCGCGTCGGTTACCCGAGCTTGAAACCCGTGTAGCCGGCGGCGGCGATCTCGTCGCACTGGCGTCGGTACTCCGGGATGCCGCCGACGTATCCCATGTAGCGCCGTTTCTTGCCTGGCACGTTGCCGCCGTTGTACCAGGAGTCGCACGACGGGTGGACGAGCACCGTCGGCGCGACGAGGGCTGCCGTCAGGTCGAGCCATTCCTCCTGCGCCGTCGGAAGTGCCTCGATGGTGCGGTGGCCGTTGTCCGCAGGTAGGTCAGGCAAGAGCCGATCCGCTCGACGTGCTGTTCGAGTGCAGCGACGAAGTTAGTCGCCGCCGCAGGCGCGCCAGGCGCTTGGACGATCAACAGGTTGGGGAAGCCTGCGACCGCAAGCCCGAGATAGGACGACGGCCCCTCGCTTGCCCAGAAGTCCTTGAGCGACATACCATCCCGGCCCCGGACGTCGATTCGCGTGAGTGCGCCTGTCATCGCGTCGAACCCCGTGGCGTAGACGATGACGTCGAGCTCGTGGAAACCCTGTTCGGTTTGTATTCCTGTCGGAGTCACGGCAACGATCGGGCCGTTGCGCAGGTCGACGAGGGTGACGTCGTCGCGGTTGTACGTCTCGTAGTACCCCTGGTCGATGATCGGCCGCTTGCAGGCGAAGGGATGGGTCGGCACCAAGGACGCTGCAGTCCTGGGGTCCTCGACGATTCGAGCGATGGCCTCGCCGTAGAGCTGAGTGGCCATCCGGTTGGCGTCGATGTCGAGGAAGACGTCGCCCCAGTTGAGTGCGCGCGCCCGGATACCTGTTGAACAACCAAGTGCCACCGACGGCGGCGGCCTTCTCCAGCACGCAGGTGCGCAGCCCGCGTTCCCGAAGTTCGTGCAGCATGTACAGCCCAGAGAAGCCGGCCCCGATGATCACTGCGTCGTATCGGTTGTCGAATGCGGGATCGTCGTCGACCATGTGTGACACCTTACTGAAAGGCCTACAGTAGGCAATGCGAAAACCGATGGTGCCATAGCGGGCCCTTCGGGCGTAGCGTCACTTTGATGAGGGCTTCGATGTTGGCGTCGGCGTTCGTCGTGGCATCCGGTTCGCTAGTGTTCGCGCCGCCCGCAGCGGCGGACGGGTGTACGACCTCGGTGGGCGCCGGTTACACGGTGACGTGCACGACCAACGGCTCGTCCAGCAGCTATACGGCGCCTCAGCGCTCGGGGCCGAGCATCGGTCTCCCGACCGTCAACGGCGTCTCGTGCGCGGTCATGAATACGCACCTGTGCCGGGCCCTGGTGGCCACCGGCAACGCGGTCGGCCCAGTCCCCTAGCCGTTCGGCCCGACGCCGGTATCCCGATGCGTCCCCGCGGATTTGCTTACACGTGAATTAGCGTTGGGGACCGGCCTCCTGCGCCAGTTGAACGCGTGAGGTGAGCCCGAGCTTCGCGTAGACGTGGGTGAGGTGGGTCGCCACCGTTCGCGGGGAGATGAACAGGCGTGCTGCGATGTCCTTGTTGCCGAGCCCCTCGGCGACGAGTCGGACCACGTCATGCTCGGTCGGCGTCAGCGAGGCCCAGCCGCTGCTTGGGCGCTTGCGTTCGCCGCGGCCACGTTGCGCATACGCGATGGCCTCGGTCGCGGACAGTGCTGCGCCCTCTGCCCATGCGGACTCGAATTCGTCGTCGCTCAGGACATTTCGCAGTGAGGTGATCGAGACGTCGTGAGCGTCGTCGTAGACCTTGAACCGAACGATGCCCATTTCGCGGCGCAGCGCAGTCGCGGCACCGAATAGTCGGGCTGACTCACGGTGGCTCTCCGCTACGCGGGCGATCTCGGCAAGGCATTCCAGAGTCTCCGGTGTCGCTGGGTGCGCGTCGACGGACAGAGCGATGGCGAGCGCCTGATGGGCATCGCGTTCGGCCTGACTGAATTCGCCCTGGGCGATGGCTACGCGAGCTCGCGTCATTAGCGCGACCGCCAGGGCGACGCCTCTTGCCCGTGCCACGGTTTCGTCACTGGCCAGACGGGCGAACTCGAGATCTCCTCGAGCGAGGGCAACTTCAGCGATGGGGTTGACGTTGCCGCCCGGGATGTGAACTTCGCCCATTTGTTGACGAGCCGCCTCAGAGGCCTCGGTCGCGGTCGCGATGTCGCCCTCTGCCAACGCCGCCCGCGCCAGCTGCGAATTGGCGATCCCTTCGATGAAACCCCCGAATTCCGCTCCTAGGTTCACGGCACTTGTCGCCGCCGCCCTTGCCGCGCCGGTGTCACCCATGTAGGAGAGCGCGTGGGCGAGGTGAGTGAGTCCGGCGAGCTGACCGAACGGATCGTGGGCCGCTTCGGCTTCTGCGACAAGCCCGCGAAACTGCTCCGAAGCGGCGGCGAGGTCTCCCTGCGCCAGCAGCGCCGTGCCGATCCCCCAGAACCGGCACATCCGAGAGATGAAGTGGTCCCCGATCTCGTCGGCGAGCCGGACGCCCTCGGAACCTGCTTCGAGGCTCGCGTGCGGTTCACCCGCGATGCTCGCCACGCAGGCTCGCCACCACAAGACTTGGCTCAATCTCCATCTGTCACCCGTCGCGCGGGCCAGACCGAGCGCCTCGTCGAGGTATGGGCGCGCCACGTCCACGTTGAAGAGAGCGCTGCTGCCACAGGCAATCAGCGCCCGAACCAGCAGCCCGGGATCGCCGACATCTCGCGCGACGGTCAACAATTCCGCGAGTAGGTCCGGCGGGTTGGGCACGTTGATCACCGACATGAGCATCGCCCGATCGGCCGTCGCCCCAGCACACACCGCGGGCGTTGCGTTGGCTGCGAATGGATCCGCATCGCCAAGCACGGCGTAGTACCAGGACAGCCCCTCCATGATCCGACCACGGGACAGCCACAGCGGCTGCAGGGAGGATGCCAGCCGCAGGGCGGCTTCGGTGTCCGCGCGTTCACGGCTCCACGCGAATGCCGCACGCAGATTGTCGATCTCCGTCTCGGCCAGTTCGACTCGCTGCTGATGATCTGCCGAAGTCGGCTGATCGAACAACGCCGCGACCGCCGTGTAGTGGTCGCGGTGACGGTCGCGGACCCGATCAGCCTCACCGGACTCGCCGAGCTTCTCCAGTGCGTAGTGCCGCACGGTCTCCATCGTTCGGTATCGCGTTGTGGCACCTGCGCTTTCGGCGAACACGAGTGACTTGTCGACCAGGAGCATGAGCAGATCGAGGATCTGGTGCGGATGGAGGTCGCTGTCGCCGACTACGGCTTGGGCGGCGGCCAGGTCGAATCCACCGGGGAACACCGCCAGCCGGCGAAACACGACCCGTTCGGATTCGGTCAACAGGGCGTGCGACCAATCGACGGACGCGCGCAGGGTCTGTTGGCGGCGCACTGCGGTACGCGCGCCGCCGGTGAGTATCCGAAAGCGATCGTGGAGGCTGTCGAGGATCTCTTGCAGTGAAAGGCCGCGTACCCGTGCCGATGCCAGTTCAAGGGCCAAAGGCATGCCGTCGAGGCGTCGGCAGATCTCCAATACCAGACCGGCGCTGTCGGCGTTGGCGGCGAAGTCGCGGCGGACGCGTTGAGCACGATCGGTGAACAACTCGATCGCTTCGTCGGCCAGCGACAGCGGCGGCACCCGCCACGTCGCTTCGCCTGGCACTCCGAGTGGTTCGCGACTGGTGGCCAGGATCGTCACCGTGCCGCATCGGCTGAGAAGCTCCGTCGTCAGCGCAGCGGCGGCATCGAGGAGATGCTCACAGTTGTCCAATACCAGCAGCATTCTGCGGCCACCGATGACGCTCACGACGGTATCGATCATGGTCCGGCCGGGCTGGTCGGGTAGGCCCAAGGCCCGTGCGACGGTGACGGGCACCAGGCCGGAATCGGTGATCGGCGCCAAGTCCACGCACCATGCGCCATCCGCGAATTCGGCCGCAATCTGGGTCGCCACTTGTACCGCCAAGCGGGTCTTGCCGATGCCGCCCGCCCCGGTCAGGGTGACCAGCCGGTCCTGTCCGAGGAGTTCCCGTACTTCGGCAATTTGCGCCGTGCGACCGACGAAAGTGGTTATGTGTTTCGGAAGATGGTGCAAATCAACGCTTTCCGACGTGCGCAGCGGCGGGAATTCGTTGTGCAAGTCGGGATGGCACAGCTGCATGACGTGTTCCGGGCGCGGCAGGTCGCGTACGGCGTGGACGCCCAAGTCAGCCAACCACGCATCGGCGGGAAGGCGATCCGCCACCAAATCACTCGTGATGCCTGACAGCACAATCTGACCACCGTGGGCCAGGTTCCGCAGACGTCCGGTTCGGTTGATGGTGGGGCCGACGTAGTTGCCCTCGTCCCGCAGTTGCACCTCGCCGGTGTGGAGCCCGATGCGCAGCCGAATCGGCGCCAGCGGAGCTCGCTGCAGTGCAAGGGCGCAAGCCGCCGCATCTGATGCGCGCGCAAAGGCCACTACGAAGCTGTCGCCTTCCCCCTGCTCGATGGGACGCACCCCATGGTGCGCGACGACTAGGTCGGCGAGCGTCTTGTCCAACAGGGCGACCGCCGCGGTCATGTCCTCGGGATTGGTCTGCCAGAGCCGTGTCGAGCCCTCTGCGTCGGCAAGCAGTAGCGTCACCGTTCCCGTCGGCACGAGTTCGCTCACACCTGGATCGCTCCGATTCACTGGATCAACGTCGTTCATGCTGCCAGCCTCCATCAGGCAGGAGCCGCGAAACATCGGTACATGGTCGTATATTCGCCGCAATATACGACGTCCGCAGAGGATTTCTACGTCCTTTGACCGACGGTCTCAATGGCCATGGGCCACATCCTGAACTCGCATCGTCAACTCCCGAGAACAGGTGGTAAATCTCATGACAACTTCAATGACATTGTCATCCCGCCGCGTCGCCGTGGGCCTGATGGCCCTCCGCCGAGGGCTCAAACAGCTCGCTGACACACTGGTGCCCCCCGAGGTCGCCGTCAACGAGATGGCCACGTGCATGGGCGTCACCCAGGTGGCGAACGCCTTTGCAGAACTGGGCATCGCGGACGTCGTCGGTGATCGCGAGTGCACCGCGGTTCGCATCGCCACCGCGCTCGGCACCGATGTCGACTTCACCCATCGGCTGGTGCGAACCGCGTCCGAATTCGGGCTGTGCAGGATGAATTCCCGCACCGGGGCAGTCACGCTCACCCGCGCGGGCCGGCTCTTGAGGTCGGACCATCCGAGTTCGATGCGGGAGTGGGTGATGCTGCACGGCTCTCGCATGCAAACCGAAGCGTGGACGCACCTCACAGACGCGCTGCGCACCGGGGGCAACGCATTCGCGTCAGCGCACGGCATGTCCCTGTGGGACTGGTTGCCCACGCATCCGACCGATGCTCGCGTGTTCGATGAGGCGATGTGCCGAGGCACGGCGGTGGTCGCGGACGTCATCGCGGGCGCCTATCCGTGGCCGCAGGACGGCGTGGTGTGCGATGTCGGGGGCGGCGTCGGCACGCTCCTGTCGGCGGTAGTCTCGTCGACCAACGGGCTGCGGGGCGTGGTCGTCGACAGCCCTGACGTCGTCGCCCGTGCCGAGGACTTCCTGAGGGCGCGCGGACTCGGCGACCGGATCGATGCCGTCGTTGGCGACATGTTCGGTGACATCCCCGCGACTGCCGACGTTTACCTGCTCAAGGACGTCCTACACGATTGGGACGACGACCACTGCCGCAAGATCCTCGGCACCGTGGCAGCTGCCATGCCCAGCGGTAGCCGTATCGTGCTCGTCGAGGTCCTGCAAGCGCCCAACAGGCCGAACTTGTTGGCGCCCTGGGCCGATCTATTGATGCTCACTCAAACCGACGGCGGACGGCAGCGGTCGGTCGACGAATTGGCCGCCCTATTGACCGACGCCGGATTGCATCCCACTGGCATGGTTCGTCACGCCGTCCCGCACGACCTGGTCGAAGGCGTCAAACCCTAGTACGAGCACCCGCGGAGAGGTTCGCCGACTGCAATGGAGATCGGCGTACCGTTGTTGGCATGCCCACGAGGAAGGCGAGGACGCTGGCGGCATTGGTCGTCTCCGTCTTCGCGATCGCATTCGGATCGGTGGTCGTCACCCCCGAAGCCACGGCAGATGCGTGCGCGCCGCGTGGACTTGGCTACACGGGAAACTGCGTTGGCGGCCCAGGTCCGTCGCCCAGCTACTTCGGGCCCATGATCACGGGCAATCAGACCACAGTTGGGACGGTTGACGGCATCAACTGCACCATCAAGAACGCGCATAGGTGCCGTGCCCATCTGCAGGTCGGTGGCACGTACGTCCCGTGAGGCCGTTTCTGCCAGGTCGCTGTGAGTCTGCACGTCGCCGTGGCAACGGGTCGGACGGGTTCAGGATCTGGGCGTAGCGTTGCTGCGATGAAGACAGAGAAGCCGCGGATGCTGTTGGTCGCGTCGTCCTTCGTCCTGGTGTTCGGTTCGGTTGCGTTTGCATCGCCCGCCGCTGCCGACGGGTGCGTCGGCGGGGTGCCGATCGGCAAGACCACGTCGTGCGCGGGCAATGGTTCATCGACCGGCTTCACGGCGCCGGCGACGCTCACGAATCCCGGCAATCCGTTCGGGTCCGTTGGCGGCATCAACTGCACTTTGAACAACTACCACACGTGCCGAGCCTTGCAGGAGACCGGAAACGCGCCGCCGTAGTCGAACCGACTTCGGCAGCGCAGTTATATGTAGTTGTCGTTGCGCCGCATCCGCCGAAAGATAGCGGGTACGGCAACGGTCACCGCTGGAAACGCGAGGATGGTGCCGCCGGTGATGAGGCCCTGCAGGGCTAATCCGTACAGGTCTCGCCTGTCCTGGCACTTCTCGGCAAGCCGGTATTGCGCGGCAGTGGGACCGCTCAATTCGGAGACGATGCCATCGAGAGGGTTCTTCTTGTAGATGCCGTCGCCCGCGAGCATGTGGAATTGCGATGCGCACTGCGCCCTTTCGCCACCGTCGGTGACGAACGGCTCGTGTCGGCCGAGAAGTGGCACGGCGATGAGCATCGCGAAGCCGAGCGCGGTGACGGCGACCATGAACAACTTGCGTTTCACCGTGATTGGGCTCGCTGGAGTGCTCCCGTCGGCGTGCGCCATCCGGCGATAGTAGTCGGGGCCTAGTGGTAGCGCGCGGCCAATCGATGACGGTGCTCGGCCGGCGAGCCGAACAGAGACCTGTTCAACGCGGCGCGCTTCAGATACACGTGAATGCCGCTCTCCCAGGTGTATCCGATGCCGCCGTGCAGTTGCATCGCCTTGCCGACGACGTCAACGGCCACGCTGCATGCGTATGACTTGGCCATCGCCGCCTCGACCGATGCGTCACGGCCCGCCAATGCCGACACCGCGGCGTCAACCAGTTGTCGAGCCACCGATGTTTGGACCAGCATGTCGGCGCACGCGTGCTTCACCGCCTGGAACGAGCCGATCGGTCTGTCGAACTGACGCCGCACCTTCGCGTATTCGACGGTCGCGGTGAGCATTGCCTCCGCGACCCCGAGGCTGTCGCAAGCGACCGCCACCGCGGCCCGGTCTCGCAATGCCGACGGATCGATCGCGAGCGGCCAAACCTGCGAGACCGTGGCACGCTCGGCGGTCACGACCGCGAGCGCACGGGTCGCGTCGAGTACCGACTGTGGGGTCACGGTCAGCCCCGACGAGGTGACGACGACGGGCGTGCCGCGGTCGTCGGCGAGCAGCAGCACGGTGTCTGCTCCCGCGGCGTCTGGCACGAATTCGGCCCGGCCCGAGATCGTGCCATCGGAGACGCTGAAGCCCGTCGCGAACGCGGCCGACGTTCCGGTGCCGACGGCTTCCAGCAGTTCATCGCGAGAATTGTTGGGCGCCAGTGCAGTCAGCGCACCGACCGCCAGCGTGGTGCCGAGGAATCGGTTGGCCGCCGCGGCACGGCCCATCTCCTCCAGCAAGATCGCGGTCTCGACGAACGACGCTCCCGCGCCGCCGAGGGCCTCCGGCACCTCGAGGCTCACCCAGCCCGCGTCGACGACCTGGCGCCAATCCGCATCCTTGACGAGTAGATCCCTTGCGACCGAGCGCAGTTCGTCGTGGATCTCGGCGAAGTCAGACGTCACGAGGCGACCGGCTCTCTCGGCAGGCCGAGGCCGCGCTCGGCAATGATGGTCCGCTGGATCTCGCTCGCCCCGCCGGGGATCGTCCACTCCCATGACCCGATGAAGTCGAGCACCCACGCGCCCGACTCCCAGCCGCTCGACATCGGTTTGGTCAGCACGGTGTGAGCGGCTAGCCCGCCGATCTCCGCGCCGAAGTCCATCATTCGCTGCAGCAATTCGCTGTAGAAGAGCTTCACGATCGAGGGGTCCGCCGGCTCGACCGCCGCCGTGCCGTGACTCTCGACTACCTTGCGGCACAACCCGCGAAGGCCACTGATCTCGGTCTCGAACTGAGCGAGTCGGTCACGGACGAGTGCGTCGTCGAGTGGGCGGCTGCCGTCCACTCCCGGTTTCGCGCACTCCTCGACGAGCCACCGGAAGCCCGCGTGGCCGAGGCGCTCGGCCAAGTCGAGCATGGTCATGCCGCGTTCAGCGCCCAAGGTCTCTTGTGCCACTTGCCATCCGGCGTTCTCCGCGCCGACGAGGTTCTCCGCGGGGATCGTCACGTCGTTGAGGAAGACCTCGCAGAAATGCGAGTCGCCGACTGCGTTGCGGATCGGGCGTACGTCGATTCCCGGTGACCTCATGTCCATCAAGAAGTAGGAAATGCCCTTGCGCTTGGGAGCGCCGGGATCGGTGCGGGCAAGCAGCAGACACCAATCCGCGTGCATTCCGCCACTGGCCCAAAGCTTTTGGCCGTTGACGACGTACCTGTCACCCACCTTCTTGGCGGACGTGCGCAGGCTCGCGAGGTCGGAGCCCGCCTCCGGTTCGGAGAATCCCTGCACCCAGATCTCGCCGTCGAGAATGGCGGGCAAGTGTCGCTGCCGTTGGGCGTCGGTGCCAGCGGCAAGAAGTGTGGACGCTGCGTGGTGAATCGAGACGAAGGCCAGGACGAGTCTCGGTGCGTCGTGCGCGGCCAGCTCTTGGTAGAGCACGATCTGCTCGCTCACCGAGAGGCCGCCGCCCCACTCGGTTGGCCAGTGCGGCACGGCGAAGCCCGCCTGATGAAGCTGGGCGAACCACGCCTTCTGGAAGGCGGCGAACTCGGCTTCGGTGACGCCGGTCTGCGTCGCTCGCCAATCGGGGGGGACGTGCGCTTGGCACCACTGACGCACGCGGGCGCGGAAGTCATCGAGGTCGGTCATGAATACAGTCCGACGAGCCCGGAGCGGTCGACCCTGGTGCTCAGCAGATCGCGGGTCGCAGACACGCCCAGTGGGAGTCGGCGCAGTGGCTGGCTGTAGCGGGACAGCCAGGACAGGGTGGTCTCGTCGCAGAAGCCGACGGCGCCGTGCAACTGGTGAGTGACGCGGAAGACGACCTCGGCGGCCTCCAGTGCGGCCATCCGCAGCGCGAGTGCGTCGTCGAGTGCCTCTTCGCGCCCGGTGCCGACGCTCCAGAGCGTGTACTTGGCAAGGACTTCCAGGCCTGCGCGTTCGACCTCGCCGTCGGTGAGCTGGAACTGGACGCCCTGGAAGCCAGACAGTGGCTGGCCGAACTGCTCGCGCATCGTGACGTGGGCGATGGTGAGTTCCATTGCGCGGTCCAGCATTCCGAGCAGCGTCCAACACGGCAGTGTCAACGCGAGCGCGAGATCCTTCGCGCCATCGCCATCGAGGGGTGCGAGGTCCAGGCGCGCGACGAATGCGGTTCCGTCGGGAACGCTGTTCGCCACCTGATGGCGTGCGCCGTCCAGTGTCGCTGCGGCCCAGCGGGACTCGACGCCGACGATCGAACCCGACGGCCGGTTGTCGGCCACTACGAGAAGCCCGTCGACGTCGAGATCTGCTGGCCGGGAGAGTCTTTCGGCGACAGGATAGGGCAGTGCCCAGTATCCTGCGCTGCGACAGACGGCGGCCGCGGCCTCCAACGAGTCCATGTCGCCACGTGGCTCCAGGTCCCACACGCCGAGTTCGGCCAGCACGCCGCCCGCGAGCGCATCCCTTGTCGTCGGATCGGCCTCCGCACGTTGCACCAGCTGGTCGCCGCCCGCCGATTCGAACGCGCGAACAGCCTGTCTGCCGAACTCCTGCGCTTCGTCGCTCAGGTCGATGATCACCGCGCCGCCAACAAGGTTCGCGATAGCAGAATGCGCTGCATCTCGATGCTGCCGGACGACACGGTGGAGGCTTGTGAATATCGCCAGTGATCCTCTACCTCTAGGCGGAACAACTCTGCCTCGGGTTCGGTGCCTGCAGCCGCGGCAATCTCCATCAGTACCTCCGCACTGTCTTGATCCAGTTTGGTGACGGCTATGCGGTAGGCCGCCGAGTCGGTCGGCTTGACCTGCCCCGCGCTCTGCAGCGCGACGAGTCGATAGGCCAGCAGTCGGGCCCGGCGGCAGTGGGTGAGCATGCGCACCCAGCGGCCCCGAAGTTCGGCGGGAAGGTTGGCCCACCGGTCGCCGAGTGCTTCGGGGGCGAGTTGTAGAAGGCGTTCGCATCTGGCGTAGCGGGCGATGCCGACGCGCTCGAAGGCGAGCACGTCACCGACGATCGACCACCCGTCGTCGACGGTGCCGAGTACGTCGGCTTCGGTGACCCGGAGGTCGTCGAAAAAGACCTCGTTGAGGTGGTGCGGGCCCATGAGGCAGCCGATGGGGCGGACGGTGATCGCCGGGTCGGACATGGGCACCAGGAAGATCGTCAAGCCCCGCTGCTTCTTCTCACCCCGTGAGGTGCGGGCCAACAGGAAGCACCACTGCGCCATCGTCGCGTACGACGTCCAGATCTTTTGGCCGTTGATCCGCCAGCCGTCGCCGTCCCGGGTTGCCGACGTCCGCAGCGAGGCCAAGTCCGAACCTGCCTCCGGCTCGCTGAAGCCCTGACACCAGATCACCTCGCCGCTCGCGATCGGCGGCAGGTGTCTGCGCTGCTGTTCGAGCGTTCCGTGCCGCATCAGGATGGGCCCGACCCAGTTGACGCCCATGTACTGCGCGCCGCGCGGCTCGTGATGGGCCCACATCTCCTCGCGGACCACCGTCTGTTCCCACGCCGACGATCCACGGCCGCCGAACTCCTCGGGCCACGACATGCACAGCAAGCCGCGCTTGGCGAGCAGACGGCAGAAGGCCTGAGCCACCTCTAGGTCGTCGGGGTTGTTCGTGAACGCCCCGAGAAAGTCCTCCGGCACATGCTTTTTCACCAGGTCGCGAAGGTCCTGGCGCAGGGCCGTGGCCTCCTGACTCATTTCGAAGTCCACCTGCCGATCGTAGAACAATCCTTATAAGGATTGCTAGTATTCGTGTGTGCCCGCAGGACGCACTCCCCAGCGCCGCATCGCGGAGACGGTCGCCGCGGAACTTCGCGAGCGCATTCTCGGAGGCCCTGACCTCGACCGGTTGCCCACCCAAGATCAGCTCGTCCGTGAATTCGGTGTCAGCTATCCATCCGTGCGCGAGGCGATTCGGATTCTCGAGACGGAAGGTCTGGTCACGGTGCGGCGGGGGAGCATCGGCGGCGCGGAGGTGCACCGGCCGGATCAGTCGTCGGCCGCGTATCACCTCGGCCTCGTCCTGCAGGGCGCGCGCGTCACTCTCGGCGATCTGGCGCAGGGTCTACTGAAGTTGGAGCCGCTGTGCGCAGCCGAGGTCGCTCGTCGGCCCGACCGCATGACGACTGCGATACCTGCCTTGACGGCGAACGTCACGGCCTGCGCCGATGCGGTCGCCGACGGCGTGGCATTCACCCGCATCGCTCGTGAGTTCCACGATCTCGTCGTGGCATTCACTCCCAACGACACCGTCCGCTACGTCGTGCGCAGCCTCGTTGCGCTGTGGTCGGCGCAGGAGCAGCAGTGGGCGGCAGCGGTGACGAAGCGGGGCGAATACCCATCGGTCGCGCAGGCCCGTTCGGCCGTGCGGACTCACCGTCGATTGGTCGACGAGATTGCAGCAGGTCGAGCCGACGAGGCCGAGCGCATCGCGCGGACGCACCTCGCGGCCACGCAGGCGCTACTGCTGCAGCGGTTCACCGATGACGTCGTCAACGCGGCACCTGCACGAAACGGCTCGTCGGCTCTGCGGTGATGGCGGCGCCTACTCGAACGTCTTCGTCCTCATCGCAGGGCGGATCGCGTCACCACTGAGAAGTTAGTCGCTGGCGGGCAGCGGCTTGGCTTCCTTGATCTGCAACGGCGTGGCACCGATGCTCAAGGAGCCCTTGCCCGCCTTGGTCACCAGAACTTCGGCACCGCCGTCGTCGACGTAGCGCTTGCCCATGAGCGTGCCGCCGGAGAACGCGTCATCGAGGCTGAGGCTCGAGTCGACGTCCGTGCCCACGGGCACCATCGGTGATCCGCCTGCCCGCAGGTCGTCGAGGCTGTCGGCGCTGCGCACCACGATCACCTGGGTGTCGCAGACCTGGCTCTGCAGGCGGGTTCCGTTCTTGATCATGCTGGCTCCTTACTGGAATTGAGCTCGGTGACGAGGTCGCGGCGAAGCACCTTGCCGGTCGCGTTGGTTGGCAGTTCGTCGCGGAACACCACCTTGTCCGGAGTGCGAGAGCCGCGCAGTTGTCCACGCACGAAGGAGCGCAGGTCTTCGACCTCAGGGGTTGCTCCTGGTGCCGGAACGACCACGGCGACGATGATCTGACCCCACTCGGGATCCTCGGCTCCGACGACCGCGCAGTCGTGGACGTGTGGGTGCTCGACGAGCACGTCTTCGATTTCTGCGGGAGCGATGTTCTCGCCGCCGCGGATGATGGTGTCGTCGGAGCGGCCGCCGATGAAGAGGTAACCGTCGTCATCAAGGGAGGCAACGTCCTTGGTCGGGAACCAGCCGTCCTCGTCCAGCACCGAACCGATGCCGGTGTACTTTCCCGACACCTGCTCGCCGCGGACGAACAGCTCGCCGGTCTCGTTCGGGCCGAGCACCGTGCCGTCCTCGGCGCGGATCTGCACCTCGATGCTTGGCACCGGTTGGCCAACCGAACCGAGCCGACGGGCCACTGTCTCGTCGGAGGACTCGATTGCGACCCGGTGGTCGTCGGGCGTGAGTACTGCGATGGTGGAGCTGGTCTCGGTGAGCCCGTATGCGTTGACGAAGCCGACGTCGGGCAACAGCGACAGCGCCTTGCGCACCAACGGAAGTGGAACCTTGGAGCCGCCGTACGCCAGGGTGCGAAGCGTCGGCAGGGTTGCCTGCTCGGACTCGAGCACGGTGACGATGCGGTCGAGCATCGTGGGCACCACGGTAGCCGACGTCACGCCCTCGGATGCAACCAGATTCACCCACTCCCGTGCATCGAAACTGGTGAGGTACACCATCTTTCGGCCTGCGTACAGATTCGACATTGCGGCCGATAGTCCGGCGACGTGATACGGCGGAACGCAGATCAACGCGGCGTCGCCCGGCTCCGCGGACCCGAACTCGACGGTGCCGGTGATGTAGCTGGTGAGGTTGTTGTGGGTCAGCTCAACGGCTTTTGGTGCCGAGGTCGTGCCAGAGGTGAACAGCACCACGGCGACGGAGTCCGGGTCGGCGAACTCGGCAGCGGGCTCTGCGACCTTCGCCGCCTCGACGAACTCGGCCGAACTCATGACCTGCTTGCCCGTGTCGCCGACCATGGCCAGGTAGTCGTCGTCGACGACGACCAGTGGGTCGGGCAGGCGGTCGATCAGCGCGCGTAGCCCGTCGCTGCTCAATCGATAGTTCAGGGGGGTGACGGCGACGTCGGCGCGGGCCGAGGCGAACAGCAGAAGCGGCAGCATTGCGCCACCGGTGCCGACGTAGGCCACGTGCTTGGCGCCGGAGGCGGCAATGACGCCTGCGCCACCGTCGGCGAGTTCGCTCAGTTCCGAACCCGTGAGCCGCAGATCGCCCGACACGATGGCGGTGCCGTCGGGGTTGGCCGACGCGGCCATTTCCAGTAGCAACGAGATACTCATGATTTGTCCACGAAGATATCCCACATGGGGTCGTCGCCACCGCCGTAGGGCGACAGGTCGGCGACCAGGTCGGCGTCGATGAAGCACTGTCCGTTGACCTCGGTGGCCGGGCGAGTCAGGATCGCGACCGCGGCATCGGCCATGATCTCCGGGCTTCGAGACCTATCGAGCAATTCGCCCCCCTCGGCGAGGTTGGTGACCGCCGACGTCGCGATGTAGGTCTGTGGCCACAGGCAACTGAAGCCGATGCCGGGGTGCTCGACCGCCCAGCCAAGCGAAAGCAGCGTCATGCCGTACTTGGACAGGGTGTACGACGGGTGGGCTCCCAACCAGTGCGGGTTCATGTTGAGAGGCGGGGAGATCGTGATGACGTGAGGATTCGCCGATGAGCGCAAATGGGGCAGCGACGCCTTGGTCAACAGGAAGGTACCTCGGACGTTGATGTCCATCATGAGGTCGAACTTCTTGGCCGACAGCTTCTCGGTGGGCTCCGTAGCGATTGCGCTTGCGTTGTTCACCACTATGTCCACGCCGCCGAAGCGTTCCACCGCGGCGTTGACGGCGCACGCCACGTCCTCTTCATTGCGCACGTCGCCGACGACCGCCAGACCCTTGCCGCCTGCGGCCTCCACCTCGGCGACCGCAGTGTGTACGGTGCCGGGCAGCTTGGGGTGAGGTTCGGCGGTCTTGGCCAACAGCACGACGTTGGCGCCGAGGCGGGCCGCGCCGATGGCGATCGCCAGTCCGATGCCCCTACTACCTCCCGACACCACCATCGTGCGGTCGGCAAGCGGGTGCTTGTCGGTCATTGAGCCTCCTCGAACGGTAGGGCCATTCTCATTTTCCGCAAGTGTCATGCTCCCACATCGTCACGCATAGGCTGGCGTGGGGGAATCCCCTGATTGGTCAGCCCCGCGCTGACGTGCTGAGGAATGCCGTGCTCGCCTGTCATTTCCGCCATGCGGTATTGGCATTCTCATTTTTAGCAAGTACGTTATCCAACGATGAGTGACGTAGTCCAAACCCCGTCGGGCATCCCGCTGGAGCCCGTGTATGGACCGGGTGACCGCGCGGACGATCCGCCCGCGCCCGGCGAGTACCCCTTCACCCGCGGCAACTTCGCGTCCGGCTACCGGGGCAAGACCTGGACCTTCCGGCAGTATTCGGGATTCGGGACCGCCGAGGAGAGCAATCGGCGTTATCGATACCTCCTCGACCAGGGTGGTACCGGGCTGTCCGTTGCCCTCGACTTGCCAACGCAGTGCGGCTATGACTCCGACGACGCCGAGTACGGCGAGGAGGTCGGCAGAGTCGGTGTCGCCGTGGACACGCTCGCGGACGCGGAGATCCTGTTCGACGGCATTCCGCTGGACGCGATCAGCACCAGCTTCACGATCAATGGCACCGCGGCGATTCTGCTCGCGTTCTACGTCGCTGCTGCGGAGAAGAAGGGCGTGCCGCGCGAAAAGCTGACGGGCACCATCCAGAACGACATCCTCAAGGAGTACGCGTCCCGCGGCACCTGGATCTGGCCGCCGGAACCGTCGTTGCGGCTCATCGCCGACACCATCGAGTTCTGTGCGGCCGAGGTGCCTCGGTTCAACGCCATCTCGGTGGCCGGTGCGCACTTCCGCGACGCTGGCGCCAATGCGGTTCAGGAGATGGCGTTTACGTTGGCCGACGGTGTCACCTACTGCGACACGGTCGTCGAGCGCGGGCGGATGTCGATCGACAAGTTCGCGCCGCAGATCTCGTTCTTCTTCTATACGCACGGCGACTTCTTCGAGGAGATCGCCAAGTACCGCGCGGGCCGGAGGCGGTGGGCCACGATCGTGCGTGAGCGGTACGGCTCCACGAGTGACAAGGCGTCGATGTTCCGGTTCGGCTGCGTGTCCGGCGGGGCGTCGCTCTACGCGCCGCAGGCCCAGAACAACCTGGTCCGCGTCGCCTACGAGGCGCTGGCGTCGGTCCTTGGTGGTGTGCAGTCGATGTTCACCGCGGCGTGGGATGAGCCGTTCGCGCTGCCAAGCGAGGAGTCGGCGACCCTTGCCCTTCGCACCCAGCAGATCCTCGCCTACGAGACCGGCGTGACCAAGGTGGCCGATCCGCTCGGCGGCTCCTACTTCGTCGAGGCGCTCACCGACGCCACCGAGGCCAAGATCATCGAGATCATGGACGACCTCGAGAAGCACGGCGGCATGGTGCGCTGCATCGAGGACGGCTACCTGCAGGGTCTGATCGCCGACGAGGCATTCAAGATCCATCACGAGGTGGAATCGGGTGAGCGACCGGTCGTAGGGGTCAACAAGTTCGTGGTCGACGAGCCCGCGCCCGACCTGGCCACCTACGAACTCGACGCCGAGGGTCGGGACCTACAGCTGAAGCGGTTGGCGAAGGTGAAGGCCGAGCGCAGCGACGTCGCCGTGAAGGAAGCCCTTGCGGCGCTGTCGAGAGCGGCCGAGGGGGACGACAACCTCATGCACCAGCTGATCGATTGCGCCAACGCGTACTGCACGGTCGGCGAGATGGTGTCGACGCTGAAGTCGGTGTGGGGCGAATTCCAGCAACCGGTGGTGTTCTGATGGCCACGCGCGTACTGGTCGCCAAACCTGGCCTCGACGGCCACGATCGCGGTGCCAAGATCGTTGCGCGCACGTTGCGCGACGCCGGCTTCGAGGTCATCTACACCGTCATCCGGCAGCGCATCGAGGACATCGTCTCGATCGCCCTTCAGGAAGACGTCAGCCTGGTTGGCTTGTCCATTCTGTCGGGTGCTCACGTCGCGCTGACCACGCGCACGGTCGACGCGCTACGGGCCGCCGACGCGGGCGACATTGCCGTCGTCGTGGGTGGCACCATCCCCGAGTCGGACGTGCAGAAGCTGCTCGACGCGGGCGCCGCGGCGGTGTTCCCCACTGGCACGCCTTTGGACACGCTGGTGCGCGACGTGCGCGCGCTCACCGAGAAGGTGGAGCAATGAGGCTTGCCTCGCCGAGCGTGCGCTCGTGGCGAGAATTCGGCCGCCTTTCCGCCCTGACCGCACACTCGACGACGGGGGAGCAGCTCGCATGAAATTGGGCGTGATGATCGGAGCCGAGCGCGGCGACATGGCGCGCAAGGTCTCCAAGCTCGTGGCCGACGTCGAGTGGGCCGAGTCCGCGGGCATGGACACCGCGTGGATGCCGCAGGTCCCCGACGACTTCGACTGCCTCACGATGGTGGCGCTGATGGCTGCGCACACCTCGCGCATCGAACTCGGCACGGCCGTCGTTCCTCTGCAGGCGCAGCATCCGATTGCCCTTGCCCGTCAAGCGCTTTCGGTACACGCGATGGCCTCCGGGCGGTTGGCCCTTGGCGTCGGCCCTTCGCACCACTGGATCATTGAGGACATGCTTGGTCTGTCGTATGACAAGCCGGCGGCCTACACCCGCAACTACCTCGAGGTGCTCAACGCGGCGGTCGCCGGCCCAGGGCCGGTCGACGTCGAGAACGGCTCGTTCACCGTCCATAGTCCGACAGCCCTCGGCGCAGAAACGCCCATGCCCGTGCTGGTGGCGGCACTCGGGCCGGTGATGCTTCAGATCGCGGGCGAGCGCGCCGATGGCACCATTCTGTGGATGGCAGACGAGAGGGCCATCGGGGATCACATCGCGCCCAACATCAACAAGGCCGCCGCCGAAGCGGGCAGGCCGGCGCCGCGGATCGTCGCGGGCATCCCGGTATGTCTGTGCGCGAACTCCGAGATCGACGCGGCCAAGGCGCGCGCCAACAGGATCCTCGCCGAGGCGGAGACGTCGCCGAACTATCAGCGGCTGCTGGACCGCGGTGATGCGCGCAGTGTCGGCGACCTCTGCGCGGCGGGCGACGAGGAGTCAATCCTCGCGCGGTTCAAGCAGTTTGCGGATGCAGGCGTCACCGACCTCTCGGTACGGCTGCTACCGATCGGCGACACCCGCGACGAGCTCATTGCGTCGAAGTACCGAACGCGGGAAGTGATCGCCGAACTCGCCAAGCAGGTGCGGTGACTGCGGAAGGCCCGCTCGCCGGCATTCGCATCATCGAGGTCGGCGTCATGCTCGCCGGTCCGTACGCGACGATGATGCTCGCCGATCTTGGTGCCGAGGTCATCAAGGTAGAGCCGCCAGGCGGCGAGATATCGCGCCAGGTCTCCGACAGCTACTTCGCCAGCCTCAACCGCAACAAGCGGAGCATCTGCCTCGACCTGAATTCCGAGGACGGGCGGCGGCGGCTTGGCGAGCTCGTCGCGGATTCGCACGCACTGCTCGTCAACATGAAACCGTCGGTGATCCGCAAGCTCGGCCTGACCTACGAGTCGCTGCGGGTTCACAACGACCGAATCGTCTGCGTCGCCCTTACGGGGTACGGGCTCGACGGCGGCGACGATCCCGCATTCGACTACGTAGTGCAGGCGGCGACGGGCATCGCCGCGATGACGGGCGATCCGGCGGGTCCGCCGACGCTGCCCGGCTACTCGTCGGCCGACAACTCGACGGGCCTGACCGCGGCGTTGGGTCTGCTCGCCCAGATCGTCTCCGGCCGCGGCGGCCAAGTCGACGTCTCGCTGAACGACGTCATGCTGTCGCAATTGAACTACCGGGCGTCGGCCTATCTGAACGACGGCGTCGAACCGAAGCGTCATCCGTTCGGCGCTCACTCGTATTACGTTCCTGCACAACTGTTTGCAACGGCAGACGGCTACCTTGCGCTCTTCATCACCCACGACGGCTTCTGGCGTTCGTTCGCAGGGGAGGCGGGCATCGACGGGTTCACCACGATGGCCGAACGCGCGGAACGCCGCACCGAAGTGCTCGACCTGGTTACCGCGACACTCGCCACCGACACAGCGGTCAACTGGGAGGCGCGGTTGCGCCCCCTGGGGATTCCCGCAGCGGCGGTGCGGTCGCTGGCCGACGCGCTGAAGGCCACGCCGGAGGCGATCGTCACCGCGGGCGACCACAGGTTGATCGCCAGCCCCGTCAAGGTGGCGGGTTACGAGCCTCGGTACAGCCCGGCTCCGGTGCTCGACGAGTATTCGTCCGGGGCGAGCGCAGCGACGGGAAATTGCCCCGACGGTCAGTCCTCGTAGTCGACGGTGACGTTTTCCGTGGTGGGCACGGCCTGGCACGTCAGCACGTAACCGTCGTCGACCTCGTCGTCCATCAGTGCGTCGTTCACCCGCATCGTGGCGCTGCCCTCGGTGAGTTTGGCCATGCAGGTTCCGCAGTTGCCTGCTTCGCACGAGAACGGCGGGGTGAGCCCTGCCCGGCGCGCGGTCTCCAGCAGCGTCTCGCCGGGACGCAGGGGCACGGTCACCTTTTGGCGGTCGAGGAGGATCGTCACCTCGCCACCGGCCTCCGCGGCCGGTACGGGGTCTGCGGTCATTGGGGCACTCCTGGCATCGACATTCTGTCTATGTGAGAATAGTATTCTCTATTAAGGATAGGGTATTTTCAACCTCGGCGTATGACCGGTGACCAGCCAGGAGGGGTCGACAGTGACTGAGCCCGTCCTGTTGGCGTACGGGGACAGGCAGTACACCCGCGTCGACCTGGACGCCCTCACCAGCGGGCTGGCCACCATTCTCGAGCAGCGCGGGGTACGGCCGGGCGACCGAGTTGCGCTGATGTCTTCGAACCGGCCCGAGTTCGTGGTCGCGATGCGGGCGATCTGGGGCCTCAGGGCAGCCGTTGTATTGCTGAGTTCCTCCTGGAAGCGCGCCGAAGTAGAGCACGCGCTCGCACTCACCCAACCGTCGCACGCGGTAGGTGACAACGCAGTGCTCGCCGAGTTGATGCCGATGCTTCACCTCGACGAGCCCGTGACACCGTGTCTTCGCGATTTCAACACCCCCGATCCCTCGTCCGACGCACTGTTCGTGTTCAGTTCGGGCACTACCGGGATGCCCAAGGCCGTCCGCCATACCCATGGCGGGTTCGCGGCTGCGGTCGCGCACTGGCGCGATGCGCTCAGTATGACGTCGGCCGACCGCATGCAGATCATGACGCCGCCCTCGCACATCCTCGGCCTGCTGAACATCGCGACCGCGCTAGAGGCAGGCGCGTGGATTCGGCTGCACCAGCGCTTCGACGTCGACGCGATGCTCAGCCACATCGAATCCGACCGGATCACCATCGAAATGGCGGTTGCCCCGATCGCGCTGGCGCTCGCCGCGCATCCCCGGCTGGAGTCCTACGATCTCTCGTCGCTGCGCTACGTCATGTGGTGTGCGACGCCCGTGACGCGGACCGTTGCCGATGCCGTGACCGAGCGAGTCGGAGTGTCGTGGTTGACGGCATACGGCGCCAGCGAATTGCCCGTGATCTCCTGCAACACGTTGGAGGGCACGCGGCTGGACACCGTAGGTCGCGCAGTGCCCGGTGTACGGATCCGGATCGCGTCGCCAGAGACGGGTAAACCGTTGTCGCCAGGTGAGAATGGTGAAATTCAGGTCTTCTCGCCATCGGCGATGGCTGGGTATCTGCCCGAGGACGAGACCGCGTCTGCGTTCAGCGACGGCTGGTACCGCACGGGCGACATCGGCCATCTCGACGCAGACGGGTGGCTCCGAATCACCGATCGCTCAAAGGAAATGATCAAGGTGCGCGGTTTCCAGGTGGCGCCGGCCGAGATCGAGGCCGTGTTGCACGGCCATCTCGCCGTGGCCGACTGCGCGGTCTTCGGCGTCCCCGACGGGGCCGGGGGCGAGGCAGTGGTCGCCGCCGTGACGCGTTCTGGCATCGTCGAGGCCGACGAGCTCGTCGCACTCGTCGGCGAGCGGTTGGCGTCGTACAAACGGCCGAGTCGCGTGGTCTTCGTCCCCGAGATTCCCCGTCTCCCTTCAGGAAAGGTGCTGAGGCGAGTGCTAAAGGAGGGCGTGATGAGCGCTTGCGCGAAGAACAGAGGGCACAAGTGAGCGCTTGCACGAAGAACAGAGGGCACCAGTGAGCGGTTGCGCCAAGAACAGAGAACTCTGATGGACGTCCGTCTGACTGCCGAACAACGACAACTACGCGAGGCCGCGGCCAACCTAGCCGACGAGCTCGGACCGGGATCGGTCGCCGACCTCGACGACGACGGGCGGGTCGCGCGACTGGAGAAGGCGCTCGATGCAACGGGCTTTCGCAGCCTCCGTTCCGACGGTGCCTCCGGCGTCGAAGTGGCGATCGTCGCCGAGGAGTTCGCCCGTGGCCTGGTCGACGTTCCGTTCCTCGGCCCCGTGTTGGCCGACGATCTGGCCAACCGGTTGGGTCGAGGCGTCTCGGTGGTGGCCGAACCCGACTCCGTGGACCTGACGGGAAGCCTTGCGGGAGCGGTCGAATCGCCACCGGAACTAGCCGACCTCACCGAGGACGATGCGGGTCGTTGGTACGCTCTCGCCCTCACCGCCACGACGGCAGACCTCGTTGGCTCGGCGCGCGGCACTCTCGCGTTGGCCACCGAATACGCCAAGGTGCGCGAGCAATACGGGTCGACGATCGGCTCGTATCAAGCGGTCGGGCACCTCCTGGCGGAAAGCCTCGCACTCATCGAGGGTTGCGTCAGCGTGCTGCGCCACGCGGCGTGGGCGGTCGACGAGCTTCCTGCGGTCGGGGCTGTCGAGGCAGCCCGTATCGCCAAGATCTACTGTGCGCGTTCGGCGCTCACCGTCTGCGAGACGTCGATCCAGGTGCACGGCGGTATCGGGAACACCTGGGAATGCCTTGCGCACGTGTACCTGCGTCGAGTGCTTGCCGCAACGGAGCACTGGCCGGTGAAGCTGGAGGAGTTGACCATTGGACTTTCGTGACTCGCCCGACGAAGCGGCATTCCGCGATCGGTTGCGTGGCTGGCTCGCCGAGCAGAAGGGCAAGTTCCCGACCTCGGGTGACGAGTACTGGGCCAAGGCCGGGGAGTGGCACCAGGCGCTCTACGCGGCGGGATTCTTCGGCACGTCGTGGCCGAAAAAGTATGGTGGACAAGATCTTCCGCCAGTCTTCGACGTCATCGTGGACGAGGAGATCGCCAAGGCAGGCGCCCCAGCGCGACCAAGTCTTGGTTACCTAGTCGTCGGGCTGAGCCACCATGGCGACGAGTCCCTCGCGCAACGCTTCCTGCCCGGCATGATCAATGGCACCGAGCGTTGGTGCCAGGGATTCAGCGAGCCCGGCGCGGGATCGGATCTCGCATCGCTGACCACGACGGCCGTGCGCGACGGCGACGAGTACGTCATCCACGGTCACAAGATCTGGACCAGCTACTCCGACGTCGCCGACTGGTGCTTGCTGCTGGCGCGCACCGACAAGGACGTCCCGAAGCACAAGGGCATCTCGGCGTTCATCGTGCCCATGCATCAGCCAGGCATCGAACAGCGTCCGTTGAAGATGATCAGCGGTGTCACGAAGGAATTCGGCCAGGTCGAGTTCGACGGCGCCAGAGTATCGGCCGACAACATGGTCGGCGCACCAGGAGACGGCTGGAAACTGGCCATGACGGTGGTGAGCCACGAGCGCGAACCGTCGACGCTGGGCTTCTCGGCCAGATACGGAAAGCTGGTGCGCCAGTTGGCCAAAACGGTCGAGGGTCCGTCGCCCGACGAATTGTCGTGGGCGTGGGTGCAGACGGAGATGCTGCGGCTGCACGTCCGGCGGCGGCTGTCCGAACAACTGGACGGCCTCACACACGGTCCGCAGGGCTCGCTCGACAAGCTGCTGATGACGTGGGTGGAACAGTCGGTCGGGCACGCCACGTTGGCCACCGTCGGTACTAGCGACCCGGAGTTGTTCGGTGCCTACATGTACAGCCGCGCGCAGAGCGTGATGGGCGGCACCAGCCAGATTCAGAAGAACATCATTGCGCAACGAATTCTTGGATTGGGAGCCTGAGCCATGTACGACATGCCAGACGAAATCGACGTCAAGGCCGACGGTGCGCTGCGCATCATCACGCTGAACCGGCCCGACGACCTCAACGCCGTCAACGACAACCTCCACGTCGGGCTGGCCAAGATCTGGGAAGCGCTCAACGAGGACGTCGGCGCGCGCGCAGCGGTCATCACCGGTGCGGGACGGGCGTTTTCGGCGGGTGGCGACTTCAACTACCTCGACGAGTTGCGCAACGACGAAGCCTTGCGCCAGAAGACGATCAAGCACGGGCGCGACCTCGTCATCGGCATGGTGCGCTGCCGCATTCCAGTGGTCGCCGCGGTGAACGGCCCTGCGGTCGGGTTGGGCTGCAGCCTGGCCGCGCTGTCGGACATCGTCTACATCGCCGAGAACGCGTTCTTCGCCGATCCGCACGTGTCGATCGGTTTGGTCGCAGCCGACGGTGGTCCGCTGGTGTGGGGCTCGCAGATCAGTCTGTTGCAGGCCAAGGAGTTCGCCTTGACCGGCGTGCGGATCAAGGCTCAGCGGGCCGTCGAACTCGGCCTGGCCAACCACGTCGTCGCGGATCCGCTGACCGAGGCGATCGCGGCCGCCAGGAAGATCATCGAGCTTCCTCAGCAGGCCGTGGAGGCCACCAAGCGGCTCATGAACATTCAACTGGAGAAGTCGGTGATGGCATCGCTCGACTACGCCAACCTCGCCGAGTACGTGTCGTTCGGGACCGCCGACTTCAACAAGATCGTCGACGGGCTGATCGCCAAGAAGTAGCCGTAGGCACGGCGCGAAGAGTTCGTTCGCCGTCGTTCTCTTCATGGCGATTCAAACCGGTAACTCACAGCTGTTTCGCCGCTACCTTCGAAAGACCGCTGTTGCAATAACTTTCGAGGGGACGGCTTGATGACCGCTGCGACCGAGACCGAACTGCAGGTCACGCCACTGTCCGGATGGACGGGCGCATTGATCACCGGCGTGGACATTTCCACGCCCCTGACCGACCACGACGTGGCCGCGATCAGAGCTGCGCTTCACCAGTGGAAGGTGGTCTTCTTCCGCGACCAAGACCTGGACCACTCAGCGCAGATCGCGTTCGGTGCACGCTTCGGCGACGTCACGCCGGGTCACCCGTACGAGGGTGATTCGGCGCCGCCCGGTTTCCCGCAGATCCACACCGTCTCTCCCGCTGCCTATGACCACCGCTACGGGACGAAGTACCGCAAGAAGCGCAGCCCGAATGGGCCGAATTGGCACGCCGACGTCACCCCCTTGATCAATCCGCCGTCGCACTCCATCCTTCGTGCCGAAGCCGTGCCCGCGTACGGCGGAGACACGCAATTCGTCAACGTTGCCGCCGTCTATAGGGGGCTGTCGCCGTCCGTGCGCACGTTCATCGAGGAGCTTCGCGCCGAACATCGCTTCGGCGCAACCGTTTCCGCCGATCGCAGCTCGGAGAAGATCGGCGATTTGGTCCGCAGCAATCCGCTGGCGTCGATCCACCCGGTGGTGCGGATACACCCCGAGACCAGGGAGCCCGTCTTGTACGTGAACCCTGGCTTCACCCGGGAGATAGTCGATCTCTCGCCACGGGAGAGCCGCCACGTCCTCGACCTGCTGTTCGAGGAGATCAACCGGCCCGAGTACACCGTCCGCTTCAAGTGGGCACCGGGCAGCGTCGCGTTCTGGGACAACCGTGCCGCTCTCCACCTTGCGCCGCAAGACTTCGAGCACGTCGAGGGTGACCGGATATTGCACAGGATCACGCTGGTCGGCGACGTTCCCGTCGGCCCAGACGGCCGCGAGTCCGAATCTTTGGCAGGCGATTTCTTCGGGGCCGCCTGACATGGCAACCGTGCTCTCCCGTGTGCGGACGAGCGCTCCGATCGAGCCGTCGACCACCCTCGTCGACCCGAGGGCGCTGGCGGAGAAACGACACCGCAAACAGGTCGTTCCACGGGTGCTGCAGCGGTTCCTCGGTCCGGTGTTGCTCGTCGCGCTGTGGCAGTTGCTTTCCAGTACGGGCATTTTCAACGCACGCACGGTTCCTCCGCCGACCAAGGTCGTCGAGGCGGCAATCCACCTGATCGCCGACGGCTCCCTTCAGGAACACCTGCTCACTAGCTTGTTGCGCGTCGGCTATGGAGCGGCGTTCGGGATTGCGCTCGGCCTGATCTTGGCCCTGGTATCAGGTCTGTCGCGGGTAGGGGAGAACTTCGTCGACGCGAACATGGAAGTGCTACGTGCGGTACCCAACTTCGCGCTGGTGCCGCTGCTGATCGTCTGGTTCGGCATCAGCGAAGTCCCGAAGATCACCCTGATCACCCTCGCGGTGGCAGTGGCGATCTACATCAACACCTTCAGTGCCATCCGCAGCGTGGACGCCGGACTCGTCGAAGCCGCCCGCTCCTTCGGCGTCGGCCGCGCCGAACTGGTCTACCGCGTCATCCTCCCCGGCTCACTGCCTGGCTTCCTGATCGGACTTCGGCTGGCGCTCACCGCATCCTGGCTGTCGCTCATCTTCGCCGAGACCATCAACGCGAGGAAGGGCCTCGGCCGGATGATGACCGATGCCCGTGAGTACTTCCAGATCGACGTCGTCTTCGTCCTGATCGGCGTGTACGCGATGCTCGGGCTCACCTCGGTGCTGATCGTCCGTTTCCTCGAGGCGCGATTACTGACATGGAGGCGAGCGTATGACGGTGACTGAGTCGCCCACCGACACCGTCGTCATCGCGCGCGGCGTTCGAAAGGCGTTCGGAGACGCCCGCACGAACAAGCCAGTCATCGATGGGCTGAACGTCGAGATTCGCAGTGGCGAGTTCGTCGCCCTGCTGGGCCGCAGCGGATCCGGGAAGAGTACGTTCCTGCGTGCACTCGGGGCTCTGGACGGTGACTTCGAGGGGTACGTCCGAGTGCCCGAGCGGCGGGCCGTCGTATTCCAGGATCCGCGTCTGCTGCCGTGGCAGCGCGTGCTGACCAACGTCACGCTCGGACTTCCTGCCACGGCCGCGGTGCGGGAACAGGCGCGGGCCGCGTTGAGCGAGGTCAACTTGACCGACAAGGCCAAGGTGTGGCCGAGGACGCTGTCGGGGGGAGAGGCTCAGCGCGTCGCACTCGCCAGAGCACTGGTGCGCGAACCCGAACTCCTGTTGCTCGACGAACCCTTTGGTGCGCTCGACGCACTCACCCGCATCAAGATGCACGCGCTGCTACTTGCCCTGTGCCGCAAGCACAAACCCGCGGTTCTCTTGGTGACCCATGACGTCGACGAAGCAATCCTGTTGGCGGACAGGGTGATCGTGCTGACCGACGGACGAATCTCGCTTGACGTCGACGTCGCGGTGCCGAAGCCGAGGGCGCGCGATTCTGACGAGTTCGCGACGCTGCGCCGCCGTCTGTTGGCCGAACTCGGTGTCACCGGAGAAATTCAGCTCTAACCAGTGCGTAGTGCACAGAACGAAGGATCTCGACATGCTCCGTACCTTCCGCTTGCGGAAAACCGCTCTGTTGCTTCTCATTCCGCTGATTGTTGCGTCGTGTGGGCTCTCCGACGACGACAGTGGCGCCGCGATTGGCTCCGTCCGGGTCGCCAACAAGGTCGACGTGCCGCCAGGCACGAAACTCGTCGTCGCCGAACAAAACGCCACCCAGTCCTTGCCGTGGAACCTCGCCAACGCGGGCAAGGATGCTCCCTACGGTGTGGAGTTCGCTGACTTCAGCGGCGGGTCGGCCGTCATCGAGGCCCTTCGCTCCGGCGCGGCCGACATCGGCTCCATTGGGGAGGCGCCGGTGCCAATCGCGGTCGACAGCGGTGTCACCGATCTGATCACCATCGGACTGCAGGCCAACCCTGGCACCAGCGGCGGCTACTTCCTGGTGGCCAAGCCCGGTGGTGTCACGAGGATCGAGGACCTGCGTGGAAAGCGCGTCGCCTACCCGCCGGGTTCCGGTCGTCACATGATCACCGCAGCGCTACTCAAACAGCACGGCCTCGATCTCAAGACCGACGTGCAACCCGTGGAACTCGCTGGGGCAGAGGTAGTTCCGACATTTGCAGCCGGAGCAGTCGACGCCGCCATCGTGCTGGGCAACCAGTACTACCAGTTGGGCTCGCCCCCGATCCTTGGCGACGGCAAGGGCATCAACACCGGCATCCAATCTCTGATCGTGCGCAAGGAGATCCTCGACGATCCGGTCAAGGCTGCGGCCATCGGCGACTACGTCGGGCGGTCGATCGCCGCCAACAACTGGAAGGACAGCCACTCCGAACGATGGATCGAGGAGTACTACGTCAAGCAGCAGGGCATCACGGCCGAGCAGGGTAAGAAGCTCTACGACGAGGACGGACTCGCTGCCTACTATCCGATCGATGCGGCATCTACGGCGTTGTTCCAGAGCGTGGCCGACGGCCTTTACGGCACCGGGACCACCAAGACGCACGTCGATCTCAAGCCGTACGTCGACGGCAGATACAACGACATCGTCAAGGCGCAGAACGAACTCGACGGTGTGAAGCCCAAGCCCATCAACATCTGACGAGAAGGGGAGAACCGCATGACACAGGTAGTTCAGGCGCTCGACATCCGGCCGCAGTCGGGCTGGACGGGGGCAGAGATCCATGGCGTCGATCTGAAGAAGCCGTTGGCTCACAACGACATTGCCGAGATCCGCGCAGCGTTGTTGAGGTGGAAGGTGGTGTTCTTCCGCGACCAGTTCTTGGACCACGATGACCACCTGCGATTCGCGTCGGCGTTCGGTGCGCCGACGCCCGCTCATCCGTTGTTCGATTCGGTTCCCGACCCGAACTACCCGACGATCTACCCGATCTTCAGGGACAGGTTCAAGGCTCGTTACGGTGCCAGTCGCGGCTTCGACAGGCCGAACTGGCACGCCGACGTCACCGCGGCGGTCAACCCGCCTGCGGCGTCCATCCTTCGCGCAGAGTCGATTCCGCCGCACGGCGGAGACACCCAGTGGGCCAATACGGTCGCCGCCTACGAAGGGTTGTCCGAGCCGGTGCGGCGGCTCGCCGACGGGCTTCGCGCCGTCCACCGCTTCTCGCCACCCGACGGAACGACGGCTACCGAGGACTACGAACGGCGAGTGAACCGACGGCCGTTGGTGACGGAGCATCCCGTCGTCCGCGTGCATCCCGAGACGGGGGACAAGGCGCTCTACGTCAACCCGGGATTCACCACGCACATCGTCGGCGTCTCGCCGCACGAGAGCCGTCGTCTGCTCGGTTTGTTCTACGACGAACTGGCCAGGCCGGAGTACACCGTGCGCTTGAAGTGGGAGCCAGGCAGCATCGCGTTCTGGGACAACCGCTCGACGGTGCACCTCGCGCCAAGCGATCTGACCACCGATCACGACCGCAGGTTGTACCGGGTGACGCTGGTGGGCGACGTCCCGGTCGGACCAGACGGACGGCCGTCGATCGCGCTGGAGGGCGAGCCGTTCGAGGCGGTATAGCGTCGCGCCGAAACCGCGCTGAGGGTCCTTGACTCGCCGAGTTAGCAGCCCTCGGCGGGGTTTCGGCGAAGGTTAGGCCGACAGTTCCTCTGAGCGCTGAATCGTTCCGGTGATGCCGCTGGCATCCTGCGCTGCCAAGAACACCGCGGCGTTCCCCATGGCCTCCGGCGGCTCCACCATCTCGGGCGGGACCTCGAAGCCGCCGCCGCTCGCTTGCCAGCCTTCGGTGAGCACGACCCGCGACGGGCTGAGGCAGTTGACCGCGATGTTGTCGGGCTTCAGATCGGCTGCCAATCCGAGGTACAGCCGCTCGGCGGCGGCCTTCGACACCCAGTAGGCGTTGGCACCTTGCTCGACCATCGTCACCCCGGTCGTCGTCACGGCGATGAGCGAGCCGCCGCCGCGAGCGCGCACGTGCGGAATGACGGCCTTCGTGACGAGGAAGACGCCGGTGAGGTTGACGTCGAGGCACAGCTGCCAGCGCTCAGCGGCGTGGATTCGATTGGGCCAAGCCACAACACGCCCGCGTTGGCGACCAGGATGTCGATCCCGCCGAACTCGTCGACCGTCGCATCCACTGCGGCGTTGACCGACTCCTCGCTGGTGACGTCGCATGCCACCGGAAACGCGTGACCACCCGCGGCGATGATCCCGTCCGCGACCGAGCCGATGGTGCCCGGAAGCTTCCGCTCCTGCTCCGAGCGCGCCGCGACCGCGACGGACGCGCCGGCCCCGGCGAGCGATTTCGCGATCGTCGCGCCGATGCCTCTGCTGGCACCCGCGACGAACCCGGTCTTGCCTTCGAGGCTCACTTGGGCGGGAAACGCAGCGCGCCGTCCAGGCGGATGATCTCGCCGTTGAGGTAGTCGTTCTCGATGATGCTCTGTGCGAGTTGGGCGTATTCCGTCGAGCGACCCATGCGCTTGGGGAACGGCACCTGAGGGCCCCAGTACTGCTCGAGCTGGTCGCCGGCTTTGCCGTACGCAGGAGTGTTGATGGTTCCCGGCGCGATGGTGCACACGCGGATGCCGAGCGGTGACAGATCACGCGCGGCAACGAGAGTCATGCCGAGCACGCCACCCTTGGCCGCAGAGTAGGGGAGCTGGCCGATCTGGCCCTCGTAGCCCGCGATCGACGCCGTGTTGACGATGACGCCCCGCCCGCCCTCTTCGAGCGGCTCCGACTTCGCGATGGCGGCCGCAGACAAGCGCATTACGTTGAACACCGCAGTCAGGTAGAACTCGATGGTCTTCTTGAAGCCGTCGAGGTCCAGCGGCGATCCGTCCTTGCCGATGAGCCGACCGCCGCTGGCGGGGCCGCCGTGGGTGTCGACGGAGATGCGCAGGGGTGCGAGGGCGACCGCCTCTGCAATCGCGGCGTTGACGGACTCCTCGGAGGTGGCGTCGGTCGGCACGTAGCGCACGCCTGCGAGCTCGCTCTCCAGTGCCTTGCCCTTGTCGTCGGCGAGGTCGGCGACGACGACCTTCGCCCCAGCGTCGTGTAGACGGCGGACCGTCGCCTCGCCCAAACCGCCCGCGCCGCCTACGACGATCGCCGAGCTTCCGCTGATCTGCATGCTGTTCCCCTTTGTGCAACTGGCGCTCTCTTGACAAGAGAATAACATTCTCATGTGGCACCTGATCGGAACGTAGAGTTGGCCGCGCAGATGACGATCGAGGAGCTCCTGACCGCGGCGCGCAACGGGTCCGCGCGCGCGACCGGCCGCCTGCTGAGCCTGGTCGAAAGCCCGCGCCGCGACGAGGTGTTGGCGGCGCTCGGCGATCGCACCGTGCGCGTGATTGGCGTGACGGGACCGCCGGGGGCTGGCAAGTCGACGACGATCGCGGTGCTGGTCGCGGCCTATCGCGAACGTGGCAACCGCGTCGCAGTGCTGGCAGTGGATCCTTCGTCGGAGTACAGCGGTGGCGCCCTGCTCGGCGACCGGATTCGGATGGCTGCCCACATCAACGACCCCGACGTGCTGATCCGATCCGTTGCGACCCGAGGGCACCTCGGTGGCCTTGCCGCGGCGGTGCCTGCTGCGGTTCGCCTTCTCGCAGAGCTGTGCTACGACGTGATCCTGATCGAGACGGTTGGGGTGGGGCAATCCGAGATCGAGATCGCGGCGGTCGCCGACCCCGCGGTGGTCATCCTCAATCCGGGTGCTGGCGACGCCGTTCAGGCAGCCAAGGCGGGTCTGCTCGAAGTCGCGGACATCGTCGCGATCAACAAGGCGGACCGCGACGGCGCCGACCAAACCGCACGCGATCTACACGCCGAGACAAGCGCGCCAATTCTCAAGATCATCGCCGCGCAAAACGCGGGCATCGCCGAACTGGTCGAGGCGATCGACGAACACCATCGTGCCGACAACCCGCAGCGACGCGCCGCGCGCGCCCGCGCACAGATCCTGTCGCTGGCCCAGAGCGCGCTACGGGCACACCCCGATCTAGCGGGTCTGGCTGACGGGCTGGCCGAGGGCAGGCTCGACGTCTACTCGGCGACGAAGGCGCTGCTCGACGACGCGATCCGGGCTGTGGAAGAGCCGTGAGAATGAGCTTTCCACTTTCGCGAAATGATGTTGTACGATTTCGTGAACGTATTCTTCGGCGAGTTGGTTTCGAGATGTCTTCCCGAATGGTTCAAAGGCGAGGAGCCGCGACATGCAAAAGGCGATTGACCCCGAGATCTCAACCTGGCCCGAGGCTGATCCTCAGCTCATCGGCAGCGGGTGCGGCGCGTGCGGGGCGACGGTGTTCCCACGTCAGTCGCACTGCCCGAAGTGCAGCAAGGCCGAGATGAGCGACGTACTACTGCCTCGGCGCGGCACCGTCATCGCTTGGACCACACAGGGTTTCGCGCCTGGCGCGCCATACGCCGGCCCCACGGGCAAGGACTTCGTGCCATTCGGCGTCGGCCTCGTACAACTGGGCGACAAGGTCCGGGTCGAGGGTCGCCTCACCGAGAACGACCCGGCGAAGTTGAAGTTCGGCATGGAGGTCGAGCTGACCATGATTCCGTTCACCAACGACGCCGAAGGCAACGAGATCGTCACCTTCGCATTCCAGCCGGTATAGACAGGAGCTTCCCGTGACGAACGACGTAGCGATCATCGGTGTCGGCCTTCACCCCTTCGGTCGGTTCGACAAGTCGGCCGTCGAAATGGGCGCTGACGCAATTCATCTCGCGCTCGCAGACGCCAAGCTGGAGTGGAAGGACATCCAGTTCGGCTTCGGGGGCAGCCACGAGGTGTCGAACCCGGACTCGGTCACGCGGCTGGTGGGGCTCACCGGCATCACGTTCACCAACGTCTTCAACGCATGCGCGACCGCGGCCAGCGCCATTCAGCAGACCGCTGACACCATTCGTCTCGGCAAGTACGACATCGGCATCGCCGTCGGTCTGGACAAGCATCCGCGTGGAGCGTTCACCGACGATCCCGCAAAGCTCGCGCTTCCGCAGTGGTACGCAGAGAACGGCCAGTTCGTCACGACGAAGTTCTTCGGCATCAAGGCAAATCACTACCTGCACGAGCACGGCATCTCCGAGGAGACGTTGGCCAGGGTGGCCAACAAGAACTTCCGCAACGGTTCGAAGAATCCGAATGCGTTCCGCCGCAAGGAAATCTCCGTCGAGGAGATCATGGCGTCGCCGGTGCTGAACTACCCGCTGCGACAATACATGTTCTGTGCACCCGACGAGGGCGCCGCGGCGATCATCATGTGTCGCGCCGACATCGCGCACAAGTACACCGACAAGCCGGTCTACGTGCGCGCCAGCGAGATCCGCACCAGGACGTTCGGCGCCTACGAGGTGCACGCGACGTCGGCACCACCCGATGCGGACGTCTCGCCAACCGTGTACGCCGCGAAGGCTGCCTACGAGGCTGCGGGCATCGGACCCGAGGACGTCGACATCGCTCAGCTTCAGGACACCGATGCCGGTGCCGAGATCATCCACATGGCCGAGACCGGCTTGTGCGCCGACGGCGATCAAGAGAAATTGGTGGCCGACGGCGCGACGGAGATCGGCGGCGAACTCCCGATCAATACCGATGGTGGTCTGATCGCCAACGGTGAGCCGATCGGGGCGTCTGGCTTGCGGCAGATGCACGAACTGGTTCGCCAGCTGCGCGGAGAGGCCGGCGACCGGCAGGTTCCCGGTGAGCCGCGGGTGGGCCTTGCGCAGGTCTACGGCGCGCCAGGCACCGCATCGGCGACCATTCTGTCGCTCTGAACGTCCCGTCCGACCCCCGGCGGTAACGCCATTCTCGCCAGGATAGAGTCCGATTCATGGCTGACTATCGCTACATCACGTACGAGACCCTCGATGAGGGCACCATCGCCCGGATCATGCTCAACCGGCCCGATGCGCGCAACGCACAGCAGCGCGGCCTGCTCGTCGAGCTCGGGGACGCCTTTCTAGAGGCGGAGGCCGACGACAACGTTCGCGTCGTGATCCTCGGCGGCCACGGGCCGATGTTCTCCTCGGGCCATGATCTGGGCTCCAAGGTGATGATGGCGGAGTTTCAACCGGGTCCCGATCAGCACCCGAGCTTCCGAGATCACGGTGCGACGCGCGACGGCGCCGAGAAGCTCTGGCTGCAGGAGTGGCACTACTTCTTCGAGAACACTCGGCGGTGGCGCAACCTTCGCAAGATCACCGTCGCCTCGGTGCACGGTGACGTCTACGCCGCCGCCTTGATGATCATGTGGGCGTGCGACCTCATCGTGGCCGCGGACAACACCACCTTCGCCGACGTGGTCGGCACACGACTGGGCATGTGCGGCGTCGAGTACTTCGCGCACCCGTGGGAGTTCGGCGCACGAAAGACCAAGGAGCTCATGCTCACTGGCGACTCGTTGTCCGTGGACGAGGCGCACGCGCTCGGCATGGTGTCCAAGATCTTCCCCGCCGACGAGCTGGCCGACAAGACGCTGGAGTTCGCTCGGCGGATTGCCAAGGTGCCGACGATGGCCGCGTTGCTCATCAAGGAGTCGGTCAACCAGACGCAGGACAATCAGGGCTTCTACAACTCGATCAACGCGTGCTTCACCCTGCACCAGCTAAACCACAGCCACTGGGCCTGGGTGCACGGCGGCGGCTTCCCCGTCGCCAACGAGACCGACGGGCTACCCAACTGGCGTGAGGCGCCGCCCGTCGTGCCCGCGGTGAAGGACAAGGTCCGCGCCGACGAGTAGCAGTTCCGCGAGACTGCAGAAGATGACGGGATCACTCGCACGATGCGTCATTTCTCGCAGTCTCGGCGGCGTCAGCGCGATGTCAGCGCTAAGCCCGCTCGATAGCCGAAGACCATTGCGGGGCCGAGGGTTCCGCCCGCGCCGCCATATGCCTTTCCCGTAACGCCCGCCATGGCGTTGCCGACGGCGTAGAGGCCGGGGATCACCTCGCCGCTGACGTGCAGCACCCGCCCGTCTGCGTCGGTGCGCGGGCCACCCTTGGTGCCCATGGCGCCGACGGTGACGGGGACGGCGTAGTACGGCGCCGTGTCGACGGGTCCAAGCGTCTGCAACGCTGGGGTTGCCGCAGTCGTGTCGCCCCAGTAGCCGTCGTAAGCGCTAGAGCCACGGCCGAACTCGGGATCAACCTCGGCTTCGACGTTGTGGTTCCAGGCCGCCAAGGTGCGTGCTAGCCCTTCGGGGTCGATGCCGGTCTTCTCGCCGAGTTCGACGAGATCGGCCGACCTGTTGTACCAGTCGGGTGCGACGCAGTCGGGCTCGACGCCGAGGAATCCGTACTTCTCGAGGTGCAGCGAGTCGAAAACGATCCAGGCGGGGTCGTTGACGTAGCCGAAGCGCGGATCGAGTTGGTGGAACGGGCCCGCCATCGAGTTGTACTCGCCCGCCTCGTTGAGGAAGCGCTTTCCCGCCCGGTTGACGATGATGCTGCGCGGACGGGTGCGCTCCAGTCGCACGCTGCGGCTGCGCTGATGCCCGTCGATCGTGTCGCCAGGCAGCTGCACGATCGGTACCCACCACGCCTCGCCCATGTTGGCGAGATCGGCGCCGTGTGCCATCGCCATCCGAAGGCCGTCGCCGGTGTTGTTGGGGGGAGACACGGGACCGTGCATCGGCCCGCGCAGGTATGCCTCGACTAGGACGGGGTCCCACTCGAACCCTCCGGTGCCAAGCACCACGCCCTGACGAGCGTGCACGCGAATATCCTTGCCGCCATGCGCGATTCGTACTCCGACGATGCGCCTCGACCGATTTCCCGAGTCGCTCCGCTCCTGCCCTCCGTCAGCGGCGATCAGCTCTAGCGCGCGGGCCTCCGTCGTCGGTACCACGCCGTGGTCCAGCAGGCCCTTGAGCAACCCGGCCACCAAAGCCGTTCCCGCAACGCAGTAGTCGCCGTCCATGTCGTCGACCGACGCGTGAATCCTGGCGCGGGTCTCCGCGTCGATGCCGACGTTGCTGAAGTCGACTGGGAACGACGTGATCCTGTCGCTCCACTCGCCCAGCCGGGCGAGGTCGAACGGCTTGGCATTGTGAGACCGCCCACCGGTTGGCCGTCCGCCGGGAAGTTCGGGTTTGTAGTCGGGAAAGCCCGCCGCGATCTCGAACTGCAATTCGCTGTTCTTCTCGACGAAGTCGAGCATCTCCGGTCCTGTCCGTACGAACGTCTCGACCAGTTCGGTGTCCATCGCGCCAAGGGACTGTGCGTCGAGATAACGCATCGCGTCCTCGACCGTGAGTTCCCCTTCGGGGGATCGATGGTGTGCGGGGATCCATACGATGCCGCCCGACACCGCCGTGGTCCCGCCGACCGTCGCGGCCTTCTCGTATACCGCGACCGATGCTCCATTGGCCGCGGCCGTCAACGCCGCGGTCAGGCCTGCGCCGCCGGTACCCAGTACGACGACGTCGACTTCGTGATCCCAATCAGGCACGCTCTCAATACCTTTCGTCAGCCGAGGATGTCGGACAGCCGCCTGGCCGCCGTGATCACCGCGTCCCGGCCGTCGAGCAGCAGGTCCTTGCGGTGGGAGATGAGGTTGATGCAGGTGGGTGGCGACGGTGGCCGACGGCGTACCGGCACGGCGAGGCCGTAGGTGTCGGGCTCGATCTCGCCGTGGGTGATCACCCAGCCCTGTTCGCGCGTGAGCGGGACCAGGTCTCGCTCACCTGGTCGTGGCGGCATGCTCGCAAGGAGTGCAATGCCTGCAGCGCCGCGGTCCAGCGGGTACCGGCTGCCCTCGTGGAACGACAGTTGGTAGAAGACGAGCGTCGGCACGATCACCGCGATGGCGACCTGTTGATCGCCCTCGGCGACGAGCAGGGAGACGGTAGCACCAAGGTCGTCGGCCAGCGTGCGGAGCGTCGGGACGCTGAGCGCGCGCAGGTTGTTGTCGAAGGACGCGCCGAGGACCGCCAGCGCGGCGGCGGGGCGGTACTTGCCGTCCTCGCCCTTCACTACGTATCTGGCTTGCGAAAGCGTCGTGAGTAGCCGGTAGGCAATCGTGCGGTGCACGCCCACGTGGTCGGCGACCTGCTGGGCGGTCAACCCCAACGGTGAGCTCGACACTGCCTGAAGAGCAGAAAGCCCTCTCGCCAATGTCTGAGAACCCGCCGCCAGCCGTTCGGGCGGCACGGTGTCGTCGCCAGGTCCGCTGACCTGCTTGACAGACGTCATCGCGAGAGTGATGCTCTATATATAGTGCACATTAGTGTGCGATATTAGCACATATGGTTGCCGCCTAGCGAGAATGATATTTACGCCATAGCGGCGTGGGAGAGGGGTTGGGCAGTGTTCGAGAGCGTCTGGAGTGACCTCCAGGGTGTCGCGTTCTCGCAGGGCTACCTCGACGCAGGCGGAGTGCGTACGCGGTATCTGCACGCGGGTGACGAAAGCAAGCCGACTTTGGTTCTGCTGCACGGCTCGGGCGGCCATGCCGAGGCCTACGTGCGCAACCTCGAGTCGCACGCCGAGCACTTCTCGACGTGGTCGATCGACATGCTCGGACACGGCTACACCGACAAGCCCGGTCACCCGCTGGAGATCGCGCACTATCTCGACCACCTGCTGGCGGTGGTCGACACGATCGGCGCCGACCGCGTCCATCTGTCCGGTGAGTCGCTCGGCGGGTGGGTGGCTGCCCGTGCCGCATCGGATTACCCCGACCGCATCGACCGCCTCGTGCTCAACACTGCGGGCGGATCGCAGGCCGATCCCGAGGTGATGAAGCGCATCATCACCTTGTCGATGGCCGCCGCCGAGGACCCGACATGGGAGACCGTCGCGGCCAGGATCAAGTGGCTGATGGCCGACAAGTCGAAGGACTACGACGACATCGTCGCCAGTCGCCAGCGCATCTACCGCCAACCAGGCTTCGTCGCCGCGATGAGCGACATCATGGCACTGCAAGATCCAGAGATCCGCGCGCGAAACCTGCTCGGGCCCAAGGAATACGGTGCCATCTCCGCGCCGACGCTGGTGTTGTGGACCAGTGACGACCCCACCGCCGACGTGAGCGAGGGGCGCCGAATTTCCGAGATGATTCCCGGTGCTCGTTTCGAGGTGATGCCTGACTGCGGGCACTGGCCGCAGTACGAGGACGCCAAGACGTTCAACGCCTTGCACATCGACTTCCTGCTGGGGCGCCAGTGACGAACTCACCGGTGGACGTCCTGATCGTCGGCGCCGGGCCCGTGGGACTGACACTGGCGAACATCCTTGGTTTGCAGGGCGTTCGAACCATGGTGGTCGACGAACGCGACTCGCTCATCGACTACCCACGTGGCGTCGGACTGGACGACGAGGCACTTAGGACCTTCCAGGCGATCGGACTCGTCGAGCAGGTGCTACCGCACACCGTGCCCAACCAGATCTTGCGGTTCTACGACGGCAAGCGCCGTCTGCTCGCCGAGATGGCACCTCCCGATGCCCGTTTCGGGTGGCCCAAACGGAACGGATTCGTCCAGCCGATGGTCGACGCGGAGTTGCTCCGCGGCCTCGACCGCTTCGATTGTGTCGAGGTGCGGTGGAGGAGCCGAATGGAGAACTGCGCCGATACCGCCGAAGGGGTGGCAGCCGCCGTCGTCGGACCGTCCGGAACCGAAACCGTCGCCGCGCGTTACGTCGTGGGCTGCGACGGCGGTCGCAGTGCCACGCGACGCATCATGGGCGTGACGTTCGAAGGCACCACCGCCGCCACTCGCTGGCTGGTGATCGACGTCGCGACAGATCCACTCGGACATCCGAACAGCGAGGTCGGTGCCGATCCCGCCCGGCCGTATGCCTGCATCTCGATCGCACACGGAATCCGCCGTTTCGAGTTCATGATTCACGCCGACGAGACCGACGAACAGGTCGAGTCGCCGGAATTCATCTCCAGAGTGCTGTCGTCGTTCGTTCCACATCCCGAGCGCGTCGACGTGATCCGCCATCGCGTGTACACACACCACTCGCGGATCGCGGGCGCCTTCCGCAAGGGCCGCATGTTCGTCGCAGGCGACGCCGCTCACCTGATGCCGGTCTGGCAGGGCCAGGGCTACAACAGCGGCATCCGTGACGCCGCCAACCTCGGTTGGAAGCTCGCAGCGGTGGTCAAGGGCAACGCCGCGGACGCGCTCTTGGACACCTACGACGCCGAACGCCGCAAGCACGCGCGAGCAATGATCGATCTTTCGACGCTGGTCGGCCGGGTGATCTCGCCGACCAACCCTCGCGTTGCAGCACTGCGCGACAAGGTTATTCGGGCCGCATCGGTGGTTCCGACCCTGAAGCGCTACGTGCTGGAGATGCGCTTCAAGCCCATGCCCCGTTACGAGCAAGGTGCCATCGCGCACCTGGAGCCTCGCAGCCCCACCTCGCCAACGGGCACGCTGTTCATTCAGCCGCGCGTTGACACTCGCGAGTCGCAGAACGTGCTGCTCGATGACGTCATCGGATCCGGCTTCGCGGTGATGAGTTGGAACAACAACCCCCGACTGCTGCTCGGCGACGTCGCGTTCGCCCGCTGGAAGACGTTGGGCGCCAGGTTTTTTGCGCTCCGGCCTATAACGCAGTTGAACTGGGCTGGCCACGACGATCCCGAGGTGATCGTCGTCGGAGACAAGACGGGTGCGCTCAAGGCCTGGTTCGACGGGTACGCCGAGTCGTTTCTGGTGCTGCGGCCCGACCGTTGCATCGCGGGCTCCTCCATTGCTCAGCTCGCTCCCGAGTTGAGTTCCGCCCTATTCGAGGTGCTGCAGTTGCAGGAGGGAGGTGGTTCCCATGACGTCATCACTGGCGCTGTGCTGCATGTCGCACAGCCCACTGCTGAATCTGCCGGGACCGTCAGCGGAGCTTCTTGAGGACATCGACGCTGCGCTGGCGAACGCACGTGACTTCGTGCGTGCCTTCGACCCCGAACTCGTCGTGATCTTCTCCCCGGACCATTACAACGGGTTCTTCTACCGATTGATGCCGCCGTTCTGCATCGGCGCTGCGGCGTCGGGTGTTGGAGACTTCGGAAGCTACGAGGGACCGTTGAACGTGCCGGCAGACGTGGCTACGGCATGCGCGGAGGCGGTCTGGGAAAGCGGTGTGGACGTAGCGATCTCGTCGAGCATGGACCTCGACCACGGCACGGTTCAGCCCTTGCAGACCCTCTTCGGCGACATCACCGACATTCCGGTGATCCCGATCTTCATCAACTCCGTGGCGACGCCGCTCGGGCCCATCAAGCGAGCACGCGCACTCGGCTCGGTTGTCGGCACGTTCCTCGGGCGCCTTGGCAAGCGCGTCCTGGTCGTCGGATCCGGTGGGCTGTCGCATGATCCGCCGGTGCCGACGCTGGCCACTGCGCCTCCTTCCGCGCACGGCAGGATCGTGCGTGGCGAACCGATGAGTGCCGAGCAGCGGATGGCCCGCCAGACTGCCGTGATGGGCTTGGCGGAGGAATTCGCCAAGGGGGGTGGCTCGATGCATCCCCTCAACCCGGACTGGGACAATGCCTTGCTCGACCTCATCGACGCCAACCGCATCGCCGAGGTCGACGCCTGGTCCAACGAGTGGATCGCAGCCGAGGGCGGCAATTCGGCGCATGAGATCCGCACGTGGATAGCGGCTTTCGCGGCGCTGTCGACGCAGGGACGGTACGTGACCAGCAACCGCTACTACCGGGCCGTGCCCGAGTTGATCGCAGGCTTCGCGGTCAGGACGGCGGTCACGGTCCGATGACCCAACAGGCTTTCGACCACGAGGTCGACGTACTGGTCGTCGGTTCCGGCGGAGGCGGCATGACCGCCGCACTCAAGGCCGACGCCGAAGCTCTCGACACGCTAATCGTCGAGAAGTCGCCTCAATTCGGCGGCTCCACCGCGCTTTCCGGCGGTGGCATCTGGGTGCCTGGTGCGCCGTCGCAACGCCGGGCCGGTTACACCCCGCAACCCGACGACGTCTTCACCTACCTCAAGGAGATCACCGGCGGTCTGGTGAGCGACGAACGGCTGCGTGCGTACGTCGACGAAGCTCCCGAGATGATGGAGTTCCTCGAGAGGTCAAGTCCCTGGCTGGAATTCGTCTGGAAGCCGGGCTACGCCGACTACTACCCCGAGTTGCCCGGCGGTTCCTCACAAGGCAGCACCATCAACGTGCCCGCCATCGACCTGCGGGAGCTCGGCGACGAAGAGCGCAATCTGCTGACGCCCCTCGCACTGGCCCCCAGAGGAATCTGGTTCGCGCCCAAGGATCTTCGACTGTTCTACCAAGTGCGACAGAACTGGCGCGGCAAGGCGGTGCTGGTCAAGCTCATCTGGCGGATGGTCAAGGCTCATCTCTTTGGCGAGCGCATGGCCGCGATCGGGCAGTCGTTGATGGCGCGCATGCGCCTCGCGCTCGCGGATCACGAAATCCCGCTGTGGCTGAACGCACCCATGACCGAGTTGCTGACCGACGTCGACGGCAACGTGGTCGGCGCCGTCGTCGAGCGGGAAGGCAGGCCGACGAGGATTCGGGCCCGTCGCGGCGTCGTCCTAGCCAGCGGCGGCTTCGACCATGACATGGCGTGGCGCAGAGAATACCTACCGGAGCTCGAAAAGGACTGGAGCTTCGGCAATCCCGCATCGATGGGCGACGGCATCCGGGCGGGCGAGAAAGTCGGCGCCTCGACCGACCTGCTCGACGAAGCGTGGTGGTTTCCCGCGATGTGCTGGCCCGACGGTCGGCTGCAGTTCATGCTCAACGAGCGAATGATGCCGTCGCAGTTCGTCGTCAACGGCGCGGGCAAGCGGTTCATCAACGAGGCCGCACCTTATATGGACTTCGCCCACGCCATGATCGCGGGACAGCGCACCGGCGTCGCCCACATCCCGTGCTGGCTCGTGACGGACATCCGCTCGTTCCACAGATACGTCGTCGGCGGCCACCTGCCCATTCCAAGGATTCCCTTCGCGCCGGTGCCGACTGGGTGGAAGGTTCCCAAGACCTGGCTGGATTCGGGAATCGTCAAGCAGGGAAGCACGTTCTCCGAACTCGCGACCCAGATCGGCGTACCACCAGAACAACTGCGGCAGACGGCGGATCGGTTCAACGAGTTGGCTCGCAAGGGACATGACGACGACTTCCATCGCGGCGACAGCGCGTACGACAACTATTACGGTGACCCGACGCTGCCGAATCCCAACCTGTATCCGCTTGGGGCAGGGCCGTATTACGCATTCCAGATCATTCTCGGCGACCTTGGCACCTCGGGCGGGTTGCGCACCGACGAGCTGGCCAGGGTACTGCGCGACGATGATTCCGTCATCGTGGGCCTCTACGCCACGGGCAACGTCACTGCAGCCGTGATGGGCCGTAGCTACGCCGGCGCCGGCGCCACCATCGGGCCGGCCATGACGTTCGGCTACGTCGCAGCCAAACACCTCGCGCAGACGGCCAAGGTTTCCAGCCCCGCTACCACATCCACATGAGTCGACGCCCAAGTACCTAAACGGAGGTAAACATGAAGATCTCGCTTTTCTACGAGTTCCCGCTGCCGCGGCCGTGGTCGGAGGACGACGAGCACCAGCTGTTCCAACATGGCCTCGACGAGGTGGAGGCTGCCGACAAGGCAGGCTTCTCGACGGTATGGCTGACCGAGCACCACTTCCTAGAGGAGTACTGTCACTCGACCGCGCCGGAGATGTTCCTCGCGGCGGCGAGCCAGCGCACCAAGGATATTCGGCTCGGGTTCGGGGTCATGCACCTGCCGCCGTCGATCAACCATCCCGCCCGCATCGCCGAGCGCGTCTCGACCCTCGACCACCTGTCGAACGGACGTGTCGAGTTCGGCACCGGCGAGGGATCGTCCGTCGCCGAACTGGGCGGTTTCAACATCGATCCGGCCGACAAGCGGGCTCAGTGGGAAGAGGCCCTGGAGGTGACCATCCGCGCGATGACGGAGACACCGTTCTCGGGCTTCAAGGGCGAGCACGTCGAGATGCCCGCGCGCAACGTCATTCCCAAGCCGTTGCAGAAGCCGCACCCGCCGGTCTGGGTGGCGTGCACGCGGCCGTCGTCGGTGCAAATGGCGGCCCAGAAGGCCATTGGCGCCTTGAGTTTCGCCTACACCGGACCCGAAGCGTTGAAGGAGCGCGTCGACGGCTACTACAAGGAGTTCGAGGAGAATGGCGTGCCGGTGACCCCGGCGATCAATCCAAACCTGCTGGCCATCGGCGGCGACCTGTCGATGATGGTCGCCAAGACCGACGAGGAGGCACTCAAGCGCATCGGCATCGGTGGCGGCTTCTTCTCGTTCGGGATCATGCACTACTACATGACCGGCATGCACACTCCGGGCCGTACGGGGGTGTGGGAGCTCTACGAGCAGGCGGTCAAGGAGGATCCAACGTTGGCCTACGGACCCGGCCGTGGTGCGATCGGCTCGCCAGACACCGTGCGCGAGTTCCTGCTTGGCTACGAAGCCAGCGGCGTCGACGAGATCATCCTGCTGCTCAACCCGCGCAGCCACGAGGGCTCGATGGAATCCATCGAGATCATGGGCAAGGAGATCCTTCCGGAATTCATCGAGCGCGACGAGAAGCTACGCGCCGAGAAGGTGAAGCGGCTCGAACCCGTCGTCGAGAAGGTCGAGGCCCGTCGTCAGCCTTCTGACGCCCCGCTGTTCGACGAGACCTACTCGTTCGGCGGCCTCCCCACGGGCCGCGGCGGAAAGTTCACCGCCGGTGAGATTCCCGAGGCCATGGCCGAGATCAACGAGGGCAGGGTGAAGGCGGCGCAGTTGGAGAAGCAACAGCGCGAGGCGTCACAGAAAGCCGGAGCCTAGGTCCGTGGCCGCGTTGGGCGGACTGCTCGACTATGCCGGTCGCCGGGTAGTGGTGACCGGATGTGCCTCGGGTATCGGCGCGGCACTGGTCGGACAGTTGGCGGAGTTGGGTGCCGAGGTCGTCGGCCTGGATGTTCGCCCGCCGACATTCCCGCTCAACGACTTTCACGCGGTCGACCTCTCGGATCCGGCGTCGATCGGCACCGCGGTCGGCAAGGTCGCTGGCCAAGTCGATGGGTTGTTCAACGTGGCGGGCGTGTCATCGGGCATCGGAAACCCACTGCTGGTCGTAAAGATCAACTTTCTCGGCACCCGCCTTCTTACCGAGGCACTCGCGCCGCGAATGCCTTCGGGTTCGTCGATCGTCAGCGTGTCATCGTTGGCGGCGTCCAACTACGAGTCGAACATCGGAGAGGTCGCCGGGTTGCTCGGAACGCGCACCTTCGACGAGGGCGTGCAGTGGTGCGACGACCACCCCGACGCGTTGGCCGACGGTGGCTACCGACTGGCCAAGGAAGCAATCATCCTATACGGCATGAAGAACGCGGTCGCGTTGGGAGCGAGGGGAATTCGAATCAACTGCACCGGGCCGGGGGTTACCGAGACGCCCATCCTCGACCAGTTGAGAGCGAAGTACGGCCAGGAGTACCTCGATTCGTTTCCCAAACCACTTGGCCGGGTGTCGAATCCGACGGAGCAGGCGGCGGTTCTCGCGTTCCTCGGCAGTCCGGCCGCAGGCTTCATCACCGGTCAGGTGGTGTGGGTCGACGGCGGCAACCTTGCCAGTCGTGTCGCCGCAACCATGGAAGGATCCGCATTGTGGCCAGCATGAGTGACTTTCGCCGCGTTGCCGACGACGTCCGCAACTGGGGGCGGTGGGGTGACGACGACGAGCTTGGCACCCTGAACCTCATCACTTCCGAAAAGGTCGCGCAGGCTGCGGCTCTCGTCAAGCACGGCAAGGTCTTTCCGCTGGGCGTGGACTTCGGTTCGTCCGGCCCGCAGGGGGCCTTTCATTACCGGCAGAACCCCGTGCACGTGATGACCATCGACGGTGGCGATGCCAAGACGCTCGTCGAATACGGACCCAAGTGGCTCCGAAACCCGAGTGCCGTGCAGTTGAGCGGCTACTCGGAAGCCGGGCCGATGCGCTTCAACGACGACATGATCATCATGCCGCTGCAAGCGGCAACACAGTGGGATGCCTTGTCGCACGTCTACTACGAGGATCAGCTGTACAACGGATTTCCCGCGAGCTCGGTGACGAGTCTCGGTGCCTACCACTGCGGTATCGACAAGGTCGACGTCAAGGGCATCACCTCGCGCGGTGTACTGCTCGACCTCGTCGAGTTCCGTGGCGTCGAAACGTATTGTGCCGACGTCGAGCAGCCGATCACGCCTGCCGAACTCGATGCGACGGCGAAGGCGCAAGGTGTCACCGTCACGGCCGGCGACATCGTCCTCGTCCACACCGGTTGGTGGGCAAGGTTTCTCCAGACTGCCGATGGTGGCGAGCCTGGCGCCGGACTGGACTGGACGTGTGCGTCGTGGCTACACGACCACCAGATCGCCGCCGTGGCCGCCGACAATCTGATGGTCGAAAATCCGGTGTCCGGCGTCGAAGGAACGATCCTGCCGATGCACATGCTGTGCCTGCGCGACATGGGTCTGATGTTCGGCGAGTATTGGAATCTCACCGCACTGGCGCAGGACTGCGCCGCCGATGGCAGCTATGAATTCCAATTGGTTGCCCCGCCGCTGAGCGTCACGGGTGGCGTCGGATCACCGATCAATCCCATCGCGATCAAGTGAGCGCGTCGGCGCTATCCGCGTGGTCGGCGACGAGACGCGGATAGCGCCCGCGCTCGGGTCTGAAGATGTCGTGGGGCGAATCGGGGAATTCGACGAGTCGAGCTCGTGGGAACACGGCCCGATACCGGGCCCACTGCTCGTCGGGAACGAGCAGGCGCTCACTGCTACGTACGGCCAGCAGTGGAAGACCCAGTTGCGCAAGCTCTTCCCAGAACGACCGTTGACGCGCCGCGTCGAACGTCTTGAACCCTGCGTCGACGTCGAGCCGCTCGCCAACCGGAGTCCCGCGCCACCGGCCCGTCAGCAGCCGCTGTGGGACGCCTGCCGGCAACACCTTCTCTTCGGGGACGTAGTCGCCGATCGCCAGAGACCGCACCCGACCCCGGTGAGCGAGCGTCCACGCCACGGCGGCCGACGTGCCTCGGGAGAACGTCGCCACGTGAACGGGCCCTTCGGTCACCTCGTCCACGACAGCGCCGACGTCATCTCTCAATAGGGCGAGTTCGTAGCCGCTGGCAGGGCTGCTGCTTCGTCCGTGCCCTCTGACCTCCACGACGACGGTCCTGCGGCCGAACAGTGGAAGCACCTCGACGTAGTCGTCGGCGACGTCGGTCATACCGGGCACGAAAACGATTGGCGCGCCGCGATCGTCGCCGCCGGAGTCGAGATAGTGGATGTCCGCGTCGCCGTTGGCGGCGAATCTCGAGGTGGCCATGGTCACCCGATCACGCGCCCAGCATCATCAATCCGCCGTCGACCGCAAGCAGTTGGCCAGTGATGAAGTGCGAGCCGTCACCAGCCAGGAAGACCAGCAGCGGTCCGACGTCGTCGACCGGATCGCCGAGTTTTCCGCCGATCGGAATACTCATCAGCAGCTGCTGTTCGATGACGGGCGCAAGGTCAGGGCCGAGAAAGTCGCGCAGCCGCTGTGCGCCAGGCGTTTCCACCGCAGGAGCGAGCGCGTTCACCGTGATGCCTGCCGACGCCCAGCATTTGGCGGCGGACCGAGTCCACGATGCGACCGCCGACTTGGACGCGGCGTAGATCGCCGACATCGGGCTGCCCATCACGCCCTCGCTGGAGCCGAAGTTGATGATGCGGCCGCCACCCGTCTGGCCCATCACGGAGGCCGCCGCCTGATTCGTCAACACCGTCGAGGTGAAGTTCGTGTCCATCACGTGCCGGACGTCGTCGACGCCGATCTGTCCTGGTACGCCGGGATGCCAGAGGCCCGCCGCGTGAACGAGCACGTCCAACCCGTGGAGTGCATCGACCGCAGCGTGCACCGTTTGGTCGACGGACGTCGCATCGGTGGCGTCGCACTGCAGCCAGGTGGCGTCGGAGTTACCAGGCGGGGCCGTGTTGTGGAAGGTCGCGACGACGCGCGCACCCGCGGTGCTCAGAACCTTGACGGCTCCCGCCCCGATGCCGGTGGCGCCGCCCGTGACCAGTATTCGCTTGCCGTTCAGTTGTGCGGTCATGGCATCGAACACTACGACGGCGATCTCCTCTGCAATGAGTTTCGCCCTTCGCCGAACGCACGCTTGGTGACGGTTATTCTCGCGATTCGTGTTCGATGGGCGTGCGCTCGCCGTCTCCAAACGCCGCGAGTGCGGCTCATCGCCGTGCCTGCTCCACGCGAAGCGCGCGCTGCGCGGTTAGGCGCACTGGGGCGTTGTCGGCGCCATAACCGTCGTAATGCCCACGCCGCTCGACGAATTCGAAGAAGACCGAACCGACGGTGCGGGTGTAGAAGTGCACGAACTCGCCGTCGGCGCTGCGGTCGTAGAGCAGATGCAAGTCGCGCAACTCGGCGACGGTGTCGTCGTTGACCCCGAACCTACCCGACACGTAGTCGTAGTAGTTGTCGGGAATCGGTAGGAACGTCAAACCGCGCGCACGTGCCGAGCGCGCCAGTTCGACGACGTCGGTGCAAGCGAACGCGACGTGCTGTGGCACCGAGGACCCGTCGAGGACGTGCGGCGCCACGTTGAGAGGCAGTCGTATCGCGCCGTCCGCAGTACGCATGACCTGGCTGCGCACCAGGCCGGTCGGGCCAGGCACTTCGGCAGGCGCGTCGGCGGACAGGCCGAAGACGCTGGTGAGGAAGAGCACGGCCTCTTCGGCAGTCTGCCAGGGCTGAAGGAGGTTGACGTGGTCGACGACGCGGACCGGCGATTCCGTTGCCGGCCTTCCGTTCTCGAACTCGTTGGTCCATGCGGGAGGCAATCCGTTCGGGGGAGCGGCGACCCAGTAGAACTCGGTGCCGTCGGGGGCCACTGCGCCCTCGAGTTGCTGTTCGCTGGCATACGTGCGCCGGTAGACGGGCGTGGCCATCAGATCCGACGCGCGACGTGACGTCGCATCGGCGTCGGGTACCTGTACGCCAACCGCGGATACGTGCGGGCGCAGCGTTCGGGCCTGCTGTTCATTGAGCACGACGCGGGCGTCTCCGGCGGCCCACAGTGAAACCGGCTTGGTGCGATGCTTCCCACCTGCCGTGAAGCCGAGTTGCTCAAGAAGAACCTCGACCTCGCTGGTGTCCTCTGCCTTGATCTCGACGAAGTCAAAGGCGTTGGGCGGCTTGGCCTCCGTCACCTCCCGAAGCGCCGCTCGACCGTTCGTCTTGGATTGTGCGGCGACCTTGTCCTGCAGCCAGATGAGTGACCGGTGGGCGTGCACCGCCGTCCGCACCGGATCCGTCTGGCGGAAGGTGTCGTTGAAGACCTCCAGGGAAAGTGGGCCGTCGAAGCCCGTGGCGAGCACGTGTGAGACGAAGGTGGCGAGATCGAAGTTGCCTTCGCCGGGGAACAGGCGGTGGTGACGGCTCCAAGACAGTACGTCCATGCTGAGGGCGGGCGCGTCAGCGAGCTGGAGGTAGAAGATCTTGTCGCCGGGGATGCCCTCGATGGCAGCAGGATCGTGACCGCGCGAGAGCACGTGGAAACTGTCGAGGCACAACCCCACCGAAGGATGGTTGGCCATCTCGACGATGCGCCAAGACCGGCGGTAGTCGTCGACGAAGCGACCCCACGCCAGCGCCTCGAACGCCACCCGGATTCCGTATGTCGCAGCCAAATCGCCGAGGCGCCGTAGCTGGTCGGCCGACACCTCGTTCGAGTCGACGGTCGCCGTCGCGACATTGCTACACAGCAGGATCGTGTCGATGCCCAACCGACGGGCGGTCGCGAAGGTCGCCGCAGCACGCCGGAGGTTCTCGGCGAACGTCGCTTCGTCGACCCCCTCGACGTCTCGCAGCGGCTGATAGAGATCGAGCGAAAGGCGGAGGCGCTTGGCGAGCTCTCGGATTTCTTCGGGGCTGTGATCGCTGGCGATGACGTCGGGTTCGAAGATCTCGACCCCGTCGAAGCCGGCTGCCGCGCAGGCATGCAGTTTCTCGGTGAGCGCACCGCTGATGGAAACGGTTGCGATGGACGTCCTCATGTCGACCTCCTATCTCGGCTAATGTACCAAATGGTTACTTAATGTGGAAGGGTGACGCTCGAATCGGGTGATCGCCAGTAAGCTCAGCCAGGTGCCCACCGTGCCGCGCCCCGAGCTTCAGCGTGATGCCGAGCGCACGCGTGCCGAGCTCCTCGCAGTCGCCACCGAGGTGTTCGCGGAGTCGGGTTACTCCGGTGCGCGCGTCGACGAGATCGCCGAACGCACGCGCACCACGAAGCGGATGATCTACTACTACTTCGGAGGCAAGGAGCAGCTGTACATGGCGGTGCTCGAGAACGCGTACCGCGGAATCCGCGAGGCCGAGCAGCGGCTCCAGGTCGACCACGTCGACCCAGCCGTCGCCATGCGCAGGCTGGCCGAGCTCACCTTCGATCACCACCTTGACCACCAAGCCTTCATACGCCTGGTAGCGATCGAGAACATCCATCGCGGCGAGTACATCGGGAGGCTCGACTCACTGCGGGCGCTATCGCGACCGGCCACGTCGGTGTTGGACGAGATCCTGGCGCGTGGACGCGAGCAGGGCGTCTTCCGCAATGACGTCGACGCGCTCGACGTGCACCTCGTCATCAGTTCGTTCTGCGTGTTCCAGGTGGCGAACCGATACACCTTCGGGTTCCTGTTCGACGTCGACTTCACCGAGGTCGCACAACGTGCCCACATGCGCCGCATGATCGGCGACGTCGTCGTGGGCTGGCTCACCTCTCGCTAATTCGCGAGCCTGCTCACACCAAACCCTTGACGAGACGTAGGCCACAATGCTGTACTGATGTCGTACTAACTAGTTAGTACATTAATTAGGACGGTGAATGTGCCTGGTAGCCCGTATCTCGTGGGCCTGGTTGGACAGGGCGTCGGCCCGTCGTTGACACCGGCGTTGCACATGGCGGAGGGCCGTGCGCACGGCCTCGACTACGTGTACCGGACGATCGACCTCAACTCCGTTGGCGTCGCGCCCGAACAGATCGGGGAACTGCTCGTGTGGGCGCGCGCACTGGGCTTCGACGCGCTCAACGTCACGCACCCGTGCAAGCAATTGGTGATCCCGCATCTCGACGAACTCGACGAGGGGGCCGCCGCTCTGGGCGCCGTCAACACGGTGATCTTCGAGGTCGAACGCACCGTCGGCTACAACACCGATGCGCCCGGCTTCGGCACCGGGTTCGCCGAGGGCCTACCGGGCGCCCCCACTGACACGGTCACCCTGGTGGGCGCGGGCGGGGCGGGCGCCGCGGTTGCGCAGGCGTTGCTGGACCTGGGCACCGAGCACCTCACCGTCGTCGACCTCGACGTCGATCGGGCCACCGCACTGGCTCGCGAACTCGCGGGTCGCCATCCCAGCGCTCGGGTCGATGCGTCGGCATTCGACAAGTTGTCAGTACTCCTGTCCGTCAGCGACGGCGTCGTGCACTGCACGCCAACCGGTATGGCCGATCACCCCGGTTTGCCGTTCGATGCAGCACTCCTTCACCCGGGTTTGTGGGTGGCCGACATCGTCTACCGGCCGCTGAACACCGCACTGTTGACTGCCGCCCGCGAGGCAGGCTGCCGAACTCTCGATGGCGGCCACATGGCCGTTCACCAGGCCACGACCGCGTTCGAGCTGATCACCGGGATAACTCCGGACGCCGCGCGCATGTCCCGACACTTTCGCACTCTTGCCGGGTGATTCCACCCGTCATTTCCACTTCAGAAGGAAACTAGGAGGAACCCATGAGCGTCATTGACAGCAGTCCGCCGAACGGAGCGCCATCAGGCGCGCCGCAGCGCACGCCGAAGAAGGCCGCGCTCGCCAGCTTCATGGGCAGCGCCGTCGAGTACTACGACTTCTTCGTATTCGGTTTCGTTGCGTCGCTGATCTTTCCGAAGATCTTCTTCGACTCCGGTGACGAGGCAGCTCAGTTGATGTCATTCGCAACCCTGGGCGTTGCGTACATTGCGAGGCCCGTCGGCGCCTTCGTCATCGGGCACTTCGGCGACCGGATCGGACGTCGAAACGTGCTGATGTTCACCCTGGTGCTGATGGGCTTCTCGACCTTCGCCATCGGCTGCCTGCCGACGTATGCGATCGTCGGCGGCCTTGCGCCCATCCTGCTGGTGATATGTCGTTTGCTGCAAGGCTTTTCGGCGGCGGGCGAGCAGGCCGGCGCGAGTTCGCTGACGTTGGAGCACTCGCCCGACCACCAGAGGGCCTTCTTCACCTCCTGGACGTTGACGGGTACCCAGGGGGGCCTGATCCTCGCGTCCCTCGTCGTCATCCCAGTCGTGGCGCTGCCCGACGCAGACCTCTACAGCTGGGGCTGGCGCGTACCGTTCTGGCTCAGCGTCGTGGTCGTCGTGGTCGCGTTCTTCATCCGTCGCCGTTTGGACGAGACGCCCGAGTTCGCCGACGCCAAGGCCTCGGGCACCATCGCCCGGATGCCACTGATGCCGCTGCTGCGCAACCATTGGCGCGACGTACTGCGCGTGATCTTCTGCGCCTTCATCGCCGCCGTGTCAACGGTGTTTGCGAACCTGGCCATCGCCTACGGCAAGAAGGTGGGCCTGGGTGCCGACGAGACGCTGTGGCTGGTCGTCGTCGCCAACATCGTTGCGCTGGGCACCCAGCCGATGTTCGGCAAGCTCGCCGATCGGATCGGCCGCAAACCGGTCTTCATCTACGGCGCCCTGTCTTCTGCGGTGATGATGCCGTTCTACCTACTCTCGATGAGCAGCGGCAACGACGTGCTGATGTTTGCACTGGCAGTGGCCACCTTCTCGTTCGGCTACGCAGCGGCCAACGCAGTGTGGCCGTCGTTCTACGGCGAGATGTTCTCCACCCAGGTCCGGTTCTCGGGGCTGGCGATCGGCACTCAGTTGGGCTTCCTCGTCGCTGGCTTCGCACCGGCGATCGTCACCGCACTCGGTGGCGTGAAGGAAGGTGGCTGGGTAGTCATCAGCATCTTCACTGCGGTCGTCTGCCTGATCGCCTCGGCCGCTGCACTGACGGCACGCGAGACCAAGGACGTGCCGACCTCGCTACTGGGCGGCAAGGTACCCGATCCGGCGCGCCAGCTCGTCGATCACTGAGGCGAATTGCCATGGCGCCCTGCGAGTCACAGCAACCGGCCGATGCCGCGGGCTGCGACCTGCAGAGCGCCGAGCAGTCGTTGTCGGTCTCGCTTGAGCGAAGGCACCACTACCGCGATGGCGGCCACCACGGCACCGTCGGACTGCCGAACCACGGGTACTGCCAGCGAACAAGCGCCGAGCGACATCTCCTCGACCGTCGTGGCGACCGATTCCCTTCGAATGCGCTCCATTTGATCGGCCAACACGGTCCGCTGCACCACCGTGTAGGGGGTGATCCGAGTCAGGCTAGCAAAGACATACTCCTGCACTTCGCTTGGCGCGTGGGCCAGCAGTACCTTCCCGACCCCGGTGCAGTGCATCGGCAACCTGCTGCCCACCGTGCTGACGATGGGCACCGATGCGCGACCCATCATCCGCTCCAGGTAGAGCACCTCGTTGCCGTCGCGAACCGCGAGGTGCACCGTGGCGAGCGTCGCGGCGTAGACGTCGTGCAGGAAAGGTTCGGCCACCTGCCGCAATCGCCCCTCGACAGGCGCGAGCAGGCCAGCGCTCCAGATGAGTCGACCCACTTCGAACCGGCCATCGGCACGTCGCTGCAGGGCCGATCCAGCCACCAGCTCGGCGGTGAGCCGGTGAGCGGTCGCGATGGGCAATCCCGCTCGGTTGGCGAGCTCCGAAAGGGTCAGGCTGCGGTGGCGTTCGTCGAAGGCTGCGAGCACGCTGAGCAAACGCGATGCCACGCTCGCGCCAGGAGTCGAAGTGTTTCCCGCCAATCCCATAGCCTTTCCACTCAGTGAAAGTCTAGCCTTCAAGTTCGTTCGAGGAGTCGTTAGCGTGAACACCATGGCAGCAATGATCGACACCAATCCCGACAGCGCAGCTGCAAGCCAGCAGACGATCAGCGCGGAGATCGCGGCGATCGAATCCGCTTATCAGCGTGCGGGAGTCGAGGAGACGCAGCCGAGGATGGGCTACGCGCCATACCGGAGTAGCCTGCTTCGCCATCCGACCAAGGATCTTCACCACGCAGACCCCGAGGGCGTCGAACTGTGGACGCCATGCTTCTCAGAGCGCGACGTGCACCCCCTCGAATCCGATCTCACCATCCAGCACTCCGGCGATCCGATCGGCGAACGCATGGTGGTGACGGGCCGTGTCGTCGACGGCGACGGTCGACCGGTTCGGCGGCAGTTGGTAGAAATCTGGCAGGCCAATGCGGGCGGCCGCTACATCCACAAGCGGGACCAACACCCGTCGGCGATCGATCCCAACTTCACAGGCGTCGGTCGCTGTCTTACCGACGACGAGGGCCGCTACCGGTTCACCACGATCAAGCCGGGTCCGTACCCGTGGAAGAACCACCGCAATGCCTGGCGGCCCGCGCATATCCACTTCTCCTTGTTCGGAACGGAATTCACCCAGCGGATGGTCACCCAGATGTACTTTCCCGGTGACCCGCTGTTCGCTCTCGATCCGATCTACCAGGCCATCACGGACCAGAAGGCGCGCGACCGCCTCGTCGCCACGTACGACCACGACGTCACCACCCACGAGTGGGCGACCGGTTACCGGTGGGACATCGTGCTGAACGGCAGTGCGCGTACTCCGATCGAAAATCCCGACCATGAAGGCGACCACTCATGACCACGCTGTTGACCGCGACGCCAGGCCAGACCATTGGGCCGTTCTTCGGTTACGCACTGCCGTTCGACCGCGGAAACGAACTCGTTCCGCCAGGCTCACCGAACGCCATCCAGTTCAGCGGTGTCGTCTCCGACGGTGACGGCCGCCCGGTACCCGACGCGCTTCTCGAAATCTGGCAGGCCGATGCCGAGGGTCGTATCCCGAACTCGGTTGGCTCCCTTCACCGGGACGGCTGGACCTTCACCGGCTGGGGACGTGCCAGCACCGACGATGGCGGCCGGTACGGCTTCTCCACCGTCGTGCCCGGCGCGACATGCCAGGGTGCTGCCCCCTTCATCATGATCACGGTGTTCGCCCGCGGCCTGCTCAACCGGCTGTTCACCCGTGCCTACATCCCCGGCGAATGGCTCGCGCACGATCCATTGCTTGCGTCGCTTTCGGCGGAACGTCGCGACACGCTCGTCGCCAGCCGGGATGGCACCGGACTGCGCTTTGACATCCAATTGCAAGACGCCCCAGGCAAACCCGAGACGGTCTTCCTGCGATACCCGGGACACCAGCGGTGACGGACCTCTTCTGGCCCGGCGACGAGCTTGCGGGTGACCTGATGAGCGACGGCGCCTTCCTGGCGGCGATGGTAGCCGTGGAGCAGGCGTGGCTCGACGGCATCATCGACGCGGGCATTGCTCCCAAGGACGCGAGGGCCGACCTGGCCGGGATCGTCACCGGCGTTGACCTCGAAACGATCGCCCGCCGTGCGAACGTCGACGGCAACCCAGCCAGCGGGCTGGTCGCGATGTTGCGCGAGCGCACATCCGCTCCGGTGGCACGATGGCTGCATCGCGGACTCACCAGTCAGGACGTCGTCGACACGGCACTGGTGCTGTGTGCGCGCGACGTGCTGGTCCGCGTCGAACACGAGGTTGCGACGCAGGTGCGGGCGTTGGCCGAACTCGCCGAACGACACCGCGCCACACCGGCACTCGCGCGCACTCTCACCAAGGCCGCACTCCCCAGCACCCTCGGGGCGAAGTTCGCCAATTGGTTGACGGGCGTGCTCGATGCCGCCGAGCCATTGGCCGCGCTGCGGACCTCGCTACCGGTTCAGGCAGGCGGCGCCGCGGGCACGCTGGCGGCGAGCGTCGAGTTGGCGGGCTCCATCGACGGCGCCATCGCACTCGGCGACGCGCTGGCCGTAGCCCTTGGGTTGACGCCCGCGCCGCCGTGGCACACCACCCGATCGACGATCACCCGGCTCGGGGACGCGATGGTGAGCTGCTCCGACGCCTGGGGGCACATCGCGGCTGACGTCGCAACGTTGGGTCGGCCCGAACTCGGTGAGCTCGCCGAGGGGAGTGGCGGCGGCTCTTCGACCATGCCGCACAAGAACAATCCGGTTCGCTCGGTGCTGATCCGGCGTGCCGCGCTCACCGCAGGACCGCTGGCGGCGACGCTTCACGCGGCTGCTGCCGCGAGCGTCGACGAAAGGTCCGACGGTGCATGGCACGCCGAGTGGGCCACGCTGCGGACGTTGGCCAAGCACACTGCCGTCGCGGCCATCCACACCTCGGAGCTCGTCACGGGCCTGAGAGTCGACGAAGCGCGCGCGACCACGAACCTCGCCGCGGCAGACGGGCTGCTGTCCGAGCAGTGCGCGATGACCGAATTGACCCGTCGTGCAGCACGTTCCGACTACACGGGCGCGGTCGATCGACTCATCGAATCGGCGCTGAGTCGTGCCCGTCGCTTCGTCAAGGAATCCTCGTGAGCGCCCCACGGCTCAGCATCGTCGACTTCGGCGGACCCGACGGCGCGCCGCTGCTCCTGCTCGGGCCCTCGCTCGGCACCACCGCGTCGACGCTGTGGAGCGAGGTCGCCGCGAAGCTCGCGACTGCGATCCGAGTCGTGGCTTGGGAGCTTCCCGGCCACGGTCGTTGCCAGCGAACCGAACCCTTCACCATCGCCGACCTGTCCACTGCGGTGCTAGCGTTGGCCGATGAGTTGGGCACCGAAACCTTCTCTTACGCAGGTGATTCCGTAGGCGGGTGTGTCGGCCTTCAGCTGATGCTGGATGCGCCAGACCGCGTGACTTCGGCGACGCTGCTGTGCACCGGAGCCGCCATCGGGACTCCTGAAGGCTGGCGCGACCGCGCCGCGACAGTGCGGGCGCAGGGCATGGAGTCGATGATCGCGGCGTCGGAGCAGCGGTGGTTCGGACCCGGCTTCACCCGACGGGAACCCGGCATCACCGCCGCTCTCCTCGACGCTCTGGCCGGTGTGGACGCCGAATCCTATGCCCTGGCATGTGAGGCGTTGGCAACCTTCGACGTCACGGGCCGACTGTACGAGGTCGTCGCGCCCGTGTTGGCCGTCGCGGGTGAAGCTGACCTGCCCACTCCACCGGATTCCCTGCAGCGCATAGTATCCGGGGTCAAGGCCGGCAGGCTCGTGGTCCTCGACGGGGTTGGGCATCTTGCGCCCGCCGAGGCGCCTGCCGACGTGGCGGCGCTCATCGCCGAGCACGTCGGGGTGGCGTCGCACACCACGGATGACGTTCACCGGGCGGGAATGGCCGTGCGACGCGAGGTGCTCGGCGACGCTCACGTGGACCGCGCAGTGGCGGGCACCACCGCGTTCACCGCGGACTTCCAACACATGATCACCGAGTACGCGTGGGGAACCATCTGGACCCGTCCCGGCCTGGATCGCCGAAGTCGCTCGATGATCACGCTGACCGCGCTGGTGGCGCGTGGACACCACGAGGAATTGGTCATGCACCTGCGGGCCGCGCGGCGAAACGGCTTGACGAACGACGAGATCAAGGAGTTGCTGATGCAGACGGCCATCTACTGCGGTGTTCCAGACGCCAACACCGCGTTTCGCATCGCCGAGAAGGTGTTGTCCGAATTCGACGAAGCTGGGGGAGTCCTCTCGTGAGTCGCACGACGATTGGCGCCGACGCCGCAGAGGCCGTGGCAGGCATCGAGAATGGCTCGACCATTCTCGTCGGTGGGTTCGGCATGGCGGGCATGCCGACGACGCTCATCGACGCGCTCATCGAGCAGGGTGCGGCCGATCTGACCATCGTCAGCAACAACGCGGGCAACGGCGACACCGGGCTCGCGGCCCTACTTGCTGCGGGACGCGTGACCAAGGTGATCTGTTCGTTTCCGCGGCAAGCGGATTCGTACGTGTTCGACGGGTTGTATCGGGAAGGCAAGGTCGACCTCGAAGTGGTGCCGCAGGGCAATCTCGCGGAGCGAATCCGGGCCGCGGGCGCGGGCATCGGGGCGTTCTTCTGCCCGACGGGCGTCGGCACCCCTCTGGCAGAGGGCAAGGAGACGCGCACCATCGACGGCCGTGACTACGTGTTGGAGTATCCGATTCGCGGAGACGTGGCCCTGATCGGTGCCCACGTCGCCGACCGGGCCGGAAATCTGGTGTACCGCAAGACCGCACGCAATTTCGGACCCGTGATGGCAACCGCCGCCGCATTGACCATCGCCGAGGTATCGCACGTCGTCGACGCGGGCGACATCGATCCCGAGGCCGTCATCACTCCCGGCATCTTCGTCGACCGCGTACTCGACCTGTCCTCGCCCTTCGCCGACCACACGGAGGTTGCCTCGTGACCGGGACGCTCGCGGCTTCGACGCCGTCGACGGTCGAACATCTGGACCGCGGCCCATTGGACAAGCGGGAGATCGCGATCCGCGTGGCTCGCGACATTCCGACTGGCTCATACGTCAATCTCGGCATCGGGCAACCCACCATGGTCGCCGACTACCTCGACCCAGCGGCCGGAGTCGTCCTGCATACCGAGAACGGCATGCTCGGCATGGGTGGGGCCGCAGTAGGTGACGCGATCGACGCCGATCTGACGAATGCGGGCAAGATTCCCGTCACCGAAACGCCAGGCGCCTCGTACTTCCACCACGCGGACTCCTTCGCCATGATGCGAGGCGGTCACCTCGACGTCTGCGTGCTCGGTGCGTTCCAGGTAAGTCAGCGCGGCGATCTGGCGAATTGGCACACCGGTGCACCCGACGCGATTCCCGCGGTCGGCGGGGCGATGGACCTAGCCATCGGTGCGAAGCGCGTGTTCGTGATGATGACGCTGTTCGCCAAGGACGGCACCGCGAAACTGGTGCCCGAATGCAGCTATCCGCTGACCGGTCTGCGCTGCGTCAGCCGCGTCTACACCGATCAGGCCATCTTCGACGTCGACAACACGGGTGCGGGACGTGTCCGCGTGCTGGAGACGTTCGGCGTCAGCGTGGCCTCGCTGCTCGAGCGGATGAACGTCGAACTGGGCTGAGGCGATCTCATCCGACGGCAGGCCTGATCAGCCGCCCGTGCGCCACAAGCGACGCTGCCTGCTTGAGGCGTTTGGTCCGAATGCTGACGTCGTAGCTCCGAACGCGACCGACACTCGAAAGACGTTGGGCTAGATACTGATACAGGTGCTCGACGTCGCGGCATATCACGATGGCCATCAAGTTGTTGCGGCCACTGATCGCCGACACCGAGGCGACCTCGTCATGGCAGGCGATCTGCGCCGCGACCCGGTCGAGGTTGCGCGGGGACGTGTTCAGCCACACCATGGCGTTCACCTCGAAGCCGAGGAGGCTTGGCAATACGTCGACGTCGTAGGTCAGGGTGCCCGACCTCTCAAGGCTCGCCAGGCGACGCTTCACTCTCGCCGGGGACCACCCGGTTTGCTCGGCGAGCCGGGCATGCGGAGCGCGGCCGTCTTCCGCGAGCGCCTCGAACAGGGCGTCGTCCTCGGCGGCGAGAGCCCGTGGCTGACCCGACCATCCCGTCTGTTCGACCAGCTGCAGTACGCGTGCCTTCTGTTCGGCGTCGAGGGTGTGACCGTACGCCGTCCATGGGGCGGTCGCCGGCTCACCGAATGTGTGCAGCACGAGATCGATGTCGATGCCCAGCACCTTCGACGTCCGCGGCAGACGATGGAGCAGACCCTCGCGTTCCTCCCCGAGCGGAGCCCTGATCACGCAGACCAGTTCGGTCCAGTCCGAGAGCACGTTGGCGTGCGTGACTTCCGGTCGCCGCACCAACGCGTCGGCGATTTGCGGCAGATCGTCGGGTCTGGCGCGCACCCGCACCACCCATTGGCACTCGCCGTACACGTTCGGGTCGACGACGCCGATCACGCGGAGCAAGCCATCGCGTCGCATCTTGGCGTACTTGCGGGCCACGGTCTGTTCGGGCGCACCGACGATGTCGGCGATGCCCCGAAACGGCGCCCGCGGCGACAGTTGCAGCGCATGCAGAATATTGCCAGTTAGCGGGTCAATCACGAGGAAAACACTACGTACGTAGCATTAATACGACGATATCTGCCGATGGGACGAGTTTCGATGGCCCACGGGACGTGGTCGGGCCACGCTGGATCTAGTCGACGGGTTCTGCGACGGCGGCGAGTGATCAACCAACGACTCGTCGTACCCGTGGCCCCGTCGTCAACGCGAAAACCCCAACCCGTGAAGGAAATTCATGAAGATCGGAATCGGCCTGCCGAACCACGTCGCAGGTGTCTCCGGGTCGCTCGTGGTCGAGTGGGCACGGCGTGCCGAAGAGCGCGGCTTCGACTGCGTGACCACGATCGACCGCCTCGTCTATCCGAGCGTGGACTCGATCGTCGCCCTCGCGCTCGCGGCAGGCGCCAGCGAACGGCTCGAACTCGTCACCAACATCGTGCTGGCGCCGCTCTATCCGACGGCCGTCCTTGCCAAGCAGTTGGCCAGCGTGGCCTCCGCCAGCGGCGAGCGGTTGATCGTCGGCGTCGGCGTCGGGTCACGCGACGACGACTACCGCGCCGTGGACGTCGACTTCAGCAGGCGCGGTCGGTTGCTCGACGACGCGGCGAGGATGCTGTCGGCGGCATGGCGCGGCGAGCCGAACGAGGATGGGATCCCGTTGGTCCCTGAGCCCGTACGGGTGCCGCTGCTCTTCGGCGGGAAGTCGGCGGCGACGCTGCGACGCGCCACCCTCGTCGGAGATGGCTGGGTGGCAGGCGCTCTGCGCGACTATCCCGTGCAGTCGGCCTTCGCAGAAGAGGTCCGCGCGGGCTGGCGCGAGGCGGGCAGGCCAGGAGAACCGGTAATCCACGCGTCGGTCAACTTTGCGATCGGCGATACCGTGACGCTCGACGCCGGGCGGGAAACCCTCAGCCGCTACTACGGATTCAACCCGGACTATGCCGCGCTCAACGTCGCCGACTTGGTCGTCTCGGCACAGGACGTACGCGACACCGTGCGGGCCTACTCCGGGCTCGGCTTCGACCGTCTGCTGTTCCATCCCACGGTCACGGGGGCCGATCAGGTCGACCGGCTCGCCGACGCCCTGCACTGAGTTAGACGTCGAGTCCGCGGAGCTAAGCACTTCGGCTATTCGGGCCGATCTATGGTCTGTCTCGTGGAGTTCGAGCGAAAGTCCGTCGTCGTCGACGGCCTCGTCACGGGATACCTGGAAGCAGGTAGCGGCGACCCTCGCGAATCCGTCGTCCTGCTGCACGGCGGCGAATTCGGCGCGAGTGCGGACCTCGGCTGGGAGAAGACCATCGGCGCTCTTGCCGCGCACTACCGAGTGCTTGCCCCGGACATGTTGGGGTACGGGCATTCTGCGAAGGTCATCGACTTCGTCGACGGGCGTGGTCAACGCATCCGGCACGTCGCCCGGTTCTGCGAGGTGATGGGAGTGAAATCCGCTCACTTCGTTGGCAACTCGATGGGCGCCATCAACCTGCTCACCGACATGACGTCGGACGCGCCGGTACTTTCGGTTCGCACCGTCGCGCTGATCTGCGGCGGCGGCACCATCAACCGCAACGAGCACGCCGACGCGCTCTACGAATACGACGCGAGCCTCGAGGGGATGCGGCGCATCGTGACCGCGCTGTTCTTCGATCCGTCCTACCCGGAAGACGAGGACTACGTCCAACGTCGACATGCATCCAGCACGGCGCCTGGGGCTTGGGAGGCGATCGCGGCAGCCAGGTTCCGCAGGCCGGGCGCGGCCGCGCCCGCAACGCCGTCTGCCGAGCGTGCCTACGACCGGATTGCCGTGCCGACGCTGATCCTCGAGGGGGCTGGCGACAAACTTCTGCCGCCCGGTTGGGCCGCAGACATCGCGGGCCGGATCGCGGGCGCCCGCTCGGCGGTGGTCGACGGGGCTGGACATTGCCCGCAGATCGAAAGGCCCGAGGCCGTCAATGAGTTACTCCTCGAATTTCTGAAGGGCAATCGATGAGCACCGAACTGGCAGGCAAGGTCGCGATCGTCACCGGCGGAGCGTCCGGCATCGGTCGGGGCATCGTCGAGCGCTTCGTTGCCGAGGGTGCGAAGGTGGTCATCGCCGACGTCCAGCACGACCTCGGGCAGGAGCTGGCAGCGGAGCTGGGGGCGAATGCTCACTTTCGGCACGCCGACGTCGGTGATCAAGCTCAGGTCGGGGCGCTCGTCGAGGCCGCGGTCGACACCTTCGGCGGGTTGGACGTCATGGTCAACAACGCAGGCATTTCCAGCCCGTTGAAGAAGGGGCTGTTCGCCGAGGACTTCGCCGAGTTCGACAAGGTCATGCGGGTGAACGTGCTGGGGGTCATGGCAGGCACACGTGATGCCGGGAAGTACATGGCCGAACACGACGGTGGCTCCATCATCAACGTCTCGTCGATCGGCGGCATCCTCGCCGGTGGAGGCGTCTCGACGTATCGGGCGTCGAAGGCTGCGGTCATCCAATTCACCAAGTCGGCGGCCATCGAGTTGGCGCAGTATGAGGTCCGGGTGAATTGCATTGCGCCCGGCGGTATTCCGACGCCGATCCTGAGATCCTCTGCGACTGACGAGGACCGTCAAAAACTGGAGGCGTTCGAGGCGAGGATCCGTCAGCAGATGCGCGACGACCGGCCGCTCAAGCGCCAGGGCACCGCAGACGACGTCGCGCAGGCAGCGCTGTACTTCGCCACCGATCGGTCGCAATACGTCACCGGCACGGTTCTGCCCGTCGACGGGGGAACCGTCGCGGGCAAGGTGTTGCCTCCGCGCTCGCCCAAATCCTGACTCCTCTGCGGTTTGTGCACCCGCACCCGCGGTGGGCGCGGGCAATCGTGCACAAACCGCTAGGAACGGCGGCACACTTTAAATCAATCGCTTGACTTAACTCGATGATCGGGGTTGACTGACGCCGTGACCGCAGCCCGTCCATTGCGCACCGATCGCGCCAGCACCACCCGAGAGGCGATCCTCACCGCCGCCGAGCGGCTCTACGCCGAACACGGCGTCTATGCGGTGTCGAATCGCCAGGTGAGTGAGGCTGCGGGACAAGGCAACAACGCAGCAGTCGGCTATCACTTCGGCACGAAGACCGACCTTGTAAGGGCCATTGAGGAGCGTCATAGGGCGCCCATCGAGGAGCACCGCGAGCGAATGGTGAAGCAGACGGATGCCGAAACCGACTTGCGGGGCTGGGTGTCGTGTCTGGTGCGCCCGCTGATCGACCATCTGGACGACCTCGGCAATCCCACCTGGTATGCGCGGTTCGCCGCACAAGCAATGACCGACCCCGCGTACCACGGCTTCGTCGTCAAGGACGCCCTCAGCTCCCCGTCTCTCGTGAAGGTGGTGGACGGCATCAACAAGTGCTTGCCACATTTGCCGCTCGACATCAGGTTCGAGCGCAACATCATGGCGCGAAACTTGTTGATGCACAGCTGTGCCGATCGCGAACGGGCACTGGCGAAGGGGGCGGCCGTCGCATCGCGCACTTCGTGGCAGGCAGCGGGCACTGGGCTGATCGACGCGATAGTCGGCATGTGGCTTGCGCCCGTCACGCAGGCGGACGGCGAGCCGGTGAAGTTCGTGCGCTCGTGAGGGTTTCAGTCGATTCCGGCAAGTGCGTCTCATCCGGGATGTGCGTGATGAACGCGGCGGAGGTCTTCGACCAGAACGACGACGACGGCGTCGTGGTCCTGTTGATCGCCGAACCCGGCCCCGAACTAGCCGACGGCGCCCGCAAGGCCGCAGCCGCCTGCCCTGCAATGGCCATTTCGATCGAGGAGTAGAGATGACAGACACCATCGCCGAGCAGGCGTTGTCGGCGGTTCCGGAGTATCCGATGGAGCGGTCGCCGCGCTGCCCGTTCGCGCCGCCACCGCAGATGCTCGCGATGGGGGAAGCGAAACCGCTTTCGCGCGTGCGCATCTGGAATGGCAGCACACCCTGGCTGATCACCGGGCATGACGTCGCGCGGGCGCTGTTCGCCGATTCCCGCGTCAGCGTCGACGACCGCATCGAGGGCTTCCCGCACTGGAACGAGCACATGCTCTCGACGGTGAACAAGCGGCCGCGGTCGGTCTTCACCTCCGATGCCGAGGAACACACCAGGTTTCGACGGATGCTCAGCAAGCCCTTCACCTTCAAGCGTGTCGAGGGCCTGCGCACCACGATCCAAGAGGTCACCGACGAGTGCATCGATGCGATCCTGGCGGGTCCGCAGCCCGCCGACATGGTCAGCGAGCTCGCACTGCCCGTTCCGACCAAGGTGATCAGCGACATGCTCGGCGTCCCGTACGAGGATCACGAGTTCTTCCAACACCACGCGAACGTCGGTCTAGCCCGCTATGCGAGCGCTGAAGTGGGTCAGAAGGGGGCGATGAGCCTCCACAAGTACTTGATCAACCTGGTCGAGAAGAAGATGGCCGACCCCGCCGAGGATGCGGTTTCCGACCTCGCCGAGCGGGTCGCGGCGGGGGAGATCAGCGTGAAGGAGGCCGCGCAGCTTGGTACCGGCCTGCTGATCGCGGGCCACGAGACCACGGCCAACATGATCGGCATCGGTATCCTGGCGCTCCTGGAGAACCCAGAACAGGCTGCGCTGCTTCGTGATTCCGACGATCCGAAGTTCATCGCCAACGCCGCAGAAGAGTTGATGCGGTACCTGTCGATCATCCAGAACGGTCAGCGCAGGGTCGCCATCGACGACATCGAGATCGGCGGCGAGACCATTCGCAAGGGTGAGGGAATCATCATCGACCTTGCACCGGCGAACTGGGACAGCGCCGCGTTCGCCAATCCAGACAAGCTGGACTTCACGCGCGACGCCGGCCAGGAACTCGGGTTCGGCTATGGCCGCCATCAGTGCGTGGGTCAGCAGTTGGCCCGCGCCGAACTGCAGATCGTTTTCCACACGCTGCTGCGGCGCATCCCGACGATGCGTCTCGCCATCCCATTCGACGAGGTCCCGTTCAAGCACGATCGGCTCGCTTACGGCGTGTACGAACTTCCCGTTACCTGGTGATTCCTCAGCCCATCCCGATTGGAGTTCCAACGATGTCAGCCCCGACCATTTCGACGCTGTATCCGCCAGAAGGATTCGGCGCCCCCAAGAACCGCAAGGGCCACGCGGCCGAAGGCCTTACCGGTCTACCCGTTGGAACAGAGGTGTTCTCGGCCGACAACCACATCTCGGTTGCCGACGACATCTTCTTCGAACGCTTTCCCGAGGAACTCAAGGGCGCCGCGCCGCGGATTTGGTACGAGGACGGCGCCTACATGGTCGGCATGAAGGGCAAGGCCTGGACCGGGGGTGACTTCGGGCGCGTGCTCATGCAGTACGACGACCTCGCGGGCGCTGCGACCAACAACATCGAGGCGCGCATCCGCCAGCTCGCCGAGGACGGCATCGACAAGGAGCTGGCGTTCCCGAATGCCGTTCTCGCGCTGTTTCACTACCCGGACAAGTCGGTGCGCGAGCGGGTCTTCCGCATCTACAACGAGCACATCGCGGAACTGCAGGAGCGCAGCAACGGCCACTTCTACGGGGTCGGACTGATCAACTGGTGGGACCCGAAGGGGACCCGCAGCACGTTGGAAGAATTGAAGTCCTTGGGGCTCAAGACGTTCCTGCTGCCACTCAATCCAGGCAAGGACGACGAGGGCAACATCTACGACTATGGCAGCTCGTCGATGGACGCGGTGTGGGACGAGATCGAAGCCTCCGGAATACCGGTGAGTCACCACATCGGCGAGACACCGCCGAAGACGCCGTGCCAGAACAACAGCGTGGTCGTCGGCATGATGGTCAACGTCGACTCATTCCGCGAACAGTTCGCCAAGTACGTCTTCTCGGGGATTCTCGACCGCCATCCTTCCCTGAAGATCGGCTGGTTCGAGGGTGGGATCGCTTGGGTACCAACCGCGCTGCAGGATGCCGCGCACATGCTGGCCTCGTACAGGCACATGTTCAACCACGAACTCGAACACGACACCAGTTACTACTGGAACCATCACATGAGCGCGTCCTTCATGGTGGATCCGCTGGGCTTGGAACTCATCGACAAGATCGGCATCGACAACGTGATGTGGTCGTCGGACTACCCGCACAACGAGTCCACCTTCGGGTACTCCGAGAAGTCGCTCGCTACTGTCGTCGCAGCCGTGGGCGCCGATGACGCCGTCAAGATCGTCAGCACCAACGTCAAGCGCTTCCTGGGGATCTCGTGACGGCGCCGACTCTGGGTTCGGCCTCCGTGGGATTCGACATTCCCGACCTACCCGACCGTGCCAGGATGTATCTGGAGTGTGGGGCCAGGCTGCGTGACTCCATGAGGGACAAGGGCATCGACGCGCTGGTCCTGCTTGGCAACGGCAACGTGGTGTACGCGACGGGAATCAGTTGGCCGCTGCTGGATGCCGGTCTGTCGCACGTCGAACGGCCAGTGGCAGTCGTGCTCGCCGACGACCCGCACCCGCACCTGTTCATGCCGTTGCGCGAGGGGTCGGCGTCACGTAGCGAGGTGCCCCCCGACCACGTGCACGGTCCGGTCTATCTCGAATTCGACGAAGGCGTGCAGCGTTTCGCGAAGGAGTTGGCAGCACTGCTTCCCACGGGTGTCGCAGTGGCTGTCGATGAACTCACCGGTGCGATGCGTCGTGCGCAGGCTTCGTTGTTCCCATCGGGGCCGCCATCGGATGCCGCCCAGGTGGTGGGCCCCGCCAAACTGGTCAAGACGCTCGACCAGATCTCGTGCGTGCGCAAGGCCTGCCGCATCACCGAGGAAGCGGTGATCGACGTGCAGAAGTCGCTGGCTCCTGGAGTTCGGCAGGTCGACCTGTCAGCCCAATTCGTACGTCGCGCATTCGAACTCGGCGCGACAGCCAACATGCTAGAGGCCATCTGGCAGGTCATGCCGACGACGAAGACGAGTGGCGCCGTGTGGACCACCACCGGTGACTTGGCGCTGCCGCTCCTGACCACCGAGAAGGAACTGGTCGAAGGTGACGTGCTGTGGACCGACGTCAGCATCACCTACGAGGGGTACTGCTCGGACTTCGGGCGAACCTGGGTCGTCGGCGACGCAATCTCGGACCGTCAACAGGCCAACTTCGAGAAGTGGCAAGAGATCATCGCGGCCGTGCTGGCCGTCACCAAGGCGGGCGCCACGTGTGGCGATCTGGCCCGGGCGGCCATCGCCGCAAACGGAGGCACCAAACCGTGGTTGCCCCACTTCTACCTCGGTCACGGCATCGGCACGAACGCGGCTGAAATGCCGATGATCGGTACAGATCTCGGGCAGGAGTTCGACGACAACTTCGTCTTCCCGGCGGGAATGCTCCTGGTGCTAGAGCCGGTGATCTGGGAGGACGGTACTGGCGGATATCGGAGCGAGGAGATCGTGGTCATCACCGAAGACGGTTATCAGTCCATCACCGACTACCCCTACTCGCCGTACGGATGCATCTGATGGCGCTCGAAATCCTTCCGGATGCAACGGCCTTGCGGATCGGACGCCGCAACCGTGCGTTGGCGCAGATGGAGGCCAACGACATCGACATCCTCGTGCTGGGCCGTCAGGCCAACGTGCGCTACGTGACTGGCGCGCCTCAGCTGTGGGTCGCAGGCACCAGGCCATTCGGGCCGATCTGCGAAATCGTCCGGTCGACGGGTGAGATCCACCTCAACAGCACGTGGGACGAAGGAATCCCCGACGACATTCCGCACGACCACCTATACGGGCTCGCGTGGAATCCGATGACGCTGATCGAGGTGCTCAAGGCGCTGCCAGGAGCTGCGACGGTCAAGCGGGTCGGAACCGACTCGCTCACGCCGACCTTCGCGCAGCTGCTACCGATGGCCTTCCCGAACGCAGAGATCGTCGACGCAGAGCCGGCACTCCGCGCCGCGCGCAGAATCAAGACGGTCGACGAGATTGCGGTGCTCCGAGGCACTCTCGGCGTTGCGGAGGCGGCTCTGGAGGCCGCGCGTGCCGAACTTGCTGCCGGCGTCACCGAGCAGTCTCTGACGGGCGCCCTCATGGAGGCGATGGCAGCAGGTGGTGTCACGACGCCCGCCACTCAGGACGGAGCGTGGATCACGCCGAAGGACCATTCGTGGCGCGGCGGCACTAGCGATGGAAGAGTCGCCGACGGGGACCTCGTAGCCCTGTCTGCTGGTGTCCTTGCCGACGGCTATGTCGGCGAGGTCGCTCGTACCTGGCCCGTGGGGGAAGTGCCGGGCGCCGCTGCGCTGTACGCGCGCTCGAATCGGTTGTGGGAGAACCTCATTGCCGCATGCAGGCCCGGCGCAGCCGCAAGCGATCTCTTCGGCGCCTATGAGACCGCGGGAGAGCCCTTGCCCGTGACTCCCGTCGCGCACGGGTTGGGACTTGGGCTCGACCCGCCCGTGATCTCGGCCGACCTGCCCGTGACGTCTGCGGAGGAGCGGCTGGAACCGGGGATGGTGCTCGCCGTCACCGGGTACGTGTGGGAGTCCGGGGTCGGTGCGGTGTTCAGCCGCGACGCCGTACTCATCGGTGACCACGGCCCAGAAGTGCTCACGTCCAGCCCAACGTGGTCACACGCCGTGAGCTCCTGAAGTCGGCGCGTCGATGTCGCCAGAGAAGCCGACGCCGCCGCCGGAGGAAATCGTCCTCTACGACAAGGACCCGGAGACCAAGATCGCGACGATCACCTTCAACCGTCCCGAGTTCCTCAACGCACCGACGTCGGCGGCCAGGTTGCGCTATGCGGACCTGCTGCGGGGCGCGACGGTCGATGACGACGTCAAGGTGGTCGTGATCCGCGGCGTGGGTGAAAACCTGGGCAGCGGTGCCGATCTACCCGACTTCATGGCCGGCACGGAGCAGGACCGCCTCGCGGAGTTGCGGGTCGACGACGATGACGTGAGGTATCCACCTCAGGGGTCCTACCGTCACGGCGCCACGATGGGATCCTGGTATGCCAACGTCGCTGCAGGCAATCGTGCGCTGCAGGAGCTGAAGAAGATCAGCATCGTCGAGGCGAAGGGCTACTGCTACGGCTGGCACTTCTATCAGTGCGCCGACGCCGACATGGTGATCTCCAGCGACGACGCACTGTTTGGTCATCCGTCGTTCAGGTACTTCGGCTGGGGACCGCGGATGTGGACGTGGGTGCTGACCATGGGGCTGAGGCCGTTTCAGGAGATGGTCTTCACCGGTAGGCCGTTCACGGCGCAGGAGATGAAGGACTGCAACTTCGTGAACAAGGTGGTCCCTCGCGGCGAGCTGGAGGCCGAGGTCGCCAAGTATGCCGAGGCATGCGCACGAAACCGTCCGGTGGACAGCGTCTTCCAACAGAAGTTGTTCTTCGAGATGGTCAAGCAGTTTCAGGGTGAGTATCTGGGCAGTCTCATGTCGGCGGTCTTCGAGTCGCTCGGCGGCTTCGCCAAACCCGACGGCGGTGACTTCATGTTGGGCGACGCGATGGAGACCGGGCTGGCGAACGCCGTCAACGACAACGACGACAGGTTTCCTCCAGAGTTTCGGCTCGGCAAGTCGAAGAGGAACCAACCGGAGTGAGGCAAGATCCCTTGTCCTCCTCGCGTGCGGCGCTACCCCTGAGCGGTTACACCGTCCTCGACCTGTCCAGCGGCATCGCGGGTGCCTATTGTACGAAGCTGTTGGCCGACGGCGGGGCCGACGTGATCAAGGTCGAAGCGCCAGAGGGCGATTCGCTGAGGGCGTGGTCGGCGTCGGGAGCCGAACTACCCGAAGGCGCGGACGGCGCGCTGTTCGGATTCCTCGCGGGCGGCAAGCAGAGCGTCGTCGTCGACCCGGCACGGGAAGCCGACGTCGAGATGGTCGAACGCCTGCTCCAATCGGCCGACGCGGTCGTGTGGTCACCGGGTTCCCGAGTCGCCGAGGTCGACGCGCTCGCGCCGCGCGCGATTCACGACCGATATCCGCATCTGGTCGTCACATCCATCACGCCGTTCGGTCTCGATGGTCCGTGGCACGACAGAGCAGCCACCGAATTCACCCTTCAGGCGTGGTCGGGCGGAGCCATCGGCATCGGCCGCGGTGCGCAGGACCGGGCGCCCGTCCACGTCGGCGGGCAGGTCGGGGATTGGTTGGCCGGGGCCTACGCGTCGGCGATGTTGCTGGCGTTTCGCGCGCGGGCGCTGCGCGACGAACGTGGCGAGTTGATCGACCTGTCGATGCTCGAAGTCCAAATACTTTGTCTCACCTACTATCCCGTTACCTACTTCGAAATGCTCGGTCGACCATGGCGAGACGAGCGCAAACCGACGGTGCCTGGCGTCGCCGAGGCCGCCGACGGTCTTGTCGCCCTGGGTTGCGGAACGGCTCAACAGTGGTTCGACCTATGTGCAATGTCGGGTCACGACGACTGGATCGACGAGAACTCCGAACTCACCATCACTCAGCAGGCCAACCTGCACGCCGAGGAGCTCTACGCGTGGCTGCGCGACCAGAAGGTCGACGACGTACGGGAACTCGCCTCGGCCTTCCGCATCCCGAACTCGCCGGTCGGCAACGGCGAGAACGTCACGGCGATGGACCATTACGTCGAACGCGGTGCGTTCGTGCGCAACGAGGCCGGTGGCTTCACACAGCCCGGTGCGCCGTATCGGCTCAGCGGTGTTGCGCTTCGGCCTCCCGCGGCGGCACCCCAACTTGGCGCGCACACCGAGGCTCACCGCGCGCAGTCGCCGAGTCCGGTGCGCACCGTGGGTGTGGGGGATCGGTTGCCGTTCAGCGGACTACGCGTATTGGACATGACGACGTTCTGGGCAGGTCCGTCGTGCACGCACGTGCTTGCGATGCTGGGTGCCGAGGTCATCCACCTCGAGTCGACCCGCCGCCCCGACGGCACGCGCCTCATCGCGGGCATCCCCGCGAGCGTTCCCCAGTGGTGGGAGCGGTCTCCGATCTTCTCGGCGCTCAACACGAACAAGAAGGGCATCACACTTGACTTCCAGACCGAGCGAGGACTCGAGTTGCTGCGCAAGCTCATCCCGACCTGCGACGTCATCGTCGAGAACTTCACCCCTCGGGTGATCGATCAACTGGGCCTCGACTTCGACTCCGTGCGGGCGCTCCGCAGCGACGTCATCATGTTGCGCATGCCGGGGTTCGGCCTCGTTGGACCCTGGCGGGACAACCCTGCGTTCGCCTACATCATCGAGGACGCGACCGGATTGAGTTGGCTCACCGGCTATCCCGACCGCAACCCCTACGAACCCTATTCGCTCGGTGACCCCAACGCAGGCATTCACGCGCTCAACGGGTTGCAGCTGGCGCTCGAACACAGGCGACGTACTGGCGAGGGCGTGCTCGTCGAGGCGGCGATGGCCGACGCCGCTCTGAACGTTGCGGCGGAACAGGTGATCGAGTACTCGGCCTACGGTGCCCTCCTGCAGCGAGCAGGCAACAAGGGGCCAGCCGCAGCGCCGCAGAACATCTATCAGGTCAGCGGTATCGACGAGTTTGGCCGCGACGACAGTTGGGTGGCGATCGCGGTCGTCACGGACGCGCAGTGGCACGCTCTACGGGACGCGTTGGGGCGGCCGGCGTGGGCGATGGATGCCGACCTCGACACCGCCGCGGGGCGGCACGCTCGTCACGATCTCATCGACGACGAACTGTCGGCCTGGTGCCGGTTGCGCACGGGCGACGAGGTCGTCGGAATCCTCTGGCCTGTCGGAGTCCCAGTCGCCAAGGTGATGCAGCCGCATCGCCAAACCGAACTCGAGCAGTTGAGCCACCGGAGATTCTTCGAAGAGCTTGGCCATCCGGTGAATTCGGCGGCGCCGCACAGCACGCTGCCGGTGCGGTTGACCAACGGACCCGAGAAGTTCCACGTCCATCCGGCACCGCTACTGGGAGAGCACAATGCCGAAATCCTTGCGGAACTGGGCCTCGACGCCGACGAGATCACATCGCTATATGACGACGGCGTCATCGGCACTGCACCGGGAACGGGCGGCCGGAAGGCGTCGCGTTAGCTCACGTTCGACGTGCGGTCGAGAAAGTCGCCGATCGACGGGGCGGCTTGTACCCACGTGTCGAACATGTTGTACCGCTTGACCCGTCCCTGTGCTCGCGCCTGCGCTGCGCGTTCCCACGCGTCCTCCGGCCAGGGTGGATCGATCAGCTCCGATCCCTTGACGAGGCAGTTCACCTCGATCGACGTCCGCTTTGGATGGTTCCAGTCGTCCTCGCCGCCGCGAATGATCAACGTGGGTACGATAATGCGGTCGAACATCTCGTCGTCGACACCGGGTTCCGGTTGGCCGGCTTGTCGGCGATGCGTTCCCGCCATTCGGGCACGGTCAGAAGGCCCCTGATGCCGAGCCCACGGACGGCCTGAATCGTCGGCAACGAATAGTGCACGCCCAGAACGTAAGTTCCGAAGATGCCGCCGACGCTGTTCCACAGCACCACACGAGTCACCAGTTGGGGGTAGAGCATCGAGTCCCTCGCGCCACCCGACCTGCGCGCAAGCACGCACGGGCCGAGTTCGAGCGACGTGAGCAGGCGGTGAAGTGACTCGGCGCGCATGTGCGATTCGGACTGACCGTGGAACTGAACCTCCGACGTCCCGCAGTTCGGCCGATCCCAGAGCAGGACGCGGTAACCGCCCTTCACCAGGCTGTAGCAAGCGGTCGCAGGCCGGGGATGTCCTTGCCGAACGGGGCGCCAAGGGTAAGCACGATGAGTTCGCCCTTGCTGCCAAGGATTTCGAAGACAACGTCTCCGCCGTGCAGATGCGCGATGCGTTCGGGAGAGCGCAGGGCAAGTACAGGGGTGTTCATCGCGGACTAGGGTACCCGCCGTCGTTCTAGGCGGCGTTGCGCCAGTAGCGGTCGATGATGACCGGTGGTGGTCCGGGTAGTGGCGGTGCGTGGGAGTGGTGCACCGCGCCGGTCGGGGTGCTGAATTCTGCTGTGTGGGTGCCGTTTTCGTCGATCGAGGTGGTGACCTGCCAGCCTGGGGCCTCTTTGGCGTAGTTGCAGGCTTCGCACTCGCCGAGGCCGTTGAGTGCGTTGGTCGGTCCGCCGCGGGCGTTGGGGTGGGCGTGGTCGTGGTGGCGGATCGGGGCGTCGCAATAGGGGGTGCGGCAGGCATCATCGCGCAGGTCGATGAAGCTGGCCAGCCCCTTGGGGAACACCCTCGAGCGCGATTCCATCGCCACCAGTGTCCCCGAGGTGGGGTGGCGGTAGAGCCGGCGCAGGGAGGCGTGGGCGCGGTCGTCGAACACCGCGGCCGCGATCATCCGTCGCGCGATGCCGGCCGGGATCGGCCCGGCGCCGGGGATCCGTGCTGGGGTGGACCCGCCGGCGAGCAGGGTGTCGTCGGTGATGACCAGGTTGACCGCGACCGGGACGGGCGCCTGGGCGCACTGGCCGGTGAGGCGTTCGACGACGGTGTCGGCCATCACCTGCCCGCGGGTGCGGCCGTCGACAATGGTGTCGGCGTGGCGTGCCAGTGCCGCGTGCACGCTCTTGCCGTGCGCGATCGGCAACGTCACCGTCAGGTAACTCATCGCGTTGGGGGCGGGTCGACAGGTGACTCTGCGCTCAGCTGCCGCGCGGGCGGCACGCTCGACGGCACCCTGGGGGTCCAGGCGGGCGGCGATGGCCTTGGCATCAGCGGTGATCCGCTGATCGCCCTTGCCGGTCAACGTCGTCTGGTGGGCGCACATCTGGGCGTCGAGCACGGCGCGGTCGGCCGGGTTGAGGTGGGCGGCTTCGCCCACGATGGCCATGGCCCGCCGTTCGGAAAGCACCCCTGCCGCCAGGGCGGCCAGGGTGTGGGGCATGTCGGTGATCAGGATGCGCGCGAAGCTCAACAGGCGGGCACCGGTGTGCAGCGACTCGTGCCGGGCCAGGCCGACCTCACTGCCCAGACCCTTGCCCCGCCTGCCGGCCGGTACCCCGCTGGCGGCCTCGGCGGCCCGGCGCTTCTCATCGAGGGCGACGGTCAACCGGGCCTGACTGGCGGCGGCGGCAGACTTCAGCCGTTCCAGTTGGGAGATCCGTTCGACGAGCGCTGAGTCGTCAGCGTCGAGGTCCACGACCACGGATTCGAACATGTGAGCGACTATAAACCCGACGGCCGACAACTAGCGCAACTCGGCGAACATCGCGCCGAACTCGAAGCGCTACCACAGGTCGAGCACGTTGGTCAGCATCAGCAGCGGAGCGCGCAGCGCTTCGTCGTCCGCGATTCGCGAATCGGCGCGCGTGAGCCCCATTAGTGGATCGCCGAGTCGCGCGCAGAGCATCGCGGGGACGTCGAGCAGCCATGCGACACCCATGACGGCGATGTACTGAAACAGCCTGGTACGCAGATGCGCAACGTCGAGGGCCCGGCCGCCCGCCGCCGCGAACTCCGCGACGAATAGTTCGAGCAGCTCGTCGAGATGCCGGTCCCACAGCGTGGGCTCTGCCGCCGACAGGGCGCCCCACAACGCCATCGCGACGTGCATCCGGCCGACGCAGCCCCAGTCCATCAGGCCGCACCGCAGCTCACCCCGCAGGTCGGTGAAGAACCACGCGTTGTCGACGTTGACATTCCAGTGGCACAGCGCGAGGTAGCCGTCGTCGGCCGCCAACAACTGCCAGACCTCGGACTCGCGTGCTGCGATCGTCGCCCCCGGTCTCGGGCAGGCTTGCGAGGAACCGCTCATCGCGCACGAACGGTCGGAACAGTCCTGGCTGGGCGGAGACGAAGTCGGCGAGCCGAACGAGCTTGCGCTGCAGTCTTTCCGGGTCGACGGCGGCGCGTTCGCCGACCGTGGCCGCCTGCAGGTCGGTGGGAAATCGCGCGATGAGCTCGTCAGGAAATCGGCCTGCGCGCTCGGTGCCGGCAAGGCGCGCAAGAGCGGTTACCAGCACGCGGTAGTGGCCTAGCTGATCGACACGTCGACGAATTGTCCCTCACCGGTGAGCTCGCGGTGCATCAGTGCCGACATGGACGGCGAATCAGGGCTTGGCGCGCCCACCTCGACTCAGTCGCCACTCTGGCGGGAAGTTCATGTCGTTGTCCTTGACGGCGTTGTTGAGGCCCTTCTCGAAGGTGCCCCCGGTGAGGTCGACGGTGTTGTCCACGTCGTTCTGAATCAGCGGCAACATTCCCTCCACCATGCCCGTCAGCAGGCTGCCGAAGTACTCGCCCTTGTGCTGTTTGTACAGCTCGAGGAACGTCTTCTGCACGGCGACGGTATCGGTGGGCCGGGACTTCGAGCAGGCCAACGCGTACTTCTGCGTCTCCTTCTCGAGGTCGTCGCGGGCCACCACGCTGTTCAAGAAGCCGCAGTCGTACATCTCCTTCGCGCTGAACGGCCTTCCGGTGAACAACATTTCGGAGAACTTGCGCAGTCCCATGGTCTCGGCCCACCACCACAGCCGAGGTCCCCATCCCACGTAGCGGAAGGCGGGATGGCCGAAGAGTGCGTCGTCGGACGAGATCACCAGGTCGGCATCACCCGCCTGGTAGAAGTGCCAGCCATAGCAGTAGCCCTTGGCCTCGATGATGCTGATCTTGCGCAACTCCTGAAGTGGGCGGTTTCCTGCGCGCGCCTTGGCGTAGAAGTCGGTCACGGTGGAGAGGTAGCGGTAGGACCCGCCCGGCGGATACTTGACGTCGTCGTCGGGGCTGATGGCCACCTCGTGGTGCAACGGCATTCCGGGGTTCTCCAGCATGGGGCGCTGTTCGGGTAGATCGCCGCCGCTGCCGAAGTCCTGTCCCTCGCCGCGGATCACGACGACCTTGACGTCGTCGTCGACGTTGCACTTGTGAATCAGGTCGGCGTACAACTGGCGCATGCCGAGCGACGTCGCGTTCTGTGCGTCGGGACGATCGAACGTAATGGTGGCGATGCGGTTCTCGCGGTCCTTTTCGAACCTGATGTACTGCTCGGCTTCCTTCTTCATTTCCTCGTAGTCGAACTCAGGCATGGTTCTCTCCCACTTCTCGTCTCCCAACTATCTGAATTGCAGTCTCGCAGTGCCGAGTTCCGTTGGAGCCTTTTGTACTGGTTGCTTAATGTGTGCGGTGGGCTGGCGCGTGCTCAGCCGATGATCGGGAACCGACGCTTGCGACTGAGTTCGGTCAAGGCGTCCTGCATGGCTCCGCGAACGTACTCGTCGACTTCCTCGACGTCGGGGTCGGAACCGAATCGCTCGGTGATGTAGATGGGTTCGAGCACCTGGGTGACGATCTTCGTCGGCAGCGGCACGTTGGGCGGAAAGATCACGCTGAACCCGAACGGGAAGCCGAAGGTGACAGGGAGGATCTCCATGCGGGCCTTGGTCAACCCCAACAGCTTGGCCAGAGTGTTGCCTCGCGTCAGGAAGAGCTGGCTCTCCTGGGCGCCGATGGATACCGCAGGAACGATGGGAACGTTGGCGGCGATGGCCGTTCGGACGTACCCCGTGCGCCCAGCGAAGTCGATGACGCCATCTTCTGAAGTGGGTCGGTACGAGTCGTAGTCGCCACCGGGGAACACCAACACGATTCCGCCGAATGCCAGTGCGGCCGCGGCATTTTCGCGGCTCGCCTCGATCACGCCGAGCTTCGGCATGATGTCGCCGAGCGGTCCCATGACGACCCCGTAGTGTGCGAGCGTGATCAGGGGGCGGTCGTAGCCGAAGCGACGGTAGAACGCACCCCCGAACAGCATCACGTCCGGCGTGAACATTCCGCCAGAGTGGTTCGACACGACGAGCGCGCCGCCTTCGGTGGGGAAGGAGTCGAGGCCGTGTAGTTCCGCCCTGAACCACCGGCGCAGGATCGGCGCCACTCTTTCGACCACGACCCTCGTGATGGACGGACTGTATTGATCGAGTCCACCCGTGGAGGCCGCAGCGACCTCGTCGTCGCTCATGTGCCGAGTGTGTCAGTCCACGACCCGGTTCGGGCCTACTTGAGGCAGCTGCCCCCGTCGACTGGCAGGGTGACGCCGGTGATGTAGCGGGCTTCATCGGATGCGAGGAACAGCACCGCGTTGGCGATGTCCTCGGGCTCGACCCATCCGATCGGCAGAGTGTGCATGAGCTGACCGACGACCTTCATGTCTTCCGGGCCCGGGTTCTCCAGGTCGGGACGGAACAGCCGCATCGTGCCGTCGTTCATGAACAGCGGGGTGTTCACGTTGGTCGGGTGCACCGAGTTGACTCTGATGTTCTGCGCGCCGAGTTCGACGGCGAACGTCCGCATCAACCCGACGACACCGTGCTTGGCCGCCACGTAGTGACCAGTGTGGGGATAGGCCTTCAGCCCGCCGACCGAGCTGGTGAGGATGATCGATCCGCCGTTGCCGCCTGCGAGGATGTGCGGCACACCTGCCTTGACGGTCTTCCAGACGCCACCGAGGTTGATGTCGATCATTGCGGTCCAGTCGGTTTCGCTGGTCTTGTCCAACGTCTGGCCGCCGTTGCCGATACCTGCGTTGGCCACGATGATGTCGAGGCGACCGAGCTGCTCGACGCCGCTGTCGACTGCCGCCTTGAGGCCGTCGTAGTCGCGGACGTCGACTTCAGCGGTCACGATCCGCCGGTTGTGGCCCTTGACCAGATCTGCGGTCTCCGCCAGGTCCTCCGGCGTCGACGCGGCGATCAGGTCGACGGTTTCGATCTTCTTGCAGGCGTCGACGGCGATGATGTCGGCGCCTTCCTGTGCCATGCGCACCGCATGTGCGCGACCCTGGCCGCGGGCCGCACCCGTGATGAATGCGACCTTGCCCTCTAACCGCCCTGCCATCTGAGACCTCTCGTTTCCGCCGTAGTGCTGTGCACCTGCTCAGCACTCTTACATTCTGGTTCCATTGTGTCAACGTGCGAGGCGAACCGGACGCTTTGTACTCAGCGCTTAGAAGCCAGGTGAGCCAAGAGTCGGAGATGGGTCAGCTCGCGATCCGGAGGAGTGCCTCCTGGGCATACGAGGCGACGAGCGAGCCATCTTCGGTGAGCAGATCGCCCCTGCCGAAGCTGCGCCCATGGGCAAGCAGCGGGCTGTGCTGACGCAGCAGTAGCCACTGGTCGCACGCGAATGGTCGGTGGAACCAGATCGTATGACTCGTCACGGCCGACGTGAACTGGGTGCCATTGCCGAGCTGGCCGAGCCCCTCCATTGGCCGAAGGGCAGTACCGATGAGTGTCAGGTCGGTGGCGTAGGCGGCGAGCGCCGGCGCCAGAGCTGGATCCACGGGCGGGGTGCGCATCCACAACTCGAATTCAGGTGGCCCGGCCGTGGTGGCCGTGAGGTCCACGGCGGCGCGCGTCTCCCATGGAATGAGGCCGAGTTCGACGACGTGATCGAGGCCGAGCACCTCGCCGACTGGTTCGGTCGTCTGCAGCGCAGGACCGTCCTCCGACACGTGCATCGAGATGGACGCCGTGCCGATCGGACCCTTGGCCTGGCTGGCGATCAGCGAGAGCGTCGCAAACGACCGTCCCCCGTAGTGCACGTCGACGTCGTAAACGACGGGTTCGTCGGCGCGGCCCTCGCGGGGGAAGACGGCATGCAGCGATTTGACGACCTTCTCCGGACACGTGCGCGACGCTGCCGTGATGAACTGCCCGAGGAGTTGCCCGCCGAAGACTCGGTGGTATTCGAGGTCCTGGTTGGCGGCGACGAATCGGTTCTCATCAGGACCGGCGTCGAGATCGAGACACGCCAACAGGTTGGACCAGAGCTCGGGCACGCCCTCAGCGTAAGGGATGTTCTACCGCGTTGAGAACGTAATTCTCACGCTAGCTGGCGGCGAATCCGTTGGCGCAGAAATCCCATACTTCGTCGGCGGAAATCGGTTTGATGGTCGCATCGTCCGAGCCGCTCGACTGCGCCACGAACATCACGGTCTGCATCGTCATGGCGGCCATGCGGCGCGGGTTGATGTTCTTCCGCAGAACACCCGCCTCGTAAGCCTGCTCCATCAGCTCGGTGAGCAGTGCGACCAGTGGAGCGTGCGCGATCTTGACCTCCGATGGGTGCGAGACCAGTAGGCGAGGCGCGAAATCCGTGAACAGTGGCCGCTTGGCGGCGGGATCGGGGCGCGACGATTCGAAGAGCAACTGAACGGCAACCTTGAGCGCCTCCAGCGGATCCGACTGGCTGGCCGTCGCTGCACGGATCTGATCGGCGGAGCGGCTGAGCGCGTCTTCGAATAATGCGAGAAGTAGTTCGTGCTTACCGTCGAACTGCAGGTAGAAGCTCCGCAGTGACTGGCGTGAACGATCGACGACCTCTTGCACCGTGAAGTCAGTGCTGCCCTTTTCGATGATGATGGCCTGGGCGGCGTCGAGGAATCGCTGCACCCGTTGGGCTGCCCGCAGCTTCGCGGTCTTGATTGAGCGTTCGACCGCCCGCTGCTTCCACGCCGGCTCTTCGCTGGGGCTCGTCACGGTCACCTCGGATCCGGGCCGATCAGGAAGAACATGGATGAACTGTACCGGAGTTCGCCTGGGCATTGCGGTCCTAGACCCCCTCGCGGCCACCGTGTCTGAGATTGTAACTTCCTCATGGCGAGAATAGTATTCTCATTCGCGGTTTTGTAACAGCCTTACGTGGAAAGTGGACGTTCCCTCGGTCGAGGGCTCAGGCGCTGCTCACCTCCGCGGGCACGTCGTAGCGCTTGACGTAGTCGCCAAAGCGTTCGCGCAGGATGTCGGAGTGCAGCCCGAAGTCCTGCAGCCGATATCCGTGCGTGCCGAAGCGACCCTTGGGGTTCGCGGCGATGAACGTCGAGATGGCCTGGCGGGCTGGCTCGTCGAACTCGCGATCGCAGGCCCCGTAGATGGTCTCGACCGTGTGCAGCGGGTCGCGGACGAGATCGGCGTAATGCAGGTCGATGACCTGGTGTTCGGGGTGCTCGGAACGAAATCGTTCGATTCGCTCGATGAAGACCTCCAAGAGCCTGGTCCAGTGCTCGGCTATGTATTCGGAGTGGTCGGCATCGCTGAACGTTCCGGTGAGCGTGGAGATCAAGCTGCACGCCGATGCGCAAAGCACGGTCGGGTCGCGATGCAGCAGCACCAGTCGCGCATCCGGATAGGCAGCGGTCAGCGCCTCCAACGCGATCGCGTGGTTCGGACTCTTGAGCGTCCACACGCCGCGCCTACCCCCGCTCTGGAGAACTTGGAGCACCTTGCGGTGGTAGTCGTACGCGGATCCGTAGTCGGCCGACAACAGCCAGTCGCCGTATGCCGGCACGTTGGCCATCGCCTCCCAGGTCAGGCTCTTGAAGTCCTGTCCCAACAGCGTGATGCACTCGGTGGGTCCTTCGGCGTCCTCGTGGTGCACGATCTTCATCCGTGGGTTGAGCGATTCGAGCATCGCGATGGCCTCGCTTGCGGCGTCGACGCGCGGTCCTGCTCTGTAGGTCTCCTGAGTCGGCGGCGGCACGCTGTCGGCCGCCTCCCAGCGCAGGAGCGCCCTGTTGCCGGGATCCTGATCGAACAACTGGCTCAGGAACGTCGTGCCTGCCCGAAACATGCCGATGACGACGACGGGTGCGTCGACTCTCTCCTTGGCGACCTCCGGGTGCGTGCGAGCCCAGTCGTGGACATTCAGCCGATTGACCAACCCGCCAATGATGTTCTGCTGCACCGCAAATTGGCCCAGTTCGCTCAACTGCGCCTGCTCGTTGGCCGATTCACAGAGGACCGTGAGGCCTTCGGCGAACTCGTCTGATCCGAAGTCGTCGGAGCCTGCAGCCGCGATCGCGGCAGACACCACCTCCTCGACGTTCAGCGCAGGCATCGCCGGGTCTATCCGTGACCGATGGCGACGACGGTGCGTCCGATGGTCCGCCGCTGCTCGTGGTCGTCGAGCGCCTGGGCTACCTCGGCCATCGCGATCTGGCGACCGACGACTGGGCGCACAGCGCCTGCCCCAACGAGTTCGAGCAGCGCGGCGTGGACCTCGCGACCCACCTCGGCCGGGAACATGTTGAGCCCGAACCGGCGGAAGTCGATGGGCAGTTCGCCGTATCCGAGGATCACTCCGAGAACCGAGAAGTTGCCCATCGACACCTTGCGTAATGGACGCCCGGTCAGTCCGGACTGCGGGTCGTCGTTGAAACCGACTGGTAGGTAACGCCCTTCGCGGGCCATGCAGGTCCAGATCACCTCGGTCTGCTCGCCCCCGACCAGGTCGACGGCCACGTCGGCACCGTGCCCGTCGGTGCGCGCGACGACCTCGTCGAAGAGATCGCCTTCGGTGTGGTCTATCGCCGATGCGCCGAGCTCTGAACACGCCCTTGCCTTGTCCGGGCCGCCGGAGATCGAGAGCACCTTTGCGCCTGCCGCGATGCCGAGTTGGATGACGGCGGTACCGACGGCACTCGCTCCGCCGACGACGAGCAAGGTCTCGCCCGAGGTCAGGTGGGCGCGGCGGTGCAAGGCGAGGTACCCGACGTGGAACGGCAGCGTGAACGCCGCGGCGGTGATGTCGTCGAGGTCTGGCGGGGCGTCGAACGTGCCCGTCGCAGGCGCGATCGCGAACTCGGCGATCCCTCCGAGGGATTGCTTGGCCAGCGCGACGACCCGACGACCCACCCACTCCTGCGCGCCTTCGCCGGCCGCGTCCACCACGCCGCAGACGTCCATTCCCAGCGTGAACGGGATCTGGCCCATGACACTGGCGACCGTGCCGCGGCAGCGGGCGATGTCACCGAAGTTGAGAGACGCCGCAGAAACCGCGATTCGGACCTCCCCTTGCCCCACTTCCGGAATCGGAACGTCTTGAACCTCAAGCGCTTCCGTAGGGGCTCCGTGGCTAGTGACTCGAACGGCCTTCATCCGGGTCACGGTAATAAGCAGGGGTGCTTATGTCAACGTTCCTGGGGGTGCCGTCATCGCGGCGGCCATCATCGCAACGAGGTTCCGCACGAACGGTTCGCCCTCTAACTGCGGCCGAGCGTGCCGACCGCGCCGTTCAATCAACCGGGCCCGGTCCGCGATCGCCCGCAAGACGAACATCACCATCAGCGAAAAACGTTCGGTGCGAAGGTCATCCGCCAGGAAGCCGGTGCGCTCGGTCAACAGTGCGAACACGTCGTTTCCGCCGGTTCGCGCCAGCACGTCCTGCAACTCCTGGCTGTAGTGCTCGCTGTCCTCCCCGGTGAGTTCGGCGATGATCAGTAGGCAGCATCGGCCTCGCCAGCCGCTGTCGGCCAGCTCGGCGGCGGGCCGGACGATCGCCTCGACGACGGGTTCGAGTTCGTCGGGATTGCCGCTTTTGGCGATCTCGAGCAGCTCGCCCTCTCGACGTGCGAGGAAGGGCGCGTGTCGGTCGATGACGGCGCACAGAATGCCGTCGCGCGACCCGAAGTGGTAACTCAGCGCGGCGCGGTTGCGTTGGCCAGCCTGACGCGTGATGTCGATCAGCGACGCGTTGAACACGCCATCGCGCGCAAACGCCCTTGCCGCGCTGTCGAGCAGCTTGGCCTTGGTCTTCGACGCGTCCGGCGGCACCCGTCAGATGTTAGGTTCTACAGCTCCGCGAGACGCGGCGCCGAGCCGCGGGCGCGCAGACCCGACCCTGCCTTCTTCGTTAGTTCGCGCGAGCTGCCGAGCAAACCGTCGAGCACCAGCACTCGCTTCACGTGATGGTGTAGCTCGTGTTCGCCGGTGAAGCCGATGCCTGCGAGCACCTGTTGACAGTTCTTGGCCGCAGTCAGCGCGGCCTTGCCCGCGGCGGCCTTGGCCAGCAGTCCGGTGAGGTCGACGTTGTCCGCTGGCAGGCTGAGCGTCGCCTCGGCGCCTTCTATGGCGACCAGTGTCTCCGCCAGCCGGTGTCGCACCGCCTGGAACGACGAGATCGGCTTGCCGAACTGCACGCGGTCAAGAGCGTGCTGGCGGGCAAGGGTCAGCATCGCCCTGGCCGAACCGGCAAGCCACCAGCCGAGCGCGCGACGGGCTTCGCACAGTCGCATCGTCTGGCCGTCGGGCACCTCGATCAGGGGCAGTCCCCCCAGCGTGGGGTTCGCGTCGACTTGGCTGCCGTCGTGATCATTCCCCGTCGCTTTGCTCGCCCCGCCGCGTTCCCACACCACCCACGTGCCGCCGGTATAGGGCATGGGCGGCGTTCCGCCTGGCACGCCTTCGATGACCTCTAGCATGACGTCGTTGAGAATCGCTGCGTGCGAACCTGTTTCGCCCAACAACCGGAACACGAGCGGGATCGCTACGTCGGGGATGTCGGAGAGCATCTCGGCCCAGCCGAGTTCTTCCAGCGCGGTCTCTAGCTCTCCGCCGGAGACCGACAGCATGGTCTTGCGCAGGCCGTCTTCGAGTAGACCGAGTGATTCGGTGTCGAAATCGCTTGCCACGGTCTCACTCCTTCCCGAGGTCGAGCAGCCGGCGGGCGATGATGTTGCGCTGGATCTCGGCGGTGCCACCGTAGATGGTCGAGGCCCGTGAGTACAGGTACTCGGTGCGCCACGCGTCGTCGTTCAGTTCGATGGCGCCAGGCAGCAGATCTCGCACGGTGTCGTAGAGCTGCTGCTCCGCGCCTGCCAACAGCACCTTGTCGATCGACGTCTCGGGACCGATCTTCTGACCATCCGCCTGCCGGAGTTGAGTGGCCCGCGAACGACAGCGCAGCGTGTGCAACGCCAAATATGCCTCGCCGAGATCGGAGTCGACGGACTGTCCTAGTCCGCGGACTTCACCGATCAGCGCGTCGAACCTCGAGTAGAGGTAGGCGATGCGCTGCCAGAAGCACGTGGATCGCTCGTAGGGCAGCAGGTCCATCGCGAGTTGCCAACCGTCGCCCGGGTTTCCGAGCATGCGGTCGGCCGGCACGACGACGTCGTCGAAGTACACCTCGCAGAATTCGTCGACGCCGTGCATGGTCCGCAATGGGCGCACGTCGACGCCCGGGCTGTCGACGTCGACGAAGAACGCAGTGATGCCAGCGTGGCCGGGACCGGTGCGCGTGAGCAGGATGCACCGGCTCGCGTATTGCGCGAAGCTGGTCCACACCTTTTGGCCGTTGATGACGTACTCGTCGCCGCGCTGTTCGGCCCGTGTCGTCAAGGACGCCAGATCGCTGCCGGACCCAGGCTCGGAGAAGCCCTGGCACCACGTCTCACGACCGGACAGCAGCAGGGGCACCATCTCCGCTGCGAGTTCGGGCCTGGCGTAGTCGATCATCGTCGGTGTCAACACCTCGAGCATCGAATACGGTCCTGGTTCGTCGAGCCGACGCCCGACGATCTCTTCGCCGACGATCGTGCGCAGAATCATCGGCCCGCCAAGTCCGCCAGCCGATTCCGGCCAGCCCCAGCGCATCCACCCCGCGTCGTACAGCGCGCCGAGCACCCGGGAGTGCTGCGCCTGGTGGGCGTCCAGCGAATGCTCCCCGGGCGGCGGAGTCAGGTCGTGCTCATCGAGCCAAGCCACCAGCTGCGACCGGAACTCGGCTGTGGTCGGGACTTCGGTGGTCGAGCTCACCCCGCTTCAGGCCTCCCGATCGCGTGGGGACGACCGGAGTCGTGGTCACCGTTGCGCCGGATGAACGTCATCGCGCGGGTCTTGAGCCGCCAACCGTCGGACGTGCGGAGGTAGGTGTCCCTGTAGTACCCGATCCGCATGTCGTGTTTGGAGTGCTCGACGAACAGCAGGGGCTGCGTGCCCCTTGCGCGATCGGGGGTGTCGTCCTCGAAGTCGATCAACGACGTGCCGGTCATGAACAACCCACTCGGTGCGGCGGCGACGAGTTCGGGGAACTTCGCAAGCGTGTAGGTCGAGCCGAACGCGCTGTAGGTACCGTCCGGCGTGAACACCGTGACCAGGCCCTCCACGTCGCCCTGGGTGATGGTCACGGCGTACTTTGCAAGGAGCTGCTGGATCTCGACGATGTCATCAGTTCTCGTTGACATATACCTTGCCCCCTTTCATTACAAAACTTACGTTTTGTGTAACGGTAATGTCCAGTAGGGGGTCACCTGGCACGGCTATGACGTCGGCGAGGTAGCCCTCGGCTAGCCGGCCGAGGTCGGCCTTTTCGATCAGATCGGCGGCCACGACCGTGGCGGCGCGCAGCACGGCGGCGGGGGACATTCCCCAGTCGACGAGCGTGACGAGTTCGTCGGCGTTCTTGCCGTGGGGGATGGCGGGCGCGTCGGAGCCGACGGCGATCTTCACCCCAGCCTCGTACGCCGCCTTGATTGACGTCTTGGCCTTCGGAAACATCTCTGCGGCTTTGTCCTGCAACTCCTTTGGCGCACGTGAGACGTCCATCGCCTCGGCGAGGCGCCGCGTCGTCACGAGGAACCGGTCGTTGTCCACCAGCATCTGGATGGCCTCGTCGTCCATCAGGAAACCGTGCTCGATGCAATCGATGCCACACGCGACGGCGTGTTTGACGGCCTCGGCGCCATGGGTATGTGCCGCAACTCGCAGCCCACGACGATGCGCCTCGTCGACGATCGCCCGCAGCTCGTCATCCGAATAGTGTTGCGCACCAGCCTCACCCGTCATCGACATGACGCCGCCGGATACGCAGACCTTGATCAGTTGGGCCCCGTGCTTGATCTGGTAACGCACCGCCTTGCGGACCTCGTCGACGCCGTTGGCGATGCCCTCTTCGATCGTGAGCTCGAGCGCACCCGGCATGAAGGCGGCGAACATCGTGGGGTCGAGGTGGCCGCCCGTCGGCGTGATCGCGTGGCCCGCTGGCACGATCCGAGGACCCTCGATCAGCCCGGCGTCGATGGCCTTGCCGAGCGCCACGTCGAGCAGATAGCCGCCGGTCTTCACGAAGAGGCCGAGGTTGCGCACGGTGGTGAAGCCGGCCCGTAGGGTCCGCCGCGCGGTGCCCACCGCTCGAAGAGTCCGGGTCGGTGGGTCGTCCTGCACCTGGGACAGGCCGGGGGTCTCCCCGCGTCCGCCCATGAACAGGTTGACCTCCATGTCCATCAAGCCGGGCAGCAGGATGGAGTCGCCGAGGTCGATGACTTCTACGCCATCGGGAATCTCACCGCCCACCTTGACGATTCGGTCGCCGTCGACGATGACGACACCCGGCCGGATGACCTCGCCGGCGTCGACGTCGACGTAACCCGCTGCTTTGAGGGCTAGTACCACGCTCAGACCACCGGCTCCTTGATGAGCTGGATGTACGCCGCACCGCTGTCGAGCACGCGCGGCTGCTTCCACACCTCGACCGGAAAGCTCACCATGACGACCGACTGGCCGAGGTGCACTAGTGCCTTTGCGTCGTCGGGCATGCCCTCCAGCGGGAATCGCGCGTCGACGTAGACCATGATGTCCTCCAGCCGACCCATGCCAGCGTCGTACAACTCCTGCATCTCGGCCATCGTCGAGTTGAGCCGCTTGGCGTAGCGCTCCTCCTCGGTCGGCAGGCACCAATCGGTGAACCGCTCCAGATCGGCGAATTCCTCTGGCAGCTTAGACATTTGCAGTGTCCATTTCTGACGCCTTCGCGTCGCTCTTGGCGGCGTGTCCGTTCGGGCCGTTTCCATTCGCCAGCGACGCCTTGTACCGATCCACGTATTGGCGTGCCGTCATGTGCAGATGGCGCAGCAGGATCTCCTGATCACACAACGGGAAGTCGGTGACCACCCTGGTGTTGATCATGCGCTGTGTGGCCTCCAGTGTGTTCGCGTCCTGGAAGGCGTACTCCTTGAACGTCACCGCCGCGAGTTCCTGGGAGAGCCGCTGGCGGAGGTTCTTCGGCGGGACGAAGTACAGATCGGCCTCGAAGATGTGTTTGTCCACCGCGGTGGGCCAGTAGTTGTACGTCAGGTACCAGCCCGGCGCCCAGAACAGCAGCGTGAAGTTGGGGAAGAACTCGAAAGAGTCAGTGCCCCAAGACTTGTGGCGGCCGGGGTTGATCGCGGGCGGCAGTTCGTCCGGCAGGATGCCCTTGATGTCGGGACGTTCCCACGGTCCGAACAGTCCGCTGTGCAGGATCTGCTCGATCGGCTTGACCATGCTCAGGTCCTTTGGGGGGCTCATCCCGCCCCATGACGACACCATCGAGTGGTCGCCCTTGATGTCGTAGGCCAGCGCTTCGAAGCCGAACTTGGCTAGCTTTTCCGCCTCTTCCCTTTCCGCCTGCTTCATGTGCAGGATCGGCGCGTGGTAGAACTCGGTGAACGCGTCGATGAACAGCTTCCAGTTGGCGTTGACCTCCGAGCGGTAGCTGTAGTGCTCGGTCATCTCGTGGAAGGGGTAGCCTTCCAGGCCCTTCGCGAACTCGCCGAGGTACTCGGTCAGCGGTGCCGCGTCGTTGTCGAAGTTGACGAAGATGAAGCCCTCCCAGACCTCGCAGCGCACGGGGACCAATCCATAGTCCGCCTTGTCGAGGTCGAAGAACTCGCCCTCCTGCTGCACGAAGGTCAGGTCGCCGTTGAGCGCGTAGCGCCAAGCGTGGTACTTGCAGGTGAACTGCCTGCACGTGCCAGACACCTCCTCGCCCGGGTAATCGCTCCAGACCAGCTTGTTGCCGCGGTGGCGGCACATGTTGTGGAAGGCGCGAACGACGCCCTCGCGATCCTTGACGACGATGATCGACGTCCCGGTTCCGACCGAGGGCATCTCCCTGGTGAAGTAGCTGCCGGTCTTGGGCAGGCGCTCGACGCGACCGACCTTCAGCCAGGTCTTCTTGAAGATCGCCTGTTGCTCGAGCAGCCACTGCTCGGGATCGACGGAGTCTTCGTAGTTGACGGGTGCCGTGCCCAACTCGGGCCAGTTCTCGGTCCAGCTACCCGCGTCTGGCTTCGGAAAAAAGGGCATGTCGCTAGTTCTCCTTCTTGGGTTCCACGCCGAATGTGTTCAATGCCATCGCCAACATGTGGTAGCCGCCGACGGTGAAGACGAAGTCCATGAGCTGCTTCGTGTCGAACTTCTCGCCGAGCGCAGCCCACGTCGCGTCGGAGATCTTGGTCTGCTCGACGAGTTCGTCGACCGCGGCGAGGATCGTACGGTCGAAGTCGTCATCGGCTTCGCCGCGTTGCAGGGCGGCGATGTCGTCGTCCGAAAGGCCCTCCCGCTTGCCGATCGTCACGTGTTCGTCCCACTCGTACGCACAGTTGGCGAGGTGAGCGACCCGTAGGACCGCGAGTTCGCGCAGCCGCGGCGCCACCGTCGACCGGGTCAACAGGTAGAAGCTAAAGGTGAGGTAGGACCGCGTGAGCTCGGGATGGTTCACGAAGGTGCCGATGGCATTGCCCGCCGCGGAGAGGTTCCTGCGCTCCTCGGGCATCATGCGGAGCGCAGCGTGGACCGCTTCGTCCCACTTGTCGGCCTGTAAAGGGGCCACGCGCACGCCGCGCTCCTCTCGGATGTCCACCTGACTCTCAGATGCGAGAATCATATTCTCATATCTGACTAATAGATTTCCACCTCTTGCTCGAATCGTCAATGGTGGGGACGACGGAAGCGAGTTCAAGACGGCCCGTTCCTGCCCGAAAGTGCAGGGTCAGTGGCACTCGGAGACTTGGTGAACGTTGATTCTCATCTCATGAGAGGCTAGTTTCCTCTAGTAGAGAACTGGTAGACATGGTTCATGGGTAGTTCCGTGGGGTCCTCGATAAGGCTCGCGCCCTAACTTTTGGTCCGAAAGGAAGACGATGAACAAAGACGACATGATCTTGATCAGCGTGGACGATCACATCGTCGAGCCGCCCGACATGTTTGCCAACCATCTGTCCAAGAAGTATCAGGACGAGGCGCCGCGGCTGGTGCACAACGCCGACGGTTCGGACACTTGGCAGTTCCGCGACATCGTCATCCCGAACGTTGCGCTCAACGCCGTCGCAGGCCGCCCGAAGGAGGAGTACGGCATCGAGCCGCAGGGGCTCGACGAGATCCGGCCCGGGTGCTACAAGGTCGACGAGCGCATCAAGGACATGAACGCGGGCGGCATCCTCGGCTCGATGTGCTTCCCGTCCTTCCCCGGTTTCGCCGGCCGTCTGTTCGCGACCGAGGATCACGATTTCTCGCTGGCGCTGGTGCAGGCCTACAACGACTGGCACGTCGAGGAGTGGTGCGGCGCCTATCCGGCTCGCTTCATTCCGATGACGCTGCCGGTGATCTGGGACCCGGTGGCTTGTGCGGCCGAGATCCGCCGCAACGCCAAGCGCGGCGTGCACTCGCTGACGTTCACCGAAAACCCCTCGGCCATGGGCTATCCCAGCTTCCACGACCTGGAGCACTGGAAGCCGATGTGGGAGGCGTTGGTCGACACCGACACCGTGCTGAACGTGCACATCGGGTCCTCGGGTCGGCTTGCCATCACGGCACCGGATGCGCCGATGGACGTGATGATCACTCTGCAGCCGATGAACATCGTGCAGGCGGCGGCAGATCTGTTGTGGTCCAAGCCCGTCAAGGCCTACCCGGATCTGAAGATCGCGTTGTCCGAGGGTGGCACCGGGTGGATCCCGTACTTCCTCGATCGCGCCGACCGCACCTACGAGATGCACTCGACGTGGACGGGTCAGGACTTCGGCAAGCAGAAGCCCTCGGAGTTCTTCCGGGACCACTTCTTGACCTGCTTCATCTCCGACCCGGTCGGGGTGCACCTGCGCAACGAAATCGGCATCGACAACATCTGCTGGGAGGCCGACTACCCGCACAGCGACTCGATGTGGCCCGATGCACCCGAAGCACTCGACGAGGTGCTCAAGAAGTACGACGTGCCCGATGCCGAGATCAACAAGATGACCTACGAGAACGCGATGCGCTGGTACAACTGGGATCCCTTCACCCACATCACCCGCGACCAGGCCACCGTCGGAGGTCTCCGCAGGGCCGCCGAAGGCCACGACGTCTCCATACAGGCGCTGTCGAAGCATGACCATGGCGCTGGCGGAACGTCGGACTGGCAGGCTCAGATGAGCAAGGCCACTGCCAATGTCAGCGGTCCCTCGACGAAATAGATTGGCTACGAGGCGATTCGTGCACGCATTCCCGCGGTCGCCGCGGGTTTACGTGCACGAATCGGGAGAACCCAGGGAACCGATCAGGCGTTCCGCCAGCACTCTCGACCGCCCTGACGAGCGGGCGTCCAAGGTGTTGCGCTCCACCTTGCCGTTGGCGTTCAGCGGCAGCGGCTGATCCCAGAACACCAATTCCTCCGGGAGCTTGTACTTGGGCAGACCCTCCGACATCAGCGCGTCGGCAACATCTGCTAGAGAAAGCCGAACGTCGGCGTCGAGCACCATGGCCACCGCGAGCCGCTCCCCGGTCGTAGCGTCGGCCACCGAGTACGCGGCGCACTCCCGAACACCCGCGACCCGCGCCACGGCCTCCTCCACCTCAGTCGTGGGGATCTTCATGCCGTTGCGGATCACGATGTCCTTGATCCGCCCCACGATGCGCACTCGCCGGTGGACGACCTCGGCAACGTCACCCGTGCGGAACCAATCCCCGTCGAAGGCCTGCGAATCGTCATCGGCATCGGTGTAGCCGAGAAAGGTGTGTGGTCCGCGGATACAGCACTCTGTCGGTTCCGCCGCCGAGCCGACCCTCACCTCGACGTCCGCCAACGCGACCCCGTCGTCGGCATGGCGGACGTCTCGCGGCTCGGTCCGCAGGCCCGACGTGCTCACCGGCACCTCGGACGAGCCGTAGGCACGCATGACGATGATCCCGAAGTCGTCCTCGATGCGTTCGACGATGCGTCGGTCAAGAGCGGTGCCGCCCAGATATACCGCGCGCAACGGCACCTCGGCGTTCCGCGCCACGACCTCGTCGAGCAATCGGTCAAGCAACCGATCGGGACCTCCGTACCAAGTCGCGCCGGAGGACAGCAGGAGGTCACACGTCGCGGCAGGCTCCCATCTGTCCTCGAGGACTACCGGTACGGCGAGCACGGGTGCGATGAAGAGTGCTTGGACGACGCCGGTGACGGATGCGAGTGGGCTGATCAGGAAGATGCGATCTTCAGGCCCAAGACCGGCGGCCTCGATGTAGTTGGTGGACGCCTTCATCAGCGTGCTGAGCGAGTGGATCACGCCCTTGGGCTGCGACGTAGTACCAGAGGTGAAGAGCACGAACGAAGGTTGATCGGCGGGTCGTGCCGGAGCGATCGGAACCGTTGCAACACCGGCTCGCTCCAGATCGATCCAGCGCAGGGCCACCTCGTCGGCGGCATCCCAGCCAGGCGCTAGACCGTGTTCGGCGCCGGTTCGAGTCACGATGTCTGCGACCTGCTTCGGGCCAGCGCTGCGCGGCACCAGAAGAACCACCGACTCAACCCGGAGCGCGGCGTACACGGCGACGACGGAACCGACGTCGTTGCCGACGACGACCACCAGTCGCTTTTCGGCGCCGACGCCGGCCGCCGTCAAGGCACTTGCCGCCCGGTCGACGCGCTCGTCCAGTTCCGCGTAGGTCAGCGTGACATCGCGAGTCACCAGCGCCGCACGATCGGAAAACCGCGCCGCGGTGAACCGGACGACGTCCATCGGCTCGGCTGCCCAGAAGCCATCCGTGCGGTACCGCGACCTCAGACCGTCCGCCCGCCGTCGCGCATGGCAGAGCAGGTCGATAGGGCCACTCATCGATTCCTCCGATGCAAATGATGATTCTCTTCGGTGTAAATGTAACCTCTCACGAATGGAGGCAACCCAAAACTCTTCGCGCGAACACTCATCGATGACCTTCGACGGCCAGGTCGCCATCGTCACCGGCGCAGGGGGCGGACTCGGCCGGTGCCACGCCATCGAACTGGCCCGTCGCGGTGCCCGCGTAGTAGTCAATGACCTCGGCAGCGCGGTGGACGGCAGCGGCGCATCCACCTCGGCAGCACAGGCGGTGGTGGACGAGATCGTCGCCGCAGGCGGAACCGCGGTCGCCAACTGCCATTCGGTGGCCACCGAGGCGGGTGGTGCCGCGATCATCGCGGCCGCGATGGATGCATTTGGGCGGGTCGACGTCCTCATCAACAACGCGGGCATCCTGCGTGACGCCGCATTCAAGAACATGACCGCCGACCAGGTCGACGCCGTGATCGCCGTACACCTCACCGGCGCCTTCAACGTGACCCGTGCGGTCTGGCCCGTCATGCGCGAGCAGAACTACGGCAGAATCGTTCAAACAACTTCCGGTACGGGGCTTTTCGGCAACTTCGGGCAGACCAACTATGGCGCCGCCAAGATGGGTTTGGTCGGCATGATGCACGTGCTGTCCATCGAGGGCGCCCGCAACGGGATCGCCGTGAACGCGATCGCCCCGATCGCCCGGACCCGGATGACCGAGGACATCATGGGCGAAGCAGGCCTGGCCATGGACCCCGAACTCGTCACGCCGGTTGTCATCTACCTTTCTCACCGCAGCTGCGACCGGACCGCGCACATCTACTCGGTGGGGGCGGGAAAGGTATCTCGCGTCTTCATCGGTCAGACCGCTGGTATCGAGGACAAGGGGCTGACGGCCGAGTACGTCGCGGCGGCGATCGACGCAATCGATGACACTTCGACCTTCACCATCCGCGGCGGACCCGCCAGCGGATGATCCCTCAGAAGCCTTGAAAACGGGGCTCTCGACGCTCGGCGAACGACAGCAGGCCCTCCTGGAGATCCGCGGTGTGAGAGACCACCTCCGCGGCCCACGCCTCCTGCTCGAATGCGCGGTCGCGGCCGGACTCCGACGACACCGACAGCAGCCGTTTGGTCAGCGCGAGCATCACCGTCGGCCCCGCGGCTAGTTGCACCGCCCAGGCATTGGCCGACGACTCGGTAGCCGATGGCTCGACGACCCGGTTGACGAGCCCCAACCGCTCGCACGTGGCAGCGTCCACCGCCTCTCCGAGCATGAGGAGTTCAGTCGCCTTGCGCAGTCCCACGATTCGAGTCAGCAGATGTATGGCACCTGAGTCGGGCAGTATGCCACGGCGAACGAACGCCTGAATCAGTCGAGCTTCGGTCGACATGACCACGAGGTCGCAGGCAAGCACGAGACTCGAACCGGCACCGACGGCCGCACCCTTCACCGCCGCGACGACGGGTTTGTCGCATTCCAGTACGGCCGCCACCAATCGCTGCCAGCCCTGCTGCAGCATCCGCGCGATGTCGCCAGGCCGTTTCTCGGAAGGCGGTGCCGTGCCCCCCTTCGACGGATCCAGTCCGGCGCCGGCACAGAAGTGCCGATCGCCCGCCGCAGTCAACAGCACGGCACGCACCTCCGGGTTGACGTGAGCCTGCCGAAAGGCATCGGTAAGTGCGTCACGAGCCAAGGGCGACAACGAATTACCAACATCGGCGCGGTCGATCACGATGCGTTGTACACCGTCCTCCCCGACGGTGACGACGATGCCGGATTCTTGTGCTGCCATGTCGCTAGTCCCCTTCGACCGCGCCTGCGTTAACGACGTTTCCGCTTTTCGGGTATCTTAATTTCCACCTTGGCTCCGCGAGGATGCGGGCCACCGGAACGAGGAGTGGAATGACCCAACCCTCTGCCACCTCTTCCGCCTCTGCTCCCTCTTCCAAGTCTGGCCAGATCACCGACGAGGGATTGGGCAGGCTGCGTGCCACTGTCGGCGTCGCGGTGCCGCACACCCAGCCTCCGCATTACTTCCGTCCCAACGAGGACGCATTCCGTCACGTCGCGCAGAGCTACGGGGACCCCAACCCGCTGTGGTGCGATCCGGAGTACGCGGCGAAATCCGTCTGGGGCGAGTCGATAGCCCCGCCTGCGCTCGTCGGCGGCGACACGCTGATCGGCGAGGACGAGGTCACCGAGCTCTCCGATTCCGATCGCGAGCTGACGAAGGGCGATCCGCTGCGTGGGGTGCACGCCTTCTACGCCTCGTCGGCTCGGGAATGGTGGGCGCCGCTGCGCGCAGGCCACCGCGTGTTTCGGCGCAACGCGCTCGTTGCCGCGCTCGAAAAGAGCAGCGAGTTCGCCGAACGCGCCGTGCACGAGTGGACCGCCCAGGTGTTCAGGGACGACGAGGGCACCCTGCTCGGCGGGCAATACAGGAACATGATCCGAACCGAACGCAGCAAGGCGCGCGGCCGAAAGAAGTACGACGCCGTCGAACTGAAGACCTGGACACCGGAAGAGATCTCGGAGATCGACGAGCGGTACGCGCGCGAGAAAGCCCGCGGCGGCGAACCCCGCTGGTGGGAAGACGTCGCCGAGGGAGATGCGATCGGCCCGCTGACCAAGGGACCGCTCACGGTCACCGACATGGTGTGCTGGCACGTCGGCATGGGCACGGGGATGTACGGCGTGCGACCACTGCAGTTGGCCTGGCGCAACCGGCAGCGCATCCCCCGTTTCTACACGCCCAACGAGCACGGCGTACCCGATGTACAACAGCGCGTGCACTGGGAGCCCGATGCCGCTCGCAATGCAGGCAACCCAACCACCTTCGACTACGGCCGGATGCGCGAGACGTGGCTGATTCACCTCTGTACGGACTGGATGGGGGACGACGCCTGGCTGTGGACGCTGGACTGCGAGTTCCGCCTGTTCAACTACGTCGGTGACCTGCACACCATCTCCGGCACCGTCGTGCGTAAGTACCTGGCCGACGGCGACCGTCCCGCAGTCGATCTCGAACTAGAGGCGATCAGCCATCGTGGCCAGGTCACCGCACCTGGACGCGCAACGATCCTTCTGCCGAGCCGCGATCGGGGTCCCGTTCGACTGCCCGATCCACCCGGCGGTGCGACGAACCTCGCGGATCTGCTTTCGGCAGTGTCGGAACGGTTCACCGAACGCGCAGCGCCATGACCGAGTCCATGACGTACGAGAGCGTGCCCGGTCTTCGTGCCGAGCAGCGGGGTTCGGTGTTGACCCTGACGTTCGACCGTGCCGACCGGCGTAACGCCGTCAACGACGTAATGCTCGACGCAATGATCGGCCACGTTGCCGCCGCGGGAATCGATGAGTCGGTGCGGGTGATTCGCATCGACGGGGCAGGACCAGACTTCTGCGCTGGCGCCGATCTCATCGCCAACAACGCGCGCTCCGAACGCAAACCACGCGTTGGAAGCACCCAGCGCCGGCTGCCCAACAAGGCGAACCGGCTGATCCCCCTCATGCTCGAAACCCAGGTTCCCATCGTGGCGGTGGTACGCGGGTGGGCGACGGGCCTCGGTTTCCACATCGCCATGGCGTCCGACTTCTGCATCGCCGCCAGCGGCGCACGATTCTGGGAACCGTTCATGTCGCGGGGCTTCACCCCGGATAGCGGCGCCGCGTGGTTGCTTCCGAGACTCATCGGGCTGGTGCGCACCCGGCAGCTGCTGATGCTCGGCGAGGAACTGTCGGGAACCACCGCGGCCGAGTGGGGCATCATTCACGGCGCGCACGACGAAGACCAGTTGGATTCCGCGGCAGGCGAAGTAGTGAGCAGGTTGGCCGAAGCGCCGACCGTCGCGCTCGGCCTGACCAAGTGGCTGCTGCAAAGCGGCAACGGTCTGGACCTCGACCGTCACCTTCAGAACGAGGCGCTTGCGCTCGAACTATCCAGCCGCAGTGAGGATTTCAAGGAAGGTTTGAGCGCCTTCCGCGAAAAGCGCAAAGCGGAGTTTCAGGGGCGTTAGGGACCATGACGCGACTTCCGATCACCGACACCACCAGCACCGACGACGCGGTGGCCGTCGTCTCTGCGTGGATTCAGTCAGAGGTGCCTGCGCAGTGGCGCGAGGCCGCCGCGGAGGGCGGAGGAGCCCTACGAGCGGTGCGTAGCCGCGAAGCCTACGAGAAGTGGTATCCCGTATTCGCCGCTACCGGCCTGGTGGTGCCGACGTGGCTCCCCGAGCACGGCGGGCTGGGCGTGAGCAGCGATACCGCGCGCGCGATCGACAACACGTTGGCTCCGCTTCGGTTGACACGGCTCAATCCGTTGGGGCTCAACAACGTCGCCGCGGCATTGTTCAGTCACGGCACCGAAGCCCAACGACTGCGCTTTCTGCCTCCGATCGTGCGGAACGACGAGAAGTGGTGCCAGCTGTTCAGCGAGCCGGGCGCCGGATCTGATCTGGCGTCGCTAGCGACTAGGGCCGTCCGCGACGGCGACGAGTGGGTCGTGACGGGTCAGAAGGTCTGGACTACGTGGGCAGACGAGGCTGATTACGGAATCCTTTTGGCGCGTACTGAACCCGACGAGCCCAAGCACAAGGGCATCACCTACTTATTGCTCGACATGCACCAACCGGGCGTCGAGGTTCGCCCGCTGCGCCAGATCACGGGCGAGCGCGAGTTCAACGAGGTGTTCCTCGACGGCGCGCGAGTTCCCGATGCCCACCGAATAGGCGCGATCAACGACGGCTGGCGGGTAAGCGCGTCGACCCTTTCCAGTGAACGGCAGATGGTGTCGGGTTCCGGATCCGGCGGAATGGGCAGACTCGGCGGATCGAGCGCCGAACGGCTGATCGGCCTGGCCAAGGAGGTCGGACGCTGGGACGACCCCGTAGTCAAGCACAAGGTGATGCACGTCTGGGCGCAGGAGCAGGTGCGCGGCTGGACAAACGCTCGCGTGCGCGCCGCACTGTCGGCAGGCCAATCACCGGGTGCCGCGTCGTCGATCGGGAAAGTCCACCAAGCGACGCTCAACCAGCAGATCCAGGATCTGATGGTCGACCTCCTGGGCACCACCGCCGTCGCGTGGTCACCCACCGACGACGAGGACGCGCTTCCCCGCGAGGTACATGGCTGGATGCGTAGCCTCGCCAATGGCACCGAAGGCGGTACCACCGACATCAACAAGAACATCTTGGGCGAACGGGTGCTCGGCTTGCCGAAGGAGCCCGACCCGTGGAAGGGCAAGCCCTGGAAGGACGTTCCGCGCTCATGACCGACTACGAGCGACTCGTCGTGACGAAGTCGGACGGCGTCGGCTGGCTGATTCTCGATCGACCGGACGCGGGCAACGCCTTCGACGCGAAGATGCTCGACGAGCTAGAGTCCGCCTGGGCCGATCTCGAGGCCGATCCCGAGGTCCGGGTGATCGTCAACACCGCCAACGGCAAGTCATTCTGCACGGGTATGGACGTCAAGCAGGTGGCCCGCGACAAGGACGCCATGCGCAAGCACTCCCGCCGCACACGGGATGCCGAACTCAAGATTTCCTCGTGGCATTGCGGCGTGTGGAAGCCAGTGATCGCCGCCATCAACGGCGTATGCGCCGGCGGCGGGCTGCATCTCCTCGCTGACGCCGACATCGTCATCGCCGCGCGGTCGGCATCGCTCGTCGACCCTCACGTGTCGGTCGGACAGGCCGTCGCCTACGAAGCCATTACACTCGTGCGAAAGTCGCCGATGGAGACCATCGTACGAATGACCTTGAGCGGCAAGGGTGAACGGATTTCGGCGCTGCGCGCACATCAGCTCGGGATAGTCTCCGAAGTCGTACCCGACGACGAACTGCGCCACGCCGCCGGACGGCTCGCTTCGGCGATCGCAACGAACTCTCCTACCGCGATGCGCGCTACGAAGAAGGCCCTGTGGCGTTCCCTCGAACTCGGCCTATCCGCTGCCAAGCGCGAGGCAGCCGAAGAGATCTGGCAGTTGCGAAACCATCCCGATCACGCCGAGGGTGTCCGTGCTTGGCGGGAGAAGAGGCCTGCGAAGTGGCTGCCCCTAGAGACCGTGGAGGCTCCATGACCTACGAACGCCTGATCGTCGAACGGCGTGGACCGGTCGGATGGATCATCAACGACCGGCCCGACCAGCTGAACGCCTACGACGCATTGATGCGCGAGGAATTTCCAAGGGCATGGCGAGAATTGGACGATGACCCGGACGTCCGCGTCATCGTGCACACCGGCAACGGTCGAGCGTTCCAGGTGGGGGCCGACGTCGAGGAACTCGACGGTGACGCCGTTCGCCAGTTCCAGGAGACCATGGAAACACTCGACCTGAAGCTCACCAGCTGGCATTGCAACGTTGGCAAACCCGTCATCACGGCGGTCAACGGCGTATGCGCAGGCGGTGGCCTGCACTGGGTCGCCGACGCCGACGTCGTGATCGCCTCCTCGGACGCGACGTTCGTCGACCCGCACGTATCGATCGGACAGGTGAGCGCACTCGAGACCATCGCGCTGATGCGCAAGATGCCTGCAGAGGCCGTGTTGCGAATGGCGCTCGTCGGCAGCCACGAACGTCTCACCGCCCAGCGCGCCTACGAACTGGGCATGATCAGCCAAGTGGTCGACCCACCCGAGAAGTTGCGTGACGTCGCACAGGAACTGGCCGAGAAGATCGCCAGGAACTCCCCCACTGCCATGCGCGCCACGAAGCGCGCGCTGTGGGGAGCGCTCGAGTACGGCCTCACCGACGCCTGTCGCGAAGGTGCCAAGCATCTGACGTCGATGTGGGGTCATCCCGACCAGAACGAGGGGCCATTGGCATTCGCCGACAAGAGGACACCGAAATGGCTTCCCCTGGAGACGGATTCGTGAGCCTGGCGGCACTGCTGGATGGCCTTCCGGCGGTGGCGGTGCACACCGTCGGCGCGGACGTGACGAGCGACGACCTCGTGGCCAGCACCGAGAAACTCGGTAACCTGCTCGACTCGACGGGCCTGCGAACCGGCGAGGTGGTGGCCGCGATGCTGCCGAACGACGAAACGACCGTGGCGGCCCTGTTCGGCACGTGGCGCGCGGGCGGCGTCTACACCCCGCTCAATCCACGCGCCGCCGATGCCGAGCTGGTGGCCCAGTTGGATACGCTGCGGCCGTTTGCCATCATCACCACTCCTGAACTGGCTCATAGGTTCTCGACGTTCGGCCTTGCCGTCGTTACGGGCTCGAACCTTTCGTGGTCGGTGATTTCGCCAGGCGAGCGGCCATCCGATCTCCGCGAGTACGACGCCGACGTTGCGCTGCTGCAGTTCACCTCGGGTACCACTGGTCCGCCGAAGCCGGTTCCGCTGCGCCACGCCACCGTACTGGACCTCATCGACCGGTTGCTGGAGAAGCTGCGCGGCCCCAAGGTCGACACCGCGAAGAAACACACCCCGATGCCCAACCTGGTGCCCCTGTCCCTGTCGCTGTGGGCGGGCATCTACCAGGTGCTGTTCGCGTTCAGGGCAGGGTCCGGCGTGGTCCTGATGGACCGCTTCTCACCCGTCGACTTCACGGCGCTCGTCAAGCGACATCAGTTGCGTTCCACCGTGTTACCTCCTGCCGCACTGACGATGGTGTTGCACGACGATCAGGTCACCGACTTGTCACCGCTCAAGATCGTGCGTTCCATCACCGCGCCGCTCTCGCCGGTGCAGGCGCGCCGGTTCCGCGACAAGTTCGGAGTGCTCGTCCTGAATTCATATGGGCAGACCGAACTGGGCGGTGAGGTCGTCGGCTGGTCGGCGGCAGACGCCCGCGAGTGGGGCGAAACGAAGCTCGGTTCCGTCGGCCGTCCGCTGCCCGGCATCGAGGTCACCATCGGCGGCGACGAGGTGATGGTTCGGACGCCGACGACGGCGGCGCGCAAGATCGATCCGGCGTTCCTGGATCGACTGTCCGACGACGGCTGGTTCCACACCGGCGACCTCGGATGGTTCGACGACGACGGGTTCCTCTGGCTCGACGGCCGGGTATCGGACATGATCAACCGCGGCGGACTGAAGGTCTTTCCTGGCACGGTCGAGGACGTCCTGATGGCGGCCGACTGCGTACGCGAAGCCGCCGTCGTCGGCATCCCCGACGAAAGGCTCGGCGAGGTGCCGTGGGCGTTCGTGGCCCGTACCGACGACGCACTGAGCGCCGACGATCTGATGGCCTGGTGCCGAGAACGCCTGACGCCTTACCGCGTACCGGTGCGCATCGTGTTCGTCGACGCACTACCGCGCAACGACGTCGGCAAGGTGGTCAAGCGCGATCTGGCCGCGCTCGCCGGCTGACCTAGCTGGCCGCCGAACATTGGGCCGAACGCTCGAAAACGCTGTTCTCATTTTCTCGCAGAGTGTTACCCTCTTCTGAGAATACTAATTTCCGATGCCTGAGGCCCGCCTGGAAGACAGGAACCGTGGCTCGACATCGACACGATTGGGAGGCACAAACCATGCTGCAGGAATTGGCTCGCATGGCCGTGACGTGGGGAGCGATGGCCGCACTGGTCGCGTTCTTCTACTGGATGCTGGGCAACATCGGAACCTTCTGACGACCGCCCACACTAGGAAAGTTGGAATCTCATGGATGACCAAGATCGCCGAAAGCGACGCGGACTCATCGCATTTCAGATCGTCATCTACGGCTTACTCATCGCGCTATTCCTCATCCAACTCCAGATGTACCTGACTAGGGACTGGTGATCCGATGGGCAAGGTACCCGAAGGTGGGGGCACGGCAACCGAATTCGGTTCAATCAGTCTGGACCAGCACGAGCGACGCTCACGCGATGCGCAGCGCCGCGCGGACCGGTGGCTGATCACGGGAACCGTCCTCATGGGTACGCTCGTCCTGGGGATAGTCGGTCTGCCGTTCTTCATTCGCGGATTGGTGCTGCTGCGGAACGCGCAGCGCGAGGGATTGTCCGTGCGGCCATTGATGGTCACTCTGATTGGCTACGTGATCATCCTCGATGCGGCGCTCAACAGCATCGGATGGGCGCTTGATCTATTCGCCAACCACGCTCTCATCACGCGGACGATCTTCACCGCCTGGGGAAACCTGATCGATGCCGGCTACTTCTGGCACTACAACGAACTCTGGATCGGAGGCGCGAGTGCACCTGGCGAGAAGTCTTGGGTGCTCGTATGCGTACTGATCGCGTTTCCGATGCGCATGGCCGCCGCCATCGCCTTCCTCCAGATGAAGCGATGGGGGCATCAGTGGATGATCGTCACGTGTTGGTTCGGGGTGATCGTCTGGACCGGCTACATCTTCAACATGACAATTTATGCCGACATCCGTTACACCGCAATCGGATTGCCGGTTCTTGGGTGGTGGGCATTCAACGTCTTCTACATCACGCCCTTTCTCGCCATCCCGTACCTACACACCGTCAACCGAGAGATCTTCGCCGACTGATCGGGCTTGGAAAGGAAGACCGTGACCAAATCCGAAGTGAGTCAGAGCGATCGAGCGGAAGCCCTGCCTGCCGGGACGACGGCGACTTGGGCGGCAATGCACAAATGGCTGAAGCGAGCACTCTTCGTCTGCCTTTTCGGATTGGTGATCGAGGGATCGCTGACCGTGCCGGTGATGGCCATCTGGTATGGGTGGCCGACGCTCTCACTCACGAACATCTGCAGCGAGCTCTTGAAGGTGCGCTACTCGGACGACACATTGGAATGCCAGCAGCCGTACCCGCTCGGCGGTCCCCCGTTTGGGGGCGCCCCCGAAGCAGCAGGCCAGCACACGGCCAAGGACGAGTGGGGAGTCCAACCGAAGCCGCGCTACGAGCGCATCGGGTTCCGGGAGCTGGTCAAGATCCACGACCAACGGATCGCACCGCACTCAGCCACCCCCGCACATTCGCAGCCCTGACGTGGGGACCACGATGACGCCCGTCGTCCTCGGCTCGTCCGACCCGATTTCGGATGCGGTGGCTTCAAGTCTCGGCGTGCCCGTCACACGACTCGATTCACCCATCCCGCCAGGATCGGATTGCGTGGTGATCGTCGCCGGTTCGGATCCCCTCCCGGAACCCATCAACGTAAACGCCTGCGCGGAGGGCGAGTGGATTCGCCTCGTCGAATCGCCGATGTTACGAATTCTCAAGGCACTTCAGCGGGCTCATCGGTCTGCAGGTGGGCGGAGAGGACGAATCGTTCTCGTCATACCGACGATCGGCATGGCAGGCGCTGCCGCTTTGGTTCCGTACACCACGGCGGTGGAGGGCATCAGAGCGATGGCGAAATCGGCAGCGCGACAATGGGCGTCGGACAACATCGCCGTGAACATGGTGGCCGCTCCGCTCCGGCTCTTTGCGCCGACCATGGGCCACTTGGCTGCGCACCTGTCGGCGCCCGCGATCGACGACGAGGCCGCTCTCGTTCAGACGGTCGTGGACACTACTAACTTCCTACTGCGCCTAGACGCCGCGCTTCCCGTCGGGGCAACCATCCTCGCCGACGGCGGGTCGGTGATGTTGCCATGAAACTCAGTGGGTACACGACGCTCGTCACCGGAGCAGCGGGCGGCGTGGGCCGCGGCATCGCGTTGGCCCTGGCGTCGAACGGCGCGCACGTGGTCATCGCTTCCCGCAAGCAGAACGGGCAACTGGTGGCCGACGAGATACTCAATCGCGGGCATCAGGCCACGTGGGTCCGCTGCGACGTCGCAGTGCGGGAGTCGGTCGTCGCTGCGGTGGGCCAAGCCGTCGAAATCACCGGACGATTGGACGCGTTGATACACAACGCGACGAGTAATGCGTCGAGCACACCACACCGACTCGTCGATGTAGACGACTCGCTTTGGGAGGAGCACTGCTCGGTATCTGTGCGTGGGGCGATGCACTGCGCGGCCGCGGGCTTCTCCGCGCTCAGCGAGCGCGGAGGGACCCTCCTGGTGATGACTTCGCCCGCAGGGATCGAGGGCAGCGCGACGCTACCGCTGTACGCGACCATGAAGGGCGCGCTGCGGGGCTTCGCGAAGAGCCTGGCCCGAGAATGGGCGCCGAGCCAGATCACCGTGAACGTGATCTCACCCCTTGCCTATTCGCCGGCGATGACAGCGGCCATCGAAGCCGAACCCGCGATGGAGGAGCGGTTGGCGCGTCGCGTCCCGATTGGCCGCATCGGTGATCCCGAACGCGACATCGGTTCTGCTGTCGCATATCTCGTCGGACCCGAGGCCCGCTACGTCACCGGACAGACCCTCGGCGTCGACGGCGGCCACTACACGAATCTCTAGGTCGCCGTGGAGATCGGGCTTGTTCTGCCTCAGTCAGGGCCTGCTTCATCGCCATCGTTCATTCGGGACTTCGCCCAGGCCGCCGAGGAATCCGGCATCGACGGACTATGGGCGGTCGACCATCTGGTGCTTCCCCACCACACCTCGTCCCCATACGTGTTGGGACGAAAGCCTGCCCCAGTCGCCGACGGTTGGCTGTCGGAGAACCTCGCCCCCAACTACGAGATGCTGACCACGCTGACATGGGTCGCGGGCCAGACGACGACCATCGGGCTGGGCACGTCGGTAGCAGTCTTGCCGATCCGAAACCCCATCGCCAACGCCAGACAACTGGCGACCCTCGATGCCTTCTCGGACGGTCGATTGACCTACGGCGTCGGCGTCGGGTGGCTGCGCGAGGAAGCGGACGCCATGGGCATGCCTTGGGACCGGCGCGGCGCCCGGAGCGAGGAGCATGTTTCACTCCTTCGCACGTTGTGGTGTGCGACCGATTCGTACGTCGAGTTCCACGGCGACTTCTACGACTTCTCGCCGATGGATCCGCGCCCCCAGCCGGTCCAACGCCCGATTCCGATCCTGATCGGCGGGCATTCCGCGGCCGCATTGAGTCGCGCGGTCCGGATCGGCGATGGCTGGATCTCCGCTCCGATGCCGCACCAGCGTCTGGCCAGTCTGCTCGACGAGCTTTGGCGACTCGCTGACGAACACGGCAGGTCCCAATCGTCCATCTACAAGGTCGCATCGGCGACCTCCGACCCCTCGTCGTTCGCTGAAGACATCGGCGTTTACCGGCGTCTCGGCATCGACCGCCTGCAGGTGGTGCTACCCAATCGTGACGCGCAGCAGACGATGGCGCACGTGTGCGAGGTCGCAGCGGTAACGGGTACCTGACTGGTAATTCGGGTTGGAGAACGACTAGTCTCGTATCGGGACATTGTCATTATCGCGATCACGGGCAAGCACGAGTACCGGTGACCGAAGCGGACCAGTTCGACGGGAGAACGGCATGGGCCTGGATCGCGTGGCTTTGCACGAGCGGCTCGCCCGCGCGAAGTGGGAAGCATACTCGAAGGTGACGGAGACCAATTACGTCACCTATGGCGACGAATGGATCTACGCACCAGACGCGGTGATGATGTGCCCACTGTTCAATGGCGGTGTCGCACAGCCGATGGCCGACCTCTTTTCGGACGAGCTGGCAGCGGCCATTGCGAAACACGCTCCGGACGGCGACATGCTCACGCCGGAGTTTCGCATGTGGTGGAAGCACATGCCGGACTTCAGAACGGTCACGCCGTTCGACTGCGACGCCTTCGAGTGGGGTTTCGCGGCCCGCGACACATACGCGGGGACGCTCGCCGACGGGACAGTGTTGGAGCTGCAGGAGTGGGACTACGTCTGGACCGACGAGCACGGACGCATCACTCGCTGGGACTGGTTCGTCGACTCTCGTCAGTGGTTCCCGTTCCTATCGCTCATCGGCCTGGATCCAGACGAGCTCACCTACCAGGGCTACACGATCAACTTCTTGCGTCAGGGCGGCATCGGGGCCAACTAACCCCCGCTACTTGTCCCCGGTCCGCGATTGCCTGGTCACGATCAGTGGACCCGCAAGCGGATTGTCGAGCACTCCTGCCTGCGCATCGACGACCGCAGGTATCGCGTTGACCGCAGCCATCGCCGTAACCGCCACGCCAGGATTGACCCGATCCGACTCTGACTGCTCGAAATAGAGCTCCAAGCACATACTGGGCCTGCCGTCGACTCGGATCACCATGCCGCCTTGGTCCTGCCTCGACGGCCGCGGCCAACGTTGCGGCCACGGTGTGGAACTCACCGTCGCGAAATACTGCACCGCCACCGCGGGCCGCCCATCGACGACGCCGGCCAGTTGCCAACGATGCGCACAAATCGTTCCTTCCGGTATCACGCCGATCGCAGTCTCGAGATCCGTTGGAGCAAGCAGTGTTTCCCAATCCAATTCAACGCCGTCGAGTTCTAGTCCGAGGATGTCGGCGATGTAGCGGACCACGGTCTCCCAGTCGTGGTTGACCTTGCCCGAGGCGATTCGAGCAGGCACATGCCCTTCCGGCTTTCCGAATCCCATCGATTCGTGCAGGACATCCCAAATTGGATAGGACTTGTCCAAGTCGATCGCGTACTCGTCCATCCGGTAGGACTGGACGGTACCGGCACCGGCGAGGAGGGCAGTAGGGATGTTGAGGCTGATGAAACCGGGTTCAGCGCCCGTGGCGTAGAAGGTCGAATTGCCCTTCACCGCAGCGGCTTTTACTGCATCTTGCCACTCCGGCGGCGCAGCCGGGGGGTACACCATCGGGATCGTCGAGATCGTCACGACGTTGATGCCTGCCTCGAGGTAGGCCACCATGTCCGCGATCGCCTCGGCCTCGCGGCGAACGGCACTGGCGCAGTACAGAACGCAGTCGGGCGCGAGCGCCAACACCGCATCGAGGTCGTCGGTTGCCAACACGCCGACGTCGGGCCCACCCGACAGCTGACCTGCGTCCAGTCCTGCCTTATCGGGGGTCGACACCTTGAGTCCGACAAGGTCCAATGCGGGATCGGCGATGACTGCCCGCAGCGCCTCCTTACCGGTCAAACCAGTGCCCACGTGCACGACCCGATGGATCCGAGACACGTTGTCATTTAGCATTGTTTGGCTTCTCTCTGTAAGTATTCCGCGCCAGCGCCGAACCTCGGCGTGCGCGCTTTCACCATCGTCGCTCACCGCCCCGCAGCATGGACCGGCACGCGTCCCCAGCCAAAGACGTTGGGCATCTTCACTCGTGAAAGACCCGTCACGTCCACCTCGAACTCGGGGATTAAGTCCAACAGAACGTCGATGGCGATCCGACCCTCCATGCGCGCCAGCGCGGCTCCGAGGCAGCTGTGGATGCCGTAACCGAAGCCGAGGTTGTGGCCGGAGTGCCCTCTGGTGACGTCGAAGCGATCTGGATCGGGGAACGCGCGTTCATCCCTCGTGGCCGAGCCGTTGAGGAGCATGACCGGCCTGTGCTTGGGAATCACTTGGCCATGCAGTTCGACGTCGACGTTGCTCCAGCGGATGTCGTATTGAGACGGCCCCTCGTAGCGCAGTAGCTCTTCGAACGCGGCCGGGATCAGGCTCCTGTCCTCCCTGAGTACTTCCCACTGATCTTGGTGGCGAGCGAATACTACTGCTGCGCTTCCGATTAGCTTCGTAACGGTTTCGGCGCCTGCGCCGCCAAGCAACGACGCAAAGGCGGCGATCTCCACGTCGTCGAGTCGGGTACTGGTGCCGTTCTCGCGTTCGACCTCGACTTCGGTCAGCCTCGTGATCATGTCGTCCTGCGGATTGAGGCGTTTGTCGCCGACGAGGTCGTAGTAGTACTTCCACATGGCCACTGCCGCCTCGCGGCCAGCAGGCAAGATGCTGATGTTTCCCGGCTCGCGTTCCAGAAGTGCATCCAGCCAATGGCGTATCTGTTGGCGCCCATCCGGCGGCACCCCGAGCATCGTGGTGATGATCTCCACCGGAAACAGGGCAGAGAAGTCCTCGACCATGTCGAACGACGTCACATCGAGTTGCTCCGCCGTCCGTTCGATCACACTCCGAATCATGGGCTCGAGTTTCGCGATCGCACGCGGGGTGAACACCTTGTTCACCAGTGCCCGCATCCGGGTGTGCTGCGGGGGATCCATCATGATGATGACTCCGTCGGGGGTCAACGCCTCGGGGTCGATGAAGTCTTCGAGGGTGACGCCCTTCGCCGAGGAATACGTCTCGTGATCACGCATCGCGCTCGCAACGTCCTCATAGCGCGAAAGTGCCCAGAAGTCGTACTGCGTGCTGTGGTACACCGGCGCGTGATCACGCAACTGCCGGTATGTCTCGAATGGATCGTTGAAGAATTCGTCCGAGAACGGGTCGAAGTGCACGGCCTTGGACGAAGCATCTGGTCGGTCGTTCATCTTCGTCACCTCTCAACGTGCGACACGCGATCATGCGTGTTGCGCATGCGGTTTCCTTCGCCTAAAGGCTCTGGGGCGTCAGTGTAAAGGTCGCCTGGCAATAACGAGAACAATTGTTCTCAACGAGGCGACGGCCCATGACGCTCACCGTGTTGCCGCGTCAGCTCCCGGTGCCGCCCTGTCGCAAGAAGTTGATGGTGTATTCCTGGCTCGTCAACCCGACGGGATCGAGGTCGACGAGCGACAGCAGCTTGGCCCACACGCCGGACTCGACGAACCAGTCCCAGCGAGTGACCTTTCCGTCTTCGTCGATCCAGATGTAGTCCCACTCGCGTAGTTCCAACGTCGTCCCGTCGGCAAGCGTCCCAGCGTAGGTGTCGCAGGAGGAGAAGCCCCAGTCGCCTGCGACACACTCGAATGGGCTGACGAGGCGGTAGTCCGGCATGTGCTTCCACCACATGCGCCACTCCGCTGTGAGCATGTCGCCGTCCGGCGCAAACTCGGCCATGGCCGCCGCCACCTCATCCGAGAACATGTCGGCCGCCGACTGTGGAACGCCATCGTTGAACAACGGACTCATCATGACGTAATCGGGTGCGAAGACGAACTGGTCGCCGAAGTTGACGTGGCGGCCGCGGTCAATGGGTTTCGCATAGCCCTCCCACTTCTCGAAGGCAATCTTCTCGTGTAGTGCGATGCGGTCCTTGATCATGTCACTACCCTTTCGCTAGTTGAGTTCGGCGAATCTCTTCAAGTACGGCCACGCGACGTCGGGTGGTATCCCGCCGCACAACGGTGAGAGGTTGAACATCTCACCGCCTGCGACGCGCTGCCGTGCCTCCTCGACCGACAGGATCACGTGGGAGGACGACGTGCCGCGGAGTTCGTCGACGGTCTTGGCGGTGCTCATGTTGGCCGACACTTGGTTGTCGGGGTTCCATTCCGAATAGGCCATGGCGTCGTGCAGCAGGTACTCGCCGATCTCGTCCCAGGCGGCATCGACGTCCTCTGCGACGAAGAGGTTCGTCACGACATCCCGTTCGGGTATGAGCACGAAACCGGGCTCGAAACCATGGTCGCGCGCGGCCTTCTCGTAGGCCTGCTGCATGCCAGGTACCCCTCCGTTGGCGAGCAGGCCGATACCGTTGCGTCCGGCACGCCGCGCGGCGGCGAGGCTCGAACCGCCCCAGTTCAGCATTGGCCCTTCCGGATTCCGCGGCCGCGGAGTCACCTTCATTCGCCTGCCGTCGTGTTCGACCTCATCACCGGCCAACAGGCGGCGCAACAGACCGAGCTTCTCGTCGGCGACGCGGCCGCGATCGGACATTTGAAGGCCGAAGTGGTCGAATTCCTCGGCGCGGTAGCCGATTCCGAACACGTAGGTGGCTCTGCCCGCGCTGATGTGGTCCAGCACGGAGATGTCCTCCGCGAGCCGGGCCACGTCGTAAAACGGTAGGAGGATCGTCAGATTCAGCATCAGCTGATTGGTGCGTGCCGCGATCGCCGCGCCCAGCATCAGTGGTGAAGGGAGATAACCGTCGTCGGCGCAGTGATGTTCGCACAGCACCACTGCGAGGCAGCCGTGGTCCTCGGCCCACGCCGACATCTCGCTGGCCGCGGCGTATAGCTCGGTAGCGGGCGCGCCGATCGACGGCGCCCTCATGTCGAAACGAAGGGTAAACATTGGAGCGGCTAGCCGCCTTCCCGGGTATCCGAGCCCATGACTTCGGCACTGGCAGCCATGATCGTTCGGACCGCGTCGTTCCGCGTGAGCGTCCCGAGAAACTGCAGCGCCATCCGGACGTCATCGCCGGTGGCAATCGTCGGACCATTGGTCAGGTTTGCGAAGGCTTCGTCCACCACGCTCTCCGCCGTGACCGCGCCCGGGGGAACCTCGTCGAGCGATGCGAGCCGGCCGCGTTCGAACTCCAACTGTCGCAACGCAGGCGTATCCGTCATGCCGAGGATCAATCCGAGCACGTCCACGCCCTTGTCGTGCAGTTCCACCCAGAGACCCTCGGTGAACACCATGTCGAAGGCCTTGGTGCCGCCGTAGGCGACCATGTTGCGTCCACCTGCCAGCGCCGCCCCCGAACTGAAGATGACGAGACCGCCGGATCCCCGCTCCACCATGGGCTGGGCATAGTGATGACACAGCCGCATCATCACGAGACAGTTGCGCTGCAGAAGTGCCTCCGCTGCTGCAATCGGACTGGCGAGGAAGGGCCGGTAATTGGGATCGCCGCCCGCGCAGTAGACGAGCATGCCGATCTCGCGATCGGCAGTGGCGTCGATGATCGCGCGCGACGCGTCGGGGTCGGTCAGATCGACGGACAGCGTCTGCACCTCGGCGTCAGTGCGCGCCCGGATGCCGTCGGCTACCTCGTCCAGCACCTGCTGCCTGCGTGCGACGAGCAGAACGTTGACGCCTTCCTGCGCGAGTCGTTCGGCGAAGACCGCTCCGACCCCGTCGGAGGCGCCGACGATGAGCGCCGACGGCCCGTACTTGGCCGCGAAGTCTTCGGTCATGCGCTCGCCACCGCGGCGATGCGAATGGCGGTGAACGTGCGGTGCGCGATGCGCCAGCCGTCGTTCGTGCGCACGGCCACGTCGTCGTAGTAGCCCACGGGGTTCGCCCCGCTGCCGTCCTCTAGCAGAATCAGCGCGTCGACGTAGGTGCGGACCTTCGCCTTGTCGCCGTCGATCGCGATCGCCTGGTTGGTCATTCGATGCATGGTGTGAGCCGCGAACACGTGGGCCTGCTCCATGAACTGGGCCACCTCCGCCCCACCGGTCCACTTGCCGACTTCGCCGTAGTCGACGATCGCGTCATCGGCGAAAACCGTTGTCAAGTCCCCATATTGCTGGCTGTCGATGGCAGTGGCATATCGCACCGTGAGGTCGAAGATGTCATTCCGATCAGTCATCTGATCCCTCCTTGCGTCCGGGTCACGCCACGTCTCCGTTCGGATGCACCACGACGCGTGGCGGCCCTTGCGACTGGCGTGTCTGCTCGATCGCCTCCGGAACCTCGTCGAGTCCGATGATTCGGCCAATGCTGGGCAGCGGGTCGAGACGTCCATCGACGACGGCGTCGAGCACGCCATACCAGTCCTGAGGCATTGGGCCACCACCGAATTGCAGGGTCAACCCGTTGCGAGTGGCCTCCGTGACGCTCAACGTGTCACCGGTGTACCAACCGCCGGCGCAGTAGATGCGGGACGAGAACTCAGCCTCGCTGACGATCCGATCGATCAGACCGGAGGCGCCGACGCATTCGAAGACCACCGCCGACCCACCCATCTTGTGCTCGGCTCTGACTTCGCGGAAGACGTCGAAGACCGACCGCTCGGCCGGATCGACCAGGACGTGCGCGCCGAAACCCTTGCGCGCCAATTCACGTCGTTCGGAATTGAGGTCCGACACGATGATTGGGGCGATCGAACGAGCGGACAGAGCTGCGACCGCGGACAAGCCGACCGCACCGGCACCGATCACGATCGGGATCTCGCCCGGCTGCAGGTTGGCGGAGCGCACGTAGAACTCGCCGACGGCGAAGGCGTCGACGACGGCGATGGCGTCACTGGCAACCGAACCCTCGACGACGCGCGCGGTAACCTCTGGCACGACGAGCAGTTCGCCAAAACTGCCCTGTGCCTCGGGATGCTGACCGATGATGCGGAGCCCGCCCGCGCCGCCGTCCACCAACCTGATCGGCATCGACGTGACGCGGGCGCCGATCGGAAATGCGTCGCTGCAGCCGGGCCCGTGGTCGATGACTTCGCCGACGAACTCGTGGCCCATCACGATGTCGCGTTCGGTGTCGTACAGCGAGCGCCCGGTTGGATCGTCGATGCCGAGTTCCGGGTGATCCATGAAGTGGACGTCCGAGGCGCAGATGGCGGTGCTGAGGGTCTTCAGCAGCAGATCCCCTTGTCCCGGAACAGGATCCGAGGTGTGGCGTACTTCAAGGCGTCCGTCACGTAGCACTACTGCTCGCACGATGTCGCTCCCGCTTCGATGAGGTTGCGCTTTCTCGGCTATTCGAGATACGTTTTTCGAACTTGTGAATCACCGTATGGCCAATGCCGAGGGGAGTCAAGAGTGCGCGGATCAAGCTCGGCACCCACGTCGCGCGTGCTCGACGTCGTCGAATTGCTCAGCCAACCGGGCGGTCGTCCCATGCGTTTCTCCGACATCGTGCGCGAACTCGAACTGACCCAGGCGACTGCGCATTCCATTCTCAAGACGCTCTCGGATCGCGGCTGGATCACCCGCGACCCGATGACGAAGACTTTCACCCTCGGACCTGAAATATCCTTGCTTGCGGCCCGAGTCGACGTCGCACGCCCGCTGACCCAACTCGCCAGGGACGCTACGCGGCGCCTAGTCGAGACCACCGGCATGGCCGCCTCCGTCGTCGAGAAGGCTGGCGAGCATCTCGTCATCACCGCCTTTGCGCTGCCGGAGGGCAGCGACACCCCCACACCGAACGAACGCATTCCCTATTCCCCGCCCTTCGGAGTTGCGTTCGCCGCATGGGACGACGAGACGAGCCAGGCCGCCTGGGTCGCCCGCGGGGCGGCTGACGACGCCGCCCTCGCCGAACGCCTCAACGACGTCCTCGCACACACCCGCGCACGTGGATACGACGTCGACTGGATGACACCCGCGCTCGCGCAGGCCGCGCACGCAATCGGTGCACTCTCCGGTGATGCCGTGCCGCACAACCTCCGCACCGTGATCGACCAGCTCCGGGTGGAGTTCACCTCAGCTGTCGCACTCAGCGGCGCGTCGGGTCGCGACAAACGCCCCGTCGCCACGATCTCCGCCCCGGTCATCGACACCGGGGGCGGAATTCGTCTGGTGTTGGCGATTCACCCGCTGCGGACCATGACGGCGCGAGCCGTCGATGCGGCAGCCAGCTCGCTCCTGCGCGAGGTCGGTTCGCTCGGCCGCGATTCCCGCCACTAACCGAACCGCACCCGCAGTTGGTTCTTGAGAACCTTGCCGGTCAGGTTGCGCGGCAACTCGTCGACCAGTTCGAGCCGTTCGGGTGACTTGTGCTTGCTCAAACCCGTTGCCTGACAATGCTCGGCGAGTGCCGCGAGCGTCAGATCGACGCCAGGCGAAGCCACCACTATCGCGCAGACCCGTTCGCCGGTGCGCACGTCGGGCACACCGATCACCGCGACGTCGGCTACGTCCGGGTGGGTGACGAGAACTTCCTCGATCTCCAGCGCCGAGATGTTCTCGGCGTTGCGGATGATGGCATCCTTGATCCGACCGGTGACGACCACGTTGCCGTCGGAGTCGATGCGTCCGCGGTCCCCGCTGCGGAACCAGCCGTCGGCGTCGAACGCGTCCTCGTCCAAGGAGGCATCGACGTACCCGAGGAAGCACTGTGGCCCCTTGAGCCGGAGCTCGCCATCGACGACCCGTACGGAAACCCCTGGCACCGGTCGTCCCACGGTGTGATCGAGCACGTCTGGGTCGCCGTCGGGCACGGGTGACGTGGCGACCGGGAACTCGGTAAGTCCCCACGCATTGGCCACGCCAGCGACCGAAAACGTCTCGCGCACTTGGCGGCCGAGTTCAGGCGTGATGGGCGCACCCCCAGCTACGCATGCCCGAAGGTCTGGGAAGAGTGGGTCGTCACCGTGCTCTCGCTGGGCGGCCATGAACGCGACGTAGAAGGGGGTCGCCGTCCCGAGCAGCGTAGGCCGGTGCGCCGCGATGGCCAACGGCGTGGTCGCGGGATCGAACGCGTCGAACAGCACCAGACGCATGCCGGTCAGCAGGCCCGCCGCGAGCATCGCAGCGCCGCCGATGTGCGAGACGGGGAACGGAATCGGATTGACGTCACTGCTCGATGCCCCCACCATGCCGACGACGCCCGCTGACCCGGCGATCACCGATCGGTCGCAATGCCGCACCCCCTTTGGCGCTGCCGTCGTACCCGATGAGTAGTAAACCCACCGCGGTTCGGTGTCCGACGTCGGCGGCGCCGGAAGCCCTGCCGGGTCGCCTGCGGGAAGCCGGAGACCGTCGCCAACTGAAGAGTCGTGGTCGATGACGACGACGGTCATGGCTCGTTCGCGGGCCAGTGCCTCGGCGAGTACCTCGTGATCGAACCCCCGCCACACGCCAGGGACGATGATCATGTCGGTGGCGAGTTGCGTTGTGGCGAAACGCACCTCGCTTTCACGCCAGATCGGCAGGATGGGGTTCTGGACGGCGCCAAGCCGCGTGAGCGCCACCATCACGACCATCGTCTCTAGGGTGGTCGGCAGTTGCCAAGAGACCACGGTGTCCCTCGCGGCACCCCGTTCCGCGAGCGCAGCGGCAGTAGTCAGTGCCGCGTCGCGTAGCTGGCTGCTCGTCAGAGTACGACCGTAGTCGTCGACGAGAACCACTCTGTCCGGATGCCGTTGAGCCGCGGATTCAACGAGGGACCAATAGGTTTCGGCGGTCATGGTGCTCTGCTCTTCGCGCAAGCGCTCACTGGTGCCCTCTGCTCTTCGCGCAAGCGCTCATCGCCGCCGTCTGCTCTTCGCGCAAGCGCTCATCGCCGGCTCGGGAGCATCAGCCGCCGTTTGGCGAGGATGTTCCGCATCATTTCATTACTTCCACCCGAGATAGTGTATGCGCGTGACCACAACCAACATTCTCGCAAACGCCGTTTCGCCTCATCGACGCTCGGATCGGCTGCCACGGTGCACACCATGGCACTGAGTTCACAGCCATATGCCGAAACGCGGTGGTAGGTCTCGGCGAAGCTCAGCTTGGCGATCGAACCGTCGCCGGCCTGGTCGGCGCCAGCGATGAGACGTTCGACATGGTCGTCGATGAAGGACTTCGCCACCTCGACCTCGACGGCCAACTCGGCCACCGTCTGCCGGATGTCGTCGTGCTCGAATGCGGGCCTGCCGTCGAGGGTGGCGTTCCGCACCACGGTGACGAGGTCGTCGATCAGCAGCTCCAAGAGGATGACGTTGCCGCCTATCCCGAACCGCTCGAAGTCCAATCCCGCCATGATGATTGCCCAACCCTGACCGACCTCGCCTATCAGGCTGTCGGAGGAAACCACGACTCCATCGAGGAAGACCTCGTTGACCTCGATGGCCTCGTTGATGGTGCGGATCGGGCGAACCTCCACTCCGGGAGCAGACAGCGGTATGACGAACACCGAGAGGCCGTGGTGGCGCGACGACGACGGGTCCGTGCGGATGAGCGCGAGGCCCATGTCGGCCCAATGCCCGTCCGTGATCCACGTCTTCTGCCCGTCGATGACCCAGCTGCCGTCGTCCCGTCGAACCCCGCGACTACGGACACCTGCGATGTCGCTGCCCGCATCCGGCTCGCTGAGCAATTGGCACCATACGTGCTCGCTGCTCCGCATCGACGGCAATAGCGCGGCCTTCTGTTCCTCCGAGCCAAAGTGAAGCAGAACGTGTGCCGCGAGGTTGACTTGATCGACGGGACGCGGGGCGCGAGCACGCAGGATCTCCTCGCTGACGATGCGATCGTGCAGCGGGTGGTGATCGGCGCGCCCACCATGGTCGACGGGCCAGTCGGCCCCGACGAATCCGGCATCGAACAACGTGGCGAACCAGGTGCGCAAGACGGCTTCCTGCTCCGAATCCTCGGGAGCGCGACGCCCTTCTCTCGCCTCGAAGGGTGGCGCGTGTTCGGCAATGTGTGCTCGTACGCGATGTCTGAACTCGGCCAACTGCGCATCGCTTGGGCGCATGCCTGTAGTGCTCACCAGCCGGCCTTCTCGGCGAGAAGTGCGCGGCTGCCGCGTGCCGTGCCAAGTAGGTAACCGTTGTCGAACGTACGGCGCAGTTCGTGGTGCAACGGGTACTCCCACGTGAATCCGATGCCGCCAGACAATTGCATGCACTCGTCGATCGCAGCGGCGGCCTTCGCCGCGACGAACGCGTGCGCGACCGCCGACAGTGCGACCGCGTCGCCCGAGATCTCCTCGAATGTCATCGCGCGGGCAGCCTTCGTGACGACCGCGCGCGCCTTTGCCTCGAAGACCAGTAAGTCCACCAGCCGATGCTGCACCGCTTGGAAACTCGCGACGGGAGCACCAAAGGCCACGCGTTCCTTGAGATAGGCAACCAGCCGGTCGAAGGTCGCCGAGACGGCACCCAGCGAATCTGCGCTGAGCAGAATTCTGGCCAGCGCGAGCAGCCGATCCGCTTGTTCCGGCGCACCGATCAGCTGGCCGTCGAATCCGGCGACCTCGACGCGCCATGTCGCGCGGCTGACGTCGAGTAGCTCGTCGTCACGACTCTTCGGCATAGCATCGGTCGTCTCGAACAGGTGGATCCCGTTGCGCCCCAAGAGGACCAGGACATCGATGGCGTCGGCGCCCGTCACCCGAACGGTATCGCCAGATAGCGCGACTCCCGCCGTTGCCGTCCCGTCGAGCATCGCGGGCAACCATCGGTCACGGAGGTCCTCGGGCGCCGATGACAACGCCGCAGCAGCCAGTACACAGCCGAACCACGTCGACGAGTTCCGCGCTCGTCCCAGCTCTTCTGCAATGACCGTCGCCTCGACCGGTCGCCAACCGGAGCCACCGAGGCTCTCGTCGACCAACAACCCGGTCCAGTCCATCGCGGCGAGTTCCTTGACGCCCAGATGCTCGCCGCGATCGGCCAGGTATTCTCGCGCGGACTCCCGCAGGAGATCGAGGTCGACGTCGGAGGCCACGTCGCCGACTACGTCGTCTACCACCACCGTCCACTAGCTCCCGGCGAGCAGCGCGTCAGCGTTGTCGCGCATGATCCGCTTCTTGGCGGCGTCGTCGAGCGGGTCGAGCAGTTTGACGAAGTCGGCTGGCTCGGCCAGACCCTCAGCGTGCGGATAGTCCGATCCCATCAACAGGCACTCGTCGTAGCCGAGGCGGCCGACGATCTCGGGGATGTCGTCCTCCGGGTAGGGCACCACGCCGACGTGCTTGCGGAAGATGTCCGACGGCTTCTCGGTGAGCTTGCCGCCTATCCATGGCCCATTGCGGCCCATCCCACGGCTCTTGTTCATGTGAATCACGAACTGCGGCACCCACTCTGCGCCGTGTTCGGCCACGAGCACCTTGAGCCCGGGAAATCGACCGAACAGGTTGTCGAAGATCAATGCCGACAGGGTGTCCTCGATGGGACGCTGGCCGTAGATGTTCATCCACTGCCACGCAGACATGTGCCACGCCGCCGGATCTGGGTCCAGCCCCCAGGCCGGTGAGATGGCATTGAAGTACCAGAACGGCTGAATGTGAAAGACGAGGGTGCAGCCCGCCTCCTGCAGCCGGGCGTAGATGGGATCGAAGTACGGGTCACCGGGCGAGCGGCCGTGCGCAGGCCCGGTGGGCAGCAGCACCAGCTTCGCGCCCTGCGCGATGATCGCCTCGGTCTCGGCGATCGACGACTCCAGATCGCGAAGCGAAAGGAGTGCGGTCGCGTAGATCTTGTCCTGGTAGTTGAAGCCCCACGTGTCGTCAAACCAGCGATTGAAGGATCTCAGGTTTGCGTAGAGGGCAGGGGTGTCATCGACGTAATGCTCGGCGGCGAGCGCCATGCCTGCGGGGAAGATGACGGCACGCTCGACGTTCTGCTCGGCCATGATCTTCAGCCGGGGCTCGCGTTTGAGCCATTCCGGTTGCATCGGCTGCGGTTCGTACGTCTCGTCCGGGTTGCCCGAACCCATCTGCTTGAGCATCTCCTTCAGCGACCCTGGCCGGTATGCGAGGTCGAAACCCAAGCCTGCTTCGCTGTTGAACGTCGCAATGCGGTGCCCGGCGAGGATCACCTCCTTGCCGTCGGCGGAACGCACCGGGGCGATGGCTCGATCGTGAAATTCCTTGGGCAGATACCGGGTAAACGCGTCGCGCGTCTCATAGCAGTGGGTGTCACAGTCGAAGATCCCGTAATCGAGTTTCGCCGTCATCGCGCAGCTCCTTCCGGTGAGAATGATTATTCTCTAATTCCAGAAAACATACTATCCTTATGCCGGAATGCCTATCCCGGGCTCGGAGGGGTTCGGCGACAGCTCGTCCGGCGGCAGGTATACACCGCACGGCCCCGACAAACCCGAGGGAGACATGATCCCGCTACGCCCATGTCGGTACGACCGGCGGTGCACCCGTGACTGAACTCGATTCACTGAGGACGGCGGTTCGCGAGTTTCTGAACAGGACGTCTTCCAGTTCGACCGTCCGGACGTTGATGAACAGCGAACGCGGACATGATGATTCGGCCTGGCACCAGATGGCCACCGAACTGGGGCTACATGGAATCGCGGTCCCCGAACGTTGGGGCGGAGCGGGCGCCGGATTGCGTGAACTCGCGGTGGTATTCGAGGAGATGGGGGCCGCGCTGCTGTGCTCGCCCTTCTTCTCCACCGTCGCCCTTGCTCTGCCTGCACTCCTCGAGAGCGGTGACGACGAGGCCATCGAAGAATTCGTGCCAAGCCTCGTGGACGGCGACAGGATAGCCACGCTGGTGCTCAACGGAACTCTTGGTGAGTGGCGCGCCGACGCAGTGACGATCACCGCACGCCGCGATGGCGCTCGCTACAGCCTGTCCGGCGACGCGCCGATGGCCCTGGACGGGCACACGGCGGACGTGCTGTTCGTGGCAGCGAGCACCGACGCTGGACCGTCGCTGTTCGCCGTCTTCGGCAATGCCGATGGGCTCGACCGCGAGCCACTGGCGACCTTGGATCGCACCCGCAAGGTGGCGCGACTTCGCTTCGACGACGTCGAAGCGAAGCTGATCGGGGTGGACGGCGCCGCTGGCGCCGGACTTGCCCGAACGTCCGACCGCGCCGTCGTCGCATTGGCCGCGGAGCAATTGGGCTCCGCACAGCGGTGTCTGGACGCTGCCGTCGAGTACGCCAAGGACCGCATCCAGTTCGGCCGCGCGATCGGTAGCTTCCAGGCGGTCAAGCACAGATGCGCCGACATGCTGATCCTCGTCGAAGGGGCACGCTCGGCAGTCGTCCACGCATCGGAGGTGGAAGACGACGCGGAGCTCGCCATAGCCGCATCGGTGGCCAAGATGGTCTGTTCTGAGGCGTTTCTGCAGGTTGCCCTCGACAACATGCGCATTCACGGTGGCATCGGTTTCACCTGGGAGCACGACTCCCACCTCTACGTCCGGAGGGCAAAGGCATCCGCACTCGTGTTCGGCAGCCCCGAGCTTCACGCCCAGCGCCTGGCCGAACTCGTCACTACGTCAAGTCACTAATCGGAAGGACCACCCGTGGCCATCTCCTTCTCCCTGGAACTCCCCACCCAGCGCGTCGATGCGCAGGCGGAGTTCGTCTCCGCTGAAGCGATCGCGGACGTCGCGCGCGCCGCCGAGGCGGCAGGCTACGCAGCCGTGCACGTCACCGACCATCCCGCGCCAGACGCGAAATGGCTCGACCACGGCGGCCACCATGCGCTCGATCCGTTCGTCGCCCTCTCGTTCGCCGCGGCAGCGACCTCGAACGTCAAGCTGCTCACAAACGTCTACATCGCCGCATATCGAAATCCGTTCCTGGGCGCCAAGTCGATCCAGAGCCTGCAGGTGCTCTCGGGCGACCGCTTGATCGTCGGCACGGCGGCGGGTTACCTGAAGCCCGAGTTCCGGGCGCTCGGAATCGATTTCGATTCGCGCGGCGCGCTGTTGGACGAGGCGCTCGACGTACTCGACAGGGTGCTCGGCGGCGAAGACGTGGCCTACGAGGGTTCGTCGTTCTCCGCAAGGGGGGTACGACTGCGGCCCGTGCCCGCAACGCCCCCGCCCGTGTGGGTCGGCGGCAACAGCAAGCCAGCCGTACGCCGCGCCGTGACCCGAGGGCAGGGCTGGGCTCCGTTCAATACGTTCGGATATGCCACTGCCTCCCGAACGGCGGAGATCTCCACGCTCGAAGAATTGAAGGCCGCGATCGCATGGGCGCGCGGGTACGCGTCCGAGATCGGGCGAACCGCGCCGCTGGACATCTGCTTCTCGGCGGGCAACCTACTCGATGAAACGAAATCGGCCGATGAGCTCCATGCCACCCTCGAGGAACTGGCCGCGGCAGGGGTCACCTGGCTGCCCATTGCACCTGCGGGTCAGGACCGGTCTGAGTACGTCGAGCGAGCCCGCTCCTTCGCCAAGGAGTTCATCGCGTCCTGAGCCGTCAGCCCGTCATCAAGCTGTCAGGCGAGAAGCCGTCCACTGAGATCTTGCGGTGGACGAATCGCCACTGCCCGTGCTCTTCGGCCAACACGTCTCGGTAGCGACCCCAGTGATCGAGGCCGACATCGGTATGGACGGCGAAGTAACTACTCACCTCGACCCGATCACGCGAAACGCTGCCGAACCGCACACTGGACACGTGGTGTCGCACGTGCGTCGCGGAGGGCAGGTTCGGGTCGCGGTCACCCTTCATCGCTGCGCCCAATCCCGCCTCGATTTCCGCCGGACCCGTCAGAGGCACGTCGCCGCCGTGAAACTCCAACACGCCACGTTCGGCGAAGCACCCGGCCAGCGCATGAAGGTCAAACCTGTCAGTGGCCGCGGTGTAATCGGCCAGAGTCTGGCGCACCGACTCGCGCACTTCGAGCTCCCATGAATGCATTTCGGGCTCCTCCTGGAAAACGCAGTCCGGCACACGATAACGTCTGTTCTCATGCCTGCGCCGAACCTCCGCGACCTGCTTGACCCCGCGACGACCGCCGTGGTCACCCAAGAGTGTCAGGGTGGCGTCATCGGCGCGCAGGCCGGCCTCCCCATGTTGGCCGACGAAGCCCGCCGGGAAGCGATCCCGAACATCGTCAGACTGGTCGAAGCTGCCAGGGCCGCAGACGTGACGGTCGTGCATTGCCTCATGAATCGTCGCCAAGACGGACGCGGGTCGAATACCAATGCGCGTCTGTTCATGGCGGGCAAGTCGATGCAAGCCGACTTGTCTCCCGGCAGTCCCGGCGGCTCGGTGCTGCCCGAACTTGGGCCTGCTCCGAGCGACCTGGTTCTCGCCCGCACGCATGGCGTCGGGCCAATGACCGGCACGGACCTGGACTCGGTACTTCGCAATCTGGGAATCAAAACGATTGTCGGAGTTGGTGTTTCGGTAAACATCGCCATCCAGAACTTCGTCATGGACGCCGTGAACCGCAGCTACCAGTTCGTGCTAGCCCGCGACGCCGTCAGCGGATATCCACGGGAGTACGCCGAGTCGATCATCGACAACACGCTAGCCCTGCTCAGCACCGTTACGACGACCGACGCGGTGATCGGAACCTGGGCCGCACCAGCCAACGTCTGACCAGTCTGGATGTTGTCCTGCGTTGGTGATAACGTCAGTTCTCAATTGCGTAAACGGCTATATTCGCGCTTCAGGAGGACCACGAACATGTCGCCCCGCTCGCTTCCCTACCCGGTCTTCGACATCGACAACCACATGTACGAAACCCAGGAAGCCTTGCTCAAGTATCTGCCGAAGGAACATGAAGGCAAGGTCGGATACGTCGAGGTCAACGGACGCCCGAAGTTGGTCGTCAAGGACCACATCAGCCACATGATTCCGAACCCCACCTTCGCGCGGGTCGCCCGCCCCGGCAGCGCGGAGGACTACTTCCTCGGCAACAACCCCAAGGGCCTCAACTTCCGCGAGTTCATCGGCGAAGCAATGGACGTGATTCCCGCTTACCAGTCGCCGGCGCCCCGCCTCGAACTCATGGACGAACTCGGCATCGACCAATGCGTCATGTACCCCACGCTCGCCAGTCTGATCGAGGAGCGCACGACCGACGACGTCGTCCTCACCCATGCCATCATTCACGCGCTCAACGAGTGGATGCACGAGCACTGGACCTTCAACTACCACGACCGCATCTTCGCGACACCCGTCATCTGCCTGCCACTCGTCGACGAGGCCATCAAGGAGTTCCACTGGTGTCTCGAGCGGGGCATGAAGACCTTCCTCGTCCGGCCCGCACCGGTGCCAAGCCAGTTCGGTGGATCGCGGTCAATGGGGCTGCCCGAATTCGACCCGTTCTGGGAGGAGGTCGTGAAGTCAGGCCTTCCCGTCACCATGCACGCCTCCGACAGCGGATACCAAAAGCACCTCATGGAGTGGGAGGGCGGCGGCGAGTACCTGTCCTTCAAGACGAGCACTCTGCGCGAAATCGTCATGGGGTTCCGGGCCATCGAGGACACGCTCGCGGCCATGATCTGCCACGGCGCTCTCTCGCGGTTCCCCGATCTGAAGATCCTCGTGGTGGAGAACGGCAGTGGCTGGGTGCCAAACCTCCTTCGCCTACTGACCAAGGCCTACAAGACCATGCCGAATGAATTCGACGAGGACCCGGTGGAAGTGTTCAAGCGCAACATCTACATTCACCCGTTCCTCGAGGACGACCTCCAGAGCATCGTCGACATCATGGGTGAAGACCACGTGATGTTCGGCTCCGACTTCCCCCACCCCGAGGGCATCGGCGACCCCCTCAGCTTCGTCGATCGACTCGAGGGATTCTCTGACACCGCGAAGGCGAAGATCATGGGCGGCAATGCAATCGAGCAGTTGGGCCTGAAGGTTTCGGTATGACCGACGCGCCTGTCGGGCCGACCGTCTACGAGGGCATCTCGGCATTCGAGGCCCAACTCGGGAAGCATCTCGGCTTCAGCGACTGGCACGAGGTCACGCAGAAGCAGATCGACCTGTTCGCCGACGGTACGAGGGTAAACGGCATCTCGACGAATAGCGGCCGGTTGACACCGCGCGCACCGCTGGGCCCGGCGCGAGGCGAAGCGATGTCAACGCGACGACGATCGCGCGTGCCATTACGAGTCCAGCAACCGCTCGCCGATGACCTTCTGTTCGCGCAGCGCGGCAATCTCGTCCGCAGACACGCCGAGGTCGTTTAGCACCTCATCGTTGTGTTGGCCAAGCGTTGGCGGCGCGGTGCGGTGGTGGCGAACCGGACCTGGTGTAATCCGGAACGGCCAGCCTGGAAAGCGGTGCGGACCGGTCAGAGGATGTGTCAACTCTTGGTAGAAGTCGCGCGCGTCCAATTGCGGCACGGCGTACATGCGGTCTGCGGTCAAGAGCCGTTCGGCGGGCACTCCACGCGACGACAGGATGTCGACGACGGCTTCCGGCGACCGGGTGCGAGTCCATTCCTCGATCACGTGGTCGAACGCGTCGTGATTCGCCAGCCGTTGCTCTGAGCTCTCGAACCGACTGTCCCCGAGCAACTCTGGCCTCTCGATGACATCCACGACGGCCGCCCAGTCGGCGTCGTCCCGAACCGACAACGCGACCCATTCGTCGACGTCGGCAGCGGGATAGACGCCTTGGGCGTAGCGGCGGTCGCGGTTGCCGTCGCGCTCCCGAAGCCTGCCCGTCATCGTGTATTCGACGACCGGTTCCGCCGTCACCGCGGCGCCCACCTCGATCTGCGCCACCTCGATGAGCTGGCCCTCACCCGTTCGGCGCCTGTGGTCGAGCGCGGCGAGCAACGCTACCGCTGCGTGTACGCCGGCGATGGGGTCCGCGGGGCCTTGCAGGTTGCACGGCGGACCGTCGGAATAGCCTGTGGCGGCCGACATTCCGGAGAGCTGCTCGATGTTCAGCGCCCACCCGACGTAGTCGCGCCACGGCCCCTCTAGACCGAAGCCCGGCATGCGGACCATGATGACCGCGGGATTGAGTTCGGCCAGCGACGAGTAGTCGAGACCGAACTGCTCGACCACCCGAGGCGAGAAGTTCTCGACGACGACGTCGGCCTGTGCGGCCAGCTGCAGCGCCAGCTCCCGGCCCCGGTCGGAAGCGAGGTTCAGTGTTATGTCGCGCTTGTTGAGGTTCGTTCCCTGCCAAAGAGGTCCGCGCTCATACCAATCGTCGCCCTCGCGCAGCATCGCACCGGAGTACCTGTGGCCGTCAGGTCGCTGGATGGACTCCACCTTCACGACGTCGGCACCGAACGCGCCGAGATAGGACGTGAGATACGCGCCAGCCCAGAACGTGCTGAGGTCGAACACCTTCAGTCCGGCGAACGGGAGCGCCACGTCGCCTTCATCGTCGGTGACCACGTTGTTCTCCGGTGCGTCCGCGGCAACGACGCCCAGATGCGGAGCAGGCAGCGGTGGGCGCGTTGGCGTCTTCGAGAGCCGGAACGGCGGTCCGGGCTGCACGAACTTCGAACCCTCGGCAGCGCTTTCGACGAAGAATTGCCGCTCTGCATACTGCGGACAGTCGAGGATCGTCGCACCGTCGGTGACCGGTGCCGCCGGAATCCTCATGGCCTGACTGAGGTCGACCAGGTCGGCCACCGTCATCGAGTCGAGCCAGGGCTGTGCCTTGGCGAAGAACTCGTCGCGTTCGGGTCCGCCGAGCATGATCGCGAGTTGGTGTTCGCCGAATTCGGGAACGCCCATCATCGCGCACACGTCCAACCAGTGCTGCCCGGTCAGACAGTTGATGCCGATCCACCCGTCCGAGGCGCGGACGATGCCAAGCATCGGGGCAGCCTTGGAGTTGGTCGGCAAGCCCCTCCGCTGCAGCCGCTCCGCCATCAGCATCGGGTAGGGCAGCGTCGAAACCAGGGATTCGAATGTCGATACGTCGACCTCCACGACCTGTTCCGGCGCCGCCGGACGAATGCGCAGTGCAGTCAGAAGACCAAGTGCCGCATACCCTCCCGCGACGTACTCGGGTATCCGTGCGCCAGCCTGGACCGGTGGCCTCCCGTGGTCCCGGAGGTTCACCCACCCGGATGCCGCCTGCATCGTCAGCGGCGTGGTGCGACGGTCGCGCAGAGGTCCGCTCTGTCCGAAGTCTGATATCCGCACTACCACCAGGCGAGGGTTGATCTGCGCCAAACCGGCGGGGTCGAAACCGCACGCCCATTCCGATAGGGCGCCCGGATGCAGGTTCTCGACGAGAACGTCGGCCGAAGCGATCAACCGATGAGCCCTTTGGACATCATCCGGATTGACCAGATCTATTGTGGCTCCGCGCTTTCCACCGTTGAGATACTCGAACATGCCACATCTGTCGACATCGGCCACCTCGCCGGGAAACGGTCCCCATCGTCGCATCGGGTCACCGTCGGGCAGCTCTATCTTGTGCACCTCCGCGCCGAGGTCGACAAGCAGCTTGGTGCAGTATGGGCCAGCGATGTCCTGGCCGACCTCGACCACCCGCAACCCCTGCAGCGGTGCGGTCATGCGGGCACTCCGATCGCCTTTGGCTCCATGTAACCGCGAAGGCCGAGCACACCGCCTTCGCGACCGATACCGCTCTGGCCAAACCCGCCGAAGGGCGCGTCGCCCGAGCCGCATCCGTTGACGGCGATCTGCCCGGTGCGGATTCGACGTGCGACGGCCACCGCACGGTCGACGTCGGAGCTCCACACCGCGCCTGCGAGGCCGTATTGAGAGTTGTTGGCGATTCCAACCGCCTCGTCATCGCCGCGATACCGGATGACGGTCATGACCGGACCAAAGACCTCCTCCTGCGCGATGAAGGAGTCGGGCGTTACGTCGGTGAGAATCGTCGGCTGGAAATAGAACCCCTTATCCAGACCGGCGGGACGCCCGCCTCCCGCAGCGATGGTCGCGCCGTCACGTACTGCCCTTGCCACCAAGCCCTCGACGCGCTCGCGGTGCGAGTCACTGATGAGAGGGCCCATGTCCGTCGCCGGATTGGCTGGGTCGCCGACCGTGACCTTCTGCGCGAGACTCGCCAGCCGCGCAACGACGTCGTCGTGTAGCGAATCCGGCAGCAGCAGACGGCTGTTGAGGATGCAGGCCTGACCCGCATGCAGACTGCAGCTCTCGAACAGAGTGCGCTCTAGCAGCTCGTCGGTGACTTCGGTGTCGTCGAGGAAGATCGACGCCGACTTACCGCCGCACTCCAACAGGACGCGCTTCATGCTCGCGGCTGCTGCCGCCATGACCTCCCTGCCGACGGCAGAGCTGCCCGTGAAGCTGACCATGTCGACGCGCGGGTCGGTGGTCAGCAGCTTGCTCGCCTCCACGCTGGTCGGCGTGACGACGTTGACCACGCCAGGTGGTATGTCGGTGTCTTCGTCGATGATCCGGGCTAGGGCCAGGCCTGCGAGAGGGGTCAGCGGAGATGGCTTCAGCACGACGGTATTACCCGCCGCAAGCGCGTTGGCCACCTTCATCACGTTGAGCGTGTGCGGGAAGTTCCAGGGGGTCAGGACCGAGACCACGCCGAGGGGCTCGTAGCGAAGAAGCGTCGTGCCTGCCGCGCCCCAAGCGTCCATCGGTTCCTCGACCGGCATCGCGGCCAACTCGGCGGCGCGTCCCGTCATGAAGGCGGGACCCTCGATCTGGAACATTCGCTCGTTTGCCGTGCAGCCCCATTCCGTCTGTGCGAGTGCGAAGATGTCGTCGGCGCGATCGAGTAGCGCGGCGCTGAGCTGTTGCAGGCAACGTGTCCGTTCCTCCGGTCCAGCCGACGTCCACGAGCCGCTGTCGTATGCGCGCCGCGCGGAATCGATCGCCTCCCCGACGCGTGCCACGCTCGCGTCGGGCGCGCTGGCGATTACCTCTTCGGTGGCGGGGTTGACGACGTCATAGCGGCCTGCATCGGGGGCGAGCCAAGCACCGTCGACGTAGTGGCCGTAAGTGTCGACGAGCGCGCGCGGGTCGGCCATCCAATACCTCCACTGCTGAATTCCTACATACCAGCCCTGTGTGTACACCCGCTTCGGTTCACACGTCAATCTTGGCGTCCACTATCTGCGTAAACGCTGATTGACAGTTATGCCGCAGGTCATGTAGACACAGAACATAGCGGACATGTTGGTTCGATGTGTCCGATCAGCTTCACGATCAGCTTGACGACGAGGAAGGCTTGCGGTGCTCACTTCGGTCCCGTTGCACTCACCGGATTTCTACGCAGGCGACCCTTATCCCGCGTATCGCGAACTCCGCGCCACCACGCCCGTGGTGTGGAACGACGTCACCAACTTCTGGGCGTTGACCAAGTACGAAGACGTTCGCTACGTATCGAGCAACCCCGGCTTGTTCACGTCCACGAAGGGCATCACCATCCCCGACCCGAGTCAGCCCGAGCCCGTGCAGGAGGGCAACCTGATCTTCACGGACCCACCGCGGCATCGTCAGCTACGAAAGCTGATCAACTCGGGCTTCACACGTCGTCAAGTCACTTTGCTGGAGCCGAAGGTTCGCGAGATCGTCAAGGGCATCCTGGACGAGGTCGAACCGTCGCGGGATTACGAGTTCGCCGAGGAGATCGCCGCTCCCCTACCGACCAGACTGATCGCCGAGATGATCGGCGCGCCGCCTGATGACTGGGAGCAATTCCGGACTTGGTCGGATGCCGCGGTTGGTACGGCGGATCCCGACATCGAGATGGACAACGTCGTCGCGCTGACCGAGTTGTACCAGTACTTCACCAAGTTGATCGACGAGCGACGCTCCGGCGCCGTCACCGGAGACGACCTGCTGAGCATCCTGGCTGCGGCCGAGGTCGACGGCGAGCGGCTCACCGATGCAGACCTACTCAACTTCTCGTTCCTGCTCCTCGTCGCAGGCAACGAGACAACGCGCAATCTCATTGCCCTCGGCACGCTTGCCCTCATTGACCACCCCGACCAGTTCGCGATGCTCCGCGCGGATCCGACGCTGCTGCCCATCGCCGTCGAGGAGATGCTGCGATACACCAGCCCGGTTACCCACATGGCCCGCCGTGCGACCCAAGACGTCGAGATCCGCGGCCAACAGATCAGCGCAGGCGACACCGTGGTCATGCTCTACGGTTCGGCCAACCGCGACGAAGAGGTCTTCGGCCCAACGAGTGAGACGTTTGATATCGCCCGTAATCCCAATCCGCACATCGCGTTCGGTGCGGGCGAACACGCATGCCTAGGGGCACAACTGGCACGACTCGAAGCACGCGTGATGTTCGAGGTGCTGTTGAGTACCTATCCGACGATCGAACTCGTCGGCGACGTGTCGAGGCTGCGTGCCACGATGGTCCCCGGAGTCAAGAAGATGCCCGTACGACTGGGAGTTGGTAACTGATGGATTTCGACTACACACCCGAACAGGAACAACTTCGCAAGGAGTACCGGCAACGCCTCGAGGCGGTGATGACTCCGGAGCGGCGAGCATCGGTGGCCGTCCCCACCGAGGGGGGTGCGGCCGTCGCGGAGTGTAGGCGTGCGCTCGGTGAAGCCGGCCTACTCGGCGTCGCATGGCCGACGGAGTACGGCGGCGGTGGGCTAACCGCACTGGAGCAGTACATCTTTGGCGAAGAAGCGCGTCGAGTGAACGCACCCCTGCCGATGATCACACTCAACACCGTCGGCCCCACGCTCATCCAGTTCGGCACGGACGAGCAGAAGGAAAAGTTCCTCCCCGCCATCCTCAAGGGGACGGTGGATTTCGCGATCGGCTACTCCGAACCGGGTGCGGGCAGCGATTTGGCGTCCCTGACAACCAGCGCAGTCCGTGACGGGGATGACTACGTGATCAACGGCGCCAAGATGTTCACCAGCGGGGCGGAGTTCGCCGACTACATCTGGCTGGCCGCGCGCACCGACCCGGAGGCGAAGAAGCACAAGGGCATCACCGTGTTCATGGTGCCGACCGACTCTCCGGGCTTCTCCTGGAAGCCTCTGCACACGATGCCCGGCGTGTCGACCTACTACACCTTCTACGACGACGTCCGAGTCCCGGCAAGCTCGATTGTGTTGGGCGAGAACGAAGGCTGGAAGCTCGTCACGAACCAGCTGAACTTGGAGCGGGCCGCGCTGGGGAACCTTGGCGCACTCGAGCCGTTGTTCCTCCGGACGCTGAAGTGGGCCAAGACAACCGATCTCGACGACGGAAAGGTCATCGACCTGCCCTGGGTGCAGCAGGCGCTGGCCAGGGTCGAGGCTCAGGTCGCCGCATACAAGCTGCTAAATCTGCGGGTGAACGCATCCATGAGCTCTAGTGCCCTCGGTATGGGTGAGGCTTCGGCCGCAAAGGTTTTCGGTACCGAGCTAACTCAACAGGTCGCCCGTGAACTGCTCGACGTCATCGGCCAGGACGGTACCCGCACCGGTACGGCGGCGCCCTTGAAGGGTGAACTCGAGCACGCCTACCGGCTTGCGGTGATCAATACCTTCGGCGGCGGCGCCAACGAACTCCAGCGCGACATCATCGCGATGGCCGGACTACTCATGCCACGGGCCCCTCGTGACATGCGAGCCACCGCGAGCTGACGGAAGGAATATCCACATGACCGACGACGAGAAAACCGAAGTGCGGCAGAAGCTCGACGCCCTGATCGGAGTACCCGTGGGTAAGCCGGCCAAGGCACCGGACCCAGTGAACGAGGCGATGATTCGCCACTGGGCATATGCGCTCAATGACATGAATCCGGCGTACCTCGACGCAGAGTTCGCGGAAGGTTCCCGATACGGGGGCATCGTCTCGCCCCCGGTCATGCTGCAGAGTTGGACGATGGCGCCCCCACAGCTGGAGGGCATCACTGAACGCGGCGGCGTTCCCATGGTGATCAAGGAAAACCCGCTGAAGTTCCTCGACGATGCGGGTTACACCGGAATCGTGGCCACCAACTCCGAATTCGAGATCGAACGCTATCCCCGAGTCGGCGACGTCCTCACGGCCGAGAACGTCTACGAGTCGATCTCCGATGAGAAGAAGACCGCGATGGGCAATGGCTTCTTCGTCACCTGGTTGACGATCTACCGGGATCAGGACGGCGAGGTCGTTGGTCGGCAACGGTTCCGCACGTTGCGATTCAAGAGAGGAAGTTGATGGCCACCCGACTCGCACCGTCCGTCAGCCGCGACACCGAGTTCTTCTGGAACGGGCTCAAGGAGCACAAACTACTGATTCAGCGCTGCACCGATTGCAAGACGCTTCGGGTTCCGCCGCGGCCGATGTGCGGCAACTGCCAGTCGCTCGAGTGGGATACCGTCGAATCCACCGGTCGCGGAACGGTTTACAGCTACGTGATGCCCAAGTACCCCCCACTGCCGTTCCTCGAGTACCCCTATGTGGTCGCTCTGATCGAACTCGACGAGGGGGTCCGGATCGTGTCCAATCTGTGTGGCATCGACCCCGAGGCCATCAAGAACGGCATGTCCGTAGAGGTCTTCTACGAGGCATTCAACTCCACCAATGGCGGCGAAGAGCTGGTACTACACCAGTTCCGGCCCGCGCCATAACCGACTGGATCAAGAAAGCCTTCGAGACAACATGGACTTCTCATTCACTGAAGATCAAGAGACCGTCGGCAAGGTGGCCCGACAGCTGTTCGAGCACCGTGCCACCCCGGAACACCTCACCGAGGTGGAGGCAGGCGAGGTTCGCTTCGACCCAGCGCTCTGGAACGAACTGGCGTCGTCCGACCTGCTCGGCATCGCGTTGCCAGAGTCCATCGGTGGAACCGGCGGCGGATTCCTGGAATTGGGCCTGCTGCTCAGCGAGGTCGGCAGGGCCGTCGCACCCGTTCCCCTGTACGCCACACTCGTTCTCGGCGCCGACACCATTGCCCGGCACGCTGATTCGGTTATACAGGACCGTTACCTCCCTGGAGTCGTGGACGGCAGCGTCATTCTGACCGGCGCACTGGTGGAGCCAGGGAACTCCGATCCCACCGCACCGCGCACCACGGCCCGCCGCGACGGTGACTGCTGGCGCCTCGATGGCACCAAGACGCTGGTACCCGCGGCGCAGTTGGCGAACGCCATCGTCGTCTCTGCCGTGACCGACGGCGTAGCCGGCTTGTTCGTCGTAGATACGAACGACAACGCCAGCGGCGAAGTGCAGATCACACCCGTCTCCACCACCAACGGCGAACCCCACGCCGACGTCGTTCTCACCGGTGCAGTCGGGCACCGACTCGGCGACGCCGACGATGACGGAGATCTGGTCAAGGCCTTCTACGCCAGGGCCCTCGTCGGGCTGTGCGCCCTGCAAGTCGGCGTCACCGAGCGGGCACTGCGACTCGCCGCGAGCTATACCACCCAGCGCGAGCAGTTCGGCAGGCCCATCGGATCGTTCCAAGCCGTGCAGCAGCGCATGGCCGACGCCTTCATCGACGTCGAGGCCATTCGCTGGACCACCTGGCACGCCGCCTGGTTGATCGCCGAGGGCAGACCGGTCGACCGAGAGGCCGCCATCGCCAAGTTCTGGGCGGCCGAGGCCGGCGCAAGAGTGGTGGCGACCGCCCAGCAGGTGCACGGCGGCATGGGCATCGACGTCACCTACCCGTTGTCACGATATTTCTTGTGGGGCAAGCAGATCGAGCTGGCGCTCGGATCGGCTTCTCAGCAGTTGGCCCGCCTCGGCACCAGTTACACGGAGGGAATCGAATGACCGCCACACTCGGACGCACCACCACGCTTGCGTGGAACGAGATCAGCGTTGGTGACGAAGTCACTCCGCTCGACGTCAACGTGACCACCAGCCTGATCGTGGCGGGCGCCATCGCGTCGCGCGACTACATGCCGGTGCATCACGACAAGGACTTCGCAAACTCGCAGGGGTCCAAGGACATCTTCCTCAACATCCTCACCACCAACGGCCTTTGCGTGAAGTTCCTGCACGGCTGGGCAGGGCCCGAGGCCATGATCAAGAAACTGTCCATCCGCCTTGGCGTGCCTGCCTATCCGAACGACCCGATGCGCTTTACGGGCAGCGTCACCAATAAGTCGGTGGGTGACGGGGAGGGCCTGGTCGAGGTGACGTTCAAGGGTACGAATGGCCTTGGTGACCATGTCACCGGCACTGCGGTACTAAGCCTGCTCGACGGAGTCGACGCGTGAGTTCCATTGGGGGCAAGGCCGCGATCGTCGGCATAGGCCAAACGGAGTTCTCCAAGGAGTCGGGCCGTAGCGAGATGCAGCTGGCCTGCGAGGCGGTCAAGGCGGCCATCGACGACGCCGGCCTCAAGCCGACCGACGTCGACGGCATGGTGACCTTCACCGTCGAGGAGAACGAGGAGATCGAGGTAGCCCGCAACGTCGGCATCCGCGATCTCAACTTCTTCACCCGCGTGCCACACGGCGGCGGGGCGGCTTCCGGCACGGTCCTGCAGGCGGCGATGGCGGTAGCCACGGGTGTCGCCAACGTCGTGGTCTGCTATCGAGCCTTCAACGAGCGTTCCGGATTTCGCTTCGGAGGCGCAGGCCGCCAGGCGGGTGTGACACCGCTGTGGATGGCGCCGTATGCGCCGTTCGGATTGATGACGCCCGCAGGCTGGGTGGCGCTGCACGCGCAGCGATACATGTCCGCGTACGGGGTCACCAACGAGGACTTCGGCAAGATCTCGGTAATAGACCGTAAGCACGCCGCGAAGAATCCCGACGCATGGTTCTACGAGAAACCGATAACGCTTGCACAGCACCAGGAATCACGGTGGATCATCGAACCGGTGCTGCGCCTACTCGACTGCTGCCAGGAGAGTGACGGCGGCGTGGCGATGGTCGTCACCAGCGTCGAACGCGCCCGCGACCTGGCCAAGCCTCCCGCCGTGATCACGGCGGCTGCGCAGGGCGCGGCATACGACGGCGAGGTGATGACCAGCTATTACCGCGAGGAGATCACCGGCCTCCCGGAGATGGGCGTCGTCGGTGAAAGACTCTGGCACGATTCGGGTCTCAAGCCGGCAGACATCTCGACGGCGTTTCTCTACGATCACTTCACGCCGTTCGTCTTCACCCAGCTCGAAGAACTCGGCTTCTGCGGCAGGGGTGAGGCCAAGGATTTCGTCTCCGTCGACGATCTCTCGATCGGTGGTCGAATGCCGATCAATACCAACGGAGGACTGCTCGGAGAGGCCTACATCCACGGGATGAACGGCATCACCGAAGGCGTCCGTCAGGTCCGCGGTACCTCTTACAACCAAGTGGACGACGTCGAGCACGTGCTAGTGACGTCTGGCACGGGCGTACCGACGAGCGGCCTCATCCTCGCTCCCGTCCACTAAGATCTTAAGAATGATTCGCAGGTACCTCAGGTCACGATGACACAAGCAACTGCCGCCGATACCCGGGAAGTCATAATCTCGGCGGCCTTTGCCTGCTTCAGGAACCAGGGACTGAGCAAGACCACCATCGTCGACATCGCCCGCGCAGCCGACGTATCGCGTAGTACCTTCTACGAATACTTCCGGGACAAGGAGACCATCGTCGAGGCGTGTGCAGAATCGGCCTCGCAGCGCTTCTACCGCAACATGTCGAAGGCCATCGACCGCCAGGGCGGAAACACGTTGGAGGAGAAGCTGGTTCGAGCCGCGATCTTCGTCTGTCAGGCGCGCCAGGTCGTCGGTCCCGAACCCTACTTCGACGAAGACGAAGTCAACGTGATGATGACCAAGAACTCCGAAGTGCTGCTGAGGGAATGTTGCGAGTTCTTCGCACCCTTCCTCGCTTCGGCCAAGGTCACCGGTGAAATCCGTCGCGAACTCGACATCACGTTGGCGACGGAATGGTTCTCTCGAATGTTGTTCTCGCTGTTCACGACACCGTCGCCGAACATCGACTTGCGCGACGACGCCGCCGTCGCGGACTTCGTCCGGCCATTCGTCGTACGCGGCTTCATCGACGACCGCAGCTCACGTCGCTCAGTCGCTGGCGGTTAGCGGCCTCGAACACCACACTTTCGCCGTGACATCGACCCTACGATAATGTAGATTCTCATTTGTGGAAGTCAACGTTATCGAAGTGCTTTCACCCTGGAGTACCTTGCGATGAGCAAACCCGCAAAGAACACGGTCTCGGTTCACGACGAAAGACGTCGCCCCCATCGAGGTCGCGCGACCCGGCACCGGCTATCCGTACTGGCCGATGACGTCGCAGATGCCGTGTTGGCCGCGGGCGGCCTCATCTTCGACAGGGTGGGCGCCGGGTGGGACGTTCAGGTCTTTCTTGCCGCGCGCACCGACGAACGTGCACTGCGCATCCTGGGGGTCGATGCTCTCGAGCTCACTGACGGAATCACGTCTGGCAACGAGTGGCCCGATGCGATCGTCGTCGCGGCCGAGCTGTACGCGCACGAGGCCCGTGTGCGCCGCTACGTAGGCACGGCGTCGCGCCAGCACGGCAGCGAAGTCACCATTTGGGGCGGCGACTGGCCGGCGACATTGGACCCGGGCATCGGCGTCGTGGAACATCGGCTCAGCACCGCGGCGCAGGCCTTCAAGGTACACGCGATGCAGGCCGCAGGCGTATCACCACGAGTCACTTCGAGTGAGCGGTTCCGCAGCGGCAGTAAGAGATTCATCACCGCGACATCGCTGGTGCCGTCCTAGTCAGTTCACCGTGCGCACGGGAACGTTGGACCACCCGCAGACGTTTGCCATCGCCACACGCCGCAGCCCGCTGCGATCGACCTCGTACTCTGGGATGAGCTCGAGCAGCGCCTCTAGCGCGATACGACCCTCCATGCGCGCCAGGGCGGCGCCCAGACAGCTGTGAATGCCATAGCCCAAGGCGAGATTGAAGCCCATCTTGCGTTCGCGGTCGATGTCCAAGCGGTCCGGGTCGGGAAACATCCGCTCGTCGCGCGTCGCCGAGGCGGTGATCAGCAGCACGGCACTGCCCTCGGGAATCATCTTGCCGTGCAACGTTATATCGCGCATGGCGGTACGCACCTGATACTGGGACGGTGCTTCGTAACGCAACAACTCCTCGACCGCCGCGGGAACCTTGCTGGGATCGTCCCGCAACTTCTGCCACTGGTCGGGGAAGTCCGCGAAGGCGACCATCGCGTTGCCGACCAACTTGGTAACGGTTTCAGCGCCCGCACCGCCAAGCAGCGTCGCAAATCCCGCGATGTCGACATCGGTCAGTTTCTCGACCTGCCCGTCGCGTTCGATCTCTGTCTCGATGAGCCTGCTGATCATGTCGTCGCGAGGCTCGGCGCGTCTCTTCTGAATGAGGTTGTAGTAGTAGATGCCCGTCTTCATCGAGGCCTCGGTGCCCTCCGGCCCTATGGCGATCTGGCCTAGGCGCCGCTCCAGCAGCAGGTCCACCCAATGGCGAATCTGGTCCCGGTCCTGCTTCGGCACGCCGAGCATCGTAGTGATCACCTCGTTCGGGAAGATCGCCGAGAAGTCGGCAACCACGTCGAACGATGACGGGTCGAGGCGATCGATCAACTCGTAGACCTTTTCGCGAACCATGGTCTCCAGCGACGCGATGGCACGCGGCGTGAAGACGTTGCTCACCAGCTTGCGCATCTTCTGGTGTTGAGGGGGGTCCATCGAGATGATCACCTTGGGCACTGCGAGCGCGTCATCGTGCGCCTTGACCATGTCGAGGGTCGCGCCCTTGGCCGACGAGTACGTCTCGTGGTCCTTGGTCGCTGGGGCCACGTCGTCGTATCTGCTCAGCGCCCAGAAGTCCCATTGGGCGTTGTAGTAAACCGGCGCCTCGTCGCGCAGGCGGCGGTAGGTGTCATACGCCCCGTCGAAGAACTCTTGGGAGAACGGGTCGAATTCGACTGGTTCTTGGGCAAGCGCCTGCGGCGCAGTGGAATTCATAGGATCGCTCCGGCCTCCTTGTACTTCTCGATGACGTCCCATTCCATGCCGGCGTCCATCAAGACTTCTTCAGTGTGCTGACCATGTTCCGGCGCTCCCGGCGGGACGACGGGCGTTTCGTCGAACTGCACCGGGTTCGTCGGCATTGCGTATGGAACACCGTTCATCGTGGTCGTCTGCGCGATATACCCATTGGCGGTAACCGCTGGGTCCCGGCAGAGTTCGCCGGGCGTCTGCACGATGCCCCACGCCCCGGAGAGTCCCGCCAGCGCCTCGCGCCACTGCGCAAGGGTGCGTTTTGCAAAGGCCTCGTCGAGGAGCGCGATCAACGCAACTCGGTTGTCGTACCGCGCGGCAGGCTCCGCAAATCGCACGTCGTCGATCAGCTCGGGTAATCCGATCACCTGCATTGCCTCGGCATAGAACTTGTCGAGTTGGAGCATCATCAGCTGGACGTGGCGACCATCCTTGGTGCGGTAGGTTCCCACCAGCGGATTGGGAGCGTCTGCGTGACCGTACTTGGGAATGGCGCTGCCACCGTGGATTTGGCTCACGGCAACGTCCGGGCTGAGATTCCACGCCGCCAGACCGAGAAGTGATACGTCGACCACGGACCCCTTACCTGTGGTCGCCCGCTTGTAGAGCGCGGCGGCGATTCCGCCTGCGATGGTCATGCCGCCGAGCAGATCCCCGAAGGCGGGGCGAGATCGGACCAACTCCTGCGCATCCTCAGTGAGCACCCTGGCGATACCGCCACGCGCCCAGTAGGAGACCCCGTCGTACCCGGGTTTGTCGGAATCAGGTCCCTTCGGGCCGTGACCCGAGCCGCGGACGTACACGATGCTCGGATTGACGGCTTGGATGTCGGCGACGTCGATGCCCATCTTCCTCCGACGGTTCGGCAGGTAACTGGTCAGGAACACGTCGCACGTCTTCGCGAGTTCGCGGACGACCTCTTGGCCGCCGGGGGTCAACAGGTCGACACCGATGGACTTCTTGCCGCGATTCGGAATCTCGATCATGTAATTGACCGAACCGCCGCCCCCGTCCACGATGCCCATCGTGACCAGCCCACGCTGGGGATCTCCACCGTTTCGCGGCTCCACCTTGATGACCTCCGCGCCCCATTCCGCGAGCACGGCTCCGGCCGACGGGACGAACGTCCAGGCGGCAACCTCCAGCACGCGTACCCCGCTGAGTACTCTATCGTCGGAAATGACGTCCTCCATCGTGTTTGGCTGGCGCCTGCGGATCTCGCAGACAAGGTCGTCGAGTCTCGGCACCACGTGCGATAACGACTATTTACATTGAGCGAGAACAACGGTTTCGCATCGATTGTAAACTCTGCTAGATCGCCGGGCAGACGCTAGGGCTTGGCCGATAGCCGCCCCGGCAATGACGGATCGCCCGCTTCCCAGAAGGCCTTCCAGGTGGGCATCCTCTGCGGCATCGCGGCCCTGAGTGGCACGTCGGTCGGCCAGCGCACGAAGTCGGGGCCGGGGCGTTCGGTGACGTCGACCGAATACCACGGATGCTCCCGCCGACGCGCGAAACCCCATACCCCGTCCCGTCTTTCATACGTGTCGTCGTAGCGCATCGTGATGACGAACCAACCGTCGCCATCCTCGTGCTCGGCCCGGCAATAGATCGAACCGGTTGCATGGTCGGAATCGATGAATTCGAACTGATGACCGCAGATGAGGTGGATGCTGCGGTAGAACCGGCGCAGCACCTTGTCGTACCAACGCTTCAACGCCTCACGCCCACACCCTTCCGCGCTGGCGTCGACGTCATCGACGAACAACGCAACCAATGCGTCGAGGTCACGGGCATCGAGCGCCATCGCATACCTGCTGGGCAGCTGCCCGATCGCCTGGCTGGACTCGATCCGGTCCAATCGCATCGCCAACGCATCGTCACCTGTCACCATTCGGGGAATGCTACGGCCAGTCACCGATAATGAGAACCGCTGTTCTCAGGAATCAGAGGAGCAACTATCCTTGGGAGCATGCCGTTTCCCAGCATCACCCCGACGGTCCCGGCGTTGGTGCGGTCGAGCGCAGCGCGGTTCGGAGACAAGCCGTTTGTCGTTGCCGACGGCAACTCGCTGAACTACACCGATCTGGAGCGCCGGTCGGCACGTCTGGCGATGAACCTCTTGGGAGACGGCATCGGCAAGGGCGATCACGTCGGAATCCTCATGCCGAACGGGGTTGAGTGGGCCGTCGCGTGGTTCGCCACCACCCGCATCGGCGCGGTTGCCGTGCCACTCAACACCTTCTACAAGTCGTCCGAGCTGGCATGGACCGCCCGGCACGCAGACTTGCGCGCCATCCTGGCTTGGTCGGGGTTTCGCAACCACGACTTCCTGGAACGTCTCGAAGCGGCGCTACCCGGACTCGCCGATCAGCACAACCCGGGTCACATCACGGTGAGGGGCGCACCGTACCTACGCACCATCGCGGTGTGGGGCGGGAGCGATCGGCCATGGGCGACGACGCTGACCGACGACGCTGCACGAGAACCGTCGGGCATCGACGAGGACTTCCTAGTCGACGTCGAGTCGTGCGTGACGCCTGCCGACGAGGTCACCATCATCTACACCTCGGGGAGCACCGGTCCGCCGAAGGGGCCGGTACACACCCACGGTTCGCTCGTCCGCCATACGTACAACCTCACCTTCCAATACGGCGTGACCAACGACTCGGTGATGTTCACCTCGATGCCGTTCTTCTGGGTCGGTGGACTCATCACCGGCCTCAATGCGGTCATTCACCACGGCGCGACGCTGATCACCCAACCCGCCTTCGACGCTGCCGAAGCCCTCGAACTCATCGAAACGTATCGCGCCACCATCGTCCTCGGCTGGCCACAGCAGGGCAGGACGTTGGCCGAGCACCCCGACTTCGTCAAGCGCGACCTGAGCTCCGTCATACGCACCAGCCTGCCCGCGATGGTGCCAGACGGACGGCGCCCGAAGGGCCCCAGCGCGCTGGGCATGACCGAACTCTGCGGAAACCACATAGGCGTCGATCCGTACGTGCCTCAGCCGCCCGAACGCGCGGTGACCGGAGGTCTGACGATCGACGGACTCGAACACCTCCTCGTCGACCCCTCGACGGGACAACCGGTGCCCACCGGCTCCGAAGGCGAGATCTGGGCCCGCGGTTACTCACTGATGCAGCGTCTCCACAAACGAGAACGCGAGGACGTGTTCACCCCTGACGGCTACTACAGGACGGGCGACTGCGGGGTTCAGGACGAGGACGGCTGGATCAGGTTCACGGGGCGGTTGGGTGAGTTGATCAAAACCGGGGGCGGCACAAACGTCACGCCTGCCGAAGTCGAACTGGCCCTGACGAATTGCGACGGCGTGCTGGAAGCGTATGTCGTGGGGGCATCGGATGGCGATCGCGGCACGGTGGTCGCGGCGGCGGTGGTGCCAAAGGGCGCGGCCGAACTCGATGGCGACGCGTTGAAGACCCAGCTGCGAAAGCACATGTCCGCCTACAAGGTGCCGAAGTTCATCTGGGTCACCGACAAGGCACAGCTGCCGTTCACCGCGACGGGCAAGATCCGCAAATCCGATCTGGCCGACCAGTTGAGCGGGCTGCTAGCCAAGGGCTGAGGGCTCATTCGAAAGCCCGCACCGCGAGTGTGAATCTCACGGCAGGTTGGTCTCGAGCAGGGTCAGGGGGATCCCGCACAGTGGCTCCAGTTTGACCTCCGTGACCTCGAAGCCGTCGCCTTCGACGTGCTGCCGGAAGTCGGACTTGACGCCACGCCCCGACGCAATGTGCTCGCCCGCTTCGCAATCGGCCGTTCGGACCACCACCGAGAACAAGCCGTCGCCATTGCGGGCCAGGAAATCGGCCGCCGTCCCGGGGTGCGTGGGTGCGGCAGCCGTCGGTGAAATGAGCTCGAAGCCGTGGTCCCAATCGAGCCTGATCTGAAGGCCGAGCTCCTCGTGCTCGAACGCCACGAACTGAAAGCCCAGTGCCGTCAGGTAGTCGGCGGCGCTCTCGAGTCGCTCGGGGGCGACTGCGAAGACGACGTGGTGCAGTAGCGGCAGTGCCTGCGACATGCGCTCGACTCTAAGGCCGTTCCGAAAATTTCGTTCTCGGAACACGAAAACTATCATTCTCGCTCGGGTAGATTCGCGTCGTGGCGCTGGAACAGTTCAAGCTCGACGGACAAGTAGCGATAGTGACGGGCGCGGGTCGCGGCGTTGGCGAAGGCATCGCGAAGGTGCTTGCGGAGGCCGGTGCGACAGTGGTGGGCACCGCCCGTACGTCGGCAGAGATCGATCAGACGATCAAGGAGATCGAGGCCGCTGGTGGCAGAGGTCTCGCCATCACTGCCGACGCCCTGGTTCGCGCCGACAGCGAACGCGTAGTCAAAACCGCGGCCGAAGAATTCGGCCGCATCGACATCTTGGTCAACAACGTGGGTTTCGCCACCTACGGCCCGTTCCTTGGCCTCGGCGACGACGACCTGCGCGAGACCTTCGACTACTGCGTCACGTCAGCGTTCATCATGAGTCAGCTCGTCGTGCCGCACATGCTGACGGTGGGTCAAGGCTCTATCGTCAACATCTCCTCCGGAGCTGGTCGATTCGGCATCCGCGGACTTCTGCCGTACTCCGTGGCCAAGGGTGGGCTAGAGGCGCTGACCCGAGCCATGGCGCAGGAGCTCGCGCCGAAGATCCGCGTCAACGCCATCGCACTCGGCGCCTTCATGACGACCGGGCTGCAGTCGAGCTTCGATTTGATGCCAGGCTCCGAGGACAAGCTCAAGGAGCTGACGCCGCTTCACCGCATCGGCGACGTCGCAGATCTCGGCCGGCTGACGCTGTACCTTTCCACGCGCGACTGCTACGCCACCAACTCGACCTTCGTCGTCGACGGCGGTCTCCAGGGCCCGAACTCATCACTTCCGATACCCGATCTGTAACCGACCGAAGGATTCGTGCACATGGCCGACAAGGTCTTCCGAGTAGCCGTCATCTCCACCGGCTGGATCAGCAGCTTGGCGATACGCACCATTGTGCGTCGCCCGCATCTGGACCTGGTCGGGGTCTGGGTCCATAGCGCGGCGAAGACCGGACGCGACGCCGGCGAGATCGTCGGTGTGGGTCCGATCGGAGTAACGACAACCAACGACCTCGACGACATCATCGCATTGAAGCCCGATTGCGTCGTCTATGGCGCAGCCAGTCCCGAGATGGACGCCGCCGCAGTGCGTGACTACATCCGCTTGCTCAAAGGCGGCCTCAACGTCGTCACCACCAACACGCCGGGAATGATGTTTCCCGACAGGTGGATTCCGGAATTCGCCGACCAGGTACGCTCTGCCGCCCTAGCGGCTGGAGTCACCATCTACACCTCGGGCATCGAGCCTGGCTTTGCCGGCGACCAATTCGCAGTCCTTCTCACCACGTTGTCCAACACCATCCGCTCCATTCGCGCGCAAGAGATCTTCGACTACTCCGCCTATCCGAACCGCGACCTCATGGTGACCGCGATGGGATTCGGAGAGCCGCTCGACTTCACCCCGCTGCTCGAACTGGATGGCGCTCAGGCCTTTGCATGGGGTCCCCCGATCGGACTCGTCGCAAAGGCACTTGGCATCGAACTCGACTCCGTCAGCGAGAAATACGAGCGGGTGATCACGCCGCGCGACCTAGAGGTGGCCTGCGGAACCATTCCTGCCGGGACCTGCGGCGCGGTGCGCGCCGAGACGACCGGGGTGGTCGACGGACGACCCGTGATCACGATCGAACACATCAACCGGATGGCCCCAGACCTCGCGCCGGAGTGGACATCGGCACCCAACGGTACCTACCGCCTCATCATCGAAGGGCAGCCCCACATTCAATGCGACCTGCGGTTGGGCACCGAGGACACGGCCGTATCCGCCAATGACAATGCCATGGAGGCGACGGCGATGCGCGTGGTCAACGCCATCCCCTACGTGATCGACGCCGCACCGGGCATCGCCACGTCGCTGGATCTGCCAATCACCGCGCCCCGAGATGCATTGGATCTCAGCTAGTTCGACGAAGATCAACTGGCTGCGGAGACGCGGGCACCGCGTCATTCATGGGTATCAGCCGATGCAGCAGCAGATTTCGTTACTCGCGCCGAACTTGGTCTGATGCCCCGAGATGGCATGGTGCGACACTAGTTCTCGGCCACCCAGACGTCAGCGCGCTAAACAGTGAACATTGGGCCGCGTGGCGCTCCCCTGACCTCGTTGCCACCGTCGATGGCGAAGCTCTGTCCGGTGACCCAGCTCGACTCAGGGCCAGCCAGGTAGCGGATCGCCGGAGCGATGTCATCCGAGACGCCGAGTCGCCCAAGTGGAACGCGCTCGAGAAAGCTCGTCGTCAGCTCCCCTAGGTGGATGTAGGCCTGCGTGGTGGCTGCCTCCGTGAGACCGGGACGCACCGCGTTGACGCGTATCCCTCGCGCGCCGAGTTCGGATGCTGCCACCCGAACCAGCATTTCGAGGGCTGCTTTTCCCGCCGAATAGTGACCGAGCCCCTCCATCGGGATCTTGGCCGAGGTCGACGAGACGAACACGATGGAGCCGCCTTCAGTCATCAGCGGCACCGAATGACGCATGGCCAGGAAGTTGGACCGCAAGTTGCCCATGACGAGGTCGGTGAACTTCGCGAGGTCCTGCTCGATCAGTGGTCCGGTGCCCCCGGTCGCGACCGTACCGACGACGATGTCCAGTCGCTGCTTGAGGGCGTGCGCGCCGCGAGCGGCGGCTTCAACGGTCGCCTCGTCCTCGGGATCGCCCTCGGCCACTTCGATTTCGGCGTCAGGTACCGCGTCGAGCAAGCGCTGCCTCGTCGCCTCCAGCCGTTTGATGGAACGGCCGAGAAGATAGAGCGCGGCACCGTCTGCCGCCAGCAGCTTCGCACTGGCCTGCGCAATGCCAGCCGACGCGCCGAGAACGAACGCCGTCCGACCTTCGAGCGTACCCACGGTGACTCCCCTCGACGACGTTGCCAATCGCACGGTAGCACCGCCGTTAAGCGCCGTTTCTGTTTTTAGCAATGCATGTTCTCACTCGGGTCTGGCCGGTGTAGCTTACGGATGTGACTGACTTGACCGACCGCGTCGCACTCATCACCGGCGGGGCGAGAGGCCAGGGACGCGCGCACGCCGCCCGGCTGAGCGCGGACGGTGCCGACGTGATTCTCGTCGACGTCGCAGGACCGCTTCCGCCCTGCGTCCCCTACGATTCTGCGACCCCTGACGAGCTGGAGGAAACGGCGGCGCTGGTGCGAGCCAACGGCCGAAGGGCAGTGACCGCTTCAGTCGACACCCGCGATCACGATGGGCTGTGCGCCGCCGTCGACGACGCCGTAGCCAGACTGGGCAGGCTCGACGTGATCGTGGCCAACGCAGGCATCTGCGTTCCCGCACCGTGGGACCAAGTCACACCGCGTGACTTCCAGGACGTCGTGGACGTCAATCTCGTTGGCACGTGGAACACCGTGATGTCCGGCGCGAAGCACGTCATCGCGGGTGGCCGTGGCGGATCGATCATCCTCATCGGGTCAGCCGCCGGAATTACCATGGAGCCGTTCATGATCGCCTACACCGCAAGCAAGCACGCCGTGGTGGGGCTCGCGCGCTCGTTCGCTGCAGAACTCGGCACGCACAACATCCGGGTGAACAGCCTGCATCCAGGCTCGGTGGCGACGCCCATGGGTACCGGCCGAATGCTGGAGGCGATGGCAGAGGCGGCTGCCTCGAATCCTGCACTGCGCAACGGCTTCGGCAAGCAGTTGCTACCCAACGCCGTCACCATGCCCGAAGACGTCGCGAACGCAGTCGCATGGTTGGCCTCTGATGAGTCCAGGTACGTCACCGCAACCGCGATGAGCGTCGACGTTGGCGCGACACAGGGCTAGCCCACACGTAACCAGGTGATGACCGCGCGCAACCAGTTCGTCGGCCACCAGCTGCCAGCACGAACCATTGTGCAGGCCGCCATGCAGCAGCGCGAAGGACGTCACCGATGCGCTCGCAGGGCGCCGAAGCGGGGCTGCCCCAGACCGATACGCACCATGTGATGCATGGCGATCGAGGGCATGACGCGGCCGACCACCCTGAAGATCTTGGCATCGAGCCCCGCGCCGCGGTGCACGATGGGACGGCGATCGCGCTCCAGCGCCCTTGCCAACGAACGCGCGAACCGCTCGGGGGGATTCGCCACCCGTACCGCGGCGCGCCCCCTCTTCTCGATCTTCGGGTGTTGTGGGCCGTAAGGGCCCGCGTCGTCCCGATACACGGGCGTGCCGTCGCCGGTGATCTCGGTGCTGTACGTACCAGCAAGCAGGATGGTCACGCCCAGACCGTATGGAGCGACCTCGGCTGCAAGTGATTCCGCCCAACGCTCGGCGCCGGCCTTGCTCGCTGAGTAGATCGACGCCAGCGGCATCCCGCGAACCGCGCCGGTGCTCGACACCACCACGATCCGTCCTTGACCCCTTGCGCGCATCGCAGGGAGCAGCGCGTTGGTGAGGGCAGCCGGGCCGAACAAATTGGTTGCGAAGATCCGATCCCACTCGGCGGTGGGTGTTTCCTCCACGAATCCGGCGACCGCGACACCGGCGTTGTGTACCAACGCGTCCGGCGCGCCGACCAAGTCACCTATCGACGTCGCCGCCGCAGTGATCGACTCCGGATCGACCAGGTCGAGCGCCACTCCTAGCAGGCGTGAATCACCAGCACGCGCGCCCGTCGCCTCCCGCAGACGTTGCAGGCCCGTGTCGACCGAACGCATCGCGGCCACCACCCGCCATCCGCGCACGTACATCTCGGTCGCCGAGGCCAACCCCAACCCACGGGAGGCACCGGTGATGACGACGGTGCGCAAGCCGTCACTCATCCCGACACCGCGGCATCGGCAGCCCCGGCACATGGTGCGCCTTTCACCGAAGAGCGCATGTCAACGCGCAGAGTGAACATCAAGACTCCTACTTGAAGAACGGTCCGGGCTTACCAGCATCCTCGAGATGGCCGTACGGGTCGTACACCTTGACGCTCGGGTAGGGGTTTTTGTCGTAGGCGGGCCTGGACAACCCTGCTTCACGCAACCCCGCCAGCACCGCAAGGGGTAGTGCAAACGACACTAAGCCGACGGATACCGCCACCAATAGCTGTCGGGTAAGCGTGACCTTCGGTCGGCCCGGTCGCGCGGGAAGCCAGCGCGCGATCCGATTGACGAGCACCAGTTCGTCGTCGTCATCGCGGACGCACATCACGGCGACCATGGCGAAGATGAACGAGTCGTAGACCGCCATGATCAACGGGAAGTGGACGTGGCCGATCTGGAGCACGGGGCCGACTGCCTCGGTGTAGAAGAAGATGCCTGCCCTCATCCAGGTGAACTGGATGAGCCCATTGATCGGGATGGCCACGATGAACGCACCCGTGAAAACCGAAGCGAGCCTGTGTCGCGCAAGCCAATCGACCCGCCTCGTCAAGGGATCGACGAACCGGTCGTGCAACTGCAGGAAGCCCAGACCGTTCAACAGATAGTAGGCCGCATACCCACCCAAGAAGGACAGGGACGGTTCCAGGTTCGGCGAAATGTTGACGTACGGCCACGTCAAGGGGAAGTGGAGCATGCGGGGATCGAAGATCGCAAAGGTGGCCCAATTGGCAAGTGGGTCAAGGGCACCCGTGATCAGCCCGGCGAATGCGATCACTACCGCCCAGTGCACCTTGCGTTGCCGCCACGACAGCCAGGCCAACGTACCGATCAGACCGATCGCCATCGGGATGGAGCTCAGCCCGACGGCCAGCGGCCAGTCGTCGAAGCCAAGAAACGGCGGGTAGGGCACTGGACCGGGGTTGGGGTTGGTGACCCTCGGGTCGCCGTGCAGACCAGTCTGCATCGCCACGATGGTGACCACGGCGAACACCAGGTACGCGATGGCGAATGACCCCCAGCCGATTTGCACGAGTGAGCGGCCAACCCCGTCGCTGGCCTGCGCCTCGGCCTCACTGTCAACGGTGTTCGTCATCGCACTCGGAAGGGGAGACTCTTCCAACCTCGAACACTCGTCGTGTGGGTCTTCCGCCGCGGGGACGTCCACGGTATTCGCCACAGGCCTCCATCCGATTCGCGCGTCGCATGCACATTCAGTTGAGAATATGCGTTGTCAATAACCGCAACGTGTCTTTCCGGAACTTCGGACGTTCCCGGCGAGGGCAACGGGGATCGTGCCCGTCGATGAGGATTCTCATGAAGCCGCCGGGCGAGAGCTGTTGCCCTTGATCACGGGCATGTTGGTCCACCCGCCTTGATCGTCTTGGTACCAGCCCGCCGCGGCGAGTGCACCACCGTCTGCGTGAATTACGGTGCCCGACACCCAACTTGCGAGCGGACTCGCCAGGAACAAGACACAGCCCGCGATGTCCGACGGCGTGCCGAACCGACCGAGCGGAATCCATCGTGGGATGTTGTGCCGCTGCGACTCGTGGACCATCCGGTCGATCGGAACCTGGGCCGTATCGGTGGTCTCAGGCGCGACGACATTGACGCGGATCCCCTCGGGACCGAGCTCTAGCGCGAGGCTCTGGGTAAAGCCAGTGATGGCCGCCTTGAAGGCGCCGTATGCAGCGAACCGCGGAATGCCGCGAAACCCCTCGATCGACGAGATGTTGACGATGCTGGCGCCTGGGCCCGCGTTGCGCAACAACGGAAGCATCACGCGAGTGACGAGGAAGACGTGCTTGAGATTCATTCGATAGATGTCATCGAGTTGTTCGTCGGTCAACTTCTCGAAAGGGGTTGGCCTTGTCATGAAATGGCCCACGTTGTTCACCAGTACGTCCAATTTGCCGTACTTCTCGGCAATCGAGCTAGCCAGCGCGGCCACGACGTCCGGGTCGGTCGCATCGCCCTCCACGACGAGAGCGTCCGAGCCGAGTTCCGCTCTCACATCGGAAGCGCGTGCCGGGTCGACTTCGAGTATCACGACCTTGCCGTCGAGACCTGCGAACGCGAGAGCCGTTTCGCGGCCGATGCCCGCACCGCCTCCGGTGATCAGAACGACCTTGCCGCTGAAGTCAATCACGTCTCAAACTCCCATCGCCCTGTCGACCAGTTCGGCAGGTGAAGGCAGACTGTACCGAGAATGACCGTTCTCTGGCATGAGAACCTGGTTTCTTGCAACCAACCGACCGTGCACTTCGGCCGTTGACGAACCTCGAACTGAGCCCCGGCTAGCCGTTCTTCGACATCTCGCCGGCCGCCGTATCGGCCCACCGCGCCTCGTGGCGGCCCATGGTCATCGCCCCGTTCCAGCCCCCGTCGGTCCACAACACCGAGCCACCGACGTAGCTCAGCCGCGGACTGCCGAGGCAGACCAGCGGCCATGCCTGCTCGTCCGGCGTCGAGTACCGACCCACCGGCCCGATGGCCTGGTCGACGGTCTCCTTGCCCATCAGGTCTTGGAACGCGGGCATCATCGCCGTTTCGGTGGGTCCGGGGTTGATGCAGTTGATCCTGATTCCCCTCCGTCCCAGTTCCGGGTACCACCATCCCACCCAGGCGTCGATGATGTACTTGGAGTAGGCATAGCCGCTCCACGACCACTTCTTCTCGTTGGCCTTCAGCCAGTCGACGGCAGCATCGAAGCCATCCGTTTCCAGCAGCTGCGTGATCACCTTGATGTGGCCCTCCCAGCCGATCGCTGCCGACGAAGAGATGACACTGATCGCAGAGCCCTCGGCCAACTTGGGCACCAGCTGCTCGGCGAGATGGCGAGCGCCGACCCAGTTCACCAGGATCGTGTCCCACTCGGTGAAGGGTGGCCCAGGCAGGCCTGCGCAGCTGAACAGGCCGTCGATCGGTCCCTCGATCCGAGCGGCGACGTCTTCGATGTTCGCCCGATCGCGCAGGTCGATCTCGTGCGCACATGCGACGGGCACCGTGGTGGGCTTGATGTCGAGCGCGGTGACCTCGGCTCCAAGCTCCACGAGAATTCGGGCGGTCGCCTCCCCCATTCCGGATGCCGCACCCGTCACGACGACGGACTTGCCCTCGTATCCCAGAACGTCCTCCACGGTGGCATCCCTTCGATTCGTCGCCAGCGGCGAGAGCATAAATTTCCGTATTGCGAGAAGAAACATTATCACCGCAGATACAGTGCAGATTCGCCAGCGTGATGAGGAGACGACGAATTGGCCACGACATCGCGACCGCTCCGGGTGATCCAATGGGCCACCGGAGCCGTTGGCACTGAAATGGTCACGACGATCCTGGATTACCGACCCGACATCGAGATCGTCGGTGCTCGGGTGTACTCGGATGCCAAGAACGGCACCGACCTCGGCATCCTTGTCAATCGCCCGCCGATCGGGGTGATCGCCACGAACGACCGTGCCGAGATCATCGCGCTGGAAGCCGATCTGGTGCTGTACGCACCGTCTTTCACCAGCGTCGACGACGTGTGCGCGCTACTGGAAAGCGGTAAGGACGTGGCGACCGTGTCGTTCCTCTTCCATCCGCGCCGCATCCCCGAAGCCGATCGAGTACGGCTTGCCGACGCTTGCCGGAAGGGCAACAGCACCATCCATGCCAGCGGGCTCAATCCGGGCAACCTCTCCGGAGTGTTGCCACTGGCGCTTTCGGGCATGAGCAGAACCATCGACAAGTTCACGCTGCAGGAACGCGCCGACTGGTCGCTCTGGGAGAGCACCGACATCACCTTCGACGGGATGTGGTTCGGGCGTCCACCCGAGGAAGTCACGCCGACGGCCAACGACTTCCTGTCCTTCAACACTCGTTTGTTCACCGAACAGACCTGGTTCATCGCCGACACCCTGCACGCGGCGATCGACGACGTCGCCGTCACCGTCGATGCGGTTCCCGCAACCAAGGAGTTCCAGATCTTCGACCACCACGTCGCCCAGGGCACGACGGCGGGCCAGCGGTGGCGATTCGTCGGCACCCGCCGCGGTGAGCCGCTCATCGAGTTCGAAACCCTTTGGACCATCGGTGGTGAGTATCCCGAGCACTGGCCCAAGCCTGACGACGGATGGACCCTGACCCTCGAGGGCGACCCTTCGATGCGCGTCCACTTCTTTTGCCTCGCAAGCTATTCACGCCCGGCATCGATCGAGGAGCACGTCCGGGCCGGGCTGATCGCCGTGGCCATGCAGGTCGTCAACGCCATCCCCGCGATCTGTGCTGCACCACCGGGATTCGCGACGATGGCGGATCTGCCCCTCATTCGGAGTTACACCGGATTTGGCGACGGAATCTGACGCGGGCCGGTGAACCACGCCCTGGACGGGGCCTCGCGTCATCGACCTCGGCACCGGTGTCGCCGGCCCGTACGCCACCCGGCAGCTGGCCGACCTGGGAGTCGATCTCGTCACCGCGAGCTCTGCATGCCGACCGCAATCTCGCACGGCGCAATCACTTCCTTTGGGCGTAGGTGCTGCGCACCAGCGAAACAATGCAATCCAACAGATCTTGCTTGGACATCGATGTCGTCTCTAACTCGCCGACGCCGACAGATGGTTCCTGAAGTAACCGCCCGCGTGCGGTGGCAACGTCAGATTGTTGAGCAGTCCGACCTCTGAGTTGCATACCACTGCAACCGAATTGAGCAACAATGTTGCCACCGACATCGACACCGCACGGCCCGCGTCGTGGGTGGTCGCCAAGGCGATCTCCGAGTAGACGGTCATGTCTCCGTCGATGTGCAGTGTCCAGCGGCTGTCGCCTTGGGGCCACTCCGGCGCCACGTCATCGGTGACTCGCCAGATCCATTCGAAGAAGATGGCTGGCCGCCCGTTCAGCCAACCGTCCAGACACATCTTCATCGCGGCAATCGTTCCTGCCTCGATGACGCCGGCGGCAATCGTCAGATCGCGTTCGGTCGCAACCACCTCGCGGTGATACTTCACCTCGTCGAGAGTCACCCCATCGCGGAGCGACTGCAACTCGACGTACTTGTCGATCGCTCTGCGCCGCCCTCGCGCCCGAAGCCGCTGTCCTTGAAAACCCCCAGCAGGCGCGGCGAGTTCAGGCAAGTACGGGTGGATGCCCGCCGGACAGGGGCGCTTCCCGTCGACTTCAGGCCGCAGCGTAAACCAGCACTTTGCAGAATATCTACGATTATCGGCTGGTCCTGCGGGGCACCATGGGGTTTACGATCGGAACCAAAGGGCCTCGGCCGGACTCCGACAGCAGGGTGACGCACATGGGCCGACCGGCGAGGGCTCACGCACCGCTTGCGCGGCGCAGCAGCGGTGACCTCGTCGCCGAGCGCCTTCGTGGCCAGATCATCACCGGCGAACTTGGGCCGGGGCAGCGGCTCAACCAAGAGGAAATTGCAGCCCAGTTGGGCACCAGCCGCGTACCGGTTCGCGAAGCACTCGTCATCCTGGAGCAGGAGGGCTGGGTGAAGATGGAGATGCAGCGAGGCGGATTCGTTCTGCCAATCGACACCGCGGTTGCCGACAATGCCGAGATCTGGGATCTAGTGTTCGGCTTGGTCGCTCGTCGTGCCGTAGAGCGCATGACCCCCGAGGTGGCCGCTGAACTGGAAGAGCTGGCCGCGGAACTGAAGAGCACCGAAGATTCGGAGGCAGTCTCAGCGCTCTGCGAGCAGTATCTCGACGTGCTCTTCGATGCGGCTAGCGCACCGGCAGTGGCTCGCATGGTGCGCCGAGCGCGCGCCACGGCAATCTACACGATATTCGGCGTCGCTCCCGAGACCATCGAGATCAGCCGAGCAGGCACGCTTGCGGTGATCGACGCGATTCTCGCCGGAGATAGCAAACGGGCCAACTCGGCTCACGAGGAAATGCAACGTGACTGCCTCGACGTACTCATGAAGGTCTTCAAGAATCGCGCATGACGATCCGATCGGCGCGACCGTCGGTCCACCAATCGGAATTGTCCATTGAATGGCGAACTTCCCTATCGTCACCGTCTCTGACGCATGTCCCGTCCGGACCGATCATGGGAAAGTCTCCAAGCGACGGCCGCTCGCCCCGTGGGTCGATACGCCATGTCCAGGCTTGGTCGGCAAACGGATAGCGCACGCTCGACGGGTAGGTATTCGAGCGCACGGTTGCCTGCGCCCGGACGTCGGTCGTCGCAGTAAAGTCGCGTAAAGGCAGGAACCCGACTTCTGCAGACCAAAGTACGTGGTGGAGGGAAGGAGCAGTTCGGGCGAGAACGAACACTCACCGACGAGGCGGTACACGAGTCCGACGAACTCCACCGCCGACCCGAGATCGCCCCTTCCGAGCGCCGTCGGCGGGCCCGACACGCTCTCCGCTTGCGACGTAATACATTTGAGCGCAGTTGTCCGGATGGCCATAGGCGGTGACGAGATCGCGGGAGCACGAGACGGTGCGCCCTTCCGTCACCAGGCGTGCGGCGGCGGTCCGGTGTTCGGGCGCAATGAGATTCAGCGTCCCGAGTTGATCATCGGGGCCCCACCTGCCCCAGTTCTTCAAATCCTCGATGTAGGTCTTGACTTCGGCCTTGGATGGCAGCGTCATCGGTCAGCACCCCCTGGCAAGCGCGTAGACGGTGTTCGCCATGTCCATGAGTTCGGGGGTGATCATGTTGCCCCCGTACTCCGTCCAACACCAACTTCGCGCGATGTCCTTTCCGGACGGGCTGCTCGTCAGTGGACCAAACGTGTGCAGCGGGCTACCGCTGGCGTCGAACGACATGGTGTAGACATCGGATCCCATCGACGTATCGAGACCGACGAGCCTTCCCCCATCGTTGAAGGTCGGCTTGGCGACGACGTCCTCGTGCGTCGTGGTGACACCGTCTTTGAGTTGATAGCCCGGCCCGAAGGACACGCCGTCTCGCCCCTGCCAGAAGCTGCCACCGCCGAGCTCCCCGTCGGCGAACTCGTGCAACCACGACACCCACATCCCCTGCAGATGCCGCACGATTGGCAGCTCGGTGTAGATCGTCCCGGCCGGGCCGTAGGCGAAGTCCTGGTGAGCGTACCCGGACACCTCGACACCGTTGACCTTCCCGGTGGCGTACATCAGCTCGTGCCGGTAGTAGACGTCGGCATCGATTCCGTCCTGTGGTGAAACGTGGGTGAAGACGATGTCACTCACCGTCCGGCCGTGGAGCTCCCACCGGTTGCTGGCGTCGTACCAGTGAAAACCGTCGGCATCCCGCTCGATTCGGCCGCTTTGATAAGTCAGTTGCACACCGCGTCCGTCGTCGAGCAACTGCATGGGTTCGAACCAGTCGAGCGTCGCGTACTCAGGGAACAGGTGTGGGGCATCGACGTCCATTCCCTTCTGCAGGGATCGGAATCCACAGATCGGCGATACCACGTGGGTCATCCCCGGGACGAAGTCGTCGCATCCGCGCACCCCCCAGTAGTCGTTGCCCGCCGAGTCGCTGACAACCCCGCCCAGCCAGATGCCGCACAATCCTGGGGCCGAATCGGGACGCCAGTCACGCCGGTAGTGATCCAAAGTGGGCTTCTGACTGGTGACTTCGAATTCGATGTTCTCGTACATGGAGCTCTCCTTCTCGTTCGAATCAGCGGAAAGTGCAGAACGGACACGTGCTAGGCCCGCAGGTGCAGCAGGCCCAGCAGCTCTAGGTCGGACACGTACTTCTCGATGGTCGATCGGTCAATGCTTGGAATGGTGCCGTTGACGCCGATGCCGTTGTCCAACACTGCCTTTCGAAATCGATCGGTCGGCGCAAACGACCCGCTTACCGCCCGCTGGGGACACCGGTAGGCGGCAAGGAGCGGCAGCAGCGAGGCCTGGCGCTGCCGTTCGGGCAGGTTGCGCAATGCCACTTCGAACCGCTCGAACCACTGCGCATAGTCGGCGATGCGCTCGACGTCGCAGCCAGCCTCGACCATCCACTCAACGAAGGTGTCGAGGCTCACTCCATCGTCGTGCGGGTTGACCACGTGGAAGGTCCGAAACCCGTTGAGCTCACCGTCAGCCGAGGGCAACAACGTCGAGATGGCCTGCGCGACGAAATCCACGCGCAAGCCATCGAAGTGGGCTCGCGGCCTGCTCTGGTCCGTGTCGCGTTGGTAGAACGACTCCGGTGCGAGCCCTGTGGCTGCAATGCTGAGGATCAGTCGCGTGACCATGTCGGGCACGTTGAGTTGTCCGCGATATTTGGGCTCCGCCATGATCATGTCGCAGCGGGACACGACCACTGGCAGACCGCACAGGTCGTGCGCCTCACGGAGGAGGACCTCGCCTGCCCACTTGCTGGTGACATAACCGCTCGCGTACTCCTCGTCCAGCCGTCGAGTCGCACTGACGCCACGCACGTCGGCGTCCTCGGTGAACTGGCCCGCCGGAATCGCGGCGCCGACGCCAACCGACGATACGTACGCGATCGGCTTCTGCCGAGTGGTCAGCGCGAGGCGGATGAGTTCTGCCGTGCCAACGACATTCGGGCCGAACAACTGGCGGTACGGCAGCATGTGATTCACCAACGCAGCCGGGTCGACGATCAGGTCGACGGTATCGGCCAGCCGCCGCCACGTCGGACCGTCCATACCGAGATGAGCCTCGCCCTTGTCGCCGACGAGAACTTCGAGCCCTTTGGCCGCCAAGGACCGATAGCGGGCCAACAAATTCGGGTCACCGGAGTCGAACACGTCCTCGAGTCGTCGTCGTGCCGTCTCTTCGTCCTTCGCACGAACAATGCAGATCACCGTTCCACCCACGAGATCCATGCGAGTGAGCCAGTCCAACAACAGAAATCGTCCGAGATATCCGGTCGCACCCGTCAACAACACTGCGCGAACATCAGAGTGTGGACCCTCGAGGGTGGCCGCGCCGTCGATCGTGGTGGCATCGATGAACTTGTCGAGCGCGAGCTCGCACGCACGCACTTCGGAGGTGTCGGCACCATGCACGGAGTTGAAGGTCGGCCCGCCTGACCTCGATTCGCGACGGCCTTGGATGTAGTCGGCGATGCTCTGCATGTCGTTCGTCGGGCTGATGATGACGCCCACCGGGACCTCGATGGAGAACATGTGCTCGAGTTGGCTCGCAAATGTCAACGCCGACAGCGAGTCACCACCGAGGTCGGAGAAGTGAGCATCGGCAGGCGCGTACTCGAGCGCCGCTCCGAATAGCGTGCCCGCCACGGCACAGACGGTGTCGACCACGGAGCGACTCTCGCCCTCCTCGCGAAGTCTCTGCAGCCGAGCGCTTTCGGCCCCTTCCTGCTCCGCGTATAGCTCTTCGAGTTGGTCAGCATAGCGCTTCTTGAGATTCGGCCGGGACGGTTTCCGGACACCGCCGAGCAAGCCGTTGTCGAGGGTGAAGGGTTCGAATTCCACGATGATGTCGCGCGGAATCTCGTAGGGTTCGAGTCCGGCTGACCGCGCCGCATCGCGAAGTGATCGCAGGATCACGGGCTTGAGTTCGGCGGAGTGGCCTTCGGCGAGGACCTTGCTCGAAGGCACGACGACGGCGAGCAGGTAGGATCGCTCGCCATTGCCGTACACGTAGATCTGTTCCACCGCATCGCAATTGACGTATATCGCCTCGAGCTTGGACACCGTGACGAATTCGCCCTGAGAAAGCTTGATCACGTTGTTGCGGCGATCGACGTATCGAACTTCGTCAGGTCCGATCTCTGCAACGACGTCTCCGGTTCGGAAGAATCCGTCCGCGTCGAACACGTCCGCGGTTAGCTCGGCTCGCTTGTAGTAGCCACGAAATAGCGTGCGCGACTTGATCAAGAGCTCGCCCCGTGGATGCGGCCGGTCCGTGCTGAAGTAGCCGAGTTCGGGCACGTCGACAAGCTTGTAATCGGTGACCGGCGGCCGTTGCACCTTGCCGTCAATGACCACCGAACCCGATTCGGTTGCTCCGAGCGCATTCATGAGATGTGAGTCCAGCAACGTCTCCACCCAACCCGCGAGTTCGTCGGAGATGGGGGCCGAGCCGGTCAGCGCCGAGACGTATCGTCCACCGAGGACGCGGGTTCGCAGGTCGGCAAGGATCGCCTCGTCGGTGTCATCGGGCCGCGTTTGGCGCTGCTTGGTGAACTCCCGATACAACATTTCCCACACTCGGGGCACGAAGTTGAGTTGGGTGGGACGCACCAGGGCCAAGTCTTCCAGGATGGTCGACAAGTCACTACTGCCTGCGAAGTACGCCGTACCGCCTGCCCCGAGAGTCGAGTACAGCATCGCGCGGCCTGCAGTGTGGCTCATGGGCATGTAGTTCAGGGTGATGGCCGGAAGCGCAAAGCCCCGTTCCACCAGGACCGCCGCCGTCACGGTCCACACCGACTTGGCTAGACTCTCGGGTTGCATGGCGCCCTTGGGACTTCCAGTGCTTCCGGACGTGTAGACGATCACCGCGAGCCGGTCGTCGTCGGACGCAGGGTCTGGCGGCACCGGCAATCCAGATCCGCGGTCGATGGTCTGCGCGAGAATCTCCAGGACGATCGAGCTGTCTGCCTCTGCGAGGCGGTTGCGAGCCGCGCCCAATGCCTCGCAGTGGTCGTCCACCTCCGCGTGGTAATCGAAGACGATGACGAGATTCGGCGGAGGGCCTTCGAGTGCGAGGGTGACGCCGACGTCGAGGTACTCGGCGCTGCAGGCGATCACGGACGGTTCGGTCTCTTCGACCATTGCCAACAATTGAGCCGCTGGTGCACCCGCATGCAGGGGCACCGACACTCCACCGAGCAGAGGCACCGCCATGTCGATGGTCGTGTAGTCGGCACTGCAGAAGCCGAGCGTGGCAATGCGGTCACCCGGTTGTACGAGTCCGTCGACAAGCGCAGCGGCGGTGGCCGTGACCCCGCGCCACAGCTGGGCGTATGTGATGGTGTCGAATCGGGGCAACACCTTCAGGGACCGTCGTCCGTCGGCGGTGGTGACCTTTTCCGTGGCGCGATGCCCCAGCGCCGGCCGGTCGGCATACCCCTGCGACACCTTGCGAATCAGCTCGACCCAGCCGAGTTCGCCGCCAACGACCTCCTCACAGACGTCCCGGTCGGGCAGCGCCGCCGCGAACTGCGTGTCGTTGGCCAGCAGATGACCCACCGTACGAGCGAGCCTCTCGCGCTGATCGTCAACGAGCACGCGATGTCTCCGATACGCGATCACCGCGCACTATCGACGCCCGCTTCGAGGCCCATATCGCCAACGCAACTTCTCTCCTCGCAGGTCGAATCGACCTTTTGAGGATCGCAGACATTCTATGTTTTGGCCATACCCTACGACAGCGCGCTACGCGCGAGCCTGCTTCTGGGTCGAACGCACCGGCCTTGAGGCAGCCATCGAAGCACTCGGATCCGAACACATCGTGTTCGAAACCGACTATCCGCACCCGACGTGCACCTATCCGAATGGACTAGAGCTCGCCGCCGAAGCGATAGCCGGCATCGAGGACCCTCAGGCGCGTCGAAACCTGATGGGCGACAACGCTGCCCGCCTCTACCACCTTGACCGAGGGCGCTTCGATCATCGCGATCGGATCAACCTCCGCCATGATGGATTTCGCCAAGAAGGACAACCCGGCCAAGATCCCGGTGGCACGGCATACGTCCATTCCAAGCGCGCACTATCCGCCTACGTACACGACCTGGCGACAGAACTCGCTCCCCGGGGCATCCGGGCCAACATCGTCCATCCGACCAACGTCACCACCGCAATGCTGCACAGCGATCCGATGTACCGGGTGTTCCGGCCCGACCTCGAACGTCCCACCCGCGAGGACGCGGAACTCGTGTTCACGGTGCAGCAGGCGATGAAGATTCCCTACGTCGAGCCCGAGGACATCAGCAATGCCGTTGCTGTGGCTGGCCTCCGACGAAGCACGGTACGTGACCGGCACGCAGTTCCGCGTCGACGCTGGCGGATATCTGAAGTGGTACGACTACCACGTCTGACTCCGTTGCCAGTGCTAACGGCCCACCCGACGACAGTGCAGCCAGGCCGCCGTGCGGAACTGCATGGGCGATGTCGATCGTCATCACGGAGTCAGCGAGTCGATCGCCATCTCGTCGAAGATCGAACCGGGTACCAAAAGCCCTGCGGGATCGGTGATCTCGGGCATATGCACAGCGACGTCCTCGGCACTCAGGCTGCCGGTGGGACTGGTCCAGCCGCGAGTGACACCGATTTGGACCGCCGCCACCCTTCCAAGGAACGCACTGAGCACCGTGTGCGTGTCCGTGCACGCCTCACTGGCCAAGTACGCAACGACCGGTGCAACCTGGTCGACGCGCAGACCGTCGAGAAAAGCACGCCCGCCCTCGGTCTCGGCAGCCTCTCTCATCAGCGCAACCGCCATGCGCGTACCCGCCATCGGCATGATCGCGTTGGCGGTGATGCCGAACTGTTCCCCTTCCAGCGCGGCGACGTTCATCAAGCCAAGCATCCCAGTCTTGGCCGTGGCGTAGCCCGTTAGACCTGGCTGGCCGAATACTCCCGCCGCGGAGGACACGAAGACGAGTCGGCCGTAGCCCGCCCGTTTCATCACCGCGAAGGCAGGACGCACGACGTGGAATGCCGCGAGGAGGTGGTGGCGCAACAGCGCCTCGAACCGCTCCGTCGGCCAATCCTCTAGCGGGTCATCGTGAATGATGCCTGCGTTTGCGACGACGACGTCCAACCGACCGAACTCCCGAACCGCCAACTCGACGGCCTCTCTGCCGCCCCCCTCGGTGCTGGCGTCCGACACACACGCCACCGCACGACCACCCTCGGCCACGATCGCAGCCGCGACGTCGTGTGCAGGCGCCGGGTCATGGCCGCGGCCACCAGTGTCGGCGCCGTTGTCGTGCACGACGAGTGCCGCTCCACGGCTCGCCAACTCGCGGCAGTAGGCCGCCCCCAGCCCTCTGGCACCCCCAGTGACGACCGCGATGCGGTCGACGAACGAGATCTCGGTCATCGCTGATACAAGCCCCTTCCGGACGCTACTGATGCGCCGCCGCTGCCGATGAGGATGACCCGAAGCGTCATCGATTGGTCCAGTGCGCGACGAATGGCGCGATGGTCGACAAGTCGTAAAGGCCGGGCTCGGCGGCGAGCACGGTGGGTATGGCATTGATAGCGTGCATCGCGGTAGCGAGGCAACCCTGCGCGGCGTGATCCTCGTCGTGGGAGCCGACGACCATGTGCAAGCGCAAGTTTGGCTCGCCCTCGAACACGATTTCGTAGCCGATTTCGGTCGGCCAGTCGGGGGCCAGATCATCCGCCATCCTGGTGAGGTGCTCGACCGACATCGTCGTCTTACCGCAATCGATCTCGACGCCGAACCGCATGGCCCCGACGGTGCCCGCCGGGATCTCACCCGCCGCGACCGTCAACGCACGCGGCGTCGTCGCGACCTCACGGAAGCCCTCCACCGAGTGGATCTCTAGTCCAAGCGCCTGCGCCAGTACGGTGGCGCTGCCGATCCAGGCGTTCGCCGCATACTCCGTGTTGCTCAGCAGCGGCGTCGTGTCGTCGGGCGCGTGGCCGAAGCCCATGGCATTGAAGACCAGGTCGTGGCTGGCGTAGGTGGAATAGTTCAGGACCTCGCGCACGCTGATGTGGCTGGTGCTCTGGGTCAGCCGCGACAGAACGGGCCCCAGCGACTCCCCGAAGAATCCCGGGTACAACCCGAGCCCCAGGAACGACGAATTCCCTGCGCGGCAAGCGCTTTCGATGGATTCGGCAAGGGCTTCGTGCAGCGAGCGAGGGTGAGTGAACCGACTACCCGTGGCCACCACGTTCTTGCCCGACGCGAGAAGATCGCAGACGTCGGCGAAACAGCCCTCGGTGTCGGTCTCCACCTTGCCCATGTAGAGGACCACGTCGGCGTCGGTCTTCAACATCGCGTCGCGATCGTCGGTCGTCGTGACGCCGACTTCATCTGTTCCGCAGAGCGTTCCGGCATCAACACCCGACTTCGCCGGGTCGTAGACCCGAACCCCGACGAGCTCGAGATCGGGGCGTCCGATCACGTGCCGAAGCGACATCATCCCGGTGATGCCGGTGGCCCACTGGATTACGCGCGTCATCGGCTGACCCTCAGTCCCACACCACGTCGAGCCGCGGAGGCGATCGGAACATCGTGCCGGTCACGTAAGGGGGTGGCGAGTCGGGGTCGAGGCGCAGGCCTGGAAGTTCGTCGAACAGTGCGTTGAAGATCTTCGTGCTCTCCAGCCGGGCCAGGTGCATGCCAAGACATACGTGCGCGCCGTGGGCAAAACCAATGTGCGGCTTTCGTTCTCGGAAGATGTCGAATCGGTCCGGGTCGTCCCACCGGGATTCGTCACGGTTGGCACTGCCTAGGCTCAGCATCATGGTCGCACCCTTCGGGATCTGCACCCCGCCCAACTCGGTGTCGCACGTCACCTCACGCATGAAGTTGAGCAGCGGCGTCTCCCACCGGATGCCCTCCTCGATCGCCTGTGGCAACAGGTCGCGATCGTTGCGCACCGCGTCGAGTTGGTCGGGATGAGTCAGCAGCGCCATCGCAAGGGTGGCGGTGGAGCGCGAGGTGGTCTCCGCACCGGCAGGCAAGAGGTTGCGCATGAACCCGTAGATCTGCTCGTCGGACATCTTCACGCCATTGACTTCGGACGAGGCGAGGATCGAGACCATGTCGTCTCGAGGCGACCGACGCTTCTCGGCAAGTATCCCGACGAAGTAGTCCTTCATCTCCGCCGATGCCGCCATCGCGGCATCCATGTCGCCTCTGAAGCCGAGCAGGTCGATGGCCAAGCGGTGGAACCAGAGGACGTCCGAGTCAGGGAGGCCCAGCAGTGCGGCGATCACTCGCACGGGGATCGGCATGAAGACCTTGTCAACGAGATCGGCCCGTTTGGAATCCTTGAACTTCGCGATTGCGTTGTCGACCAACGGGCCGACGAGCTCGGCGTCCCAACGCTTCATGGACGAACGCGCGAAGGCGAACTCGTGCAGCTTGCGATACACGGCGTGCTCAGGTTCCTGCATCTCCAGGATCGTCGGCCCTTGCAGCGGTCGGACGATGTCCTCGTAGCAGCGGGTGCTGAAGGTTAGGTTGTCCGTGAAAACCGCCTTGACGGCCTCGAACGAGTAGGCGGTGAACGTCGGCGGCCCATCGCCCGAGTTGCCCATCATGCCCATCTCCGGCCAACCCGCGTGGACGGGGGACTGTTCGCGCAGCTCCTTGAGGAGCGGATACGGGGTGGCGTCGCCGTCGGCGCCCATGCCGACGTTGAATCGCTCCTGTGCGTCTCGAATGCTCTGTTCGAGCTCTTCAACGGTTGCCGGCTCCATCATCCATCGGCTCCTCCCACGTGCGTGGCGCTCAACATACATCCTGGTGGTTGAAAACGTACATGGTGTAGGTTGATCTGCCTAGCAGTCATGCCGAAGCGAAACCGCAACCAGGAGCGTTCGATTGGCTATTCGAGTAGTTCAGTGGGCCACGGGGGCCGTCGGCCGAGCAGCACTGGAAGAGCTCATTGAGAATCCTGATTTCCAATTGGTGGGCTTGCTGGTGTACGACCCGGCCAAGGCTGGTCAGGACGCGGGCGCGCTCTGCGGACTGCCGCCGACGACGGGCGTGCTGGCCACCACGGACAAGGACGAGATCCTGGCGCTCGGTGCCGACGTCGTCATCCACGCCGCGAGCAAGGCGCACGCAGTCGAGACGAACGCCGAAGACATCTGCCGACTGCTCGCAGCGGGTACCAACGTGATCACCACGACGTCGTACAACCACCTGCCGACCTACGGCGCGGAGACAGAGGCGGCGTTCGTGGCGGCCTGCCGGGCAGGAAGCTCGCGCTTCCACGCCGCGGGCGAGAACCCCGGCTTCATGTTCGAACGGCTCGTCGCGACGGTCACCGGGTTGTCGAAGTCGATCGACCGCATCGACCTCTACGAGGCAACCGACGTCTCGGCCGTCGACAGCAGGCCCATGCTGGTCGACCTGATGGGCATGGGGCGGCCGCCCGAGGACGTCAGCGTCGATTCCCCGATCATCAAGAAGCTCGACATGGCCTACCGCCAGACGCTCAACGCCACGGCCGACGTTCTCGGCATCACGCTGTCGAGCATCGAGGTGACCGTCGACGCCACCACGCTCCCCCACGACATCGAGGTTCTGGTTGGCACCATCGAGGCGGGAACCGTTGTTGGGCAGAGATTCTCCTGGGTCGGCCATTGGTCGGGCCGTCCCCTTCTGGCGATCCACGAGGAATGGGTACTCACCCGCGACCTACCGCAATGGGGCCTCAAACCGCTCGCCGAGGGCGAGAAGGCGCCGCTCATCCGTGCCGTCATCAAGGGAATGCCGAGCTTCGAGCTTCAGCTCGACGTCGGCTGGGATGGCGTGGCCCCGACCGGGCAACATGCCCAGCCGGGGCACCTGATGATCGGCATGAGCGCCGTCCGTGCCATTCGTGACGTCTTGGCGCAGCCGCCGGGAATCGTGACCGCGCCGGTGTTCGGGGCGATCCAACTAGCGAGTAGCGACGCCAACCGCTCTTGACATGTGTTCGCTTGGGGCTGAGTGGAATACGTGCGTACTGCCATCGGGCAGCACCCGCCTGGCGATCAGGTAATCCGTTCCCATCCAGCCCTGCCGGATGAAACGGCCGAACCGTAGAAAGGTGCCGGGGGCGCCGCTAGCCGATGGAACCAGCTTGACCTGCTCGATGCCGTGCTTGACGCCTTCGCCGGTGAGCGGCCGCGCCGCCGCCAGGCCGCGGGTGATCACCGTGGCGGCATCGTGGCTCAGCAGCGGCATCGAGTTTTCTGGTCGCCGGCCGTAACGCGCCTCGAAGCGGTCGAGGAAGGCTTGGCCGACCTCGTTTCGCGCGTCGTAGCTGTCCAGGCCGATCCAACCGGAAAGGTGTCGCATCCATTCGGCATTGATGTGGGCCATCTCGAATGCAGTCGTCGTGTATCGCGGCGGATCCCAACCGGCCGCGCGGAGCGCATCGGTGAAGCCCCAGAGGCCGTGCCCGAAACCCACGTGTACCAACGCGTCGGGCTCCGTCGCGCGCAGCGCGGCCACCGTCTCGGCCTTGTCGGCTTCGACTTGAGGAATCGCGATGGTCGTCACCACGTTCAGACCGGCTGCTGCGTATGCCTTTTCGGCGAAGGAGAGGTACTCCTTTCCGATGAGGGACGCCTCGTAGGCAATGGCGATCCTGGATCGGCCGTCGCCGAGCAGCACCGCGGCCAGCATCACGGGTTCCTCTGGCATGGACCCGTTGTTCAACGCGAAGCACCACTCGCCGAGCGCTCCCTCCGATCCCGACAGGATGATGTTCGGCACTTTCGCGACCTTCTCTACGTGGCTGCCCAATGGCACCGCGTTGTCGGAGACCCAGGGACCGTAGATCACCAGGCAGCCCTCCTCGACGAGTTCGTCGTAGGCGCGTTCCACCGCCTGATAGGTGCCGTTCGGCAAGCCGACCACGTTGCGCTGAACCAGTTGGATCGGACGATCGACGAGCCCGGCCGCCAACGCTTCGTCGAAGACCAGCCGAAGGGCGGCGATGGTGTCGCTGTCCGTGTCCGACTTCGTCGGATAGTCGTTGAGCAGCCCCACTTTCAGCGGCGCCACCGAGCCAAATGCGCGAACCTCGTCGTCAGCCATACTGGCAACATACATGACGAATGTTGGCCATCGACGGCAGGCCAACTGGTGGAAACTTCCATTTCCGAAAAGTGCGTATTGCCTTTCTGCCTCACTGCTAGCGTCAGCGTCGAACGAAAGAGGGTGCGATGACGCAGACCATGGCCAGCGGAGAACCGATCGTCTCGACCGACAAGAGATACCGCGTAATCCAATGGGGCTTGGGCAACGTCGGCACATTGGCCTTACGCCACTTTGCTCACAACTCCACCTACGAAGTCGTTGGAGCGCTGTGCAATCGACCGGAGAAGGTGGGCAAGGACGCCGGCGTGCTCGTCGGCGTTCCGCCGATCGGAGTACTCGCCACCACCGACAAGGACGCTCTAGAGGCACTCGATGCCGACTGCGTCTTCTACGCACCTCTCTGGTCAGACGTCGACGAGGTCTGTCGGCTGCTGCGAGGCGGCAAGAACGTCGTCGCCTCCGGTGGAGCGTGGTGGTACCGCACCGAGACCAACAGTGCTGACATCGACAAGATCAATGCCGCATGCCGAGCAGGCGGCACGTCGTTCCATGCGGGTGGCATCCATCCCGGCTATGCCGCAGACCTCCTGGTTCTGACGCTTGCCCGGATCGTCGGCAAGACCGACCACATCCACATCTACGAGGCGGTGACCTTCAACAAGGACACCCTGAAGTACTTGGACGAGATGGGATTCGGCAAGACGCCGGACGAGTTCGCCAAGGGCAATCTGTTCGCAGACGCATGGTCGCTCTTCGCGCAGTCACTGACCATGGTGGCGGAGGGATTGGGCAAGACCGTGGACAGGTTCACGACGGACGTCGAGTTGGGCCTCGCCACCCGGGAGATCCCCTATGAGGGGACCGAGGACATGGACATGCCGGGCCTGAAGGGCGTGATCAAGACAGGGACCGTAGCTTCCCAGCACCACGTCTGGACGGCGTGGGTGGACGAGAGGCCATTCATCACCTTGCACGAGCTGTACTCGTTTGATGACCATGACGCCATCGAACCTCGACCCGACTGGGAGCCGTACTACCACTACCGCATCGTGATCGAGGGCGATCCCGGTACCGAGCTGATCCTTCGAGGCAGCGAGGATGCCCGCGCACACGCCAAACCCGGCTACATCGGCTACGCCTGGACGGCGATGGAACCCGTGAACTCGATCCCCGCCGTCTGTGACGCCCCGCCGGGGTTCAAGTCACACGACGAACTCGGGCTCGTGCAGGTGCGCGGGATCGTCCGGTAGGACGCCAGACTCTCTGCAACATTCAGTATGAATGTTGCTACTATCTCCCACATGGCGAAGCGGGGCGGCACCGAGGACGAGCGCCGCGCCCGCGGCGATCGAACCCGAAGGGATCTCATCGACGCCGGTCGGGAGCTGTTCGTCGACAAGGGCTTTTTCGCGACCAGCATCGGTGACTTGGTCGACAAGTCAGGAGTGGGCACCCGCGGCGCCTTCTACCACCACTTCAAGGACAAGGCGGAACTCTTTCGAGCGGTGTTCGAAGAGGTGGAGCGCGACCTCACACTGCGCTCACTGGCTGCACCGCCAGCGGGCGCCGACACGTGGGAGCGACTCTCGCGTGGCTTGCACGGCTTTCTCGAGTCGGCTCTCGAACCCGAGGTGCAGCAAATCATGCTGTTGGACGGTCCGGTGGTGTTGGGCTGGCAGACGTTGCGCGCGGTCGAGGAGGGAAACAGCATCGCGCTGATCAACGAGATGGTCAGGGAGGCGATATCGGAGGGCGTCATCGACGAGCAACCGGTCGACGAGCTGACGCACATGCTCATTGCCGCACTGGAGGAGGCGTCGCTGCTGGTGGCGCACGCTCCGAACCCGACAAAGGCGCGTCAGCGCGCGGCGAGGGTACTCGACCGGCTACTGCTCAGCTTCTCGGTCCAGCCGCGAAAAGCACTGCGACGGTGATTCTTTCAATGAACACTGAGCCATCTCCGGACCAGTTGAAAATGACCGTTTCCGATTATGCATATACTTCTTCTTCACTCTGATAACGTGCCCTCAACCTTTTGCCGAAGGAGAAACATGCACCCCGAGGACATGACCCCGCCGAGCGCGAAGCTCCATGGCTGAGTCACCCGCACTCCGAATTGCCGTCGTCGGAGGGTCATCCGGGCTCGGGCGATGCATTGGAGTCGGCCTCGCCGAGAAGGGCGCGCGTGTCGCGTTTCTCGCTCGCAGGCACGATCGCCTGGTGAACGCCGCCAAGGAGGCAGGGGACAGCGCGACCGCCGTCGTCTGCGACGTCACCGACGCGGCGTCGTGCCAGCGGGCCGTGTCAGACGTCGTCGACGCCTTCGGCGGGCTGGACGGGCTGGTCTACACCACGGGGGTCGGCGTGCTCTCACCGCTCGCCGACGTCACTGCCGAACAGTGGGCGCAGCTGTTCGCGACCAACGTCACCGGGGCGTCGCTATTCACCGCCGCAGCCGCTCCACACTTGGCAGCCGCGGCCGGCTCCGCGGTGTACCTGTCGTCGCTCAGCGCGTCCTATACCCCACCGTGGCCCCTACTTGGGGCCTATGCGGCATCGAAGGCGGCACTGGACAAGCTGGTCGAAGCGTGGCGCATCGAGCAGCCCGGCATCGGGTTCACCAGGCTCGCCGTCGGCGACAGCTTCGGCGGTAGCGGCGACTCGCAGACCGAGTTCAACAGGAACTGGGACCCCGAGACGTTGGACAAGGCGATCCGGCTATGGATGGAAGAAGGCCAGATGAAGGGGGGCCTAATCGACGCCGACCACCTTACAGAAGTAGTGCATTCCGTAATGCTGTGCGGCAAGAGTAGCTTCATTCCTTACCTGACCCTGGCCCCCCGGCCATCCGCAGCGGTCAAGGAACTTCGACAGTGGTAAGGGACGGCAACGAATGACGCACGAATCACGCATGCTCATCGACGGCAAGCTCGTCGACTCCGAAACGGGTAGGACCTTCGACAACGTCAACCCAGCCACCGAGGAGGTCCTTGGCCGCACGGCCGACGGCACACGGGCCGACATGGAGCGGGCTGTCGCCGCGGCTCGGAACGCCTTCGACAACACCGACTGGTCCCGCAACGGCGAACTGCGCGCCGCCGGACTGCGCCAGCTACAGGCGGCGCTTGAAGCCGAACGCGAGGACATCCGCAACGAGCTCATCGCCGAGGTCGGCTGTCCCCTGCTCAGCACCTTCGGTCCCCAGCTCGACGTTCCGCTCAAGGAAGCGCTGACGTGGCCGACCCAAATGATCAGCGACTTTCCTTGGAAGCGAACGCTTCCCGATAAGGATGCCTTCGGAATGGGCACGCCTGCCGCACGCGAGGTGTGGAAGGAACCGATCGGCGTGGTCGGCGTCGTCACCCCATGGAACTTCCCGTTCGAGATCATTCTCAACAAGATCGGGCCCATCCTCGCGATGGGCAACACCCTGGTCTTAAAGCCTGCACCCGACACGCCATGGAACGCGACGCGCATCGGCAGGATCATCGCCGAGCAGACTGACATCCCTCCCGGCGTCATCAACATCGTCACGTCATCCGATCACCTCGTCGGCGAGGTGCTCTCGACCTCGCCCCTGGTGGACATGGTCGCTTTCACCGGATCGACCGCGACCGGCAAGCGCATCATGAAGGCCGCCGCGGAGACCCTGAAACCGACCTTCCTCGAACTCGGTGGCAAGTCGGTGTACCTCATCCTCGATGACGAGAGCATCGAGACGGCAGTCGGCGGAAGCGCGTTCATCATGATGCACGCGGGCCAGGGCTGCGCGATGCCGACCCGGCTGGTGGTACCGAACTCCCGGTACGACGAGGCTGTCGAAATCGTCAAGGCCGCAATGGAACAGAACAAGTACGGCGACCCCACCGACCCATCGGTACTGCAGGGCCCACAGGTCTCGAAGCGACAGCAGGAGCGGGTGCTGGGCTACATCGAGAAGGGCAAGGAGGAGGGCGCCCGCCTCGTGATGGGAGGCGGCGTGCCCACGCATCTACCGAAGGGCTACTTCGTCGAGCCGACACTGTTCGCGAACGTCGACAACAAGATGACCATCGCGCAGGAGGAGATCTTCGGCCCGGTCCTATCAGTCATCGGCTTCGACGGCGACGACGAGGCGGTCCGGATCGCCAACGACTCCATCTACGGCCTCTCCGGCGTGGTGTTCGCCTCGGACCTCGAGCGCGCAAAGCGCGTCGCGAGCCGAATCCGCACGGGCACACTCGGAATCAACGGCGGCCTCTGGTATGGCGCCGATGCGCCGTTCGGCGGATACAAGCAGTCCGGCATCGGACGGCAGTGCGGCATCGAAGGTCTCGAAATCTTCACCGAAACGAAGACCGTCGGCTGGCCGGCGTCCTAACCAGCTCCACCCCACGAAGGAGACCTCGATGAAATCCAAGGCGGCAGTGCTGCGCGGCGTCGGCATGGACTGGGAAGTCACCGAGGTCGAACTCGATGCTCCACATGCCGGTGAGGTGCTCGTCAAGATGGCCTATGCGGGCATCTGTCACTCCGACGAGCACTTTCACTCGGGTGACAGCGTCCCAAGCAAGGACATGGAGGACATGATGCGGGCAGCCGGCGTGGCCGTGCCCGAATGGTTCCCCATGCTCGGCGGCCACGAGGGATCGGGCGTCGTCGAAGAAGTCGGTCCCGAGGTCAAGACCCTCAAACCCGGTGACCACGTGGCGATCTCGTTCTTCCCCGCGTGTGGCAACTGTCGTTGGTGTGCGACCGGCTTCACCTACCTCTGCGACGTGGGCGCCGACATCTACAGCAAGGACATGACCACCGACAAGACGCGGCGCCGCCACCTGCCTGGTCCGGACGGCGGCGAAGACCTGATGGCGATGATGCAAGTCGGAACGTTCTCCGAGTACGTCGTCGCGTCCGAGCGGTCGCTGGTCAAGATCAACGACTGGATTCCCCTGGAAGCAGCCTCGCTCGTATCATGCGGAGTGACAACGGGATTCGGATCGGGCTCGGTCGCGGCCGGCACGCAGATCGGCGACACCGTCGTGGTGATCGGCGTCGGCGGCATCGGTATGAACGCCGTTCAGGGGGCGGTCGCCGCGGGCGCGAAGCACGTCGTCGCGGTCGATCCCAACGAATTCAAGCGGGAGGTCGCGCCGAACTTCGGTGCCACTCACACGGCCGTCGACGCCGGATCTGCGGTCGAACTCGTCAAGGAGCTCACGTGGGGCGTGATGGCCGACCGCGTCATCCTCACGCCGGGCGTCGTGCCTCCGGATCTCGTCATGGTCGCGATGATGCTGCTCCGCAAGGGCGGCACGTGCGTGTTGACGGGAATGGCGAAGATCACCGACATGATGATCCCGCTCATCCTTCCCGACATGGTCAGCTCGTGTAAGACGCTCAAGGGTGTGCTCTACGGCGAGATGAACCCGCGCGAGGCGATGCCGCGGCTGCTTTCGATGTACGAAGCGGGCAATCTGAAGCTCGACGAGCTCGTCACCCAGAAGTACAAGCTGGACGACATCAACGAGGCCATGAAGGACCTGCGCGCGGGACGAAACATTCGCGGGGTCATCGAATTCGTCTGAGTATGAGGTACTGACCGTCGGCGCATTAGGTGATCTCCAACTTTCCAGGACCCGAATTCCCCTCTACGTGGGCGGCGCGCGGCCTGAACTATTGATGCCGATAGGTTCGAAGGATGACCGACACGACACCGATCGAGAGACGCTTCCGACTCGACGGCAAGGTCGCAGTGGTGACTGGTGGCAGCCGTGGGATCGGAGCCACCGTCGCACGGGCTTTCGCAGTGGCAGGCGCCGACGTCGTAGTAGCAAGCCGGAAGCTCGACAAGTGTGAGACCACGGCACGCGCGATCGCCGACGAAACCGGCCGTCGCGCGCTGGCCGTCGCGTGCCACGTCGGACGCTGGTCGGAGTGCGACGACCTCGTCGACACCGTGTATCGCGAGTTCGGCCGATGCGACGTCCTTGTCAACAACGCTGGCATGTCGCCGCTCTACCCCAGCCTGCCCGACGTCACGGAGGAGCTCTACGACAAGGTGCACGCGGTCAACGCGCGCGGACCGTTTCGACTGTCCTCGCTGATCGGCACCAAAATGGCGGAGGGCGACGGCGGCGCGATCATCAACGTGAGCACCGCGGGCACGCTGCGCCCCGACGCCACGGACCTGCCGTACGCCATGGCGAAGGCGGCTCTGAACGCGATGACGCTCGCGCTCGCCGGGGCCTGGGCGCCGAAGGTCAGGGCCAACCTCGTCTTGCCTGGAGCGTTCGACACCGACATCGCGCAGGCGTGGACGCCCGAAATGCGTTCGGCAGCAGGCGCAATGAACCCGATGAAGCGCATAGGTGCACCCGACGACATGGTTGGACCGTGCCTCTTCCTGGCCAGCGACGCGGGACGCTACGTGAACGGCGCGCAACTACTGGTCGACGGCGGGGCCTTCCGCACGCTGTGAGAGCGCGCGGGAGAACGCGGTACTCCCCACGGAGAACGGTATCCTGCAAGCATGCCGAAGCAACAGATCGACGATCACGGCGACTGGCAGGACCGCGCGGTCGAACGGTCACTTGGTGCAGCACGTGCACGTGCCCTGTCGCACAGCTCCCAGTTTCTGGCTGCCGCAATGGAACTCGCCGAGGAGACTGGTCGCCTCGATTTCACCATCCGTCGTCTAGTCGACAAGTCCAAACTCAGCACCAAGGCGTTCTACCAGTATTTCGACGGTAAGGACGACTTGCTCCTCGCCATGTACGAGAATCTGATCGGCAGATTTGTCGACGACCTTCGCGAAGAGGTACTCGCCCCGAAGGACCCTCTCGCCCAGCTAGAGACGTTCTGCCGCGCATACCTGACCCGTGCCGCAGAGTCTCAAACCGTCGGCGGCCGCGCTCTGACGATCTTTCATCTGCGCCTCGAGATCGACCGACCGGAGGACTTCGTCAAATCCTATGCGCCACAGCTACAACTGCTCACTGAGATCCTCACCGGTTGCGTCGAGGCGGGCGTGGTTCGCGACGACCTACCTCCCGCGAAGCTTGCCGTGCTGCTGAGTTCTACGTTGATGTCGCTTGCGCAGACGGGGGTCCTACACGCAGGCGTCGAAAACGTCGACCTCACTGGTGACGACGTGTGGGCGTGGTGCCGGCTGGCGGTCGGAGCGCACGAACTGGCTACGAAGGGGCGCGGTCGCAAGTCTTCGTCTGGGCATACAGGGGCGGCATAGCGCCCGTTCGCAGACTGGAGAACGCTGTATTCGGCTTTGAGAACGGTGCTATCCTACGAGCTGGAACTGCACGATCCACGAGGAGCCAGCATGCCGCGAGAGCCATACGAGGTATGGGACGCCGACAACCACATGTACGAGACGGTCGACGCCTACACCCGCTACCTGCCGGAGCAGTACGCCGAAGCGGTGAAGTACGTCGACGTCAACGGCAGGACCAAGTTGCAAGTCCTCGGCGTCGTCACCGAATGCATCCCCAACCCCACCTATGAGGTCATCCCGACGCCTGGCTCGTGGGCGGACTACTACCGAGGCATCAACCCCGAGGGCAAGACGCTGCGCGAGCTCGCCGACCCGATCCGATGCCCCGACGAGTTCCGCCGCCCCGACCTGCGGCTCGCACTCATGGACACCCAAGGCGTCGACGGTGCGGTCATGTTCCCCACCACCGCGGGGATGCTGGAGGAGCGCATCAAGAGCGATACCGAGCTGACCCACGCGGTCGTTCACGCATTCAACCGCTGGCTGCTGGAGGACTGGACGTTCAACTACCAGGACAGGATCTTCCCCGTACCCGCCATTGCACTCAACGATCCCGACCTAGGGCTAGCGGAGCTGGAATGGTGCCTCGAGCACGGCGCCAAGACCGTGCTCATCCGCCCCGCCCCCGTCCCTCGCGGAGACGGCACCTCCCGCTCCCCCGCGCTGCCCGAATTCGATCCGTTCTGGCGGACCGTTGAAGCGGCGGGGATCTCCGTGCAGATGCACAACTCCGATTCCGGGTATGACCGCTACATGAGCGACTGGGAACCCGGTCGCGACGAGTTCCAAGGCTTCCAGCTGACCACCTTGCGCGGCTTCATCTACGAGGAGAGTCGCCCGATCTTCGACACGCTCGCAGCCTTCATCGCACACGGGGTCTTCGAACGGTTCCCCCGGCTTCGGATCGGCGTTGTCGAGAACGGCGGATCCTGGGCGCCGCGCCTCATCGACGCCTTCGACCGCGTCTACAAGAAGCAGCCGCGGAACTTCAGCGAACCGCCAAGCGACGTATTCCGCAGGCACGTATGGGTAAACCCGTTTCACGAAGAGGACATGAGCCACCTCATCGACGTGCTCGGCGCCGATCGGGTGATGTTCGGCTCCGACTTTCCCCACCCCGAGGGCCTTGCCAAACCAGCTGAGTTCGTTCACGAGCTCACCGACATGCCGGACGACACCGTGCGACGGGTCATGGGCGGCAACCTCAAGGAATTGATCGGCTGCTGACGTCGAGCGAATCGATGAGGGACTCGAGATCACCGAGGGCTCGCAACGTATCGTTGAGGTGAGTGCACGTCGAGGTACCGACGAACTCAGCCTTGACGCGAGAACGTAAGTCCGACAACGCCATTCCTTCGATCCGCGATGCGCTGCCGATCGCCGCGGGGCACTCCTGCCACGGTAGGACTCGCGGCTGTGCCATGATGCTCTCGACCGTCCGGCTGGCGCGATTCACCACGCCGTCGACGGTGTACTCGTGCACGATGGTCTCGACACCTGCGCCGTCGACGTGCGTGTCGCGAAAGTGCCCGTCGAACGCGACGAGGCCAGCGCCGTTGTCCCATACGTCCATTCGACGCATTCGCCGCATGCCGTGGGGGCGAAGGGGTTGCGTCGAATGCATCCCGTCGCGGTCGTCGGCGGCGAGGTCGGGCGCGATCGGCCCGTGGACGCACGGAATGACCCCGTTTCGGCGGGCATAGCCGACGAGCGAGGCTTCCGGAGCGAACCCCGCGCAGATGCCTGCCATCCGGTCGGCAACCCCGTCGGGCATCTTCTCCTCGAGACCGTCGGTGATGGTTGCATGCTGCGTCGCATACCCCGACACCAGCGAGGCACCCGCCCAGTCGTCGAGCAGCAGGTGCAGGCGAGTCGAGCGTTCGATCTCGGGGCCGAGCACCTCGCCGACGGTGGCACGAAAACCAGGGCCGACGCGGGCCCCTCGCAGTCGATCGAGCCGCTCGTCGGGTATCGCCGCATCGATGTCGACGATCGCGCGATCGGTCAGCTGCGCGCGCAGAACCGTCTCGCCGACTACGACGAGTTTTCCTGTGGCGCCGGTCAAGACATCCCGGCTGCGCAGGTCGACGTCCGCGCTTCGCGAATCCGTCGGGTGGGTGTCGATCGTGCTTGTCCGTCGCAGCGACCCCCGCCTGCGCGTGGGCCAAACCTCCACAGGGTGCTGGGGTCCGACGATGTCCGAGACGAACGGCATGTCTACATCTTCCTGGCTGGTGAGAATCGAGCTTTACACTCGCAGCTGCGAATGGCAAGGTCAGCTAACCATGAGCGTGAACGTTGAGCGGCGCGACCGGACCCTGGTGATCTCTATGCAACGCCCCGAGAAGCGCAACGCCGTCAACCGTGAACTCGCGGTCGGCATCAGCGACGCACTGGACACCCTCGACGATGACGACGAGTTGTGGGTCGGCGTCCTGACCGGCACCTCCGACGTGTTTTGCGCGGGGACGGATCTGCGCAGCGGAGGCGACGCCCGCACCGAGCGCGGTGGCGAGTACGGCATCATCCGGCGGCAGCGACGCAAGCCGCTGATCGCCGCGGTGGAGGGCTATTGCCTTGGTGGCGGTTTCGAAATCGCGCTCGCCTGCGACATGATCGTCGCCTCCACGACTGCCCGGTTCGCACTGCCAGAATCGCGTCGCGGCTTGATTCCGAGCTCGGGCGCCATGTTCCGGGCGATCCGCGCGCTGCCCGTCAACGTCGCCAAGCAACTGATGATCACGAGCGCGGAGTTGACGCCGGAGCGGGCACACGCTCTCGGCGTCGTCAACGAGGTCACCGCGCCAGGTGCGGCACTGGAGTCGGCGATACGGCTCGCCGAGGACGTGTGTCAGTCGTCGCCCGTCGCAGTGCAGGCCATCCTCGCTGGGATCGCAGAGCAGTACGCTCCCGGGGATGCCGCGGGATGGACGGCGACGGATCGCGCGCTGCAGACGATCACCGCTTCGGACGACGTCAAGGAAGGCGTGGCGGCGTTCTTCGAGCGCAGAACTCCACAGTGGCGGAGCCACTAATCCGGTCCAGTGGACGGGCCGCTAGGCGGGCGGCCTGGTCAGCCCGCCGATCAAGGTGAAGATCACGCCAAGCACCAGGAGCAGGCCACCAGCTCCCAGGGTCAAGTTCAGCCACAGGTGCATGCTGCTGATCATGTGGTCGACCATCACCTCGGCGATTCGACGGACGTTGCCGGACGTGTCATTGAGCGCATGATCGACGTACCTCCTGCTGCCCACCTCGATTCCCGCATACCCGGCCGCGCCGACCAGCAGCGCCGAAACACCCAGCGCGCCAACCGCCTTGCCGCGCGAGCGCGCCGCGACCAGTGTCAGCAAGGCCATGATGCCCGCGAGGACGAAGGAGCCCACGCTCACCCACGGCCCCCACTGCGCAGCAGGCCGCAACTGTCCAGGCCGCAACGAGTTCGACACGTTCTCGGTCAACGGCACCTCGAGTTTGTCCGGTGCCTTGATGCCGAAGTCCGTCAAGGTCTGCTGGAACGAGCTGTCCGCCAACATCGGAGCCAGATCGATGGTCCAGCGTCCCGACTCGTCGGACTGGCCGACGGCGTCGGTGAACAGCCAGCGGTGCGCAACCTGATTGGCCAGCGCGAACTGGCCAGGAAACGCGGAGCTCGCCGTGTATGCCCTTGCGCCCAAGTGCAACACGGCTTCGTTAGTCTCGAAGCCAGTGCCCGCCCCCAGCTTCACCAGCTGGGTCGTCAACTCGGCAGCCATCGCGGACTGCAGTTCAGGGTCTTTCGCAGCCGACGCGGCAAGGGCCGTATACCCGTTGCGGTCTATGACGTAGTGCTGAGCCCACATCGCGGGCACCGCGATCGCCAATGCCGCAGTCGCCAGCAACCAGGACAGCAGCGTCACCAGCAACCGCACGCGCGCGTCCTCCTATCCGGACGCTTGGCTTGGCGGCGTGTCAATCCGTGAGCGCGCGTCCGACGATGAGTGGGTCAGCTACGGCGACCACCTCGCGGTCCTTGTTGTCGTAGTCGAACTTACCGAGCACGTGGCGCATGGCATTGATGCGGGCGCGTTTCTTGTCGTTGCTCTTGACGACAGTCCATGGCGCGACGTCGGTGTCGGTGGTCGCGAACATGTCCTCCTTCGCCGCGGTATAGGCGTCCCACTTGTCCAGCGACGCCAGGTCGGTGGGCGAGAGCTTCCACTGTCGGACGGGATCGACCTGACGGATCGTGAAGCGGGTGCGCTGCTCGCCCTGGGTGACCGAGAACCACAGTTTGGTGAGGCTGATGCCGTCGTTGACCAGCATCTGCTCGAACAGCGGCACCTGGCTGATGAACTCGGCGTGCTGATCGGGCGTGCAGAAGCTCATCACCCGCTCGACGCCTGCGCGGTTGTACCAGGACCGATCGAAGAGCACCATCTCGCCTGCCGCGGGCAGGTGCGTGACGTAGCGCTGGAAGTACCACTGGGTGCGCTCACGATCGGTGGGCTTCTCCAGCGCGACGACGCGGGCACCGCGCGGGTTGAGGTGCTCCATGAATCTCTTGATGGTGCCACCCTTGCCCGCGGCGTCGCGGCCCTCGAAGAGGATGACGTGGCGCAGGCCGTTGGCCTGGCTCCACTTCTGCAGCTTCAACAGCTCGATCTGCAACAGCCGCTTCTGCTCCTCGTACTCGTGGCGCGACATCCGCTCGTCGTACGGATAGCCCTCGCGCCAGGTGTCGACGTCGACCCCGCTGGGATGGTGCACCAGCACCGGGTCGTCATCGTCGTCGTCGCGGACGCTGTAGTACTCGGTTCCCTGGAGCATGGTCACCGGCAGAAGGTATCGACCCTTGCCGACGCCAAGGTGACCTGGCGGTAAACGGAAGGTGGCGCCGACTACTTGGCCATGCGACGCGGCCTGCGCAAGGCCATCTTCGTCATCATCGCGTTCATGCGCTTCATCGCCTTGAGCGAGTTGTTGTAGTAGTTGCCGCCCGCACCGACGTTGGTTCGTGGCGCGACGACGGCCTCTTGGCGGCAGAACTTGCGCAGGCCGTCGGCACCGCCGAACCGGGCTCCGATGCCAGACGTCTTCCAACCACCCATCGGCGCGGTCGTGCACATCAGGTTTGAGATCACGTCGTTGATGTTGACTGCACCGCAATCAAGCTCGACGGCAACGTCTTTCGCGCGCTCGACGTCGCGGGAGAACACCGAGGCGCTCAAGCCGTACGGGCTGTCGTTGGCCAGCCGCACCGCCTCGGCGACCGTCGAGACCTTCATGATCGGCAGCGTCGGCCCGAACGTCTCCTCCACCATGCAATCCATGGAGTGGTCGACGTCGACGAGCACCGTCGGCTCGTAGAAGCTGCCCGCGCCAGGCGCCCGTTGCCCGCCGGTGAGCACCTTGGCGCCCTTGGCCCGAGCGTCGGACACGTGCCGTTCGGTCACGGCAACCTGGCTGTCGTCGATTAGCGCACCGAAGTCGAACCCTTCGCCCGCACCCATCTTGAGGTTCTTGACGTCGCGGACCACGGCGTCGACGAATTGGTCGTACACCCCCTCCATCACGTACACCCGCTCCACCGACACACACGTCTGGCCGGCGTTGAAGAACGCGCCCCAGACCGCGGCATGCGCGGCAAGGTCGACGTCGGCGTCCTCCAACACGATCATCGGATCCTTGCCGCCGAGCTCGAGGCTCACGGGAGTCAGCCGTCGCGCCGCGCGTTCGGCAACCTTGCAGCCCGTCGCACTGGACCCGGTGAACTGGACGTAGTCGGCGTTGTCGACGACTGCCTCGACGGCGCTGCGAGCGCCCTGAACGATCGCCATCACCTCGGGGGCGCCCGAATCGTTCCAACCCTTCAACAGCAGTTCGGCAGTCAGCGGCGTGCGCTCGGACGGCTTGAGAAGAACGGCGCAGCCCGCGGCCAACGCAGCGATGGTGTCCATCAACAGGTTGGCGATCGGGTAATTCCACGGCGCGATGACGGCGACGACCGGGCGCGGCCGGTAGTGCACGGTCACCTTCTTGATGGCCAGGAACGGCAGTGCAGCGGGGCGGGATTCCGGCGCCAGCGCCTTCTCCATGGTCTTGATGTAGTACGAGATGACCATGATCGCGAGCGGAATCTCCTGCGCCGCATCGGTTGCCGACTTGCCGGTCTCGGAGATCAGGAGCCCCTCCAGCTCGTCGCGATGCTCGCCCATCCACACGGCGAAGCGGGCGAGCACCTTGGCTCGTCCTGCGGCGCCGCGCGCCTCCCACTCCCGCTGGGCCTTTCGCAGCCCGGCGGCGATGCGGGGCACGTCGGCTGGATCAGTCCAGCGCACGGTTCCCACGGGCCCACCCGTTGCTGGGTTGTTGATGGTCGCCGCGTCTATCTCGTGCGTAGCTGTCATGGCCCCATGCTAACCGTTGCTGTGACGTGCGTCGCACGTGGGTTGACACCTGTCAAGTCTGCCATGCTCGCCGCGAGACACAGCAATGCAGTACCGAGCAGCAGTGCGCCGATCGTGTCCGTGAAGTAGTGGTAGGTGACGCCCTGCCCGAGAACGCCAAACAGGCAGTAGACGGTTGCAACCACGACGGTCCACGCATTGGCGCCCACGACCATGACGACCACTCCCACGACGACGACCATCGCCGTGCTGTGTCCGCTCGGATAGGCGAGGGCACCGTCGTGCAGTCGTCCGAAGAGCCGTTTCGCCAGACGGGCTGCGGCGATCGCGATCGGCGGGGCCAGCACGACGACCGCAGCCAGCCGCCACCGGCGCTGATAGAGCACGACCACGACGCCGACCGCAAGAAGACCGACCAACACCCGCGGATCGGTGAAGAAGAGCAACCGACCGAGGACGTGGTGAGCGTGCCCCAAATCCGTGAACCAGTCGTCGATGCTCGTCGAGCCCCGACCCACCACCAGACCCAACGCAACCATCGCCGACAGCCCGATCGGCGGCCACCAGCGCACCGCGTTCCGAAGGTTCACGTCGGCGCCGATCATTCAGGGATAATGCCCCGAAGGTAAGCCGCCTGGCCCAAGTGCTGCGCGCAGTCGTCGAAGATGCTGACCAGCCGGGCGCTTGCGGTGACGGCAGGCGTCCACCGCCGGTCGACGATCCGCTCGAGCTCGTCGGGAGTCACCGACGCCACGAACTCCAGGGTCGTCCTGTGGACGGCGTGGTAGTACCCGGCGAGCAAGTCGGCTGGTGCCCGTACCTTCGCCACCTGCTCGGGGGTGTGCCCATAGCCATGCGAGTCCCTCGGCAGGTCGAGGTCGAACCGGTCCACCCAACCGTCCCGCGTCCACACCTGCTCGATGCCCGCGATGTCGCACAGCTGTGCGTCCTGGACGCGGGCGCTGTGCCAGAGCAACCACGCGATGCTGTTCGCGCCTGCCGTCGGTCGGTAGAACGAGACCTCGTCGGTCAGTCCATCGGTGATTGCGTCGACGTGTTCGATCAGCCTGGTGAAAGAGTCGCGGAGCAGTTCCCGGGCTGCGGTGGAGTCAGTGGTGGCCATGCGTTTCACGCTACCCGCTGTCACATGCCTTGACGTTCATATGAATCTATGGTGGTATGAGGTTGTGGACGCGTTCACCGTGATTGCCGACCCCACCAGGCGTCGCATCATCGACTCACTGCGGGAAGGCGCCGCCGACGTGGGCACACTCGTTGCGCGCCTTCGTGTTTCGCAATCGCTGATGTCGAAGCATCTCGCCATACTTCGGGACGCGGGCACCGTCGACGTCGAAGTGGACGGAAAACGCCGTGTCTATCGGTTGGCCGACGACCCACTTCCCGCGGTGTTGGCATGGGTCACGCCGTACCACCGGAAGTGGTCGATGAGCCTCGACCGGCTCGCTGAACTGATCGATGAGGAGCAATCGTGACGATGGATGCAACATTGGAAAGCCGCGGCGACGGTTGGGTTTTGACCCTTCGGCGAGAGTTCGCCCATCCCGTCGAAGTCGTGTGGCCCTGGCTGACCGACCCAGCGCGGCTGGCCAGGTGGTCGCCCATCGTGCCGGACCTGCCATTCGACTCCGTTGGGGCGCGACAAGTACGGGAGAACCCTGGCGACAAACCGCACGACGGTGAGGTCATCTCGGTCGATCCACCACACGAACTCGTGCACCGATGGGGTGACGACGTCGTGCGCTGGCGACTCGACCCGTCGGACTCCGGTTGCCTGCTGACTCTCGAACAGGCCATGCGGCAACGGGATCCGGCTGCGATGAATGCGGCAGGCTGGGACGTCTGCTTCACCGTGCTCGACGACGTGCTCGCTGGCTCCGACACCGCCAGGATCGTCGGACCCGACGCACTGGCCGCAGGCTGGGAGGCGCTGCGTGACCATTACGCGCTGTTGCTGGAGGCTTGAGTCCCCGTCCCTCTAGCCCCGGCTCGTCGATTCGACTAGGCGTCCGGCTTGGCTCCGTGGAATACGGCCTCGACGTTGTTGCCGTCGGGATCGCGGACGAATGCCCCGAAGTACCCTGGGTGATACTCCGGCCATAGTCGTGGGGCGTGGAGCGATTCGGCGCCCGAGGAGATGGCGGCGTCGTAGAACGCGTTCACGGCGTCGACGTCGGCTGCCTGAAACGCGAAGTGGATGGGTTCGAGCGGACCGCGGCCGTTCGCATCCTCTAGCCAGAAGTCCGGCTTGCCGTTGCGGCCGTACCCGATGGCGAGCCCGACGTCCATCTGGGGCGTGTAGCCGAGTGCGCCGAGGACGACGTCGTAGAACTCCTTGGACCTGCCGTAATCGGCACAGATGATGCCAAAGTGATCGATCACGGGCTCATCCTGGCATGTACCCAGCATGCAGTCGTACATTCAGCTAATGGCTTACGACTTGATTATTCGCAACGGCAAGATCGTCGACGGTCTCGGCGGTGAGCCGTACGTGGGCGACGTGGCGATCGCCGACGGCGTCATCGCCGCCGTCGGCACCGTCAGCGGTGAGGCCGAACGCGAGATCGATGCCACCGGGCTGCTCGTCACTCCCGGATTCGTCGACCTGCACACCCACTACGACGGCCAGGCGATCTGGTCGGACCGCATGACACCGTCGTCGGCGCACGGCGTGACCACGGCCGTCATGGGCAACTGCGGCGTCGGCTTCGCGCCCTGTCGGGTCGACGACCACGAGACGCTCGTCGACGTGATGGCAGGCGTCGAGGACATTCCAGGCGTCGTCATGGTCGACGGGTTGCCGTGGACGTGGGAGACGTTCCCCGAGTTCCTCGACGCATTGGATGCGCGACGGCGCGACATCGACGTCGCGGCGTTCCTGCCGCACTCGCCGTTGCGCGTGTACGTCATGGGCCAACGAGGCGTCGACCGCGAACCCGCGACGGCCGAGGACCTCTCCCAGATGCGCAAGCTCGCATCCGAAGCCGTCCAGGTCGGCGCGTTGGGCTTCGCGTCGTCGCGGTTGACGTTCCACAAGAGCGAAAGCGGCAATCCGATACCGAGTTTCAATGCGGCCCACGAGGAGATCGAGGCCATCGCTCAGGGCGTCAAGGATGCAGGAGGCGGCCTGATCCAGTTCGTGCCCGACCTCGCCGCCGGCGACTACGAGCCCGCGCTGCGGACGGTGTTCGACGTCGCCGAGGACGTCGACCTGCCAGTCACCTTCACGCTGGCAATCGGGAACGCGGGCGATCCGTTCTATCTCGAGGCGCTCAACATGGTCGAGAAGGTCAATCAAAACAGCGACTCCGAGGACCCTCAGGTCACTGCGCAGATCTTCCCCCGTCCCATCGGCCTCGTCATCGGCCTCGAGCTGACCGGCAATCCGTTCGTGCTGTATCCGGCCTACGAGGAGATCGCTCACCTGCCGCTCGCCGAGCGGGTCGCCGAGATGCGCAAACCCGAAGTGCGCGAGCGCATTCTGGCCGACCATCCGACGAATACCGGCCATCCGCTGATGTTCATGGCACAGGCATGGGACTGGATGTTCCCGCTGGGCGATCCGCCGAACTACGAGCCCGCGGCGTCGGACAGCATCGGTGCGCGGGCCAGGGCGCGCGGCGTCAGTCCGTTGGAGGAGGCCTACGACCGCGTGCTAGAGGACGACGGCCGCGCCATGTTGCTCGTCGCGATGGGCAACTTCCGCGACAACTCACTGGACACGGTGGGTGAGCTGATTCGTCGCGACGACGTCGTCCTCGGTCTCGGCGATGGCGGTGCGCACTACGGAATGGTTTGCGACGCAAGCTTTCCCACGTTCCTGCTGGCGCACTGGACCCGCGATCGTGCGTCGGGCCAGCTGTCCATCGCCGAGGCGGTACGCGAGCTCACGTCGGTGCCTGCCCGGGTTGCGGGGCTCGCCGACCGCGGCCGCATCGCGATCGGATACAAGGCCGACGTCAACGTCATCGACCACGCCGCGGTGCGGATGCACAAACCCGTTCTCTCACATGATCTTCCGGGCGGTGGCCGGCGGCTCGACCAGAGCGCCGACGGCTACGTCGCCACGATCGTGTCCGGTGAGGTAATCGCCGAGAACGGCGTGCCGACGGCGGCGCGACCGGGCAAGCTGGTGCGCGGCCGTCAACCCGCACCCGCTCCTGCGTGACGCGCATCGCCCCACTCGCGCCGCCCTGGAGCGATGAGGACGACCCAGGCATCAACAGCTGGGGGCATCCCGACCGGACCTACGAACCACTTCTGCTGGTGCGCTGTCTGCAACGGCATCCTGCATTGGCCGCACGCCAGCCGTGTACGTGCGGACGAAGGCCTTGGTGCCCGCGTAGCCGGCCTGGCCGGGGAAGGGGTAGAAGCCGGCAGACGATCCGACGTTGAGAATCGCGCCGCGGCCGCGAGGCACCATCTGCCGGGCGTCGGCGTCGGCGACGTCGCAGCCGATGACCTCGACCCTGACGTTGGTCAGCTCGGCGGCAAGCTCGGCGAGCCGATCCTCGCGGCGGGCGACAAGGGTGACGCCGTAGCCGCGCGATGCCAGCTCGCGGGCGAGGTCGGCGCCGATTCCCGACGAGGCTCCCGTGACGACGGCGGTGGTGGTCGCAGACGGCTTCGGTAGCGGCACCCTGGTGCTAGCGTGCTCGTCCCCAGTCCCATTCCACGCAGCCCAAATCGCTGCCACAATCTGCTTCATGTCCGACGCGCCCGAAAGTCCGATCCCCACCTACGAAGACGTGCCGATCGGCCTCGATGCCGCCGGCGAACGCACGGAGTTCGACAGCCTCGGCAACGTCGACGTGCCCGCCGACAAGTACTGGGGTGCGCAGACCCAGCGCTCGCTCGAGCACTTCTCGATTGGCAACGACCACATGCCGATCGAGGTCTACCGCGCCTACGGGCTGGTGAAGAAGGCCTGCGCGATGGTCAACCACCAAGCGGGGCGCCTGTCCGACTGGCGGGCGAAGGTCATCGTCCAAGCCGCCGACGAGACGATCGCGGGCAAGCTCGACGACCAGTTCCCCCTCTACGTGTGGCAGACCGGCTCGGGCACGCAGAGCAACATGAACGTCAACGAGGTGTTGTCGAACCGGTCGATCCAACTGCTCGGCGGAACGCTGGGAACGCAGCGACCGGTCGGCCCGAACGACCACGTCAACATGGGCCAGAGCAGCAACGACACGTTCCCCACCGCGATGCACGTTGCGGCGGTCACCGAGCTCGACGAGCAGGTGGTGCCCAAGGTGACGGCCCTGCACGACGAGATCGCGGCCAAGTCCGCCGAGTGGATGGACGTCGTCAAGATCGGCCGAACCCACCTCGAGGACGCCGTCCCGCTGACCGTCGGCCAGGAATGGTCCGGCTACGCCGCGCAGCTCCATGCGGCGCTCGCCGACGTCGCGCACGCCCGAGAAGGCCTACTGCAACTGGCAGTTGGCGGCACAGCAGTGGGGACGGGACTCAACGCACCGGCAGGCTTCGGGGCGAACGTCGCCGCGACGCTGGCCGAACTCACCGGCGTGCCCTACGTGACGGCGCCCAACAAGTTCGCCGCACTCGGCTCGCTCGATCCGATGGTGCGCGCGCACGCAGCGCTGCGCGGTCTCGCGGTAGCGCTGATGAAGATCGCCAACGACATGCGGTGGTTGGCTTCTGGCCCCCGCTGCGGATTCGGCGAACTGCTGCTTCCCGCCAACGAGCCCGGGTCATCGATCATGCCCGGCAAGGTGAACCCGACGCAGTGCGAGGCGCTGGTGATGATCACCATCCAGGTCATCGGCAATGACACCGCCGTCGCACTGGCAGGCTCCCAGGGCAATTTCGAGCTCAACGCGATGCGGCCGGTCATCATCAACAACTTCTTGCACTCGGCACGCATCCTCGCCGACGGCTGTGAAAAGTTCCTCGCATATTCCGTCAAGGGCACCACCTTGAACACCGACCGCATCCGCGACTTCGTAGCCAAGAGCGCGATGTTGGTGACGGCATTGTCCCCCGTCATCGGCTACCAGAATGCGGCGCACATCGCCGAGGACGCCGTCGCGAACGACACGACGTTGCGCGAGGCCGCACTGGCGTCGGGCAAGGTGACCGCCGAGCAGTTCGACTCGATCGTCGATCCGCTCGGCATGGTCGGTGAGGGTGTCGCAGGTGCGTGATGAGCGCATGACCGACGACGGGAAGGCCGAGCGCTACGATGCGCTGCTGGCGGCAACGGCGTTGCTCTACGCCAACGGCCAGTCCACGCAGATGACCCTGACCGGAGTCGAACGGCTCAACCGCGGACTGGACCTCGACGCCGTTGTGGTCCCGTCGTGGCCGATGTTGACGCTGACCGCGGCCGGGTCCCGCAAGACGGTCCTCACGGCGGCGGTGTCTCCGACCGCGATCAACATGCATCGAGTCGGCACGATGATGGCGGTGGTCGACACAGCCCAGGACGGCCCCCTCGAACTCGAGAGGGTGGTCGCCGGAGTCGCCGCAGCGGAGGCTCAATCATCCTCCGGCACAATCGCTTTCACGATCGCCTGCGCTACGGGCGCGACGGCGCTGTCGGTCATCTACGGAGCCACCCATCCGCTGGCGATACTGCTCGTCGCACTCGCAGCCGCAGCAGGCGGGCTGCTGCGGCGCTGGCTGGGCGCCATCAGTGCGGGCCCGTTGGTGCAGGTCTTCGCCGCGGCGCTCGTCGCTGGCGCGGTCGGTGCGGCGGCCGCTCACCTCGACCTCGGCGCGTCCACCGGGGTGGTGGCGATCTGCCCGGCGATGGTGATGGTGCCAGGCCCCCACATCCTCAACGGCGCTCTGGACCTCCTCGACCTGCGGATCACGCTCGGACTCGCACGGCTGGCCTTCGGGTTGCTGATCCTCACCGCCATCGCCGGTGGCCTGATCCTCGGCCTAGGGCTAGGCGGCCAGACGCTCCCGGTGACCGCTCCGTCGAGCGCCGCGCCGTTGCTCGTCGACGTGCTCGCCGCGGGGGTGGCCGCCGCGTCGTACCCGATCTACTTCTCGATGCGGTGGCAGCTGATTGGTTGGCCGGTTGCGGTGGGCATGCTTGCCCACGCGGCGCATTGGTACGCACTAGCGGCCGGCGCAAATTTGGCGTTGGCGGCGTTCGTGGCCTGCCTACTGGTCGGCGTGGCTCTGGTGCCGGTCGCTCATCGGAAACGAATCCCTTTCGCGGGCATAGGTTTTGCAGCCGTCGTCGCGTTGGTACCCGGGGTGTTCGTGTTCCGTACGCTTGCCGGCTTCGTCGACTTCGTCGCCCATCCGAGCGCACAGCTGTTGAGCGCCGCCGCCGCCGACCTGATCGGGGCGACGATCGTCGTCTCGGGGATGGCACTCGGGCTGGCCATCCCGATGCATCTCTACGCGGCCGTCGCGGCGCGTCGTAGGCTGGCGTCATGAGCGTCAAGGTCGATCTCGACCGACTCGCCGATGCGTTGGCCGACTTCACCTTCGCCTACCTGATCACCGTCGGCGACGACTATCGCGCTCACACCGTTGCGGTGGACCCAGCCTTCGACGACGGCGTGTTCGCGCTCGAGTCCGTGGGCAACAGGACTCGTCGCAACGCGACCGCGCATCCGGACGTCACCCTGCTGTGGCCCCCGCGCGAGCCCGGCGGCTACTCGCTGATCGTCGACGGACTGGCCCAGCTCACCGACGCCGCACTCATCATCAAGCCCACCGGCGCGGTGCTTCATCGCCCAGCGAACCCGGGTATCCCGACGGCGTCGGGCTGCGGCGACGACTGCGTGCCGCTAGGTGGGTGACTCGGGAAGGCCGAAGGCCTTTCTGTACATCCATAGGTTAGCCGAAATACCTTGCCGTTCAACGGCATCAAGCATTCGCATCCTTAGCGATTCGGGGCACCGCCAACGCTCGCCCGGCTTGTGGTAGTCGAAGCCGTCGTCGGTGAACAGCCTGGCCGCGCCCAGAAGGATGGCATCGTTAGTGGTTTCGGCGGCCTCGATCAATGCGTCCGTTGGGTGCTCCAGCAAGAGGACTTCGGGAACGTGTTCGTATTGGTAGAACTCGTTCCACGGTCCCACGCTCGCCGCCAACCACGTGTAGAGCGCGCACACCCGTTCGACGGGGTCGGGCACCGCTGTCTCTAATGCGTGGAGGGCAGTGCTGAGATCGCGATCTGGATCGTTCAGCTCGGCGGGCCACAGCGCGCGCAGGCTGAGCGGTATGGCGCGTTCCCAGTCGGCGCTGTGCCGCTCTTCCGCGCGCATGCGCCGGTCCCGATCGTCGAGCTCGTCGCGTGCATCGTTGATGCCATGGCGCATGACCCATTCCGCGAGGTGTCGTGGTTCTGCGAGCTGCGCGTCTCCGCTCCACATCTCCCTTCGGATCGACTCCCAATGGTGCAGTCCGATCGTCTCGACGAGCCGATCGTCCGCCCACAGTTCCAGCCGATGGTCACCGATGCACATGCAGTGTCCGTATTCGTCGGCCTCTGCGATCCGCAGCGCCGCAACGAGTTCGGCCACCCTGTCGGGGTCGGACTCGTCCAGGCGCAGCACGTCGAACGCGACGTACGTGTCGTAGTGGTGCATGCCCATCAGCCGGACCCTGGTGATCCCCTCGAGGGCGGCGTCAAGGCTCTCCTGCGTCGGATCTGGGTCTGTCGACGCCAGGAAGTCGGCAGTCATCTGGTCGATGATGCCGACGATCTCGCCGTCATCGTTGACGATCGGCTGGAATAAGTCGTCGAGATCGTCGTCCGCAGCCACGTGGTTCCATCCCCGTCATTTCAAACTTCTTTGTCATCGAACAACGAAAAGGCCCGGCCTGCAAGCAGACCGGGCCTTCCCGTAGATAGAGCCAGGACTTAGAAGTCCATGCCGCCCATGCCACCGGTCGGGTCGCCCGCGGGTGCGGACGCCTTCTCCGGCTTGTCGGCGACGACGGCCTCGGTGGTGAGGAACAGCGCCGCGATGGACGCCGCGTTCTGCAGCGCCGAACGGGTGACCTTGACCGGGTCGGCGACGCCGGCCTTCAGCAGGTCTTCGTACTCACCGGTCGCGGCGTTGAGGCCGTGACCCGCAGGAAGGTTGGACACCTTCTCCGCGACGACACCCGGCTCCAGGCCGCCGTTGAAGGCGATCTGCTTGAGCGGAGCCGACAGCGAGACGCGGACGATGTTGGCGCCAGTGGCCTCGTCGCCCTCGAGCTTCAGTTCGTCCAGCGACGGAGCCGATTGCAGAAGAGCCACGCCGCCACCGGCGACGATGCCCTCTTCCACGGCAGCCTTCGCGTTGCGAACGGCGTCCTCGATGCGGTGCTTGCGCTCCTTGAGCTCCACCTCGGTGGCCGCTCCGGCCTTGATCACCGCAACACCGCCTGCCAGCTTGGCCAGGCGCTCCTGCAGCTTCTCGCGGTCGTAGTCGGAGTCGCTGTTCTCGATCTCGGCGCGGATCTGAGCCACGCGACCGGCGATGGCATCGGAATCGCCCGAGCCCTCGACGATGGTGGTCTCGTCCTTGGTCACGACGACCTTGCGAGCCTTGCCGAGCAGCGAGACGTCGGCGGTCTCTAGGGAGAGGCCGACCTCTTCGCTAACGACCTGGCCACCGGTGAGGATCGCCATGTCCTGCAGCATCGCCTTGCGACGATCGCCGAAGCCAGGGGCCTTGACGGCGACGGACTTGAAAGTGCCACGAATCTTGTTGACCACCAGCGTCGACAGGGCCTCGCCCTCGACGTCCTCGGCGATGATCAGCAACGGCTTGCCGGACTGAATGACCTTCTCCAGCAAGGGAAGCAGGTCCTTGACCGTCGACACCTTGGAGCTGACCAGGAGGATGTAGGGATCCTCGAGGATGGCTTCCTGACGCTCGGCGTCGGTGACGAAGTAGCCCGAGATGTAGCCCTTGTCGAAGCGCATGCCCTCGGTGAGCTCGAGCTGCAGGCCGAAGGTGTTGCTCTCCTCGACGGTGATGACACCCTCGTTGCCGACCTTGTCCATGGCCTCGGCGATCAGGTCGCCGATGGACTGGTCACCGGCCGAGATGCCAGCGGTGGCAGCGATCTGCTCCTTGGTCTCGACCTCCTTGGCGGATGCAAGCAGCGTCTCGGTGACCTTCTCGACGGCCTTCTCGATGCCGCGCTTGAGGCCGAGCGGGTTCGCACCGGCTGCGACGTTGCGCAGACCTTCGCGGACCAGCGCCTGAGCGAGAACGGTGGCGGTGGTGGTGCCGTCGCCTGCGACGTCATCGGTCTTCTTGGCGACCTCTTTGACGAGCTCGGCGCCGATCTTCTCGTAGGGATCCTCCAGCTCGATCTCCTTGGCGATGGACACGCCATCGTTGGTGATCGTGGGGGCGCCCCACTTCTTCTCCAGGACGACATTGCGACCCTTGGGGCCCAACGTCACCTTTACCGCGTCGGCGAGGGCATTGAGGCCCCGCTCGAGGCCGCGACGGGCCTCTTCGTCGTACGCAATTATCTTGGACATTGCGAAGTGATTCCTCCGGATTGGGGATGACACGTTCTTGGGCCGGGCTCAGTGCCCGCGACGGACGACCTCGGTTGTGCTTGGACCGTGGTCTCACCGTTCCCGACCTAGCACTCACTGGTCGCGAGTGCCAACGTCCTTTTTAGCACTCGACCATGGCGAGTGCAAGGAAAGCCCGGTGTCCTTACCTGGGCCGCAGACCTTCGAGGACGATGTCCGTGACCCGTTCGGCGACGTCTGGGTTGTAGCCCTGCATGGCCTGCGCGCCGACGAGCAGAGCCTTCGCCTCGGGGACGGTGACGTCGCTTCGTGCAGTGCCGGCCCGCTGGGCATCGACCAAAAGGGCTTCGAGCAGACCGAGGAACTCCTTCTCCGCGTCCGGCGCCACGACGTTGACGTCGATGCCATAGCCGGCCATCGCCTGGGCGAGGCTCATGTCGGCGGCGCCCTCGGTGACCATCGCCCTGATGAAGGAATGCAGCGCTTCGCCTGGCTCGCTCGACGCGAGAAGCGAACGGCCACACGCGACCATCTGCTGGAGACGGTCCTGAACCACGGCGCCGAACAACGACTCCTTCGTCGGGAAGTGGCGATAGACGGTGCCCGCGCCGACGCCTGCCCGGCGGGCGATCTCGTCGATGGGCACGGACAGTCCCTCGGCCGCCATCGTCTCGTAGGCGACCTCCAGGATGCGGGCGCGATTGCGTGCCGCGTCAGCCCGCAAGGGCTTCTCGGCTTGAGTCACGACACCTCCAAGGAATAAACGGGGCCACCGTTCCGTATAGTTGGACGAAACGGGGCGCACGCCCCGCTTTACATTCTAGTGAGGAGCAGTCATGAGCAAGTGGAACACCGCAGACATTCCCGATCAGACCGGCCGCGTCGCGGTCATCACCGGGTCCAACACCGGCCTCGGCTTTGAAACGGCCAAGGCGCTCGCCGCCAAGGGCGCGCGCGTCGTGCTCGCGGTGCGCAACCTCGACAAGGGCAAGGACGCGGCCACCCTGATCACGCGTGCGACGCCGAGCGCCGACCTCGCACTGCAGGAACTCGACCTCGGCTCGCTGGCCTCCGTACGCGAGGCGGCGGCAGAACTGAAGTCCGACTACGACCACATCGACCTGTTGATCAACAACGCCGGGCTGATGTACCCCTCGCCACGGCAAACCACCAAGGATGGCTTTGAGATTCAGTTCGGCACGAACCATCTCGGGCACTTCGCACTGACCGGACTGCTGCTCGACCGACTCACTGACACAGCTGGCTCGCGGATCGTCACCGTCAGCAGCGTCGGGCACCGCGTCAGGGCTGCCATCCACTTCGACGACCTCCAATTCGAACGCAGCTACAACCGGGTCGCCGCATACGGTCAGTCCAAGCTCGCCAACCTGTTGTTCACCTACGAACTGCAGCGCCGCCTGGCTGCCACGGGCGCGCCGACGATCGCCGTCGCCGCGCACCCTGGCGGCTCCGACACCGAACTGGGCCGCCATCTGCCCGCGTTCCTCCTGCCGGCGGCGATGCTCATCGCGCAGAGCGCCGCCATGGGTGCGTTGCCGCAGCTGCGTGCTGCCACCGACCCGGCTGTCGTCGGCGCCCAGTACTACGGCCCCGATGGCATCGGTGGCATGCGCGGCAACCCCAAGGTGGTGTCGTCGAGCAAGCAGTCCCACGACGTCGAGTTGCAGCGCCGACTGTGGGCGGTATCCGAAGAGCTGACGGGAGTGGTGTACCCCACCGACTGAATGGCAGGCTGTGAGCTGTCCGACGAAGAGCGTCGCGAGTGGTTCGTCGCCAATGACGACTTCATCATCTGAGTCGCGCGGAAAGGTAAGGCGCCGTGCGACTTTCGGCACTACTGGCGACCTGAGCAGGAGTCCCCGCAGCGACGACCCGTCCACCTGCCTCACCAGCACCCGGTCCGAGGTCGACGACCCAGTCGGTACCCGCGACGACTCGCATGTCGTGCTCGGCGACCACCACGGTGTTGCCGACGTCGACCAGGCGATGCAACTGACGGTCCAGCAGGTCGACGTCCGCGGGGTGCAGGCCGGTGGTGGGCTCGTCGAGCACGTAGAGCGTGTGCCCGCGTCGGGGCCGTTGGAGCTCGGAGGCGAGCTTGATGCGCTGCGCCTCGCCGCCGGACAGTTCGGTCGCAGGCTGGCCGAGGCGCAGATAACCGAGGCCGACTTCTTGCAGCGTCACGAGGCTTCGCGCGGCAGCGACCACGTCGGCGAAGAACTCCGATGCCGTGTCGACCGTCATCGCCAGCACGTCGGCGATCGTGTGGCCGCGGTAGCGCACCTGCAGCGTCGCGTCGTTGTACCGAGCGCCGTGGCACGTCGGGCACTGGCCGTAAGTGCCTGGGAGGAACAGCAATTCGACGGACACGAACCCCTCGCCCTGACACGTCGGACACCTGCCCTCTGCGACGTTGAACGAAAAGCGACCTGCGGACCAACCGCGCTTGCGCGCCGCCGGCGTGGCGGCGAAGACCTTGCGCACCGCGTCGAAGAGACCGGTGTAGGTCGCGAGCGTCGAACGAGGGGTTCGGCCGATCGGCTTCTGGTTCACCGCGACGAGGCGATCGATCAGTTCGACTCCAACGGCGTCCACCCCGATGCTGGCATCGTGATCGAGGTCGACGAACTCGGAGTCCTGTTCCTCGTCACCTGCTTCGGACTCCGCCACGTCGCCGCCGAGGGCGCGGGCGATGACGTCGCCGAGCACCTTGTAGACCAACGTCGACTTGCCAGAGCCAGACACTCCGGTCACGGCGGTGTAGACCCCTAGCGGGATGTCGACGTCGAGACCACGCAGATTGTGAAAGTTGATGCCGCGCAGGGCAAGTACGCCCAATGGGGTCCGCGGGCTTCTGGCGGGCGACGGCGTCTCGTCGAAGAGGTACCCGCGGGTGACCGACGCCTCGACGTCCGCCAATCCCGCCACCGGTCCGCTGTAGAGCACCTCGCCGCCGAGCTCGCCCGCGCCGGGACCGACGTCGACGACCCAGTCCGCACGGCGCACCACGTCCATGTCGTGCTCGACCACGAACAGCGAGTTGCCCGCCCGTCTCAGCCGGTCCAGAACGTCGAGAAGGGGTTCGGCGTCTGCGGGATGCAGCCCGGCCGACGGCTCGTCGAGCACGTACAGCACGCCGAACAGGCCCGCGCGCAGTTGAGTGGCCAGGCGCAGCCGCTGCAACTCACCCGGCGACACGGTCGGCGTGCGGCGGTTCAGCGCCAAGTAGCCAAGACCCAACTCGATGAGCACCTGGATGCGGGCCACCAGGTCGGCCGCGATCATCGTCGCGACCTCGGTTAGCTCCCCGGACTCAGTGCCCTCGAACGCGGCCTCGAACTCGGTGCGGGTGGCGGCGGGGCGCAGCGCGTCGGCGAGTTCGGCCAGTGGCATTTTCACCAGCTCCGCGATGTTGTGGCCCGCGAAGGTGACGGCCAGCGCCTCGGGTCGCAGGCCGGACCCGCCGCACAGCGGGCAGTCGACGGTGTCGACGAACTTGAGCACCCGTCTGCGCATCATCGCGCTCTGCGAGTTGGCCAGCGTGTGCCTGACGTGGCGTTCGGCGCTGGAGAAGGTGCCGTTGTAGGTGTAGTCGGCGGTGACGGCAGCTCTGTGCGGGTGGATCTCGACGGTTGGCTGCTCGTCGGTGAACAGGATCCAGTTGCGCTGCTTCTTCGGAAGCCGGTGCCACGGCTTGTCGATGTCGTAGCCGAGCGTGATGAGGATGTCGCGCAGATTCTGCCCCTGCCAAGCGCCCGGCCAGGCGGCGACGGCACCCTCTCGGATCGTCAGCGACGGGTCTGGAACCAACGTCTCCTCGGTGACCCGGTGAATCCGACCGAGGCCGTGACATTCCGGGCAGGCGCCGATTGCCGTGTTCGGCGAGAACGAATCGGAGTCCAGCCGCTCGGTAAACCCCTTCGGGAAGGTGCCGGCGCGAGAGAACAGCATTCGAAGAAGGTTCGACAGCGTGGTCACCGTGCCGACCGACGACCGCGACGAGGCCGACCCGCGGCGCTGCTGCAGCGCCACCGCCGGTGGCAAGCCGGTGATGTCGTCCACCTTGGGTGCGCCCGCCGGCAACAACAGCCGCCGCGCGTAGGGCGCGACCGACTCGAAGTAGCGGCGCTGCGCCTCTGCGTACACGGTGCCGAACGCCAGCGACGACTTGCCCGATCCCGAGATGCCCGTGAACGCGACCAACGCGTCGCGCGGGGCCGCTACGTCGACGCCGCGCAAGTTGTGCACCCGCGAACCGACGACCCGGACGAACGGGTCGTGGGCGTCAGCGCGCTCGGCGGCCATCCGACCATTCTGCGCGCAGCCAGGCCGACTAAGTAGCTAGAGCCATCACTGCACGGACTGGCTGGCCAGCCGGACGAACTCCCACCCAGCTCCAAGCATCGCGGGAATCGCGGCGGCGACCCCTGCAGCGGTACCAGATCTCGGATGGTTCATGTGGGCCAGCACGATCGAACCTGGCGACGCCGCGGTGATCGCAGCACCGACCTTGCCGGCCGGTGCGGTGGCCCCGTTGTCCGCGTTGACGGAGAACCCGACGGGAGTCAGGCCCAACTCGTGCACGATCTGCACGGCGACGTCGTCGTAGTGTGCGGTGCCCGTGCGAAACCAGGAGGGTGTCCTACCGGTGAGTGCGGCGATGCGGTTCTGATTGGTCCACACCTCGGCGACCGCCTCGTCGGCCGACTTCGTTCCCGCGATGCCGTACGCGGACCGACCCGTCACCGACAGCGGCACGTGGCGGGTGCCGTGATTGCCGATGTCGAACAACGGGTTCGCTACCAACTGCTCAATACGCCCAGGGTTGGCGTCGATCCACTTCGAGCAGACGAACAGAACGGCGGGAACGTCGTACTGCTGCAACGTGTCCAGCAATCGCTCGTCGCTCGCGTGATCACACGCGTCGAACGTCAGCGCGAGTTGGCGGCCAGCCGGGGCAAACCGCGTGGCGATCCCCGGTAGTGCCATCCCCCACTGCGTCGGCGCCCGGCCCGCGTTCAGTGCGGCGACGGAGTTCGCGTCGACCCCGGATGCGGCGGGCGCCGGAGCGGGCCTCAGCGCGGCTGCGCCTGCCAACGCGGCGGTGCCGGCCAGAGCCGTCAGGAAGGTCCGCCGGGTGTGCATGAGCGCAACATAGATCTCCAGCCTGGCTGCACCTTGATAACTAGGCGGCAAACGACTGAGTGCCTGGTGCGGCCGCGCCACGCCCGGGGACGCCGCCGACCGCCGACACGCCGTGATTTCGACACGAAAAGCCGTGTCCCCTCGCATTATTAGCCCCGAGTGGGAGCGTGCCCTAGACTGCCCTTCGACCAGATAGGAGTCTTCGGGTGCGGGCTAACGCAGCGCCCAGCACCCAGGCTTTGCGGGGCTGGCAACGTCGCGCCATGGTGCGATACCTCGGTGCGCGGCCACGCGATTTTCTGGCCGTCGCCACACCGGGATCGGGCAAGACGACCTTTGCGCTGCGGATCGCCGCCGAACTGCTGGCCGACGGGACCGTCGAACGGATCACCATCGTCGTCCCCACCGAGCACCTCAAGACGCAGTGGGCGGGTGCGGCGGCAAAGGTCGGCCTCGCGTTGGACCCCAAGTTCAGCAACTCGTCGGCGCAGAACTCCGATGAATACCACGGTGTGGTCGTCACCTACGCCCAGGTCGCCAGCCACCCGGGTCGCCACCGCGTGCGGACCGAGAACCGCAAGACGCTCGTCGTGTTCGACGAGATCCATCACGGCGGCGACGCGAAGAGTTGGGGCGATGCCATCCGCGAGGCGTTCGGCGACGCGACACGTCGGCTCTCACTGACCGGCACGCCATTCCGCAGCGATGACAGCCCGATCCCGTTCGTCACCTACGAAGCGGATCGCGCGGGCTTCAAACACTCGAAGGCCGATCACACCTACGGCTACTCCGACGCCCTCGCCGACGGCGTCGTGCGGCCCGTCGTCTTCCTGGCCTACTCCGGCGAATCGCGCTGGCGCGACAGCGCGGGCGAGGAACACGCGGCACGCCTTGGCGAGCCGCTGACGGCCGAGCAGACCGCAAGAGCCTGGCGCACGGCCCTCAACCCGGCTGGCGAATGGATGCCCGCGGTGATCGCCGCGGCCGACACCCGCCTGACCCAGAAGCGCCAGCACATGCCGGACGCAGGCGGCATGATCATCGCTTCGGATCAGACGGCGGCGAGGGCCTACGCCAAGCTCTTGACCAATCTCACGGGCGAGGCGCCGACCGTCGTGCTGTCCGACGACAAGGGCGCCTCCGACCGGATCAGCGCGTTCTCCGCGGGAACCAGCAGATGGCTGGTGGCCGTGCGCATGGTGTCCGAAGGAGTGGACGTGCCGCGCTTGGCCGTCGGCGTCTATGCCACCAGCGCGTCGACGCCGTTGTTCTTCGCACAGGCGATAGGCCGATTCGTCCGCTCCCGCACCCCAGGTGAGACGGCCAGCATCTTCCTGCCATCGGTACCGTCGCTGCTGCTCTTGGCCAGCGAGATGGAGGCGCAGCGCAACCACGTCCTCGGCAAGCCGCACCGCGAATCCACCGACGACTGGGACGAGGTAGAGGAGAAGACCAAGTCCGAGCCGAGTGAGCTGGACAACGGCTTCGAGATGCTTGGCGCAGACGCCGAGCTGGACCAGGTGATCTTCGACGGCTCCTCGTTCGGGACCGCGACGCCCGCGGGCAGCGACGAGGAGGCCGACTACCTGGGCATCCCCGGTCTGCTCGACGCTGAACAGATGCGAGATCTGTTGCGCCGCAGGCAAGAAGATCAGTTGGACCGCCGCAGCCGCGCGAACGGCGACAATGTGCAGAAAGCGGCCGGTGGGACACTGCCGGTGATATCCACCACGCACGGCCAATTGCGCGACCTACGCAAGGAGCTCAACGCGCTGGTGACCCTTGCCCACCATCGAACGGGCAAGCCGCACGGCTGGATTCACAACGAGCTTCGCCGCATCTGCGGTGGGCCGGTGGTCGCGGCGGCGAACTCCGAGCAGTTGGCCGCCCGCATCGAGGCCGTCAGGTCGTTGAAGACCTAGGTCATAAGGTGGACCCATGTTGAATGAGCCGCCGCAGCAGCGCCAACGAACGGCCGTGATCGCCTCGGTGATCGCGGTAATCGCGCTAGCGGTCGGCACCATCGTCGTCGTTGCACATTACGCGTCGCGCCCACCCATCCATGGCACGGCGATCGCGGCTACCGACGGGACCGCGGGCGCCACGACCACCACGCAACCCGCGACCATCGATCTCAGCGGTGACTGGACTGGAACCTATACGTGTCTGCAGGGACTGACCAGTTTGGACTTGGTCGTCACTCAGACCAGCCCGACCGCGATCGGAGCCGTCTTCAACTTCTCTGCCCACCCGACGAACCCAGGAGTCGAGTCGGGGAGTTATTCGATGTCCGGCACCTTCGATCCCGCGAGCAAAGCGGTGTCTCTCAAGGCAACTCAGTGGCTCAATCAACCGCCGGGCTACCGAACCGTCGACCTACAGGGACTGGTTTCGAGTGATCTCAAGACGATGTCGGGTCAAGTGGTCAACGCCTCGGGGTGTACGACGTTCATGGTTCAGCGGCATCTCGTCGATCAATGACGGGCGCTACCCGCGCTTGCTGACGCGCCACGTGACACCCTCGGCGAACCCCACGTCGCCGAAGGTGCCACGCCCGCACGTCTCGGCATCAGAGGCGGGGTCCCGTCGACAGACCTGCCTCGCCGGTGCGGTGGCGGATGGGCTCTAGCGTTGCGAACATCCTGGAGCACTCCATCCCTTGGTTTGGTGATGCCCTTGGTTTGGTGATGCCCTTGGTTTGGTGATGCCCTTGCTTCGGTGATGAAAGAGTGTCCTGCGGACCTTAAAGACTTCTAAAGCGCCTAAACTCCCAGGTTGATGGCCGCAGACACGCCCACGATCCTGGCCACCAGTGGTGGAATCCAGCCAGGTCGACGGACCAGGCTTGCCGTCAGTCCATTGACCGAATACGCCGTCGACCTGTCGGGCACGACCGGCCGGGCACCACGGGTGTGCATCTTGGCAACGGCGATGGGCGACGACAGGGCGACCTTGCACTACCTCACCGAAGCAGCTCGGGAGCGTGGCTTCGACACCTCACACCTCGCGCTGTTCCCGATGCCGAACGTCGACGACGTCGTCGAGCACCTGCTCGCTCAGGACGTGGTGTGGGTCTACGGCGGCAGCGTCGCCGGCTTGCTCGCGATGTGGCGATTGCACGGAGTCGACGCGGCGATGCGCATCGCGTGGAAGGCGGGCGTCGTACTGACCGGTGTCTCGGCAGGGTCGATCTGCTGGCACGCGGGCGGCACCACGGACTCCTTCGGGCCTGACCTACGACCCGTCACCGAGGGGCTTGCGCTGGTGCCCTTTTCCAACGGCGTGCACTACGACTCCGAAGCACAGCGCCGCCCCCTGTTTCAGCGCCTCATCGTCGATGGCACGCTGCCTGCCGGATATGCAACCGACGACGGCGTCGGAGTTCTTTACCGCGGCACCGAGTTCGCTGAGGCTGTGACCGAACGTGATGGTGCCGCCGCGTATTTCGTCTCCGCATGCCCGGACGGCGGCGTCGACGAGGTCCAGCTCGACGCCCGCCGTCTCTAGCCTTGGAGGCTACAAACCCATGAGCTGGGGCAAGTCGGCGACCGAGTCTATGACGTGGTTGGGCTGCATTGCGAATTCGTCTTCAGCCCATCGCGTTAGCGTGTCCTGGCGGAATTTCCCGGTGCGCACTAGCACGCCCGTCATGCCGACGATCTGCGCGGCGATGACGTCGTTGTTGAGATCGTCTCCGACCATGTACATCTCCTCGGGTTCGACGCCGAGCCTGGCGGCCGCGGCGAGGAAACCCTCCGGCGCGGGCTTTCCGACCGCGACCGCCTTGCGGCCGGATGTCTCCTCCATGCCGACCAGGTACATGCCGGTGTCCACGCGCAGGCCCTCGGCGGTATTCCACGACATGCTGCGGTGCATCGCGACGACGGGCACCCCCTGGGCCATCCAGTCATAGACGCGGCTGAGCGTGACGTGGTCGTACTCGGGCCCGGCGCCGCCGAGCAAGATGACGTCGGGAGCGTCCGGGGCTGCCTTGCCCGAGACGTCGCCGGCGTGTACGAGGTCGATGCCCGGCATGTCCTCTTCGATGTGGCCGCTGTTCACCAGGAAGCAGCGGGCGTCCGGGTAGCGGTCGCGCACGTAGTCAGCCGTCAGCATCGCTGCGGTGATGACCTCGTCGGGTGTGACGTCCATTCCGGCCTCGTTGAGCAGGGACGCGATCTGTACCCGAGTGCGTGTCGTCGTATTCGTGAGGTAGGAGCGCGCGATCTGGTTGTCCGCTAGGACCCGCAAGGCCGCCGCAGCTCCCTCGATCGGCCGCCAAGAAGTCACCAGAACGCCATCGATGTCGAACAGCACTCCACCGACAGCCATGCTGCCGAGGTTAAACCGCATGCGGCGACTCGCAACTCCGGGCACCAACCAAGCAGTATCCGGCCAGGATGCCGAAAGGATTCTCAGCGTCGTATCAGGCGCTGGGTAGAGTCGTCGACATGAGCAAATGGACCGCCGCCGACGCGCCAGACCAGACCGGCAGGGTCGCCATCATCACCGGCGCGAACACGGGTCTCGGGTACGAAACCGCAGCCGTCCTTGCCGACCACGGCGCCCACGTTGTACTCGCCGTGCGAAATCTCGACAAGGGGAAGGACGCCGTAGCGCGCATCAAGGCGGAGACCCCGACCGCGGACGTCACGTTGCAGGCGCTCGATCTGACGTCGCTGGACGACATTCGCAAAGCCTCCGACGAACTCCGCAGCGCCTACCCGCGTATCGATCTCCTGATCAACAACGCAGGCGTTATGTACACCGACAAGGCCAATACCAAGGATGGCTTCGAGCTGCAGTTCGGCACCAACCACCTCGGCCACTTCGCTCTCACCGGACAACTCCTCGACAACTTGCTTCCCGTCGACGGTTCCAGGGTCGTGACGGTGAGCAGCGTGGGCCACAAGATCCTCGCCGACATCCACTTCGACGACCTTCAGTGGGATCGCAGCTACAACAGGGTCCGCTCCTACGGGCAGTCGAAGCTCGCCAACTTGATGTTCACCTACGAGTTGGCACGACGGTTGGCCGCCAAGAACACGCCAACGATCGCCTTGGCGGCACACCCCGGCGGGTCGAGCACCGAATTGAACCGAAACATCCCGAAGGCAGTTCGGCCCGCAATCGACTTCGTCTGGGGGCTTTACGCGCAGAGCGCGGAGATGGGCGCACTCCCGACGTTGCGCGCGGCGACCGATCCGTCCGCCAAGGGTGGCCAGTACTACGGACCCGACGGATTGGGCGAGGGCCGTGGTCATCCGAAACTCGTTGAGTCGAGCAAGAAGTCGCACGACGAGGCGGTACAGGCCAGGCTCTGGAAGGTCTCCGAGGAGCTGACCGGCGTCACCTATCCGGTATAGCGACATGCGAACCGTCGATGATCACCAAGACGTGGTGGCCGCGCTGATCAAGCCTCGGCCGCCGGTTTCCGTCGCGCCGTCGGACGCGCTGGGTCTCGTGCTCGCCGCCGACGTCGTCGCTCCGCTCTCGCTGCCTGGCTTCGACAACTCGGCGATGGACGGCTACGCGGTGATCGCCGAGGACATCGCGGGCGCCTCCGCCGAGTCTCCCATCGTGCTGCCAGTCGCGGAGGACATCCCGGCAGGCCGGACTGACGCCCTCTTGCTGAAAGCCGGTACTGCACACCGAATCATGACGGGTGCACCGATGCCGGTAGGCGCGACGACGGTGGTGCCCGTGGAAGCCACCGACGGCGGAACGACCACGGTCGCGATCCGCGCGAGCGCAAAGTCTGGCCAGCACGTCCGACGCGCCGGTGAGGACGTCGGCGAGGGCACCACGGTGCTGCTGGCGGGCCAGGTGTTGACCCCTGCGGCACTGGGACTGGCCGCAGCATTGGGCCTTGAGTCGCTGAAAGTCATTCCGCGGCAACGAGTTCTGGTGATGTCGACGGGTACCGAGCTGGTCGGCCCCGGGACCCCGCTGCAGCCGGGGCAGATCTACGAGTCGAACGCCGTCATGCTCGCAGCAGCGGCCAAGGAGGCGGGCGCCGAGGTCATCGCCGCACCGATGACCAGTGACGACGTCGCGAGCTTCCGTGAGGTACTGCACGAGCACGCGGGTGACGCCGACCTGATCATCACGACGGGCGGGGTGAGCGCAGGTGCATACGAGGTCGTGAAGGATTCGCTCGGTGACGAAGTCGAGTTCGTGAAGGTCGCGATGCAGCCCGGCATGCCGCAGGGAGCAGGCACCGTCGCCGGCACGCCGATCATCACCTTGCCGGGCAATCCCGTCAGTGCGCTGGTTTCGTTCGAGGTGTTCATCAGATCGCCGCTGCGAGCGGCAATGGGGTTGCCGCATCCCGAGCGCCCGCGCCTCGAGATACCGCTCACCGAAACGCTCACCTCGCCCGCGGGTAAGCGTCAGTTCCGTCGCGGCGTGTTGGATCCGAGTGCCTCGGCGGTCATGAGTTACGGACCGCCCGCGTCGCATCACCTGCGCTGGCTGGCATCGTCGAACTGCCTGCTGGAAATTGGCGAGGAAGTCGTCGAAGTCGCGGCGGGCTCGCCCGTGCGGGTGTGGGACCTGAGATAGGCGTCCTAGCCCGAAACGCTCGCCCGTAGAATCGAGGCGCCATGGCCAGACCCGCGCGTCCACCCGCCGACGACGACCGCTCCGAAGTCTCACGACTGGTCGACCTCGTCCGTTCGACCGTCCCGCCGATTCACCGAGCCGGCCTTCCGTTCGTTGCAGGCAGTCTCGGCATCGCCGCCGTCGGCCGTCGGCACCCCCGGCTTCGTATCGCCGGCCTGACCGCCGCCGCGGCGTGCGCCGGATTCTTCCGTCATCCGCCGAGGGTTCCGCCGACCCGGCCGGGCCTGGTGGTGGCACCCGCCGACGGCCGAGTCACCTTGATCGAGCAAGCGGTTCCCCCGCCGGAGCTCAACCTTGCCGACGCTCCGATGACGCGCATCAGCATCTTCCTTTCGCTGTTCGACGCGCACGTCCAGCGGGCGCCGGCCGCTGGCGAGGTCGTCACGGTCAAGTACCGCCCCGGTCAGTTCCTCTCTGCAGACAAGGACATGGCCAGCTCCGACAACGAGCGCAACAGCGTGTGGATTCGAACGCCCGACGGCGTCGACGTGGTGGCCGTGCAGATCGCCGGGCTGCTCGCGCGCCGGATCGTCTGCTCGGTCAGTGCCGGAGACAAGGTGGCGCTCGGTGAGACATACGGCTTGATCCGGTTCGGCTCGCGACTGGACACCTATGTTCCGCAGGACGCCACCGTTCTCGTCGAAATCGGTCAGCGGGCCATCGGCGGCGAGACTCCGTTGGCGACGTTGGCATGAGCGCCAAGGGGGGCGAGTCGGGTAGGCGGCCGCGCGGGCTTGTCATCCTGCCCAGCGCGACGACAGTGCTGGCCATCTGCGCAGGGCTCAGCTCCATCAAGTTCGCCCTCGACGAGAAACCGTGGATCTCGTTGGCCCTGATCGGCGCAGCGGCCGTTCTGGACGGTATCGATGGCGGCATCGCTCGCGCACTCAACGCTCAGTCCAGGATGGGCGCGGAAATCGATTCCCTCGCCGATGCGGTGAATTTCGGCGTGGCGCCCGCGCTCGTGATCTACGTCAGCATGCTGGACAAGGCTCATGTCGGCCCCCTCTGGTCGCAGGTGGGCTGGATCTGCGTGCTGCTCTACGCGGTCTGCGTGGTGTTGCGACTGGCTCGTTTCAACGCCCTGCTCGACGACGACACCCGTCCTGCGTACACACGCGAATTCTTTACCGGAATGCCCGCTCCGTGCGGCGCGGTTGGGTCGATCGGCCCCTTGGCCGCCATGCTCGCATTTCCCGACCACCACGGCTTTTGGATGCAGCCGTGGTTCATCTGCGCGTGGCTCGCTCTCAACGCTGCGTTCCTAGTCAGTCGCATACCGACGATTGCGTTGAAGGCGATCTCGGTACCGCCGAACGCCGCGCCCATCCTGCTCATACTGGTCGCGGCCGCCGCTGCCGGACTGCTGCTGTTCCCCTACCACTTGGTCCTCTTGATCATCGTCGGGTACCTGCTCATGATTCCGTTCACGGTTCGCAGTCAGCGCTGGGTTGCCGCACGCCCCGAGGCGTGGGATGTGAAGCCGGGTCAACGCCGAGCTGTGCGTCGCGCCGCGCGCCGCAACGCGCCATATCGCCGCTCGATGGCACGGTTGGGTCTGCGCCGGCCTGGGCCTCGACAGTGACCCAGATCCCGGTCGAGGTGACTGATGATCCGCCGATGGGCCACCTGAGGTTGACGGCGCGACTCAACACCTCGGCACTGGACTCGCGGCGCGGTGTTGTTCGCCTCCACCCGGAAGCGATTGCTGCGCTTGGTATCCGGGAATGGGATGCGGTGTCGTTGACGGGCGCGCGCACGACTGCCGCGGTAGCAGGCGTCGCTCCGGCAGGCGTGCCTGCGGGCACGGCTCTGCTCGACGACGTGACGCTGTCGAACGCGGGATTGAGGGAGGACGCGACCGTGATCGTGGCACCGGTGGTCGTCTACGGTGCGAGGTCGGTCACACTCAGCGGCTCTAAGCTTGCTACCCAATCGATTTCGTCGGCGACCCTGCGAATGGCGTTGCTCGGCAAGGTGATGACGGTCGGAGATACGGTGTCGCTGCTGCCCCGCGACCTCGGGCCAGGCACCTCCACGTCGGCGGCGACCACCGCGTTGGCATCGTCGGTCGGGATCACGTGGACCTCGGAGTTGTTGACCGTCACCGGCACCGACCCGCGGGGCGCGGTGAGCGTGCAACCGAATTCCGTGGTGAGTTGGGGCGACGGGGTGACGCCCGCAACGGACTCGGGGATCGGGCAGCACACCGTGAGCATGCCTGCTCAGAAATCGACGACGCCAGCCGTCTCCTTCGACGACCTGAAGGGCGCACACGTTCAGGCGGGCAAGCTCGCCGAATGGTTGAAGTTGGCGCTCGACGAGCCAAAGTTACTCGAAACCCTAGGTGCCAAGCCAAATCTCGGCGTTCTGGTGACCGGCCCGGCAGGCGTCGGCAAGGCCACCATGGTGCGCGCGGTGTGTGCGGCGCGGCGGCTCGTCGAACTGGACGGCCCCGAGGTCGGTGCCCTTCGCGCCGAGGACAGACTGCAGAGCGTGTCGTCGGCGGTGGCGACGGTGCGCGATGGCGGTGGCGTACTGCTGATTTCCGACGTCGACGCGCTGTTGCCATCGACCGCCGAGCCCGTGGCTACCATGATCTTGACGGAGCTTCGTGCCGCGGTGGCGACGCCGGGGGTCGCGTTCATCGCGACGTCGGCGATACCCGACGGCGTCGACGTTCGGCTGCGCGCGCCCGATCTGTGCGACCGCGAACTTGGCCTCAGCCTGCCGGATGGCTCTTCCCGCAAGGCGCTGCTGGAGGTGCTACTGCGCGGAGTTCCCGCCAACGACCTCGATCTCGACGAGATCGGCGGCAAGACACCGGGATTCGTCGTCGCGGACCTGGCAGCGCTCGTCCGCGAGGCGGCGCTGCGAGCTGCCGCTCGTGCCAGCAGTGACGGCCAACCACCGGCACTGACGCAGGAGGACTTGACGGGCGCGTTGGGCGTGATTCGTCCACTGTCGCGATCGGCGACCGAGGAGGTGTCGGTCGGGTCGGTCACGCTCGACGACGTCGGCGACATGGTCGAGACCAAGCAGGCCCTCACAGAGGCGGTGCTGTGGCCCCTGCAGCACCCCGATTCCTTTGCACGCCTTGGCATCGAACCCCCGCGCGGCGTGCTGCTGTACGGTCCGCCTGGCTGCGGTAAGACGTTCGTGGTGCGTGCGTTGGCCAGCACCGGGCGACTGTCGGTGCATGCGGTCAAGGGTGCCGAGCTGATGGACAAATGGGTGGGCTCGTCGGAGAAGGCAGTGCGCGAATTATTCCGTCGCGCACGCGATTCCGCGCCGTCACTGGTGTTCCTCGACGAGATCGACGCGCTGGCACCGCGGCGTGGGCAGAGCTTCGACTCCGGCGTCACCGACCGCGTGGTCGCCGCGCTGTTGACCGAACTCGACGGCATCAACCCGCTGCGCGACGTCGTCGTCCTCGGAGCCACCAACCGACCGGATTTGATCGATCCCGCGCTGCTGCGGCCGGGCAGGCTGGAGAAGCTGGTGTTCGTCGAACCGCCCGACGCCGAAGCTCGCAAGGAGATCCTGCGCACCGCAGGCAAGGCGATCCCGTTGAGCGCCGACGTGAATCTCGACGCGCTCGCCGGTGAGCTCGACGGCTACAGCGCCGCGGATTGCGTTGCGCTGCTTCGCGAGGCGGCGCTGACGGCGATGCGCCGTTCGATCGATACGACGGACGTGACCGCCGCAGACGTGGCGAAGGCGCGCGAGACCGTGCGTCCGTCACTCGACCCCGTACAGGTGGAGTCGCTGCGGGCGTTCTCAGAGGGTCGCTGACTCAGACCGGTTTGGCGTTCGGCGATCTGAAAGGACCATCGCCGCTGCCCGCCTCTGAGCGAATTCGCTCCGCTTGGGCGCGCAGTGCGAGCACTCGCTGATGGATTCGGTACTCGGTCGAGCGAGGCATCTCGAAGGCGTCATAGACACCGCGGCCTCGTCGAAAGACCCTGCCGTGCGCCATCTCCCAGCGCAAGGCATCTGATACGGACTTCGGCGGATTGCCATGGATCACGAAGCCCTGATGAGTCAGCGCGTCGACCAGCGCTGCGATGCTGCAGCGGCCGTGCTGGGACAGATATTGGGTGAGCGCGTAGCGGAGCTCGATGCCACGAAGCGTGCGAGAGTCGTCCATGTCGTGACGATCGCACGTGGCACCGACATCCGCGGATTCGCTCAGAGGCGGGCAAGTGCCATGTCGCCGGGAAAACGCGGGGAGACGTAAGTGCCGTTCTGACACGACCATTAGTCATCTCACAGCAGTCTGTACCAACGCCACGCGAATTCGCTCAAAGGCGGGCAAGTGCCATGTCGCCCGGAAATCTGATGCCGCTCAGCTTGATTCGGCGACCGCAGCCAGCCGTGTCAGCGACGCCATCAACTGGTCGGGCCCCGTTGCGCGGGCACGCACCAACCGCTTCTCGTCGGCGAGCCGTGTCCAGTCGTAGGTGTGCGTCACTCGGGTGCGACCGGAATCCAACACTTCGAGCTGCCAACGCCAGAGGTGACCGGGCGGGGGCGAACCGGGCTCCGACGGGTTCCATGCCATCAGTCGACCCTCGTCGAACTCGACGACGTGGTTCTCCCTCACATGTCCGTTCTTGAGTGTCATCGTGAAGACGTCGCCCACGGCACGCACGCGCTGCCCTGCGGACGCCTCGGCGAGATTGTCGTTGCCGTCCCACCGGGGCTGCTGCGACGGGTCGGCGATCAGTTCGAAGATCGTCGACGCCGGTGCAGCGACGTCGAGGCTGGCACTGACGATCGTTTGTTCTGGCATGACCCAATTCAAGCGCAAGCATTGACAGTCCTATATTGACATGTCACAGTCGGAGTATCTAACTAGTCACCGTCAAGATCAGGGAGAGGCGCCATGGCCATCGTCACCACCCGAGACGTGCGCGTAGGCGATCGCGAACGGGAGTCAGCGGCCCGTCAACTAGGCCAGGCCCTCACCGAGGGTTACCTCGACATGCGCGAGTACGAGGAACGAATCGGCAGAACGTTCGAAGCCCAGACCGCTTCGGAGCTGCGGCAACTACTCGCCGATTTACCCACCAGTCGGTTGCGGGGCAACGACCCCACACGCCGCGCAGCCAGGCAGCGGGCAGCACGCATGTCCGTGCGCATCCACCTTGCCGCGTACCTCACCATGGTCGTCATCGTTCTGACCGTCTGGCTGGCCGTCGCACTCACCGCGGGCGCTTGGTACTTCTGGCCGATCTGGCCGATCCTCGGCGCGGGCATCGGCGTCCTCGGTCACGCCATCCCGATTCGGCTCGCCTGCGGCAGGCCCTGACCAGCCGGGCTCGAATTTGGCGCATCAGTAAACTGGGGCCCACCCCCCGGCCTGAAGTACCCATCGCAGGCTGACACCCCGGAATCGGAGTGCCATGCTCGCCGTTCTCTACGCCCACGCGCTCGCCGCGGTGGTGGCGCCGGTGCTGGTGCGCCGGTGGGGGCGGATGGCCTTCTACCCGTTGGCGCTAGCGCCCCTTGGCTCGCTCTCGTGGGTGGTCCTGAACTGGCCGGGTGCCGATCCCGAGACCGTCCACCTCGACTGGGTGCCCGCGCTGTCGATGGACATCACCTTCCGGTTCGACACGTTGGCCGCCGTCATGAGCGTGCTCGTTCTGGCCGTCGGCGCTCTGGTGCTGCTCTACTGCGCCGAGTACTTCCACCATCACGACGGACATCGCGAGAAGCGGCTGCCCAGCTTCGCGGCCGAGCTCGTCGCGTTCTCGGGCGCGATGTTCGGCTTGGTCGTCAGCGACAACATGCTGATGCTCTACGTGTTCTGGGAGCTCACCACCGTCCTGAGCTTCCTGCTCGTCGGCCACTACGCCGAACGGGCCACGAGCAGGCGCGCCGCCACTCAGGCGCTGCTGGTCACCACCGCAGGCGGGTTGGCGATGCTAGTGGGCATCGTCATCCTCGGCACGGTGAGCGGCACCTATCGCCTCTCCGAACTCGTCGCCGCTGCGCCGACGGGAACGGCCGCCTCGGTCGCCGTGCTCCTCTTGCTCGTCGGCGCGATCAGCAAGTCCGCGCTTGTTCCACTTCACTTTTGGCTTCCGGGCGCGATGGCGGCCCCGACGCCCGTCAGCGCGTACCTTCATGCCGCCGCGATGGTCAAGGCCGGCGTGTACCTCATCGCACGCATGACGCCCGGCTTCGAGGACTCCCCCGGCTGGCGACCCGCCATCGTGACGCTCGGGTTGCTGACCATGCTGCTCGCCGGCTGGCGGGCCGTACGTGAGTACGACCTCAAACTGATCCTTGCGTTCGGCACTGTCAGCCAGCTCGGGCTCATCGCGCTGATGGTCGGTGCAGGCGGCGGGGACCTGATGCTCGCGGGGCTCGCGATGCTCTGCGCGCACGCCATGTTCAAGGCGGCACTGTTCATGGTGGTCGGCATCATCGACCACGCCACGGGGACCCGCGACATTCGGCGGCTCGCGTGGCTGGGGCGACGCAACAAGCCGCTGCTCGTCATCGCCGTCGCGGCAACGGCAAGCATGGCCGCCCTTCCTCCGTTTCTCGGCTTCGTGGCAAAGGAAGCCGATTTCGAGACTCTGCTACACAGCGCGTCGCTCGGCTCGGCTGCACCGTTCGTGCTAGCCGGGGTCGCGTTCGGCTCGGTGTTCACCACCATCTACAGCCTTCGCTTCCTCCACGGCGCCTTCGCCAGCAAGGGCGAAGCGAAACCGAGTCGACGCGTAGCCGAAATGCACTCTACCCCTGCACTATTCATGCTCTCTCCAGCGATTCTTGCGGCGGCGGGATTGGCGTTCGGAGTGTGGCCGACCGGCCTCGACCACGTCCTGGAGCGCTACGCCAACACGGTGCCCGGCGGCACCTACTACCACCTGGCGCTGTGGCACGGCGTGAACCTTCCGCTCCTGCTGTCGGCATTGGTCTTGGGCGCAGGTGCCGCCGCATTCCTAGGCCGGTCCCGACTGCGCCGCCTCCGCTACGGGTACGTGCCACTTGGCAATGCCGATCGCATCTACGACGCCGTTCTGCGCGGCGCCGACGTCCTCGCGGTGCGGTTGACGGCGCTGACGCAACGCGGATCGATACCGGCGACGCAGGCGACGATCCTCTGCACGCTGGTCCTGCTGCCGATGGCGATGCTCCTGCTCGGCGCCCGTGACCGTCCGGAATTGCGACTGTGGGACTCGCCCGTGCAGGTCGTCGTCGGCCTCATCATCCTCGCAGCTGGGTTGAGCGCAACGGTGCTGCGCAACCGCCTCGCCGCGGTGCTGCTCGTCGGCGTCACCGGCTACGGCTGCGGCGCCATCTTCATCTTTCACGGGGCGCCCGACCTAGCGCTCACCCAATTCTTGGTCGAGACACTGACATTGGTGATCTTCGTGCTCGTGCTGCGAGTGCTGCCAGCCGAGGCCGACGCGTCACCGATGCGACGCCATCGGCTCCCCAGAGTCCTCATCGCCGTGGCGGTCGGCGTCAGCGTCACCACGTTGGCGGCGTTCGCGATGGCCGCTCGCACCACGACGCCGCTCGCCGAACTCCTGCCAGACGCGGCGTACTACCGGGGCAACGGATCCAACACCGTCAACGTGCTGCTCGTGGACATCCGCGCGTGGGACACGATGGGTGAGATCTGCGTGTTGCTCGTCGCGGCGACGGGTGTGGCGTCACTGGTCTTCCGGCACAGGCGGTTTGGCTCGGCTCCCCGGGTTTCCGACGCAGGCCGAGCCGACGATCCTTCATCCCGTCGCTTCGCTCGCCCCGGCGGCCCCGTGATCGCGACCAGCCCCGCCGTCGGCGACGTCACGTGGTTACGTGGCAGCGAACTTCGTGACCCTCGATACCGATCGCTCGTACTGGAGGTCGCCACCCGAATGATCTTCCCGCTGATGATGGTGCTGTCGGCATACTTCTTCTTCGCGGGCCACAACACCCCCGGCGGTGGATTCGCGGGAGGCCTCACCGCAGGCCTCGCCCTCGTGCTGCGGTATCTGGCCGGAGGGCGCTACGAGCTCGGCGAGGCGCTGCCGTTCGACGCGGGCAAGGTGCTCGGTACCGGCCTTGCCCTTTCAGCGGGGACCGCAGTCACCTCGCTGTTCCTCGGGGCTCCCGTTCTGTCGTCGGCGGTCCTGCAGTTCGACGTCCCCGTGCTGGGTCACGTGAAGCTCGTCACCGCACTGTTCTTCGACCTCGGGGTGTATCTGATCGTGGTAGGCCTCGTGCTCGACGTGCTTCGCAGCCTCGGCGCCCGCGTCGACGTCGAGATTGTCCAGGCGAGCGGAGCGACGGGACAGGTTTCGGGCCGATGATCACCTACGTCGTGCCACTGGTCCTCATCGGCGGCCTTGCCGGCAGTGGGGTCTACCTGTTGCTGGAACGCAACCTGACCCGAATGCTGTTGGGACTGTTGCTCATCGGCAATGCCGTCAATCTTCTGATCCTGACCGTAGGCGGCACGTCGGGCAATCCGCCGGTGCGCGGTCGCACCAGCGCAGGCGAGACGACGACCGCGGACCCATTGGCGCAGGGCATGATCTTGACGTCGATCGTCATCACGATGGGCGTTGCGGCGTTCGTCCTCGCACTCACCTACCGGTCGTACCGGCTGACGACGAAAGAGGAGGTCGCCGACGACGCCGAGGACACACGGGTATCGCAGTTGGCCGACGGCGAGGCAGACGACCTCGACGAGGCCGTCCCGCAGGCCGATCCAACCCGCGATACCGATGCACCCGACGAACTCGACGCGTTACCCGGCCACCAGGGGTCGCGATGACGGGCCAGGTGCTGACGCCGCTGCCAGTACTGATCCCGACGCTGGCCGCCGCGGCCACGTTGTTCATCGGTCGCAAACCGCGGTTGCAGCGCGCCATCACGCTGGTCGCATTGACCTCCGTCGTCGCGGTGTGCATCGCGCTGGTGTACTTCGCCGACCGCGACGGAACGCAAGTCGTGCACGTTGGCGGCTGGGGACAGACGGTTCCCGGCATGGGTCCACTTGGCATCACGTTGGTCGTCGACCGCCTCTCGGCACTCATGCTGGTCGTATCGTCGATCGTGCTGCTGGCCGTCGTGGTCTACGCGATCGGCCAGGGCATCCGCGACGGCGATGATCGTCAGCCGGTGTCGATCTTCTTGCCCACCTATCTCATTCTGTCGGCTGGGGTGTGCACTGCGTTCCTCGCGGGCGACCTCTTCAACCTGTTCGTCGGCTTCGAGGTGCTACTTTCCGCGAGCTTCGTCCTGCTGACCATCGGTGCGAGCGCCGAACGCGTGCGAGCCGGAATCGCGTACGTCATGGTGTCGATGGTGTCGTCGTTGATCTTTCTGATCGGCATCGCGTTGGTCTATGCGGCGACGGGCACCCTCAACATGGCCGAGTTGGCGGTCCGACTCGACGACGTTCCGAGCGGTACCCGCAGCGCGTTGTTCGCGGTGCTGCTCGTCGCGTTCGGCATCAAGGCGGCCGTGTTTCCGCTGTCGGCGTGGCTGCCCGACTCCTATCCCACCGCACCCGCTCCGGTCACCGCGGTGTTCGCGGGCCTGCTGACGAAAGTCGGTGTCTACGCGATCATTCGGGCACACTCGTTGCTCTTCCCCGACGGTGGACTCGACCGTGTGCTCTTGGTCGCCGCATTGCTGACGATGATCGTCGGCATCTTCGGCGCCATCGCTCAGAGCGACATCAAGCGCCTGCTGTCGTTCACTCTGGTGAGCCACATCGGCTATATGGTGTTCGGCATCGCGCTGTCCAGCGCGCTCGGCATGTCGGGCGCGATCTACTACGTCGCACACCACATCGTCGTACAGACCACACTGTTTCTCGTGGTCGGTTTGATCGAGCGACAGGCGGGCGCGTCGACGCTTCAACGCCTGGGTGGGTTGGCGGCCGCGAGCCCATTGCTGGCCTTCGTCTTCATCATCCCTGCGCTCAATCTTGGTGGCATACCGCCATTTTCGGGATTCATCGGAAAGGTTGCGCTCCTGGAGGCCGGTAGCCAGAACGGCTCCGTCCTCGCCTGGATACTCATGGGCGGAAGCGTCGCCACCAGCCTTCTGACGCTCTACGTGATGGCGCGGGTGTGGACGAAGGCCTTCTGGCGGGCGCGCGCCGACGCGCCGGAGGGCAACCTGGCCATGGCGACTCCGTCGGCACTCCTGGACGACTCCGACGACGTGGCCTACGCCGACCGCGACGACGTCGGTCGGATGCCCATCGGAATGCTCTTGCCGACAGGCGCTTTGATTGCGGTCGGACTCACGCTGACGGTGCTCGCCGGACCAATCTTCTCCTACAGCGAGCGTGCGGCGGCCGAGATCCTCGATCGAGGTCAATACATCTCGGCCGTATTGGGAAGGCACCCGTGAGACGACTTGCGTTGCGGGCATGGGTGCTGTGTTGGCTGACCCTGATCTGGATCCTTCTCTGGGGCGACGTCTCCGCGGCGAACATCCTCAGCGGCCTCGCCGTAGCCCTGATCGTCACGCTGCTCCTGCCGCTGCCACCCGTCCCGATCGAAGGTCGGCTGCACCCACTTTCGTTGTTGCGCCTCGTGATCAAGGTGGCGTACTACCTAGTGCTCTCCTCCGTGCAGGTGGCATGGCTGGCCATCAAACCCGGTCCACCGCCGAGTTCCGCCGTGCTCCTGGCGCACCTCGCGCTCAAGTCGGATCTGGTGCTGGCGTTGGCGGTCAACGTCATCAACCTGATCCCCGGATCGATCGTTCTGGAGATAGACCAGACCAGCCGAATGATCTACGTACACGTGATCGACGCGGGATCAGAGCGCTCGGTGCGGCAGTTCCATCGCCAAGTCGCCGAAGTCGAGCGGTTGATGATCGCGTCGTTCGAACGTCCGGAGGATTGGCGACCAGCTTCGCGGACGGAGGTGCACCAGTGAATACGGTGTGGGTGATCGCGGCGGCGATGCTGACCGCTGCCGCCGGGATAACGATGATTCGACTGCTGGCTGGGCCGAGCACTCTCGACCGCCTCGTCGCGCTCGACACGTTCGTCGCCGTGATCATGTGCGCGATCGGCACGTGGGCGGCCTATAGCCTCGACACCACGGTGACGTACAGCCTCACCGCGCTTGCGCTGATCAGCTTCGTTGGCTCAGTCAGCGTCGCTCGCTTCCGCGTGCGGGACAACAACTTCAGCCGCATGCGGGACAACAACTTCAGCCGCGTGCGGGACGAAACGCCCCGAGAAGGGAGGCAACGGTGAACGCGCTCGACGTCATCTCCGGCGCCCTGGTCCTCGGCGGTTCGGCACTTTCCCTCACCGCGGCCATCGGCGTCGTGCGCTTCCCCGATACGCTGGCGCGAATGCACGCCGCCAGCAAGCCGCAGGTTCTCGGCCTACTACTGGTGCTGGCAGGCGCGGCGATCAGGTTGCGCGACCACGCCGACGTCGGCATGGTGCTCCTGGCCGCGTTGTTCACGGTCACGACCGCGCCCGTCGTCGCCAACCGAGTGGGTCAACTGGCCTACCGGGAGCAGAGTTTTCGCAAGGATCTCTTGATCACCGACGACCTTTCAACCAGAGACGAGATGGCCGAGCATGGCGAGAGCTGACGATGACACGTGGGACATCACCAAGAGTGTCGGGGTGACGGCTCTCGGCGTGGCGTACGCGAGAGCGCACGAAAGCGCCTCTGAGCAACCGCTCGTCATCGACCACCACGCTCAACAGTTCATCGACGCCGCGAGGGCGCAGGGCTGGCAACCAAGCGTTGCCATGGCGCAGCGCTTCGACCGAATCGCAGGCTACGCCGCGGTGCGGACCAAGTGGTTCGACGAATTCTTCACGACGGCGGCTGCCCACGGCATCACCCAGAACGTGATCCTCGCCGCCGGTCTCGACGCCAGGGCATGGCGACTGCCGTGGACGTCGGACAGCGTCGTCTACGAACTCGACCAACCGCTGGTGCTGAAGTTCAAGGCAGAGACCCTGCACGCCAACAACGCTCACGCCGGCACGCGATACGTGCCGGTCGCCGTCGATCTGCGACGAGATTGGCCAGCGGCACTGCTGCGCGCGGGTTTCGACCCAGGGATTCCAACGGCCTGGTCGGCGGAGGGGCTGCTGCCGTACCTACCCGCCGCCGGGCAGGATCTCTTGTTCGAACGCGTTCAAGCGCTGAGCGCACCCGACAGTCGGTTCGCCGTCGAAGCCTTCGGCCCCGACTTCTTCGACCCTGCGTACCAGGCCGAACGCCGAGAGGCGATGCGCCGCGCCCGCGAGGAAGCGGGCGAACCCGATGGCCCCGACGTGGCCGACCTGTGGTTCATGGAGGAACGCGAAGACGTCGCCGACTGGCTGACCAGAAATGGCTGGGAGACAACGGTCGTCACCGCACCCGTCCTCATGCAGCGCTACCACCGCGACGTCACCGAGGTGACGCCGCGCACGGAGTTCGTCGAGGGTCTTCTGGCCTAGGCTCCCTGCGAGCCACCGTCGGCAAGCTGGAATTCGACCATGGCCGCGACGGTCTCGACAGCATCGCGCATCGCGTCAAGGCGAGCGGCAGCCGTCGGCGCCTCCAAGACCGAGTAACGGTCGGCCTGCCCCATCGGTATGCGAGAAGCCAACGCGTACAGCCTCTTCCCCGCGTCATCCCCTGGTTCGGGCTCGCCGAGCAGCTCCTGGCGGGGAGGCAGCGTCGCCTGTTGCGACGTGGCGATCCGCTCGAACAACTCCATCACCCTGTCCTCGACCTCGCCGATGTCGTCACCGGTGACGTTGGCACCTGGCTCGTCGGGCCAGGTTTCGACGGTCGCCCGAGGGTATGGGTCGTCCTCCAGCCAAGATGTGACGCGAATCCGATCGCGCATTTCGCACGCGAGATGATAACGACCTCCACCGAAGTCCTGGACGTCGACGATGTGAGCCATCGCCCCGACGTCGCAGCGTGCGTCATCACCGCCGACCTCTCGGCCCGCAGCGATCAGCACGACGCCGAATTCGCGTGCATCGTCCAGGCATTCGCGTACCAACGCTGCGTAGCGGGGCTCGAAGATGCGCAGCGATAGCTCTTCGCCAGGCAGTCGCACGGTCTCCAGCGGAAACATCGGCCTGATCATCACAGCACCAACTCCCCAACCAATGCGTCGACGACGGCGCGCAGGTCCCCGCCGTGTCTGTCGGCGACCTGGCGCTGCCGCTGATAGGACGCCCCGTTGGCGGCTATCGACGACGCCATGGCGAGTTCGTCGGCGCAGCCAAGCGACGCCGCAACGGGGTACAGCCGGTTCAGCACGTCGTCGAGGTCTTCGGTGACCAGCCGCTCGTTGCTCTCGGCGTCGAGGATGATCACTGCGTCGAGGCCGTATCGCGCTGCGCGCCACTTGTTCTCCTGGACATGCCACGGCGGCATCGTCGGCAGCTGCTCGCCCGCATCGAGTCGGCGGTCCAGGTCGACGATCAGGCAGTGCGTGAGCGCCACCAGCGCACCAAGCTCGGCGATGTTGGAAACGCCGTCGAAGATTCGCACCTCGATCGTCCCCAAATGCGGGGATGGCCTGATGTCCCAACGGATTTCGTTCATGTGGTCGATGATGCCGGTCTTCTTCTGATCGTGGACGAACCGTTCGAAGTGCGACCATCGCTGGAAGTGGAACGGCAGGCCGGCTGTCGGCAGCTGCTGGAACATCATGGCCCGGTTGCTGGCATACCCGGTGTCGGCACCGTCCCAGTACGGCGACGACGCCGACAGGGCCAATAGATGGGGGTACTGGTTGAGCAACGACGTGATGATGGGCATGACCTTGTTCGCCGAGGAGATGCCGACGTGCACGTGCACGCCCCAGATCAGCATCTGCCTGCCCCACCACTGCGTGCGCTTGATCAGTTCCGCGTATCGAGGCGCATCGGTCAACTCCGCGGCCTCCCATTCCGCGAACGGATGCGTGCCCGCGCAGAACAGCTCCATGCCGCGCTCGCGCACGATCGGCCTGACGATGCCAAGCGTGCCGCGAAGGTCTTCCATCGCCTCGCCGGCGTTGGCGCAGATCCCAGTCACGACCTCGACGGTGTTGCGCAGCAACTCCTTGTGCACGTGTGGGGTTTCGCCGATCTCGGCGATCACTGCGGCAGCCTCGTTGCTCAGGTCCCGGGTAGCTTTGTCGACCAGCGCGAACTCCCACTCGACACCGACCGTCGGCCGCTGTGAGCGATTGAACGCGATGTGGTCCGGTCGCAGCCCCGCCGGTGACCTACGAGCGGGATACGACACCGCACGCCACGCGCTTGCCTGCGTCGCCGGTGGCCATGGTCATCTCGTCAGGGCCGGGAACAGCGCCGACCACCTGCTGATAGCGATCGGGGGGAATGTTCGCGAAGTTGTCCGCCTTCTCGTGGATCATGATCGCGGTACCCGCGCCATCGAGCAGGTCCTGGGCGGTGAAGGCGTCGGTGGTCGTCACCAGCATCGCCGAGCCGTCGCCTCGGACCTGCAGCGAGGAGAGGTCACCGCTGGCGGGATGACCGGTGCGGCCCTTGACCTGGAAGTGCCCTCCGGCGGACAGGAAGTCGCCGGGAGCGCCGCCTGCGGGGGCTACCGAATTGGGCTCACACTTGCCGACGGAGTGCAGGTGCAAGCCATGGAAACCGGGGTTCAGCAGCCCGGGCGCGACGGTCTTGACGGTCACCGTCGCGAACCCGTCGGCGAAGGCGAACTCCGCGGTGGCGACCGTTGTGCCGTCGGCCGACTTGATGTCGGCCTTCAGGTTCCCCGACGCCGGGCCTTGGCTTTCTTGGCCCCCTCCTGCCGAGGGCGCCGGAGAGCCGGTCCAGATCGCCGGCGTGGTGCCGGGAGACGTGGCGACCGGCTCGTTGGGACTGCATGCGCTCGCAATCGGAACGATGAGCGCCGCGGCGAAGATGAGGCGAAGCGGGGCTGAAATCGACATGCCCGGAAGCCTAGCCGGTGACCGCCTCGATGACGCCGAGTGGCTGCGCTTAACTTCGGCCTAGCTGATGACCGCCACGATCACGCCTGGCGGTTGCTCGGCGAGCCCGGGAACTCGCGGTTCGACCGGCGCGGCGAGCAACTGGCCGACCTGCTCTGCGGATTCCTTCTCGCCAGGAGTCTCCCCGTAGAACACCGTCGTGGCCGTGACGCCCTCGATGTCGAGATTGGTCACTTCGGTGACGTTCCACTCGGCCGCTTTCAACCGATCCCCGACACCGGCGGCGGCTCCAGGCACCCCGTCGGGGCCGGACGCGTTGTACACCCGCACCTCGGCCTTGGCGACCGCTGGCGGCGGCGTCGACGTTGCAGCGCTCGTACTGCTCGTCGACGTCGCCGTGGTCACCGAGCTCGATTCGGTGCTGTCCGAGTCGTCGCTCGACCGCGCCGCGTTCCAACCGACGAGCAGGAAGGCCACTCCCAGGAACAGCAGCACCATCACCATTGCCCGGATGGGCAACCCGGAGGACTCTCGCTGATTCATCGCACCCACTGTATCGAGAAGCGCCGGTACGGAGAAAAGCTCAGGTGACGTCGAACCCCAGCCGACGGGCAGCCCGCGCCTTCTGTCGGCTGGCACGCAGCCTACGCAGCCGCTTGACCAGCATCGGGTCGGCAGCGAGCGCCTCGGGCCGGTCCACTAGCGCATTGAGCACCTGGTAGTACCGCGTCGCCGACATCGAGAACAGTTCCTTGATTGCCTCTTCCTTGGACCCCGCGTACTTCCACCACTGCCGTTCGAAGGCCAGAATGTCGTGTTCCCGGCGGGTCAATCCGTCAGTGAGCGCAGAGTCGTCCCCGGATTGCTCAGTCTGCGCCATGGCGCCGTCCATTTCGCTCCTGGACCCTTCCCCACATTCGACACATTCCGGTGGCTACGGCGAACATTCAACCACGGGCGGCGTAGTTGGGCCGTGACCATTACCCGCGAGTCGGCTGACTTAAGCTTGCTGCCCATGGCAGTCGTACCAATCCGCATCGTGGGAGATCCCGTCCTGCACACCGCGACCACGCCCGTACCGGTCGGCGACGACGGTTCGCTACCGGAAGACCTCGCGGATCTCATCAAAGACCTCTACGACACGATGAACGCCGCGAACGGTGTCGGCTTGGCCGCCAACCAGATCGGCGTGTCGTCACGTGTGTTCGTCTACGACTGCGCCGACGACCGAGGGTCGGCGTCGCGTCGTCGCGGAGTGGTGGTGAACCCCGTGCTGGAGACCTCCGAAATACCCGAGACCATGCCCGATCCCGACGACGATGACGAGGGTTGCCTCTCGGTGCCCGGCGAGAACTTCCCGACGGGCCGGGCGGATTGGGCGCGGGTCACCGGACTGGACGCCGACGGCACGCCCATCACCCTGGAGGGCACGGGCCTGTTCGCGCGCATGCTGCAACACGAGACGGGCCACCTCGACGGGTTCCTTTACCTCGACCGCCTCGTCGGTAGGCACGCGCGTGCGGCGAAGCGCAGCGTGAAGTCGCACGGTTGGGGGGTGCCCGGCCTCAGCTGGATGCCCGGTGAGGGTCCCGATCCGTTCGGCCACTAGGCATGCCCGACATCCCTGCGGTCGGAACGCGGGTGAGCCTGCGCTACCGACTGCCCGCCGGTTCGGTGCCACCGCTGTCCGACGTCGTCGGGCATCTGCTCGACGTCGGCTCGACGCTCTTGGTGCGCACGAAGCGCGGTGACGTCGTCGACGTGTCGGCGGCAGACGTCGTCGCGATCAGAGCCCTCAGCGACCAGCCCGTCCGGACGGGTGACATCCGCAACCTCGAACATGCAGCGGCACTGGCATGGCCTGGCGTCGAGCAACAGTGGCTCGGCGGCTGGTTGTTGAGATCCGGCCGCGGGAGTACTCGCCGCGCCAATTCTGCCGTGCCGCTTGGCCTTTCCCGCGACGACGACACCAGTGCCATCGTTGCCTGGTACGCCGATCGCGGGTTGGCGCCGCTGCTCTCCGTGCCCGACCGAATGTTTCGGCTACCGCACGGCGCGCACACCGAGGCCGAAACCATCGTCATGACAAGGGAATTGACCGTCGGCCTCGGGTACGAATCGGACGTCGCGCTGGCACCTCGGCCTGACGACCAGTGGTCGAGGCTGTACGAACGCGACGTACCGGTCGAGGTGTTGACGGCGGTCGTCGACGGTGAGGTCGTGTTCGCGACCATCGACGACGTCGCCGTCGGAAGAGGCGCCGTCACGGTCGCACCCGACGGCACGCGATGGGTAGGACTGTCGGCGGTGCACATCGTCGAGGCAGCCCGGCGTCGCGGCGTTGGGCGCAGGCTGTGCGAGGCATTGCTGGGTTGGGGCGCCGAGCGCGCAGCGACGCGCGCGTACGTCCAAGTGCTCGCCGACAACGCCGCGGCGACACGGTTGTACGAGTCGATGGGCTTCGGCGTCCATCACCGCTCGCGCTACCTTCGACTTACTCCCCGTACCCTCTGATCCATGCGCCTGGCGACGTGGAACGTCAACTCGATCCGGTCCCGCATCGACCGCGTCACCGACTGGCTTGCCCGCGCCGACGTCGACGTGCTGGCGATGCAGGAAACCAAGTGCACTGATGCTCAGTTCCCCACGATGCCGTTCGCGGCGCTCGGGTATGACGTGGTGCACGTCGGGCACAACCAGTGGAACGGCGTGGCCATCGCGTCGCGAATCGGCGTCGAGGACGTCACGTTCGGCTTCGAGGGGCAACCGGTGTGGAACGACGCCGACGAGGCCCGAGCGATCGGTGCGACGTGCGGTGGCGTGCGGGTATGGAGCCTGTACGTGCCCAACGGGCGTACCGTCGACGACCCGCACTATGCCTACAAGTTGGAATGGCTTGCCGCACTTCGCAATACAGCCTCCGGCTGGCTAGCCGCAGACGCTGCAGCGCCGATCGCGCTCGTCGGCGACTGGAACATCGCCCCCACCGACGAGGACGTCTGGGACGTCGAATTCTTCAAGGGCAGCACCCACGTCACCGAGCCAGAGCGCGCTGCCTTCCGCGCGATCGAAGCCGAGTACGCCGACGTCGTACGCCCCTACGCACCCCCTCCGGAGAACTACACCTACTGGGATTACACGCAGCTGCGGTTCCCGAAGCGCCAAGGCATGCGGATCGACTTCATTCTGGGCTCGCCTGCGCTGGCCGCGCGCGTGGTCCACGCCGAGATCGTCCGCGCCGAACGCAAGCCAGGGAAGAAGGGCACCCCGGCACCGAGCGATCACGCTCCGGTGCTCGTCGAGTTGAAATGAGCTAGACGAACGGCGCCTGCGCAGGTCGCGGGAATTGTCACACCCCCAAGCCATAATCGAATGCATGTTCGAGACAGCGTCTGCCGGCGAGCTCGTCGGGGTGGTCGAGGACACCGCGCGCGAGGAATCGATGCTGATGGCCCGGCGGATGTCCGCGGTGGCAGCTCTGTTGTGGCTGCGCACCAACGAGGCCGGGGACGGGCCGACCGCGGACCCTGGATACGCGTTGATCACCGGTTTCGCCCGTACCAGTGCCGAAGTGGGCGCAGCGATGAACATGTCGTCAAAGGCCGCCAAGGACGTGGTGGCCGCCGCCGAGGCACTGGATAGCCGGCTGCCCGAGGTCGCCAAGCTACTCGCGGCTGGGAAGGTGGACTGGGCCACCGTGGCGTTGATCGTCGACCGAACCGAATTGGTCGACTGGGGTCTGATGGATCAGATCGACCCGTCGCTGGCCGAACAAATCGGCGGGTGGGGTTGCTGGTCACGCAAGCGGATCATCAACGCCGTCGACGCCGCGGTCATCGCCGCCGATCCCGACGCAGCCAAGGAGCGCCGGGTCAACGCCGACACCGAACGCCACATCTCCATCACCAAGCTGCCCAACGGTACGGCCCGGGTGCGCGCGACGCTGTCCGCACCGGCAGCCGCGCTGGTCGACAAGCGCCTCTCGGAAATGGCGAAAGAGGTGTGCCACGGCGACTCGCGCACCATCGAACAACGCCGCGTCGATGCGTGGGTCGCTCTCTGTGAGGGCCGTGCGCTGGCATGTGACTGCGCCGATCCCGACTGCCCCAACCAAGGCGCCGATCCCAACGCACCCGCGACGACCTCGCGGTTCGTCATCAACGTCATTGCCACCGCCGAGACCATCACCGGCAACGGTGATCACCCCGGTTACCTCGAGAACTACGGAGTGATCGACGCCGAGCAGGTCCGCGACCTCGCCGAGAACGCCGCCTTGTGCGAACTGGCAGAGCCGACCGTGACCGAGGAGCAGGCGGCGCGCTACCAACCAACGCCGTCCGTGGAGCGGTGGGTCAGGTGTCGCGGTCTGACGTGCTCCTTTCCCGGCTGCGACCGCCCCGCCTGGCGAGCCGACATCGACCACAGCGTTGCCTTCGACCGCACCAACCCCGCCGCCGGTGGCCCCACCCGTCCGGCCAACCTCGACCCCAAGTGTCGAGAACACCACCGCCTCAAAACCTTTCACACCGGACCTCACGGCTGGGCCACCCGACAACACCCCGACGGAACCGTGGTGTGGACCTCACCGACCGGACGGACCTACCGCGTGGCGCCCGCTGGCGCGGACCTGTTCCCCGGCCTGCGCCGCGCCTGCAGGGCACCCACCGCACGACGGCACAGCCGCATCCGCGACCGATGGGCCCACACCGAAGCCACCCGGGACAGGCTCGAGGAGCTCCGACCCGCGAACGCCGAAACCCGGCGGATCAACGCCGCCCGCGCCCAGGAAATCCAACGCCGCCAATGGCGCAACAACATGCGCCGCACGCTGCTCGTCTTCAAGGGCGGCCAACCCAGTACCAGTCCGTACTGCCCATGGGTCAACGACCCACTCGAAGACGAACACATCACTGCCGACTGGCAACCACCGCCGCGCCCCACACCGGAACCCGGCGACGATCAACCACCGTTCTGACGAACATGTCCAAGAAGGAACAGCTAGGCGGGCTTCGGTCGGATGGGCGTGTGTTGTCCTGCGGCCAGCCACCATTCACCGTCGCGCCTGACAAGGACGAACGTGGTCATCTCGGAAAAAGTGCTGGGATCGTCTGCGGCGACTGGCGTCCCGTCCTCGGTCAGGGCCGTCCGCCTTACCTGCGCGATTGCAACATCCTGCGCAGGCGCCGCTACGCGTACGGCTTCGTAGTGCGACGACGCGCCACCGACCCGCTGAGGCAGCATCCGCCGATGTACGGCATGCAGGGTCGCGTAACCAGAGACGGTGTCGCCGTATGGAGTGCCCCACGCGACGTCGTCGGCGAAGTGCGCGTTGAACACCTCGGCATTGCGGGCGTCGACACCCTCCTGCAGCTCGGCGACGAAGGCATCGACGGCTCGTCGAGCCTCGCTCAGGCGTGCGGTGTCATCGGACAGCGTGGGCCGGTCATCGGTCATGGCTCCAGGTTAGGAGCTCAGGCGACGTTGTCCGCGCCTGGAGCGGTGCCGTAGCGGCCCGGGTTGAATAGCGACGCGATGGCCCCGATCACCATCATCACCGCTGCGGCGATGAACACCACGCTCAGCCCGGAGTGGAACGGCTCCGTGATCAGTTGCGGGAAGAAAGTCTGCCCCGTCAACACCTCGGCGTTGACGCCTGGAGCATCCAACGCGCCCGATGGCCCGACCAACTCGGCGATCGGGTTGTACCCGAGGAACGCGGCGAACAGGCTGCCGACCGGAGGCAGGTTGGCGACCTCGTGCGCAACGCTCGCCGAAACACCTTGCGCCTGAAGGCCACTGCTCATCGCCGACGGAAGCGTATTGGCCAACCCCACGATCATCAACGAGAAGAAGATGCCGATGGACAGCGAGTTGCCTGCGTTGAAGAACGTCGCGCGGACGCCAGAGGCGGCGCCGCGCTGGGAGGCGGGCACGCTCGACATGATCGCCGCGGTGTTGGGGGCCGTGAAGATGCCACCGCCAAGCCCGTTCAGGAAGACGAGTATCGCGAACATCCAGTAGTCGAAGTTCACCGGAATCATCAGTAGCGCAACGAAGGTTGCCGCCATCAGAAGCATCCCGCCGACCGTCAGCGGGCGCGCGCCGATACGGTCGGACAGCGTGCCTGCGATGGGGGCGGCGACGAGGAAGCCGACCGTCACGGGAAGCAGATAGATGCCTGCCCACAACGGCGTCGACTCGAAGCTGTAGCCGTGCAACGGAAGCCAGATGCCCTGCAGCCAGATGATCAGCATGAACTGCAGCCCACCCCGGCCCATCGACGACATCAGCCCGGCCAGATTGCCCATGCCAAAGGACGCCGACTTGAACAGGCGGATGTCGACCATGGGTGAGTCGACGTGCAACTCGACGAAGCAGAACGCCACTAGCAGGAGAAGCCCTGCGGCGATGGATCCCAGCACCCACGGGCTGGTCCACCCGGTGGTGGAATCGCCGTAGGGCTGGATTCCGTAGGTGATGCCGACGAGCAGCACCGTCAGGCCCAACCCGAACGTCAACGTGCCCGCCCAGTCGAGTCGCCCAGCAGTGCGCACGCCGAGCTCCTTGAGCGATCGGTAGCTCCAGATGGTTCCTGCGATGCCGATCGGAACGCCGACCCAGAAGACGGCCTTCCAATGCCACTCCGACAGGAAGCCACCGATGAGCAGTCCGAGGAACGAGCCGGCGACCGCCGCGACCATGTTGACGCCGAGCGCCATACCCCGCTGGTTGGCGGGGAACGCGTCGGTGAGAATCGCCGACGACGACGCCATCAGCATCGCCCCGCCGACGCCCTGGACGACCCGCCAGCCGATGAGCCACAGTGCACCGCCGCCGAGGTGGAACGGATCGAACGACAGCGCAACCGCAGCGAAGGTGAACACGACGAAGCCGAGGTTGTAGATCTTCACCCGGCCGAACATGTCGCCGAGCCGACCGAATGGGACGACCAGAACCGCCGTCACGACCAGATAGCCCATCAACATCCACAGCAGGTAGCTGACGTTGCCAGGGGACAGCGGGTTCAGACCGATCCCGCGGAAGATGGCTGGCAGGGAGATCATCACGATCGAGGCGTTGATCGCGGCGAGGAGGATTCCCAGTGTGGTGTTGGACAGCACGACCCACTTGTAATGAGGGTGGTCGTGGTCCATCCGCCGACGACGGTCGGCGGTTTCCGCCTCTGCGGCGTCGTCGGTCACGAGGGGCGGTTTCGTCATCTCGATCTCAGTCGTCATCATTCATCGCTTTACGTATCGAATGAGGCCGCGAACGGCCCAAGCATCAAAGAACATATGTTAGCTATACAAATCATCTCGCGGCAATTCCGATTCCCTGCGGTAAGTTGAGCGGGACCGCGCGGGAGCGCCCGAGAATGCGCTGAGAGGACGGCTGAGCCGTCGACCGTATGAACCTGACCGGGTAGTTCCGGTATAGGGAGATGAGTGAATGACCGTTTCCTACGACTCGATGTCGACGCCGACGTGACCGATGTCACGCCTGGACTGCCACTAGCCGTGCCAGGAGAAACACCTCTCCGGGTGATGACTATCGCTGGCTCCGACTCCGGCGGCGGGGCTGGAATCCAAGCCGACCTGCGCACCTTCGCGATGCTCGGTGTCCACGGGTGCGTCGCAGTCGCGGCGGTGACCGTGCAGAACTCCGTCGGCGTCAAGGGCTTTCACGAGATCCCCCTCGACGTCATCACCGGCCAGATCGAAGCGGTGATCGATGACATCGGCATCCAAGCCGCCAAGACCGGCATGCTGGCGTCGTCCGAGATCATCTCTGCCATCGCCGAGACGTGGCGGTCACGCGGTTCGGGCACGCCCTTGGTGGTCGACCCCGTGTGCGCGTCGATGCACGGTGACCCGCTGCTGCACCCGTCGGCGTTGAATACCCTCCGCGTCGAACTATTTCCGCTCGCCACCCTCGTCACACCCAACCTCGACGAGGTGCGCCTCATCGTCGACATTGAAGTCGTCGATGCGAAAACTCAACGCGACGCGGCGCGGGCGCTGCACGCATTGGGTCCGCAGTGGGCACTCGTCAAGGGCGGCCACCTGCGGTCGTCGTCGCGGGCTCCCGATCTTCTCTACGACGGCACGGAATTCCACGAGTTCGACGCCGAACGCATCGATACGCCCCACGATCACGGTGCGGGCGACACGCTGGCGGCGGCGACCGCCTGCGCGCTGGCCCACGGCTACTCCGTACCCGACGCGGTGGCCTTCGCCAAACGCTGGGTGACCGAATGTCTGCGCGCCGCTTACCCTTTGGGTCGCGGGCACGGTCCGGTCTCCGCGCTGTTTCGGTTGTCCGCCCATGGATCTTGACGCGATCGCGGGCATCGCTCATGAACCCTCGGGCACGCCGCTAGGGGCGGTGGCGCTGACGCACGGCGCGGGCGGTAGCAAGCAGTCGCCGATGTTGATCAAGTTGTGCGATCAGTGGGCGGCCAACGGTTGGCTGGCCATCCGGTACGACCTTCCCTATCGGCGACGCAGGCCGAAGGGTCCGCCTTCTGGCTCGGCGAAGGCCGACCAGGAGGGCATCGCCGAAGCCGTCGAGCTCGCGCGCGAATTGGCGGGGGGACGAGTAGTCGCGGGCGGCCACTCCTACGGCGGGCGCATGACGTCGATGGCGGTGGCCGACGGGCTTGCGGTCGACGTGCTGACGTTGTTCTCCTATCCCCTTCACCCGCCTGGCAAGCCCGAACGCGCCCGTACCGAACACCTGCCGCGCATCGCCGTGCCGACGGTATTCACCCATGGCACCTCCGATCCATTCGGCACGCTCGACGAGATTGGCGCGGCGGCCGCGATGGTTGCCGGCCCGACCACCATCGTCGAGGTCACCGGGGGCAGACACGATCTGGGCTCGAAGACACTCGACGTGCCCGCCCTCGCGGTGGCGGCGGCCCTGGCGTTGCTGCCCTGACCGCTCCCAGTCACCACGCACCTGATCCTGCTATCTTCTGCGAAATGACCTGGCCGAATGACCCGAACCGACCCCGGTACGGCGCACCCCCACCGCCACCGCCGATGCCCTATGAACAGGGTTACGGCCAGTCCCCCGGCCGACCCGCGGGGCCGAAGAAGTCACGAACCGGGCTCTACATCGCGTTCTCGGTGATCGGCATCGTGCTCATCGTCTTGATCGCAGGTGGCGTGGCCATCGCCCTGTACGCACGGCACAACGTCGTCGCCACGCACGCGAAGGTCGGCGACTGCATCGACGAGGTTCCGACCGACTCGCTGATCCTGACGCTGCCCACGGTCGACTGCAGCCAACCGCACGGGGGCGAGGTCTTCGCGGTCTTGACGTTGCCCGACGGCGACTATCCCGGTGCGGCCACGATCGACGAGTGGCAGCAAAAGTGTCCCGTCGAGTTGGCCTCCTTCTCCGAACAGGCCAGCCAAGACCCAGCCGTCGGGATCTTCGTCCTCTATCCCACCGAGCAAACCTGGGGCCAGGGTAGCCGTGCGGTGACCTGCATTGCGACGATCAATCCCAAGCGGGCCGGATCGCTGGCGACGAGTTAGCGCCGAGGTCGCCACACTCGATCCGACGCGGACTGGGGCGCTGAGGGGCTAGCGGTCCCTACCTGTTACCTGAGGTACCGTCTTGGCATGACTTCGGAGCAACTCGACGCGGTCATCGTGGGGGCCGGGTTCGGTGGAATCGGCGCGGCCATCCAACTCAAGCGGTTGGGCTACGACGACTTCGTGATCCTGGAGCGCGAGGACGATCTCGGCGGGACCTGGTACGTCAACCACTACCCCGGCTTGGCCGTCGACGTGCCTACCACCACCTACTCATACTTCTTCGAGCCGAATCCGAACTGGTCGCGACTGTTCACCCCGGGTCCGGAGATCAAGCAGTACGCCGACGACGTCGCGGACAAGTACGACGTGCGCAGGCACATGCGGTTCAACACCAGCGTCGAGGGTGCCAGGTGGGACGAGGAAGCTGCGCTGTGGCGGGTTGCCCTCGCAGACGGCGAGACCCTGACCACCCGATACCTGATCACCGCGACGGGCTTTCTCTCCCAGCCCAAGATCCCGGAGATTCCCGGCATCGAAAGCTTCGCAGGCAAGGTCATCCACACCACGGACTGGGACGACGACTTCGATGCCGCCGGGCACCGCATCGCGGTGATCGGCACCGGCGCCACGGCCGTTCAGCTGATTCCCCAACTCGCGAAGCGAGCAGCCGACCTGACGGTGTACCAGCGCACCCCCATCTGGGTGGTACCGAAGATCGACCTGCCCTTCGCCGAGTGGGCCAAGCGACTCTTCGCACGAATCCCGTTGACGCAGCGTGCAATCCGCTGGCTGACGGATTCCATCTACGAGGTGATGATCAACACCGCGATCATCCACCACCGCCAGTTCAGCAGGCTCAACGTCGCCGCGGCCGACCTGTCAAAGATGCACAGGTTTGCCTCGATCCGCGACCCGGAGCTGCGGCGCAGGTTGACGCCGGACTACGACTTCGGCTGCAAGCGGCCGACGTTCTCCAACGGCTTCTATCGTGCCTTCACCAAACCCCATGTGCACCTGCAGGACAGCGGCATCGCGCGGGTCGAGCCGGACGGTATCGTTTCGAACGACGGCACCAAGACCGTCATCGATACCTTGGTGCTCGCCACCGGCTTCGATCTGTGGGAGGCCAACTTCCCCGCCATCGAGGTCATCGGCCGCGACGGTCGCAATCTCGGAAAGTGGTGGCGCGACACCAGATTCCAGGCTTATCAAGGCGTCTCGATGCCCTACTTCCCGAACTACCTCAGCCTGGCAAGTCCATATGCGTTCCTCGGGTTGAACTTCTTCAACACGATGGAGTACCAGATGCGGTTGATGGACCGGCTGTTCACCGAGGTGAAGCGGCGCGGCGCAACGACGTTCGAGGTCACCGAGGAAGCCAACACCCGTTACCTCGACCGTATGACGGAGATGCTCGGCGACTCGCTGTGGACGATCGGCAACTGCGCGACGTCGCGCTCCTACTACTTCAACCCCAGCGGCGAACCAACGCTGCTGCGGCCGATGTCCACCAAGGATGCGGTCGCAGAGGCGTCCAACTTTCCATTGACCGATTATCAGATTGCGTGATCAGAAAGGCTCACTGGTGTCGAAAGAGAATTCTCGGGCTGCCGTCTTGGTCGGGTTGGCCTTTGCCGGTACGGGCGTAGCGCACTTCGTTCGCCCTCAGGCGTTCGAGGAGATCACCAAGCAGGCGTTCCCGCGCGACGTCGCGAAGCACACCTACACCAACGGTGGCATCGAGACGGCCATCGGACTCGGTCTCGCAGTGCGCAAGACCCGCAAGCTGGCGGTCGTCGGCCTGTTGGGTTACGGCGCCTACCTGGCAGCGAACGTCGTCCGCAACCAGTAGGTTCTCAGCGGCGCTCTAGCCGCGCTTCCCGCACATCGGGCCGTTCGGCAGCTAACCTGCTTGACGTGGCCAATGTGACCAGAGTGACTCCTGTGAATCTTGGGTCGATGCTGCCGCGGCGCAACGTCCTCTTGGGGTTGCTCGCGACGGTAGCCACCGTGGCCATCGCGAGCTGCAGCACCGAGGCGTCCGGCCAAGCCGCAGGCCCACAGATACCACCGATGCCCGCGCCGCCGCCGTGGCCGCCACTGCTCCCGCCGCCGCCGACACAGATGCGGGTATTGCTTCCCGGCGGCGGAGTGCTCAGCGCGCTGCCGGGAGCGAGCGACCTTCTGGCGCTCACCCTCGACGACGGCGTCGACACCGACGTCGTGCGTGCGTACGCCCAGCTCGCGAAGGACACCGGCATTCGCCTCACGATGTTCGTCACCGGCGTATTCAGCTCGTGGACCGACAACCGGGATGTGTTGCAGCCCTTGGTGGATTCGGGTCAGATCCAGCTCGGAAACCACACCTGGCTGCACCACGACCTGACCAAGATGACGCCACCTCAGGTCGCCGACGAACTCCGGCACACCGATCAATTCCTCAAGGACACCTTCGGCGTCGACGCAACGCCCTACTTCCGCCCGCCGTACGGGGCCTACAACGACATGGTCACCTCGGTGGCCACCGACCTCGGCTACACGGTCGCCACGATGTGGAACGGCACGCTCGGCGACGACGCGATCCTGGCTCCCGCCGACATCGTCGCCAACGCGAGGAAATACTTGGTCGCCCAGCAGATCGTGATCGGCCATCTGAACCACCCATCGGTGATGAGCGTCTACCACCAGTTGATCGACGTCATCGCCGAGCGCAATCTGCGCACGGTTACCCTCAACGACGTGTTCGTCAAACCGGAGGTCGCGCGCCTGACGTCGGCGTACCCCGGCTAGTTTCTCTACGTGGCATTGGAACGGCGGCTCGGCACCGTCGACGCCGTCACCATCGGGCTCGGTTCCATGGTCGGCGCGGGAATCTTCGTGGTGCTGGCCCCGGCCGCAGCGGCCGCTGGATCAGGCCTGCTGATCGGGCTGGCGCTCGCGGCCATCGTCGCCTACTGCAACGCGACGTCTTCCGCCCGATTGGCGGCTCGCTATCCCGCGTCGGGCGGAACGTACGTATATGGCCGTGAACGCCTTGGCGCGGTATGGGGATACCTCGCAGGGTGGAGCTTCGTCGTTGGCAAGACGGCGTCGTGCGCAGCGATGGCGCTGACGGTCGGGTTCTATACGTGGCCGCAATACGCACACGCCGTCGCGGTCGCCGCCGTGGTGGCATTGACGGTCCTCGACGTCGCAGGCATCGAACGTTCGGCGATGCTCACACGCCTCATCGTTGCCGTCGTGCTCGCGGTGTTGGCCGCCGTCGTCGTGGTGGTCATCGGCGCCGGTGATGCCAACCTTTCAAACCTGTTGGTTGGCCCCGACGTGACCGCGATCGGCGTACTGCAGGCGGCGGGGCTGCTGTTCTTCGCGTTCGCCGGCTACGCGCGCATCGCCACACTCGGCGAGGAGGTTCGGGACCCGGCACGGACGATTCCGCGTGCCATCGCGATCGCGCTGGCCATCGCGCTATTGGTCTACGCCGTGGTCGCGACCGTCGTACTCGCTGAATTGGGTTCGGCCGCATTGTCTTCCGCGACCGCGCCGTTGGTCGATGCCGTTTCCGCGAGCGGGCACGCCGGCTGGGCGCCGGTCGTGCGCGTGGGGGCTGCGGTCGCCGCTCTCGGCTCACTGCTCGCATTGGTTCTCGGGGTGTCCCGCACGGTGTTGGCGATGGCGCGTGACCGTCACCTGCCTGGCGCGTTGGACGCGCTGCATCCGAGGTTCGGCAGCCCGTACCGCGCCGAGATCGCCGTCGGAGTCGTCGTCGCCGTGCTCGCGGCGACCGCCGACGTGCGCGGGGCCATCGGCTTCTCGTCGTTCGCGGTGCTGGTCTACTACGCGATCGCCAACGCCTCGGCGTGGACATTGGGCGCCAGGCTGATTCCCAGGCTGACCGCCACCGTCGGCCTGATCGGCTGCGTGGTGCTGGCCTTCGCCCTGCCTCTGGCGGCAGTGTTGGCGGGCGTGGGTGTCGTGGCGGCAGGCGCTGCGGTCTATGGGATGAGACGCTGGGCCTCATGATTCCGCTGACCTGGAAGCCCGTCCCAGCCGACGCCGACGTCGTTGCCCCCGACGAACGGCTGAGCTGGCCGCGCACCTTCGGCATGGGGGCCCAGCACGTCGTCGCGATGTTCGGCGCCACGTTCCTCGTACCGGTCCTGACCGGCTTCCCGCCCGCGACCACGTTGCTCTTCTCCGGCGTTGGCACCGTGCTGTTCCTAGTGATCACCGGCAACCGGCTGCCGAGCTACCTGGGGTCGAGCTTCGCGGTGATCGCGCCCGTGACCGCGGCGGTCGCATCGAACGGAACCGGAAGCGCGCTAGGCGGATTGGTGGCCGTCGGTCTCTTGCTCGTCATCACCGGCGCCGTCGTGCACTTCGTCGGCACCCGTTGGCTGGATCTGACCCTGCCACCGGTCGTGACGGGGGCGATCGTGGCGCTCATCGGGTTCAACCTCGCGCCCGCCGCGAAGGCCAACTTCGAGAAGGGGCCCCTCGTCGGCCTCGTCACCCTGGTCCTGCTGGTGGCGATCCTCGCGTTCTTCCGCGGCATCGTCGGAAGGCTCGCCATCTTCCTCGCCGTCGTGATCGGCTATCTAGTGGCGCTGGCACTCGGCGACGTCGACACGGCCGCGATCGCTGCGGCGCCGTGGCTGGGTCTGCCCGAGTTCCAGACGCCGACGTTCACGCTCTCGGTGCTGCCCCTGTTCTTGCCAGCCGTCATCGCGCTCATCGCCGAGAACATCGGGCACGTGAAGTCCGTTGGCCAGATGACCGATACCGATACCGACCCGCTCATCGGACGCGCGATCGCCGCCGACGGCATCGCCACGATGCTTGCTGGAGCGGGCGGCGGATCGGCCACGACCACCTACGCCGAGAACATCGGCGTCATGGCGGCAACGCGCGTGTATTCGACTGCGGCGTATTGGATTGCCGCGGGCGTGGCCATCGTGTTGTCGCTGTGCCCAAAGGTGGGTGCCGCCATCTCCGCGGTGCCGCCGGGTGTACTCGGCGGTGCGACGATCGTGTTGTACGGTCTGGTCGGCGTGCTCGGCATCCGGATATGGCTCACCAATGACGTCGACTTCAGCCAGCCGATCAATCAGATGACGGCGGCCATTCCGCTGATCATTGGAATCGCCGACTTCACTTGGCACGCAGGATCATTGACCTTCACCGGCATCTCACTGGGGTCGATCGCCGCGCTGGTGGTCTATCACGTCATGCGCCTGCTCGGTTTCAGGTCTGCCCGAGAATCGCGCCAGGACCCCGATTCATCAACTGGCGAGCCACGATGATCCGCTGAATCTCGCTGGCACCCTCCCAGATTCGTTCAACCCGGAGTTCGCGATACATTCTCTCGGCCACGTTCTCGCGCATGTAGCCACGACCGCCGAAGATCTGCACGGCCCGGTCGGCCGCGCGGCCCGCCATCTCCGAGCAGTACAGCTTGGCCATCGAGGCCTGCGCGTGCAGCGTCTTGCGGTCCGTCCCCGCGTCGATGGAACGTGCCACCTCGTAGAGCATCGTGCGTGCGGCGAACAGTTCGGTGGCCATGTCGGCCAGCATTCCCGCGACCAGCTGATGATCGCCAAGGCGCTTCCCGTCGACGACCCGGTTGCCTGCAAAGGCCGTTGCCTCGTCGAGGAGACGCTGTGCGGCGCCGACGCATCTCGATGCCACCATCAGCCGCTCGAAGCGGAACCAGTCTTGGCTGAAGGTCATGCCCTCGCCCTCCGCCCCGACAAGGTTCTCGACGGGCACTCGGACGTCGGTGAACGACACGATCGGGTGCTCGTCGGCGATGTGATGCGAATAGTGCGGCGTACGAACCACTTCCACACCCGGCCATGGCAGGTCGACGACCAGCAGGACGTGGTCGCCCTCGTGTTCGCCACCGACCAGCACTGCCTGCACGAACAAGTAGGCGGCGAGATTGTACGACGTCACGTGCCACTTCACCCCGTTGACGACGTACTCGTCACCCTCGCGGCGCGCGGTGGCCTCCAGCGCCGAGACATCGGAGCCCGCAAACTCTTCGGTGATCGCGTATGCCTCGTGCTTCTCCCCGCGCACGGCAGGCAACAGCCACCGCTCGCGCTGGTAGTCGGTGGCGACGTCGACCCACCACTGCGGCGGTGTCGCCATGACCCAGGCCAGCCCATTGGTCGCCCGCCCGCACTGTTCCTGTACGAGCACCTGCTGTAACGCCGTGCATCCCTGGCCGCCAACCGACGTGGGCATGTTCGTCGCGTACAGGCCCAATTCGATTGCCCGCGCGTGATGTTCGGCTACCAGCTCCTTGGGAAGCGTGCCGCCCGCCAGCTCGGCCTCGACCTCGTATGGGATCACCGAGTCGACGAACTCGCGCGCCGTCTCCCTGATCCGCAGATCCTCCGCCGACAGTCCGTACATCCTCCGCACTCCGATCCTCGTCGACCACTTGACTGAGCGTTCAGTCTATGCCACCGTCTCGTAGTATGACCAGTTCGTCCCGCGCCGACGTCGTCGTCGTCGGCGGCGGTACGGTCGGCGCGTGGACCGCCGTGCTGCTCGCCGAAGGCGGGGTAGCCAACGTCGTGTTGGTGGAGGCGAATACGCTCGGCGACGGGGCCAGCAGCCGCGCCGCGGGGATGGTCCGCGCGCAGGGCGGCACCGAACCCGCGATAAAGCTCGGCATGCGGACGCAGGAGTTCTACAAGGCCAGCGGTGAACGCTTTCCGCTCGACTGTGGCTTCGTCGAGCAGGGTTACCTCATGCCCTGCTTCAGTCAGGCGGAGGTCGACCAGGCGCATGCCCGCATCGCGCTGCAGCAGAGCCTCGGACTGAACGTGGAGTGGCTCAGCAGCGAGGAAGTCGACGCCCGCCATACGGGCATCGCACCGGGCATGACTCTCGGCTCCTCGTTCGCCCCGGGCGACGGCTACATCGACGCGCCACGAAACGTGCTGGCCTACAGTGCCGCACTGCCCGCGGTCGGCGTCGACGTAAGGGAGCACTGCGCCTTCACCGGTCTGCGTACCTCGGGCGGCCGCGTGGTCGGCGTCGACACGTCACGGGGTCGGATCGACACCGAGCACGTGGTGTTGACGGGCGGCCCGAAACTGGGCGACGTCGGTAAGCGCGCTGGTGGTCGCATCCACGCGGGCGGAGCCCGGCATCAGGTCGTCGTGACCGCCAAGCTCCCGGACCTTGACGTGTACGACCTACCGATGGTTTTCGACTTGCCATCCGGAATCTATTGGCGGCCAGGCGAAGCCGGTGGATTGCTGTGGGGCATGAGCAATCCCGACGAGCCGCCTGGCATCGCCGTCGACTTCGACACCGTGTACTACCGCAAGGCAAGGGATCGCATCGAGGAGATCTTCCCCGCGGTGAAGGGCCTTGGCCTTCGCAGGTCGTGGGCCGCGACGATCGACTACACCCCCGACCATCTCCCGATCCTCGGCCCGCTGTGGAACGACGACGGCCCCATCGAGGGCACCGTCGTCGCGAGCGCTGCCGGCCACGGCATGATGTGGGGTCCCGCAGTCGCCGAAGTCGCAGCCGATCTGACCACCACGGGCACCTCCAACTGGCTCGACCTGACCGACCTTGGGCTGGACCGCTTCGACGCCGACGGCAACAGTCGCGTTGCCCCCGAACCGATTTCGCTTCCATTCCCGGAAAGCGTCGCCAACGAGAGGATCGATTCATGACCCACGCAGTGCTCACCAGTGTGCTCGCCGGGGCCGCCGATGCCGAGCTAGAGGATTGGGGTCCACTAGAGGAGGCGACCGGTAAGCCGATGGCCACCCATGGCGTCGAGATGTGGGTGGACGGCGACAAGTCCGCAGGAATCTGGCAGTGCACACCGGGCCCGTCGTACTGGGTTCAGGAGGAGAACGAGGTCATCTACCTTCTCTCGGGGCGGATGACGGTGACGCCCGACGGCGGTGAGCCCTCGGTCGTCGGCGCAGGCGACATCGCCGTGTTCCCGACGGGATGGAAGGGCACGTGGGACATTCACGAGACCGTCAGGAAGGTCTACTCGATCTTCTGAATCGGATCTCCAGCTCGCCGGTGCCTCAACTCAACCCGGTGACGGACCGCCTGCGGCGAGATATCGCATCCACGCTCGCGGCCAGCAGCAGCACGCCGCCGGTGACCAGGAAGTTGATGTAGGACGACTGGTTCAACAGGCCGAGGCCGTTGGCGATGGTGGCCACCACCACGCCGCCGATCACCGCGTCGAGTGCGCGGCCCTTGCCGCCGAACAGGCTAGTGCCGCCAATCACCGCGGCGCCGACCGCATACAGCAGGACGTTGCCCGCGCCCGAGGATGCGGACACCTTGCCGCCGTAGGACGCCGCAACGATCCCGCTCAACGCGGCGAGCGACGAACACATCACGAATACCGACATCCGGATGCGGTCGACGTTGATGCCCGCGCGGCGCGCGGCCTCCGCGTTGCCACCCACGGCGTAGATGTGGCGACCGTAGGACGTGCGGGTCAGCACGACCGTCAACACGATGAGCAGCACCCCGACCATCGGCAGCACGTATGGGATGCCGCGGATTTCGATGTTCGCATTGACACTGCGGTTGAGGCTGAGCAGGTAGGTGACACCTAGTGTTACGGCGGCGACGCCGACGATGCGCGCCGCCACGACCCCGAAGGGTGCGTGGTGCAGTCCGGCTGCGACCTTGCTGCGGTGCCGGTGCAGCTGCAGTCCTGCGTAGCCGACGACGACCAGCAGCGCGCACGCCCAGCCCACTGTCACTGGCAGGTTCGTGACCGTGATCCCGCGGATCACCGGATCGTCCACCCGGACCGATCCGCCCTCCCCGATGAGTTTGAGCGTGACACCTTGCAGCCCAAGAAAGAACGCGAGTGTGACGACGAACGACGGGATGCCCAGCTTGGCCCGTAGTAGTCCGATCGCGAGCCCGATCAGCGCGCCGCAGGCCACTCCGGCCAGGATCGCAGCCCACCAGGGCCAACCATGATCGGTGATGGACAGCGCCATGGCGCAGGCCGAGACGCCGCCTGCCACTCCGGCGGACAGGTCGATGTCACCGAGCAATAACACGAAGACCAGACCCATCGCGAGCACGCAGATGGAGCCGGCCTGCGTCACCAGGTTGGCCAGGTTCAGCGCCGAGGTGAACCGCTCGTTGGCCAGCCCGAACACGACGAAGAGCACGACCAGCCCGAGTACCGCGGGCAGCGAGCCCATGTCACCGCCGCGCACCCTTTGCAGGTAGCTGCGTGCGGCATCGCGGAACGTCTCATCGGAGCGGGCGTCGGCGCTGAAGGCCGAATCGGCGAGTTCGGTTTGAAAGGTGGTCATTTCGCGATCCTTCACATCGACTTCGCGGCTTCGGCTGGCGCCAGGCCGAGGTCGCCGGAGCGGCCTGCCGTGATCAGCTCGACCACCTGGCTGTGGGTGACCTCGGACGCCTTGACCTCTGCCGCCACCCGGCCGAGGTACAGCGCGCAGATCCGGTCGGCCACCTCGAAGACGTCGACCATGTTGTGCGAGATCAACACGACGCCGAGACCCTGTTCGGCCAACCTGCGCACCAAGTCGATGACCTGACGGGTCTGTGCCACCCCAAGCGCGGCCGTCGGTTCGTCGAGCAGCACCACGCGCGAATTCCACAGCACGCACTTGGCAATCGCGACGGTTTGGCGCTGGCCACCCGACAGGCTGGAGACGGCCTGACGCACGGACTTCACCGTCCGCACCGACAGCGATGCCAGGGCCTCCCTCGCCAACGTCTCCATCCGGGCCTCGTCCAACATCCCGCGTTGCCTGACCTCGCGGCCGAGGAACATATTGGAGACGATGTCGAGGTTGTCGCACAGCGCGAGATCCTGGTAGACGACCTCGACGCCAAGCGCCGCAACGTCGTTGGGCCCGTGCACCGAGACCGGCTTCCCGTCGAACAGATACGTGCCGCTGTCGATCGGGTGGATCCCGGCGATGGCCTTCACGAGCGTCGACTTACCGGCGCCGTTGTCACCCACCAACGCGGTCACCTCGCCGGGATAAACACTGAAGTCCACGTCGTGCAGTACGTGCACGACACCGAAGCTCTTGTTGACGCCTCGGAGTTCGAGGATCGGCGCGGCCTTCGGGATCGCCTCTGCGGTCATCGCTCGATCAGAGCCCCGCTGCGGCGCACATAGCCGCGAACTTACCGGCGCACACCTCGTCCTTGGTCTGTCCGCCGTCGGAGAAGACCACGTCGACGTTGTCCTTGCTGATCGACTTGGGAGTCAGCAGCACCGAGGGAACGTCGCGGTTGCCCTTGTCGTCGCGCGAAGTGGCACCGGCGCTGACCTTTTCGCCCTTGACGAGCGCAATCGCGGCCTTGGCCAAGGCGTCGGCTTCGTCCTTGGCGGATTTGTAGACCGTCATGCACTGCGTTCCGGCGAGGACGTTCTGCAGCCCCTCGACGGTGGCATCCTGTCCGGTCACCGGCACCTGCCCGGCGCGCTGGTTCTTCTCCAGGATCGAGATGACCGACCCGGCCAGCCCGTCGTTCGCGGCGTAGACGCCGTCGATCTTGCCGTCGGCCGCGGTGTACATCTGCTCGAAGATGGTGACCGCCTTGTCGTTGTCCCAGTCCGGCACCGACTGCTCACCGACGATCTTGATGGTCGGCGTCTTGTCGACCGCCGAGTGTGCCCCGGCCGTGAACAGGGTGGCGTTGTTGTCGGTGGGAGAACCGTTGAGGAACACCACGTTCGACGGCTTTCCCCCGAGACAGTCGACCAGACCCTGGCCCTGAAGCTCGCCGACCTTGGTGTTGTCGAATGACACGTAGGCGTCGGCCGTCCCACCCAGGGTGAGCCGGTCGTAGTCGATGGTCTTGACGCCCTGGCGGGCGGCCTTCTCCTGAATGGAGGCCCCGCTGTCGGAGTCCAGGTTCACGATGGCAAGCACGGTCACGCCGTCTGCGATCATGCCGTCGGCGATGGTGGCCATGGTGTCCGCAGAACCCTCGGCATTCTGGATCGTGTACGGAACGCCCGCCGCCTTGAAGGCCGCCTCTAGCGCAGGCCGGTCCTTGGACTCCCATCGAACCGACGACTTGGTGTCGGGCAGGATCACTCCGATCTTGCCCTTGGCCTGGTCACCACCACCGCCGCCGCTACTGCCACCACACGCGGTGAGGGTCAACGCCGTTCCGACCAGCACTGCAAACATCAGAGCTTGCATCCGCTTCATGGAGATCGCTCCCAACCTTCCCGATTTGTTGTTTGGGACAACATATGACGTGATACACATCACGTCTAGAGCCATTACCCCTGGCTCAGCGCGCACCCATCAGGTGCTCGATGGCGAGCTGGTTCAACCGGACGAAGCCGAATCCCTTTGCACCGAAATATGACTCGGCGTCGAAGTCTTCGTACGCCGACTGGTCGGCCAACAGGTCGCGATAGGACTCGCCAGGGTCGAGCGTCGGTCGCCGCAGCTCGTCGACCCGGGCGGCCGCCATCGCCTCGGCGACCTCGGGGTCGGACCGAAACGCCGCGGCACGCTGCCTGAGCAACAGGTACATCCGCATGTTCGCCGCTGCCGAGACCCACACTCCGGCGATGTCTTCGGTACGGCTGGGCTTGTAGTCGAAGTGCCGGGGTCCGGTATAGCTCGGGCCCCCGTCGACACCGCCGTGCTCCAGCAGATCGACGAGTGAGAACGCGTTGGCGAGATCGCCGTGACCGAACACCAGATCCTGGTCGAACTTGATGCCACGCTGACCGTTGAGGTCGATGTGGAACAGCTTCCCGGAGTACAGCGCCTGGCTGATGCCGTGGGTGAAGTTCAGTCCAGCCATCTGCTCGTGTCCGGTCTCGGGATTGACGCCGACCAACTCGGGGTGGGCAAGCGTTTCGATGAACGCCAGCGCGTGACCAACGGTGGGCAGCAGGATGTCGCCGCGCGGCTCGTTTGGCTTGGGCTCGATCGCGAAGCGCAGCGGATAGCCGTTGTCGATGGTGTACTCGCACAACAGGTCAAGCGCTTCCCGATACCGCTCGAAGGCGGCCCTGACGTCCTTGGCGCTGTCGTATTCGCTGCCCTCGCGCCCGCCCCACAGCACGAAGGTCTGCGCGCCGAGTTCGGCGGCGAGATCGAGGTTGCGCAGCACCTTGCGCAGCGCAAACCGGCGCACGGCGCGGTCGTTGCTGGTGAATCCGCCGTCCTTGAAGACCGGCTGGGTGAACAGGTTCGTCGTCACCATCGGAACGACCATCCCGGTGGCGTCCAGGGCCGCCGAGAGTCTGCCGATCGCGCGCCGCCGCTCGAGCTCGCTGGCGCCGAACGGGAATAGGTCGTCGTCGTGGAAGGTCAGACCGTACGCGCCGAGTTCGGCCAACCGCTCGACGGCCTCGACGACGTCGACCGCAGGCCGCGTCGCGACGCCAAACGGATCGGCCGCCGTCCATCCCACTGTCCATAGCCCGAAGGAGAATTTGTCCGACGGTTGCGGGATCAATCCCTCGGCGGCAGGGATGCTTGACTCAAGAACGGACATTTCCGCCTCCTCGCACGGGTAGATTTGTTCTGTTCCAGAACATATTGTGTGTCCCAGGCCACTGTCAATGGTTCGGCACGAAACGGGAGGGGTGAAGAGCGCCGTGGATCGCACCGCCAGGATCGGCACCAGCACCGACGACGTCCGCAGGCGGAACCTCTCCGGCGTGCTCACCCTCGTCCACCGCCACCGGTGCATGAGCCGCGCGGAGTTGACCCGCCGCACCGGGCTGTCCCGCTCGACGGTCAAGGACCTCGTCGAGGAGTTGGTCGAACATGGCCTCGTGGAGGAGGCACTACCGACGGCATCCACCCAGGTCGGCCGCCCGAGCCCGGTGGTGCGCCCTCAGAGCCGCAGGCTAGCGATCGCCGTCAATCCCGAAATCGATTCCGTCACAATCGGTTTGGTTACCATGGGCGGTTCGGTCCTCGAGGTGACGAGGCGCACGACCACCGGCGTCCCCACCGTGGAGCAGACCGTCGCCCTCGCCGCCGAGACGATCGCGCAGATGCGGCGCCAACTCGCTCCCGACAGCGGTGTCACCGCCATCGGCGTCGCCGTGCCCGGGCTGGTGCATGCGGCCGGTTCGATGGTCCGGCTGGCCCCGCACTTGGACTGGCATGACGCACAGATCGGTCGAATGCTGGGCGCGGCGACCCACCTACCGGTGTTCGCCGCCAACGACGCCAACCTCGGCGCGGTGGCCGAACACCTCTTCGGACGCCACGCCAACTCCGAGCACATGATGTACGTCAACGGCGGCGCGGGCGGCATCGGCGCCGGAGTAGTGGTCGCCGGTGAACTGCTCGGCGGCACGGCCGGTTACGCGGGCGAGCTCGGCCACACCTACGTCGGCGGGCTCGGCACGTGTCACTGCGGCATGATCGGCTGCCTCGAGACCGAGGTCAGCCAGTCCCAGACCTACGACACCGACTCCAGCGTGATGGCGAGAACCGTTGCACGTCAGGCACGGTATCTCGGAATCGCGCTCGGCAACGCGGTGAACCTGCTCAATCCGGGGCTGATCGTGCTCGGCGGATTCCTTCGCGTGTTTCCTGCGCTGGCCGCCGACGCGCTCAACGACGCCGTCGCCCGGCACAGCCTGCGCGCCCCCCGCGAGCTGGTGCGGATCGTGCCCGCCAGCCTTGGCACGGAAACGCTGATGATCGGGGCCGCCGAGTTGGCGTTCGCGCCGCTACTGGCCGACCCTGCCGCGCACTACCGCCAACGCATCGACCGCGACGGCGCCGCGGGCTGACGCGATAACCGGATTCGCCTCGACGGCGTCTAGCACGTCGCCGAGTTCGACGGCCAGCCGGGAGAAGGCAACGATGGCAGCGGCAAGTGCCGTCACGTCCGCAGCGGGCGCACCTCGCCAGCCGTCGAGCAGTGCGTTGATGCGCAACCCCTTCAGCAGGCCCGTCGCCGCCGAATGGGATACCGGCGGGACGGCAAGCACGCGATCGGCGAGGAGTTCGACGAGCGCGCCGCCTGCGGCGATGACGAGCAGGGGCCCGAAGCTCGCGTCGCGGACCAGGCCGATCGAGACCTCGATGCCCTCCGTCGCCATGGGTTGAATCGTGACTGCGGGTCCGAGCCTGCCCGCCAAGGCCTCGTACTCGACACGCAGCGAGGCTGGGTCGGTGACCCCGAGAACCACCCCTCCTACGTCGCTCTTGTGCTCGGCGCCAAGCGTTTTGAGTACGACGGGATAACCGGTGTCGGCGGCGGCCGCCAGAGCCTCTTCGAGGGTCCGCGCCACAAGCGGGGAGGCAACGGGAATGCCGTAGTCGGCCAGCAGATCGAACGCCAGCTCCGGCGCCCACGCCGTCAGCGTGCGCCGCCACCGGTCGCGCCTATCGGCGTCGATCTCGTAGTCGGGCGCGTCGACGTTCCGCGGCCAATGGGCGAGGTGGTCGAGGGCGACCAACCCGCTTCGCGCGCCCTCCAACACTGGAATTCCCTTGCCTCGCAATAGGTCAGCCTTGTCACGATCGATCGCCGACGCCACTGAGGCCATGACGGCAAGAGGAGCCGTGGTGTCGCGGGCGACGTCGAGCACGGCGTCCTCGTAGGCCGTGTCGCCGTCGAACTCCGTCACCAGATCGATGGCGAGCGCGGTCACGGCGACGGCCGGGTCCGCGGCAATCGCACGCAGGCACGAGCCGAACAACTCGCGGGTGTCGGCACCGGTCCCCCACACGTCCAGCGGGTTGGTGGCGATCAGTCCGTCGTCGAGCAAGGCCTCCATCGTCTGCACGGTCTCGGATGCCAGCGTTGCGTACTCGACGCCGAGCTCGTCAGCGAGATCCGCAGTGAGTGCCCGTTCTGCACCCGAATCGTGAACGGTCGCAATGCCCGCGCCTCCAGTCGCACGCCTGCCCGCTGAGAACAGTTCGATCGTGTCGGCGAACTCGGCGAGATCGCGTACCCGCACGGCGCCCACCGCATCGCAGAAGGCCCGCCACGCGGCGTCCTCGCCTGCGAGGGCGCCGGAGTGTGCGGCCACCATCGCGCGCCCCGTTGGCGAGCCGCCGACGGGCAGGATCACAACCGGGATGCTCGCGTCGGCGGCCCGCAGCAGCACGTGCCGCAGCCGAGGCACTGCGCGCGGGGACTCCATCATCAACGCGAGCAGTTCGGTCTTCGGATCGGCAAGCGCGTACTCCACGTAATCCGCAGTGTCCGTGACGATCTCCTGCCCGGACGACACCGCGAGCCGAAAGCCGAACCCGCGGCGTGCGCGCAGCATCGTCGAGAACGCCGACCCCGAATGCGTGACGAGACTTACCCCACCTGCGGGCAACGGATCGGGCTCCAGGTAGCCCAAGGCGCGTACGCCGAGCGCATTGTTGACGAAGCCCATGCAGCCCGCACCGCACAACGCCATGCCGGCGGCCGACGCCACTGCGGCAACCTCGTCGCGCAGCCCGAAGGCAGAGCCGAAGAGCACGGCCGAGCGGGCCCCCGCCGACGCCGCTGCCTTCAGCTGGTCGATCAACACGCCGTCGGGAACTCCGAGCAAGACCAGATCGACGGCCTCGTCGACGTCGGCAAGCGACGGCACGCACGGCAGATCGCCGATCCGGTCGTAGCGCGGATTGACCAGATGCATTCGGGCCGAACTGCGTTGGGCCTCGATGATCATGCGCTCACCGAAGCTGCCCGGTGTGGCGCTGGCACCGACGAGCGCCACCGACCTCGCGCCGAGCATGGCGGCAACGCCTGCCTGGCGTGCCTCCATCATCGGGTCACCCTAGGAAGACCGGCGGGCGAGCGCCGCCCGCAGCCGGCTGCTGCTCTTCTTCTTGTCCGCCAGCGCGGCCCTCGCGGCCTGCCACCCTGGAATGCCGCACACGCCACCGCCGGCGTGGGTGGCCGAGCTGCCGTTGTACAACCCCGCGATCGGGGTGCGGTAGTCGGCGAAGCCAGGGGCTGGCCGCATGTGGAAGAGCTGCTCCAGCGACAGCTCACCGTGGAAGATGTTGCCGCCGACGAGGCCGTACTCCTGCTCCATCTCGTGCGGACCGACCACGTCGCGGTGCGTGATCGACGCCTTGAAGCCGGGCGCCACCTGATCGTAGGTGTCGATCACGCGATCCGCATAGGCGTCGAGTTCCTCGGTGTGCGGTGCGTCCGCCCAGTCGGCGGGGCACCACTGGGTGAACAGCGACATGATGTGCGTGCCATCGGGATTCAACGTCTTGTCCAATGTGGTCGGGATGACGCCGTCGCTGAACGGCAACGTGGCGGCATTGCCGACTCGCGCCTCTTGGAACGCGGTCTCCAGCCATTCGATCGACGGTGCCATCTCGATCGAGCCGGTGAGGTGCTCGGCCTCACCGGAACTCGGGTCGGCGGTGAAACTGGGTAACTCGGACAGTGCGACGTTGATCTTCACCACGCCGCTGCGAGTCTTCCAATGCTCGATGTCGCCAACGAAGGACTCGGGTAGCTCGTCGCGCGAAAGATGGTCCAGGAATGCGATCTTCGGGTGGAGGGTCGTGACGACCAGCGGGGCGGAGATCTCCTCGCCGTTCTCCAACACGACACCGCGGACTCCGCCGCCACTGGTGAGCACGCGAGAAACCCTTGCGTTGGTGCGGATCTCGGCGCCAAAACTGCGTGCCGAGTTCGCGATGGCCTCCGATACACCGCCCATGCCGCCTTCCGGATAGCCCCAGCTGCCGAGTTGGCCGTCGCCGACGTCGCCGATAGAGTGGTGTGCCATCACGTATGCGGTGCCCGGCTCGCACGGACCTGCCCACGTACCGATGATGCCGTTGACGGCCATCAGGCCTTTGACTTGCGGTGATTCGAACCAATCGTCGAGCAGGTCGGCGATGCTCATGGTCAGGAGTCGCGTGATGTCGGCGGTCATGCGCGAGCTGATCTTGCTGCGCATCGGCCATGCCAACTTGGCGAGGTCGAGCAGGTCGGACGGTCGCGTCGAGCCGACGTTGGGCGGCACCTGCGTCAGTAGCGGCCCCATCACCTCGGCGATCCCGCCGATCCAGTCGTAGTACTCGGGCAGTGCATCGGCGTCCTTCTTGGAGAACTTCGATAGCTGCTCGTGGGTCCGCTTGGGGTCGTCTTCGTAGATGATCAACGAGCCGCCCTCGGGAAATGCTTGGTAGGACGGTCCCATCGGATGCACCTTGTAGCCGTGCCGCTCCAGGGCGAGTTCGCGCACGATCGTCGGCGGCATCAGGCTCATCACGTAGGACAGCCGGGTGACGCGCAGATGTGGGGCGTCCTCCCATGGCGCCTCGGTGGTCGCCGCACCGCCGAGCGAACCGCGGGATTCCAAGACCAGGGTCTTCGCGCCCGAGCGCGCAAGGTAGGCCGCGGACACCAACCCGTTGTGGCCGCCGCCGATCACGATCGCGTCATAGACATTCGGCATGGGGACCTCTTTCATGGCTGGCTCGAAAATCCTGACTGACTGTTCAATCTAATCAAGTGTTAGGCTACAGACAAGTGGCAGAGCTGCCAGTCAGTGGGAGGGAAACGATGGCTGAACCTGCGCCAGCAACGGAGAACAACGAGGCCCGTAGGATCGACATGCTGCGGGCCGCAGCGGAGCTGATCTGCGAGCGGGGTTTCGGGGATACCCGCATCGCCGACGTCGCCAAGCGCGCCGGAGTGAGCTCCGCATTGGTCATTTACTACTTCGGCACCAGGGATCGGTTGCTCGTCGACGCGCTCCGCTATTCGGAGGAGTCGGGCTACGCGGCAGCGGAGAAGATGCTCGCCGAGGTCCCGTCGTTGCGCGAGCGCATTTCGCTGCTGATCAAGTGGACGTGCGTGCCATCGGCCGAGAACGAGGTACCAGGAGCGTGGGGGCTCTGGTTTGACTTGTGGGCGCAGGCCTTTCGGCACGACGAAGTCAAGGCGGGTCGAGTCGAGCTGGACGCCCGCTGGCGCGGGATGATCGTCGACGCCATCAAGTCGGCCGAGGCGGCTGACGAACTCGAAGCAGCCGTCGACGCCAGGATGTTCGCACTCGAGTTCGGGGCGCTGCTGGACGGCTTGTCGATTCAAGTCGCACTGGACGACCCGGAGGTGGACTCGGACGTCGCCTACGACATCGCCATGCGGTTCGCCGAGCGCGAGCTCAATCTGCCGCCCGAGAAGAAGCGCGCCGCCAAGAAGAAGCGCTGAAGGTCCGCCGCCAAGATCACGTCGCGCTGAGCGCCTCGGCCTCGTCCTCGCTCTCGGCCATGACCGGATCGGTGACCAACGACGCGGAGCTCCGATGCAGCACCCGCACCGCGTCATGCGCACATACGCACGTCACCGCCGCACCCGGTTGGTGACTCACCGATGCAGGCCCCGACGCGTTGGGCACTTCGACCATCAACGGCAAGTGGCCACCGACGTCGACATGCACTTGAGTGGAGGAACCGAGGTAGACGATCTCGGTGACGGTGCCACGAATGGCGTTGTGGCCCTGGGTCACCGGCGAATCAGGGTCTTGCAGAGTGATGCGCTCCGGTCTGATGACGACGGCGGCTGGGCCGGTGCTGGTCGAGCCGTCGACGGCCGCACCCAGGCGGGTGTCCAGGGCCGAGCACACCGCCGACGAGCCGGTCAGCTCCAAGACCTCGGCGTCGAAGATGTTTGCGGCTCCGAGGAATCCGGCCACGAACGTGGTCGCGGGCGCCGAGTAGATCTCCTGAGGTGGGCCCACCTGCTCCACGCGCCCTTCGGCCAGGACGGCGATTTGGTCACTCATGGTGAGTGCTTCCTCCTGGTCGTGGGTCACGTAGACGAACGTGATTCCGACCTCACGCTGCAACGCGCGAAGCTCCAGTTGCAACTGCTTGCGCAGTTTGGCGTCGAGCGCGCCGAGCGGCTCGTCGAGCAGCAGCACGCGCGGACGGAGTACGAGGGCCCTTGCCAATGCCACGCGTTGCTGTTGTCCGCCAGATAGTTGGCCGGGCTTGCGCTTGGTGAAGCGGTCCATCTGGACGAGTTCTAGCGCCTCGGCGACCCGCCGCTTGGTTTCGTCGCGCGATGTCTTCTGGTAGGTGAGACCGAACGCGACGTTGTCCCACACCGACATGAACGGAAACAGCGCGTAAGTCTGGAACACGGTGTTGACGGGCCGTTTGTGCGGTGGGTCGCCCGCGACGTCTCGGCCGTCGAGTTCGATGCGGCCGGAGTCCGGCTTCTCGAAGCCTGCGATCATCCGCAGGGTCGTCGTCTTCCCACATCCCGAGGCACCCAGCAGCGAATAGAACTGCCCCGCAGGGATGTCCAGGTCGATTCCGGTCACGGCAGGTACCCCGCCAAAGGATTTGACGAGTTCGTGGAGCCGGATCTCCCCGCCGGCCGTCATCCGTTGCTCAGTTCGACACCGCTGTTGTGTTCGACACCGCTGCAGCGAACCGGCCGAAATTGGCGGCGAAGCGTTCGATGTCGGCGCGGTCGTGCTGGACGGATAGCAGCCATTGCTCCACCTTTCCCCATGGCGGCAGAAACACGCCACCATTGTGCTGCACGAGCCAGTGCAGGTGGCCCAGTCGAGCGTCGATCGTCAGGAAGTCGCGGAACTCGCGAACCGGCTCGCGCCGGAAGGTCACGCATCCCTTGGCGCCTGCGGTGACGACATGCCATGCGAAGCCGTGTGCTGCGATGACGTCCTCCAGCGCGAAGCGCAGTCGCCACGCCAACTCGTCGAGGCGTCGGTATGCGGCGGGCGTGAGCACTTCGGAGAGCGTCGCCCTGGTGGCGGCCATCGCCAACGGGTTGCCGTTGAACGTTCCAACCTGCTCGTAGCGGCCCTCGGCGATCGCCGACATCACGTCGTGGGTTCCTCCGATTGCGGCCACCGAGATGCCGCCGCCCAAAGCCTTTGCAAGGCATATCATGTCGGGTGTAACGCCATAGGTGGCGGTCACTCCGCCCGGGCCGGTGGTGAAGCCGGTCTTGACCTCGTCGAAGATGAGTAGCGCACCGTCCGCGTGGACGAGGTCTCGAATTGCGGCGAGGTATCCGTCGACCGGCGGGATGATGCCCGCGTTCATCATGATCGGTTCGAGGATCATCGCGGCGATCTGCCCGCGGTGCGCGTCGATGGCACGCGCGACCGCGTCGACGTCATTGAATGGGACCACAACGACCAGGTCCCGGATCGCGGCGGGGATGCCGGTATTGCCAGGCACCCCCGTTGGCCGGTCGCGAGGCCCTACCTCGTCGGCCTCCGGAAGCACCGACACCTGGACCGAGTCGTGGTGGCCGTGGTAGCAGCCCTCGACCTTGATGATGAGATCGCGTCCGGTGATGGCGCGAGCCAGATGCACCGCATCCATCGTGGCTTCGGTACCCGAGTTGGCGAACCGCCACAGCGGCAAGCCGAATCGGCGAGCCAGCTCCGAGGAGTTCCAGATCGCGTCCTCGGTCGGCTGCGCGAAGTGCGTGCCGCGCCGAACCTGGCTGCTCACGGCGGAGACGATGGCCGGATGGCCATGTCCCGCAATCGAAGCGCCGTAACCGCCATGCATGTCGACGTATTCGTTGCCGTCGACGTCGTACACCTTGGAACCCTCACCGTGACTCATCCACACGGCTTGGGGCTGGGCGATCTGCCAGTTGGATGTTGCCCCACCCGCGAGGTGATCGCCCGCGAGCGCGATGAGTTCGGCACTGCGGGGCTGACGGGCCAGGAAGACTTCCTCCTCGCCTGCGATCAGATCGTCTACGAGATCGGCCACTGGACTTTCAACCACCGACGAAGACACGGTGGGACCTCCGCTCTATCGGTTGACTGAGCATTCAGTCTATGCGAGAGTCGATGCAGCGACAAGGCGGCTATCAGCGGGAGGCCACAGATGCCAGGACCCATCGGACCCGAGCGAGGCTTGCCGAGCGAGAATCGATTTGGTTCGAGTCGGCGACAGTTCTTGGTACGAGCGGCAATTCTCGCCGCCGCGGTACCCACGCTCGGCGCCGCACTCGAGGCGTGTTCGAAGCCGCCAGGGCAGTCGGGCTCGAGCGGTGGCGGGGGCGGTGGCCTGAAGATCGCCTCGCCGGACAACCCCGTCAAGTGGGACATCCCCGCGGACAACCAGGCGATCGCCGACGGCCTCGCGCCAGAGAAGGGCGCGACGCTGAAGATCTACAACTACGCCGACTATCTGAGCCCGAAGGCGATCTCGGACTTCGAGGCAAAGTACGCGTGCAAGATCGAAGTCTCGACGTTCAACGATGGCGACGAGGCGCTCACCAAGCTGCGCAGCGGAGTCGACTTCGACATCTACAACGCCAACTACAACGAGATGGGCAAGCTGGTCACGGGCGGACTGCTGCGCCCGATCAACCACAGCTACATCCCGAACATCAAGAACGTGTGGTCCACGTTCACCAACCCGTGGTACGACCAGGGCTGGCAGTTCACCGTGCCATACACCATCTACACCACCGGAATCGGTTGGCGCAGTGACCAAGTGCCCGCCAAGATCGGCGAGCTCAAGAACCCGTACGAATCGCTGTGGGACCCGCAGTACAAGAACAAGACCGCAATCCTCGACGACTGGCACAGCGCGATGGCGATGGTGCTGCTGAAGCTCGGTATCACCGACATCAACACGTCGTCGGCCGACGACCTGAAGAAGGTCAGCGACCAACTCACCGCGTTGGTGCAGGCGACGTCACCCAAGGTCACCATCACCATGTACAGCGACCTTCCCGCGGGACAGTTCGCGTTGAGCCAGATGTGGTCGGGGGACATCATCAATGCGCAGTCCTACCTGCCCGAGGGAGTCAAACCCGACATCCTGCAGTACTGGTTCCCATCGGATGGCAAGGGCCTCGTCGACAACGACATGCTCGTGACGCTGAAGGGTGGAAAGAACCCGGTACTGGCGCACCTGTTCCTCAACCACATGCTCGACCCGGACGTGGCCAAGGAGAACTTCTCGGCGATCGGCTACCAGCCGCCGCAGAACACCATCACCCCGGACTCATTGGTCTCCGAAGAGTTCATCCCCGAGAACCTGCGGTCCGCCATCGTGAAGCCGGAGTATTTCGAGGCCGGCTTCCGTACGCTGGAGCTGGAGCCCGCCAATGACACTGCGTGGCACAATGTTTGGAATGCATTCAAAGCCGGCGGATCCTAACCAGCACCAATGCTGCTGAAGGCACGCGAACGGAACAGTCGCCTGTGGGCCGCACTGGCCGCACCCGGCATCGTTTGGTTGCTGCTCTTCTTCGTCGCGCCCGTCTACGTGGTGCTCGCGATAGTCTTCGGCCAGATCGACCCCATCTTCCGCACCCCCGTTCCGGTGTGGAATCCCCTGCAGTGGGATCCCACGCAGTTCAACTACGTCCTGTCGCGGATCACCCCTGGCGACGTCTACTTCCCGGCGATCCTGCGCACCGTGGTCTACGTCGGGGCAGCGAGCATCATCTGTCTGTCGATCGCCTTTCCGGTGGCCTACTACGTGTCGCGACTCGCGACTAGCCGCAAGGGCTTGTTGCTCGCCCTGCTGATCGCTCCCTTCTGGATCAGCTACATGATGCGAATGTTGGCCTGGGTCAACCTTCTTCAGAACGACGGTCTCGTCAATCGGATTCTGAGCTTTGGCGGCCTGTTCGACGTCCACGTGGACTGGCTAACCGGTCAGCCGGTGGTGGTGATACTCGGATTGGCTTACGGCTACGTCCCGTACATGATCCTGCCTCTGTACGCGGGTCTCGACCGGCTGCCTCAGTCTATGTTGGAGGCCGCGAGAGACCTTGGCGCGAACCGAGTTCGGTCGTTTCTGCGTGTGACGCTGCCCCTCTGCCGCCCAACGATCCTGGCCGGAATCCTATTGACCTGCTTGCCGATGCTCGGCGATTACTTCACCAACGACCTTCTCTCCGCCTCTCCGAAGACCGCGATGGTGGGCAACCTCATCAACGCCAGCGTGCAGGCGCCTGGCCAGACCGGACAGGCCGGCGCGTTCGTGATGCTGGTGCTCGTCGTCACGGTGCTGCCGATGCTCTACTACGTCAGGGTCACGCTGCAGGGCGACGAGGTGAGGACATGACCACCAAAACCCTTCGCGGCCCGATCGGTTGGTGGCGGGATCCGTGGCGCAAGCCAAGGGTGCTCGCGGGCATCACCATGTTCTACCTGGTGTGGTCGCTGCTGCCCGTACTGATCGCGATTGCGTTCTCGTTCAACGCCGGTCGATCCCGAACCAACTGGCAGGGCTTCTCCTTCCGGTGGTACTGGGGTGATCCGACCCGATCGGTGTGGCACGACGCCTCGCTTCACACCGCGTTGCTACAAACGCTGAAGCTCGGATTGATCGCGACCGTGATCACCGTTCCGCTCGGCGTACTGTTCGCCATCGGCGTCGACCGGTGGCGCGGCAGGCTGCCTGCGGGGGCGAACGTCTTGATGCTGATCTCGTTCGTCATCCCCGAAGTCTTGCTCGCCGTCGCGCTGCTGTTCGTCGTGACGAACCTCGCGCTTCCGATCGGGCTGGGCACTTCGGCCCAGGTGATCGGGTTGGTGACCTATCAGGTGGCTTACCCCGCCGTGCTGGTCCGCGCCCGCCTGGCCACCATCGGCAAGCAATACGAGGAGGCGGCAACGGATCTCGGCGCGTCACCGCTGGGCGCGCTGCGCAGGATCACGCTTCCCATGCTGATGCCCGCGATCTTCGCGAGCACGGTTCTCGTCTTCGCCGACATCATCGACGACTTCGTCCTCGTTCGCTATCTGTCCAGCGGCGCATCGACCGAGCCGGTGTCGGTGAAGATCTACAACACGGCGCGTGCTGCCCCAACTCCTGCGCTGAATGCGCTCGCGACGATGCTGCTCGTCTTCGCGTTCGCGGCCGTGGTGATCGGCTACCTGATCTTCCGCAGGATGACGCGCGGTGACGACACGGCTGGCAACCGCGGTATCGCCGCCTTCGCCGGCGAGGCGTGAGCGGCAACCCGCCTCTCCGCCCTCGTTAGTGCATTTCACGACGTTTCGCGAGGTAGTCGTCGTCATCGCACGAACGACGGCCTGGCATTTCGATCCAGCCAAACGTCTCCGCGAGCGCTAGACCAGAACGACCCCGCAGACTAGGCTGACTGTATGTTCAAACAGCGCCTTGGCGAACGAAGCGATGGGACGAAGCGTGGTCCGGCACCCGTTCCCGCCGATGATCTGGCAGCCGCATTGGCACCGTTCGGCCAATCCCGCATGCTGCCCCGCGAGGCATACGTCGACCAAGAGGTCTTCGAGTGGGAACAGGCCAACATCTTCTCCGGCTGGGTGTGCGTGGGCCACGCCAGCGAGCTTGCAGGCGTCGGCGCACAGCGCGCGGTCGGCTCGGGACCGAACGCCGTGCTACTGGTGCGCGGCGAGGACGACGAGATCCGCGCGTTCGCCAACACCTGCAGACACCGCGGCCACGAACTCCTGGCGTGCGGCGCAAATGCCAAGCGCCGCAGCATAGTTTGCCCCTACCACGCCTGGTCGTATCGGCTCGACGGTCAGCTGCGCAACGCACCCGGTTTCTCCGAGGTCGACGGCTTCGGACCCGACGAATTCGGTCTTGCCCCGCTACGGATGACCAACTGGCACGGCTGGCTGTTCGTCGACGCCAGCGGAAGCGACGTCGAGTTCAGCGCCCACGTCGCGGGCATGGAGCACGTGATCGCGCCCTATCGCCCCGAGGACCTGACCATCGTGGCCCGCCACTCCTACGAGCTCACGACCAACTGGAAGGTGATCGCAGAGAACTACCAGGAGTGCTACCACTGCTCGAGCATCCACCCCGAGCTATCCAGGATCAGCCCGCCAGACAGTGGTGAGAACCTTCACGTCGAGGGGTCCTGGCTCGGCGGCTGGATGTCGATGATCCCCGAGGCCGAGACGATGTCGCTGACCGGAGCCAGCGGCGGCGTCGCGATCAAGGGCCTGTCCGAACACGAACTTCGAACCGTGATGTACGTCGTCGGGTATCCCAACCTGCTCGTCAGCCTGCATCCGGATTACGTCATGACGCATCTGATGACGCCACTGGCTGCGGACAGGACGTACGTCGAGTGCGCATGGGCATTTCCGCGCGAGGTCGCGAGCAACCCCGACTTCGATCCGTCGTACGCCGTGGACTTCTGGGACCTGACCAACCGGCAGGACTGGGCGGCGTGTGAGTCGGTACAGCGGGGGCTGAGTTCACCGCATGCCCGTCCTGGCCCCTTGGCGCCGGACGAGGACGGCGTCTACCAGTTCGTCACCCGTGTTGCTCGTTCGTACCAGGGCAGGAATCCCGGCGCCGCATCGGCGTAGGGCTTGGGGTCAAGACCGCGGCGGTACGCCGTTGACGCCCTCGGTGCCATGGGCGTAGGTGCCGACCGCGAACGCCACGGCAGGCCCCGTGATCGACAATGCCCGGCGGTCGACGTTGTCGATGCCGTCGCGCGCAGTCCGATAGTTGGGGTCGAACGGCACGCCTGCCTTGCCGCCCCAAAGTCGTTCCTGCACTGGGCTCTTCACCTGTGTCGAGCCGGTGGTGACGCCGCCGATCGGAATTCCCACCGCGAGGAATGGACTGTAGTCGCTGGCACCCCCGAGCGGCTGGTCTGCTGGCCGCACACCCGCCAGGTTCAGGTAGCCTGCCAACGTGCGTTCCACACCCGCTGAGCCCGCGGGCACGCTGCCCGCCGGAATTGCCGGGTTGGGCTGACCGGACTGGTCGCCATCCATGGTGAAGAATCCCGCGTTCGGCGAGCCGAGCAGGTCGAAGTTGAGATACATCGCGACGTCCTTGCGCCCGTCCGTTCCCAAGTTCGCCACGTACTTCGTCGACCCGGCGAGGCCGGCTTCCTGGCCACCCCAGAACGCGAACCTGACCGCATTCGTCACCGAGGGCGAACCACCCAGCTGGACGGCGGTTTCCAGTACCGCAGCCACCCCGGTCGCGTTGTCGTTGATTCCTGGGCTCGCCTTGGCCGAATCGAGGTGGGCGCCAACCATGATCACGTTGTCGGCGGACCCGGTCTTGGTCTGCGCCACAACGCTTTTCGACGTGATGATTACGCCCTTGGCATCCAATGACAAGCGGACTGCGGCGTTGGTGCGACGAAGCGCGGCGTCCACGTCCTTGCCGATGACGGCGACGGGGGCCTTCAGTTGCTCGTAGTAGCCATTCGGGAACAGGCCACGCGGCACACCGCCAGACCCCGGATCGCTCACCACCAGTAGCCCGACCGCTCCCTTTACGACGGCCACCTTTTCCTTGTCGACCACCGAGCATCCGGTGTCGTCGACGATCGCCAACGCGCCGCGCACGTCGACCGCGCCGTAGTCGATGGCCGTACAACCTTCCGGCTTCGATGGCCGAAGGGTCACGGCGGAGACTCCATTCGGTGGGGTCATGACGAGTAGCGAGGCCTGATCGACCGCGAAACTACTGCCCGACACCGTTAGGGACGGCTTGCCCGGTGCCGTGATGCTGACGCGGTCGAACTCTGGTGTCTGGACGTCGAAACCCTTGTCGCGCAACACCGTCGCCACGTAGTCGACGCTGGCGTCGTAACCAAGGGTGCCATCTGCGCGGCTGCCATTGTTGGCCTTCGCGATGTCGTCGAGCTTGCGCAGATGGGTGTACATGCCGTCCGCGGTCACCTTGCCCGCCAGCTGACGACCGGGATCGGCCGAAGGCGTCGGTGGCTGCGTCGAACACCCCGCCGCGACCAGAAAAGCAGAGGCCAGAAGGGCGGCGCGCCTCACGACTCGGTGACCTGGTGGCGGGTGCGATCCTCCCGTACGGGTACTCCGTTGCGGCCGCTCTCGTCCTGCGCGTACAGGCCGATGGCGTACGCGACACCGCGCCCGTGGATGTCGAGCGAAGTGCGGTCGATGTGGTCGAGGGTGTCGGTGCTCTGGTGGTAATTCGGGTCGAACGGCTTGTCGGCGTCACCACCCCAAAGCTTGGCTTGCTCAGCGTTCTTGACCTCTTCGGCGCCAGAGAACAGGCCGCCTGCCGGGATGCCCGCCCTGGTGAAGCCGTCGTAGTCGGATCGCCCGTCGAAGTTGGTGTCCTCGGCTTGCTTGCCAGCGGCCTTCAGGTATGCCACCAGCATCCGTTCGATTCCGGCAGAGCCCTCTGGCACCCGGGGAACCCCGTCGTTCGACGGTGGGGCGGACTGGTCCCCGTCGTAGGTGAAATAGCCGGGGTTCGGCGAACCGAGCATGTCGAAGTTCAGGTAGAGGGCGATGTCCTTCAGCGCCTCCACGTCGAGGCCCTCGATGTAGGCGTTCGAGCCCTTGAGTCCCAATTCCTCCCCGCCCCAGAAGGCGAACCGGACGGCGTTCTTCACGTCGGGCGAACTTCCAAGCTGCACAGCGGTTTCCAACACCGCGGCGGTACCAGATCCGTTGTCGTTGATGCCGGGACCCTCTGGAACGCTGTCGAGGTGGGCGCCCGCCATGACGACGTCATGTGTCGAACCCGTCTTGGTCTGCGCGATGACGTTGTGCGTGTGTTCCACCCGAACGCCTGCATTGAGTTTGATGGTGGTGGGGCCAGGGTTGGCGCGCAGCTTCGCGCCGTCGTCCTTGCTCACGCTGACCACGGGGATCGTCACCTTCGTGTCCTCGCCGAGAGTGCCGCCCATGTCGCCCTCTTCGTTGTTGGCGACGATCAGCGCGACCGCTCCGCGGGCGGCAGCGGCTGCCTGCTTCTGCCCGAACGGGCACGTGCCGCGATCCACCAACACCACGGCGCCCTTCACCTGCATACCGTCGTAGTCGGATTCCGCGCAGCCGGGGCTCTCGTCAGCGCGGGCGGGCAGTAGCGGCCCGCTGACGCCGTCGGGCGGGGTGCCGATGGTGAAGTTCAGCGGCTTGGCCTTCACGGCCTGTCCACCTACGGTCACGGCCGGATCGTCGGCGTATGGCAGTCGCACCTCGAAGTCAGTGGCCTGCACGTCGAAACCCTTGTCCCGCAATACCCCAGCCACGTAGTCCGCACTCGCTTGATAGCCGGGCGTTCCGAGCGCGCGGTTGCCGCCGTTGGCATTGGCGATGTCCTGGAGCTTGCTCAGGTGCGCCATCATCGCGTCGGGGGTGACGCGCTGGCGCAACGACTCGGCGAAGTCGGTGGCCGCCGTCGCCGAGGTGCCGGGCGCCACGGACGATGCAGCGGGCGGGGCGGACGGCTCGTGCGAACACGAAGCCAACGCCATCGAGGTGACGATCGCCGTAAGCGCCGCCACTGTCCGTCGAGTTCTATGCCTGACCACACGCCCACGTTAGCCCGACCGGGGTGGGCACTCCCTGACCCCGCCCCTTGATTGACGCGGCACGAAAGTCGTGGCACGCTGGCTATTACGTGACATGTCACTCAATGGAGGAATCATGGGAGTTCTCGACGGCAAGACGGCACTCGTCACAGGGGCCACCTCGGGCATCGGCCTGGCGACGGCGCGCAAGATGGCCGCCGAGGGTGCGCACGTGTTCATCACCGGTCGCGATCAGGCCAAGCTCGACGCGGCCGTCGCGTCGATGGGGACCGGCGCCACTGGGATCCGCAGCGACGTCAGCGACCTAGCCGACCTCGACGCAGTGGCCGACGCGATCGGCGCACGCGGCGACGGCCTCGACGTCGTGTTCTGCAACGCAGGCGGCGGCGAGTTCGCCAGCTTGGCGGACGTTACCGTTGCCCACTTCCAACACACCTTCAACAACAACGTCGGCGGCACCCTGTTCACCGTGCAGAAGGTGCTGCCATTGCTCAACCCGGGCGCGTCCATCGTCCTTGCGGGCTCGACCGCCGCGAGCCGAGGCGTTCCGGCCTTCGGCGTCTATGCCGCGTCGAAGGCGGCAATTCGGTCCTTCGGTCGTACCTGGGCAGCCGAACTCGCCGAACGGGGCGTCAGGGTCAACACCATCGTGCCGGGACCGGTCGAAACACCGGGTCTGACGGGCCTTGCGCCGGCTGGAGGCGAGCAGGGCCTGCTCGACGGCTTCGCAGCCGAGCTCCCCGTGGGACGTGTCGGGCAGCCCGACGAGATCGCCTCTGCCGTGGTGTTCCTCGCCTCCGACGCGAGCAGCTTCATGACGGGCTCGGAGATGTTCGTCGACGGCGGAGAAGTACAGGTCTAGCGTGGCGGGATCATTCCGGGCAGGGCAGCGTGCCCTCTCGCAGAATCGTTTGGTAGACCTCGCCGAGGAGGTCGCCGAGTTCGGCTGTCCGCTTCGCGTCGAGGTCGGAGAAGAACAGCGTTCGGACCCACGCGATGTGCTTGGGTGCCGCGACGCGCAGCGCCTTCAATCCGTCCGTGCTCAGGATTGCATCGGTCGCGCGGCCGTCGGTCTCAGACTGCGCTCGCTCGACGAGTCCGCGCGCAGCCATTCGCTGAAGGTGGTGCGACAGCCTGCTGCGCTCCCAACCAATGGTCGTGGCCAATGCGGAGAGCTGAAGGCGCCTCGCAGGTGCGTCGGAGAGCGCGGTCATGACGGTGTAATCCGCAAGGGACAAGCCGCATTCGGCCTGGAGCTGGCGGTTCATCTCGTACTCCAGGCGAAGGTACACCCGCATGTAGTTGAGCCACGTCCGCTGCTGCGGTGCACTCAACCACACCTTGTCCGCCATCTCGACATCATGAGCGATAGATGACACATCACGCAATATTCAGGAGGACTCCGGAATGACGATCGACGAAACGACCACACGACTGATGCGAGCCAACTTGCTGGAGGTCTTCGATCAACGCGACGGCGATGCGCGGCGGGAAGCCATCGAGCGGACCTACGCGCCCGACGTCCGGTGGTCCGACGACGAGGGCGTGACGGTGGGCATCGTGGCACTCAACGCGAAGGCCGAATTGCTCCAATCTCAACTCGGCGATCTGCGCTTCCGCGAGGCGGGCGCCATCCAGGGGACGCGTGGACTGGGATACCTGGCATGGGAGCTGGCGCCTCCGGGCGGAGCGCCAGCGGCGGCGTCGGGCTTCGACGTGGCGATCATCTCGGAGGACCGGATCGTCGCCCTCTATACGGTGCTCACCTGAGCGACGACTAGGTCTGCGACCGCCCGCATGCCCGCCGCGTTGGGATGAAGGGGCGCGACCCTGCCCGGCAGATACCAGCCGTACCTCTCCGTCCACGGGTCGTCCGACCATGGGTGATGGTCGCGGCTTGCGGCGCCTGCGCGCACGAGTTCGCAACCGGTATCGGCGGCCGCGGCGGCGGTAAGCGTCTCTAGCGTGGCGGCGATGTACCTGCCCGTCTCCAGGTCGGCCTCGGCGAATGGCGGTGCGGACACTCCCCGTGGCGGCAGCAGGGTCAGGTAGTCGGCGAAGACCACCCGTGCGTCGGGCGCACGACGACGCAGCTGGGCACCAACGGTCCGCAACGAATCGCCAAGCGGAACCAACGCCTGCCGCCTGGCCTCCGGGTCGAGCTGCCTTCGAACGGCTCGTCCCATGAACGGCACCGAACGCACCCACCGCGGCACGCCAGCGGCCATCAGGAACAAGAGGTACCCGACGTCGTTGCCGCCAATCGTCAACGTGACGAGCTCCTCCGAGCCGTCGAGGGCCTCGATCTGCGGCGGGGCACCGTTTTGACCTTCACTCAAGACGTTCGCGGTCGTCGCGCCCGAATACGTCACGTCGACGAGGTCGTGGCCCAGCCGCTCGGCAACGAGATGCGGATAGTTCACCGCCGATCGCGCAGCCATCGCAGGGGCTCCCGGAACACCCGGCTCGATTCCTGGCCCCGCGGCGAACGATGAACCCATCGCCACGTAGCGGCTCACCGTCAGATGCTCGGGCTGGACGCTTGCGCCCAGAACCGCTTTGGGATTCGCCCGGCCTGGCGTGCCAGGTATCCGGCGGTGACGGCACTCGCCATCGCCGCGGCCATCACCGGTGGATCCGCCGACCGCGTCACGGCCGTCGCCAACAAGACTGCGTCACAACCCAATTCCATGGCCTGGGCGGCATCGCTCGCCGTGCCTATGCCTGCGTCCAGGATGACAGGGACGCCTGCACGCTCGACGATCAGCGCGATGTTGTGCGGATTGGCGATGCCGAGCCCGGTGCCGATCGGCGAGCCGAGCGGCATCACCGCGGCGCACCCGACGTCTTCCAGCCTGCGAGCCAGAACCGGGTCGTCGTTCGTGTAGGGCAGCACGACGAATCCGTCGTCGACCAATTGTTCTGCAGCCCTGACCAATTCGATGGCATCGGGCAACAGCGTGCGCTCGTCGGCGATGACCTCTAGCTTGACCCAGTCCGTGCCGAGCGCCTCGCGGGCCAACCTCGCAGTGAGGACGGCTTCGGCGGCACCCCGACACCCGGCGGTGTTCGGAAGCGGGGTGATACCGAGCCTGCCGAGCAGGTCGAGCACCCCGGTGCCGCCCTCCGCGTCGACGCGCCGCATCGCGACCGTGGTCAGTTCGGTGCCCGACGCGACGAGCGCCTCCTCCAACACCGCGAGGTTCGCCGCCCCGCCGGTACCCATGATCAGCCGCGAGCCAAAGCTTCGGCCCGCGATGACCAGCATTTGGTCAGCCACCCTGCACCGCCGTCACGACTTCCACCTTCGCCCCGTCGCTCAACGTGGTATCCCATTCCGACTTCGGCAAGACCTCCCAGTCGACCGCGACCGCGATGCCCTTCTGGGGTAGGCCGAGGTTCGCCAACAACCCTGCGACACTGGTGTGTTCGCCGACTTCCATGTCTTCGCCGTTTACGACGATCTTCACGCAGGCACCCCCACCGCAAGCTCCGCCGCGATCTGCGCCGCTGTCCACGGCGCCAGCAGGAAACCAGACCGACCGTGGCCCGCCGCAACCAGCGTGCGCTCGTCGAGACGTCCGACGATCGGTACGTTGTCCGGCGTCACCGGACGCAGACCCGCCGCACACTCGGCGAGTTCGTACTCACCGAGCGCCGGCATCACCTCGCAGGCGTCGTCGAGCAGTTCCCGCACGCCAGCGACGGCGGGAGCGGTGTCGCGGCCGTGCTCGTACTGGGTAGCGCCTACCACTACGCCGTCGGCACGTGGCACCAGGTACACCTGTCGGCCGTGCACACGCGCCCGAATCACGCGCTCCGGCAAGGGCATACAGCCGCGACGCCAGCGCAGACGAAGAACCTCGCCCTTGACCGGGCGAATGGGCAGACCAGGCCACAGCGACGGCGCGTCGATGCCGTTTGCGATGACGATCGTGTCGGCGTCGCGGGCATCGTCCAACGACGTGACTTTGGCAGCCCACGTGACGCCCAGCCGCTCGCACTCGTGCGCCAGGGCGGCAACCAATGCCCGGTTGTCCACGGCCAGTTCGGTTTCGGCGACGAACCCGTGGCGAATGCCTTGCGCGAGCAGCGGCTCCAAGTCTCTGGCGGCCGTCGTCGGCGTCACCGGCTGTCCTTGTTTCGCGAGCCACGCAGCGATCGTCGACAGGTCGGCAGCGTCGGCGCGATCCACCGCGACGACCAGTGACTCCCGCGCCGTCACGACGTCGGCGGGAAGTCCATCGACGAATCCGTCGTGCCACATTTGCAACGAGGCAAGACCGATCTGGAGCAGTTTCTCTTCACCGGGCCAGCCCTCGCCGAATGGGGCGATCATGCCTCCCGCCACCCACGATGCGCCCCGCTCCTGCGTTCGGTGAACGCGCACCGACCAGCCGTCGGCCGCTGCGCGGCGCGCCACCGATAGACCGATGACGCCGCCGCCGACGACGGCGAGTGTCCGGCCGTTCCGATCAGAGGGCATCTCGTGCCTCCCTTCGCCGGCATTACCCGGATCAGGTGTGACGGTCAGGGCTGGTTCTTGCCCACTCTCAGTCCCAGGCCCGGGACTCCCGTGTTGCTCGAACCACATTACCCGCCGGTCGCTAACGTCACGGGGATGCTCGATCAATCGTTGGATCCACGCGACCGCCTGCGGACCGCCCACCTGTACCTGTGCACGGATGCGCGTCGAGAGCGCGGCGACCTCGCCGAGTTCGTCGACGCCGCTCTGGCAGGCGGCGTCGACGTCGTGCAACTGCGTGACAAGGGTTCGGCGGGCGAACAGCGCTTCGGGCCGCTGGAGGCGATCGGCGAATTGGCTGCCCTGGAAATCCTCGCCGACGCCGCTCACCGGCACGGCGCACTGTTCGCCGTCAACGACCGAGCCGACATCGCACGGGCCGCGGGTGCCGACGTGCTTCACCTCGGCCAGGACGATCTCCCGCTGCCGGTGGCACGCGACATCATCGGGCCACGGCCGGTGATCGGACGGTCTACGCATGACGAGTCGCAGGTGGCTGCCGCCGTCGCCGAAGAGGTCGACTACTTCTGCGTCGGTCCGTGTTGGCCGACGCCGACCAAGCCGGGAAGGCACGCTCCTGGCCTAGACCTGGTGCGGTACGCCGCCGCACTGGGCACGGACAAGACATGGTTCGCGATCGGCGGCATAGACGAAAATCGGCTGCCCGAGGTGATCGGCGCGGGTGCGAACCGAGTCGTCGTGGTGCGAGCGATCACCGCGGCGGACGACCCCACTGCCGCCGCACGGGAGCTGAAAGCTGCTCTTGTCAAGCAGGATCGACCGGCAGCGGGATCGACGACATGACGTCGAGGAGCTTGGCCCAACTGTCCGCGAACCCTGGGTGCAGCGGCAGCTCGGACACTTCGTCGACGGCGACCCAGCGCAATTCTGAGCTCTCCCGGTTGGGCACCGTCGCCAACATCTGACCCGCGTGGGCGATGACGGTGGTGTAGGTCCAACACGGCCCACCGTGGCCGAGGATCTCGGCGGTGACGACCGTCGTCTGCACCGTCATCTGATCGGCATCCAGGCCCGCCTCTTCGTGTGCCTCGCGGACCGCGGCCTGCTCGGCGGTCTCGTGGCTGTCTCGTGCTCCACCTGGTAGGCCCCAGGTGCCGCCCTGATGGCTCCACGGCGCGCGATGTTGAAGCAGCACTGCCGCGCCACCTTCTGGACGCGGCGCCCGCAGAAGAAGCCCTGCCGCTCCGTGGCGTCCCCAGAAATGTCCGCCGTCGGCCGACAACACCCACCCGTCGCCATCACCACGCACGAGTTCAGGATAGGGAACTAGTTGCGACCGCGGCGGTCGTACCTTGCAGTCCGGCCAGGATTGCCCGCGCGTCCCGCAAGAAACTCTTAGACTTCTTTCATACAGTGGAGGGAATCGAGAAGGCAGCCGGAAAGTTGAGGTCCGCGCACAGGTGACCGTGGAGTTGGCGCACCCGTCGACCGAGCCTCTGGCGTCGCGGTCGCCGACTACTCCAGCGCACCCGCGGTGGTGGTTCCTCTGGACCACGCCCGGCCGGATCCTCACCATCGGCTTCGTGTTGTCCGCCCTCGTGATCGCATGCGCCTTCGCCACGTCCACGACCATCAACGACCGGCAGCAGGCGCTGACGACCGTCCTCGATCACACCGAGCCCTTGGCCTTCGCCGCCGGTCAGCTCTACACCACACTCTCGATTGCCGACGCGGCCGCTGCGACGGCGTTCATCGCAGGCGCAGAACCCCGCGACGTCAGGCAGCGCTACGAGCAAGCCATCACCGACGCGGCCGTCGCCCTCACGCGCGCCTCCAGCGGGCTGACCGACGAACCGATGGTGCAACTGCTCGGCAAGCTCAACGCGCAGCTCGCCGTCTACGCGGGCTTGGTTGAGACCGCTCGCACCAACAACCGCGCGGGCAACCCCGTCGGCTCCTCGTACCTGTCCGAGGCGTCGTCGCTGATGCAGACGCAGATCCTGCCGAACGCGCAGCGCCTCTACGAGGAGACCTCTCGCCAGGTCGACGTCGAGACGACGGCGTCCACACGGATTCCCGCGCCAGTAATCCTGGTGGTGCTCGCCACCCTGATGTTCGGTGCTTTCGCCAACCGATGGCTGGCCAGGCGCACTCGGCGCCGGGTCAACGTCGGGTTCGTCGCAGGCGGGATCGCGGTCTTGGTGATGATCGTCTGGGTGGGCACGGCACTCACGATTTCGACGGCGGATAGCCGTAGCGCCAAGAGCACCGCGGCCGAATCGTTGAAGACGGTCACGACGATGGCCATCACCGCACAGCAGGCGCGTGCCGACGAGACCCTCTCCCTCGTCCGGCGCGGTGACGAAGGCGTCCGCAAGCAGTCCTACTACCAGCGCATCGACGAGATGCAGCAGCAGCTGGCCGACTATCTCGGTCGCGACGACGCGATCGACAAGGCCGATCTGGTCGACGCGGAGCAGCTGCTGCGGCGCTGGCGTTCTGCCGACGACCGGATCAACGCCTACATCGCGGTCGGCAACTACCAGGCGGCCACCCAGGTGGCGCTCGGTACCGGCGAGGACGACTCGACGCCTGCATTCGACAAGCTCGACGCCGCGTTGACGAAGGGCATCGGCGAGAGCCGCAAGCAATTGCGCAGCGACATCGTCAACGCACGGCGGGTGCTGTCCGGCGCAACGGTCGGTGCGGCCGTGCTCAGCTTGATCGCAGCTTTCGCCGTGACTCTGGGGTTGTGGCCGCGATTGAGCGAGTACCGATGAGCAGCAGCATCAGAGCGATTCGTGCACGATTACCCGCGCTCACCGCGGGTGCGTGTGCACGAATCGCGGGAGTTCTGGCCGTGATGCTCGTATTGGCTGGCTGCTCCGAAACCGCACCGCCAGTGTCAGCACCAGAGGTGACGTTGGTGCCGCCGACGCCCGCAGGCATGGAAGAGCTTGCGCCGCAGCCTATTTCGGCACCCGAACAACAAGACGACTGCACGGCGAGCCTGCGACCGTTCAACAACAAGGCCCAAGCAGACGCCGCCGTCGCCAACATTCGCAATCGCGGCCGCCTGATCGTCGGTCTCGACATCGGAAGCAATCTGTTGAGCTTCCGCGATCCGATCACCGGCGACATCAGGGGCTTCGACGTCGACATCGCAGGCGAGGTCGCCCGCGACATCTTCGGCACGCCGTCGCAGGTGGAGTACCGCATCTTGTCCTCGGCCGATCGAATTGCGGCGCTGCAGAACAACCAGGTCGACATCGTGGTGAAGACCATGAGCATCACCTGCGAGCGCAGGAAGCTCGTCAACTTCTCCACCGAATACCTCTCGGCCAACCAGCGGATCCTCGCGCCGCGCGACTCGGCGATCGAGAAGGCCTCCGACCTTTCTGGCAAGCGGGTTTGCGCGGTGAAGGGCACGACGTCGCTGACCCGCATCCAGGCGATCGCACCGCCGCCCCTCATCGTGGAGGTAACGACGTGGGCGGACTGCCTCGTAGCGCTTCAGCAGCGACAGGTCGATGCCGTCAGCACCGACGACTCCATCCTTGCCGGCCTCGTCGCGCAGGACCCATATCTCCACATCGTCGGGCCGAGCATGGCCCAGGAGCCGTACGGGATCGGCATCAACCTGCAGAACACCGGGCTGGTGCGATTCGTGAACGCCACGCTGGAACGCATCCGCCGCGACGGTACGTGGAACACTCTGTACCGCAAGTGGTTCTCGGTCCTCGGTGCCGCACCGGCACCGCCCGTCGCTAGGTACGTGGACTGATGGCCGAATCGCAGGAGCACGTCGTCCACGGCGGCGACGATGACGCCGAGAACCCGGGAACCGAGGCCGTCGAGGTCTCCTGGGACACGCTTTCGACGATGCGCCCGATGTCGACCCAGTCGGTGTTTCGTCCCGAGTTCGACGACTCCGACGGCTTCTCGGGAGGGACGGCGGATACCGAGCCCCAGGACGCGTCGACGACGGTGACGCGTCGCTGGCCCGCCATTCGAAAGCTCGGTGGTGGGTTGGTCGAGGTGCCACGGGTACCCGAGCGAGACCCGCTCGCGGCGCTGATGACCAACCCCGTCGTGGCGGAAGCGAAGCGGTTCTGCTGGAACTGCGGCAAGCCGGTTGGCCGATCGTCGAAGGATGGGCGTGCCCTGTCAGAGGGTTGGTGCCCACACTGCGGCAGCGCGTATTCATTTCTGCCGCAATTGGTTCCAGGCGACGTCGTGGCCGATCAGTACGAGATCAAGGGCTGTATCGCGCACGGCGGGCTCGGCTGGATCTACCTGGCGTTCGACACCAACGTCAACGACCGCCCCGTCGTGCTCAAGGGCTTGGTCCATTCCGGCGACGCCGAGGCGCAGGCGATCGCGATGGCCGAACGCCAGTTCCTTGCCGAGGTGACCCACCCCGCCATCGTCAAGATCTTCAACTTCGTCGAGCACGACGACAAGCACGGCGACCCGGTCGGCTACATCGTGATGGAGTACATCGGCGGCACCTCGCTCAAACAGGCCAAGGGCAAGAAACTGCCCGTCGCCCAAGCCATCGCGTACATGCTCGAGATCCTCCCCGCGCTGAGCTATCTGCACTCCATCGGGCTGGTTTACAACGACCTCAAGCCCGAGAACATCATGATCACCGAGGAACAGCTCAAGCTGATCGACCTCGGTGCGGTGTCACGCATCAACTCGTACGGATTCCTGTACGGCACGCCGGGCTATCAGGCACCCGAGATCGTGAAGACCGGACCCTCGATCGCCACCGACATCTATACCGTCGGTCGCACGCTGGCGGCGCTCACCTTGAAGATGCCGACCCGCAACGGGCGCTACGTCGACGGCTTGCCCGACGACGATCCCGTTCTCAAGCAATACGATTCGTTCGGCAGGTTGTTGCGGCGGGCGATCGACCCGGACCCACGCAGACGGTTCGTGAGCGCCGACGAGATGTCGGGTCAGCTGCTTGGCGTTCTGCGTGAGGTCGTCGCCACGGACACCGAGATGCCGAGGCCCGGCCTGTCCACCGTGTTCAGTCCGTCGCGCTCGACCTTCGGCATCGACCTGCTCGTTGCCCACACCGACGTGTATCTCGACGGGCGCGTGCACTCGGAGAAGCTGACCGCCCAAGAGATCGTCAAGGCACTGCCGGTGCCGCTCGTCGATCCGCTCGACGTCGGTGCCGCGATCCTTTCGGCCAACGTATTGAGCCAGCCCGTTCAGACCCTGGACTCACTGCGGGCCGCCAGGCACGGCTCGCTCGACTCCGAGGGCATCGACCTTTCGGAGTCGTTCGAGCTGCCGCTGATGGAGGTGCGTGCGCTCCTCGATCTCGGGGACGTGGCCAAGGCCACCCGCAAGCTCGACGACCTCTCCGACCGGGTTGGCTGGCGCTGGCGGATCGTGTGGTTCCGTGCAGTCGCCGCACTGCTTTCTGCCGACTACGACACGGCGACAAAGCATTTCAGCGAGGTGCTGGACACGCTGCCCGGCGAACTCGCGCCCAAACTCGCGTTGGCTGCGACGTCGGAGCTCGCTGGGTCCAGCGCGGACCTGAAGTTCTACAAGACCGCGTGGAACACCGACAACGGGGTGATCTCGGCAGGCTTCGGACTGGCCCGCGCACAGTCGGCGAATGGCGAGCGCGCGGCCGCCGTCAACACCCTCGACCAAGTGCCCGCCACGTCGAGGCACTTCACCACGGCGCGACTCACCAGCGCCGTCACGCTGCTGTCAGGTCGATCGGGCACCGAGATCACCGAGGCGCAGATCCGTGATGCCGCCCGGCGGGTCGAGGCGCTGCCAGACAGCGAACCCCGAGTGCTCCAGATTCGCGCATTGGTGCTCGGCACCGCGATGGACTGGCTGGCCGACAACACGGCGAGCACCAACCACATCCTCGGCTTCCCGTTCACCGAGCACGGGCTGCAGCTGGGTGTCGAGGCATCACTGCGTGGCCTGGCCCGTGCCGCGCCAACGCAGGCTCACCGCTACGCGCTGGTCGACCTTGCCAACAGCGTGCGTCCGACCAGCACGTTCTGACCTCTGGCGACCACGAACGTGCGATTCGCGACGGTATCCCGCCGCTAACGCGGAATGGTGCTGACGAAGAACACGGTCGCCACGACGACCGCCAGCAGCACGGCCACCACGATCAACACCCGTCGTCGATCCGCCGCGCGTGCCAATTCGGCCGGGCTCGGGGTCGAGTCAGGCGGTGCCGCGACCGGTGGACGCTCGTATGCCTGACGAGTCGGCGGCGGCGGGGCTTGGGGCGGGGTGGAGGGTGCTGGCCGCGGCGCGCGGGCCGTCAGCACCGGATACGTCGGCACCGGGTTCGGCGGTGCAGGTTTCGGCGGCGCAGGGCTTGGCACTGTGCTCCGTGGCACCGGGGGCGGCGGAGCGGGCTTCGGCGCAGTCGGGGTTGGGACCGCGAGGGCCGCCCTGGCCGCGCGGGCCAACTCCTTGGTGGTGGGATAGCGATCGTCGGGGTTCTTGGCCATCGCCGTCGCGAGCACGGCGTCGAATTGTCTTGGGATGTCTTGCCGCATCGCCGACGGCCGAGGCGGCGCGTGCTGCAGGTGGGCCAGGATGACCTGTTCGTTGCTCGTCGCTGGGAACGGGCGTTGCGCGGTGAGCGCCTCGTACAGCACACAGGCAAGGGCGTAGATGTCGGCCCTGGCATCGGCGACGCCGCTGCTGAATCGCTCCGGCGCCATGTAGGCCCACGTGCCGATGGTGGCGCCGTGGCTCGTCAGTCTGGTGTCACCCTCGGCCTGCGCGATGCCGAAGTCGATGAGATACGCGAAGTCGTCGTCGGTGACGAGGACGTTGGACGGCTTGACGTCGCGGTGTATCAAGCCGACCCTGTGGGCTGCGTGCAACGCCGAGGCCACTTGTTCGACGATCGACACCGCGCGCTCGGGAGACAGTGGACCCTCGACGAGCATCTCCCCCAGGTCGCGCCCCTCGATCAGGCGCATGGTGACGTAGAGCCGGTCGTCGATCTCGCCGAAGTCATGGATGGGCACGACGTGCGGTTCGGCAAGGCCTGCCGCCGAACGGGCCTCGCGGCGGAACCGCTCGCGATAGGTCGCGTCGTCATGCAGTTCCGCCGTCAGTACCTTGAGCGCGACGAACCGCTCGGTAGCGGTGTCGTGGGCGCGCCAGACTTCGCCCATACCGCCCCGACCCAGCAACTCGAGCAGCCGATAACGACCGAACGGAGTCCCATCCACAGGCGTCACAATAAACCCACGGGACGGTCCGGCTCAGATTGTTGCCAAGCACGCCCTAGCGATCGCGAGCTCCTCATTGGTCGGAATGACCAACACCGTCGTCGGCGACTTGTCTACCGAGATGCGCCGAGGGCCTCTCTCGTCGCCATCGTTCAGGCGTTCGTCCACTTCGATGCCGAGCGTTGCGAGCCCGCTCAGTGCATCGCGGCGCACCGCTGCGTCGTTCTCGCCGACGCCCGCCGTGAAGGTGATGACGTCGGTATTGCCGAGGAGCGCCATGTAGGCACCGATGTACTTGCGCAGTCGGTGGATGTAGACGTCATACGCCAATCGCGCTGCGGAGTCCCCGGATTCGATGCTCGCGTGCAGCACGCGAAAGTCGATCGCGCCGCCGAGCCCGAGTAGCCCCGATCGGCGGTTGAGCATCGACTCGATGTCGTCCATGCTCATCCCCGCTGTGCGGTGCAGATAACCGATGATGCCTGGGTCCACGTCCCCGGAGCGGGAGCCCATCACCAAGCCCTCCATCGGGGTCAGCCCCATCGACGTGTCGATCGGGCGACCTTCGACGATCACCGACGCCGACGCGCCATTGCCGAGGTGCAGCACGATCTGGCTGAGCGATTCCAGCGGAACTCCGAGGAACTCCGCCGCCTGCTCGCTCACGTACTGGTGCGACGTGCCGTGGAATCCGTAGCGACGAATGTGCCACCGCTCAGCCAGGTCTGGGTCGATCGCATAGGTCGCCGCTGCAGGTGGCAGATCGTGAAAGAAGGCCGTGTCGAACACCGCGATGTGCGGCAGGTCCGGCAGTGCCCGCCTTGCCACCTCGATGCCCAGGAGCGCTGGCGGGTTGTGCAACGGAGCCAACGGCGACAACTCGACGAGCTTGGCTATTACGGCGTCGTCGATCAGCGTCGGTTGATAGAACGTGGCGCCGCCGTGCACAACGCGATGCCCCACGGCTACGAGTCCCGCGTCGGTCAACTGGACACCCGCTTGCGCGAGTTGATCGAACACCGTCTGCAGCGCAACCTCGTAGTCGGTGACCTGTTCGACGATGCCGTCCGCCAGCTTTCGGCCCGAGATTGGCTCTACGACTTGATATTTGACTGACGACGAGCCGCAATTCAACACCAGAACGGTGGACGAATCGGTCACTTGCCCTGCGCTTGGATCGCGGTGATGGCCACGGTGTTGACGATATCCTCGACCAGCGCGCCCCGCGACAGGTCGTTCACCGGCTTGTTGAGCCCTTGCAAGACGGGGCCGATCGCGATGGCCCCTGCGCTGCGTTGCACTGCCTTGTAGGTGTTGTTGCCGGTGTTGAGATCCGGGAAGATCAACACCGTCGCGCGCCCTGCGACCAGAGAATCGGGCATCTTGGTCGCCGCGACGGACGGCTCGACGGCCGCGTCGTACTGGATCGGCCCCTCCACCAACAGGTCGGGTTCGCGCTGACGCACCAATTCGGTTGCCGTCCTGACCTTTTCGACGTCCGCACCGGTCCCCGACGTACCGGTCGAGTACGACAGCAACGCGACGCGGGGTTCGATGCCGAACTGCGCTGCCGTGCGCGCCGACGAGATCGCGATGTCGGCAAGTTGCTCGGAGGTCGGATCGGGCACGATCGCACAGTCCCCGTACGCAAGAACCCGATCGGCCAGACACATCAGGAAGATGCTGGACACCGTGGAGACACCCGGCAATGTCTTGATGATCTCGAACGCAGGCTTCACCGTGTGCGCGGTGGTGTGAGCAGCGCCGGAGACCATGCCGTCGACCATGCCGTCGTGCACGAGCATCGTGCCGAAATACGAGACGTCGTGGATGACTTCGCGGGCCTGCTCCAGTGTGACGCCCTTGTGCTTGCGCAACTCCGAATACTGTTGTGCGAACTGGTCACACAGCTCGCTGGTCCGCGGGTCCAGAACCACCGCGTCCGACAGATCGACTCCGAGTTCGGCCGCGCGACCACGCACCTGCGCCTCGTCTCCGAGGATCGTCAGGTCGGCCACGGAGCGCTGCAGCAGCCGACCCGCCGCCTTGAGGATGCGATCGTCGTCACCCTCGGGCAACACGATCCGCTTCCGGTTCGCGCGCGCCGTGTCGAGCAATTGGTAGGTGAACATCTGCGGCGTGACGACCGACGGTATCGGGATCGACAGCTGGGCGAGGAGGTCCGCGGTGTCGACGTGAGTCTCCATCAGCTCCAGGGCAGTGTCGATCTTGCGCTGCGAGGTCGTCGTCACCCGTCCGCGGGCTTGGGAGACCGCGCGAGCGGTGTCGTAGGTGCCGAGATCGGTAGCGACGATCGGCAGTCGCAACCCCAGTCCGGACACCAGCTTCGCGATCGACGGGTGCAGCGGCAGCCCGCCGTTGAGAATGAGGCACGACAGCGACGGAAAGCCAGCTGCGGCATGGGCACTCGCCATCGCCAGAACCACGTCGGAACGGTCGCCCGGCGTGATCACCGCCATGCCCTCGATCAACCGCTCCAGCACGTGCTCGGCCGTCATGCCTGCGACGAGGACTCCGAGCGCCTCGCGGGTCAGCAGGCCCTCGTCCCCGCTGATCACCGTTCCATGCACGGCATCCCTGAGCTCGGCGACCGACGGTGCGATCAGGAAGGGTTCCTCTGGCAGCACGTAGCACTTCACCCCGTCTGGGTCGACGCGATTCAGTGCCGCCGCCACCGCGTCGAGGTCGTCGGGAGCGCAACGATTGGCGACCACGGCCGCGGTGTGGGCGTGCTGTCCCGCTATCTCGGCCAGGCATAGCTCGACGACGTGCGCGACGTCGTCTGGCGTGCGATCGGCCGCGCGAACCGCGAGGACCACTGGCGCACCGAGGTTGACGGCGATGCGCGCGTTGACCGATAGCTCGCTCGGCGAGGCCACGTCGGTGTAGTCGGACCCGACGATCAACACGACGTCGCACCGTTCCGCCACCTGGTGATAGCGATCGACGATGTCGGCCAGTGCCGCATCGGGATCCTCGTGAAGCCGTTGATAGCCGACACCGACGCACTCGTCGTAGCTCAGCCCAGCAGTGGTGTGAGCGAGCAGTAGCTCGAGGATGTAATCCCTGCTCTCACCTGAGCCATCCCCCGATTCGCTGCGCTCGTGCCCAGCCGGCACGCGGGTGATGGGGCGGAACACGCCCACCTTGGCTACCGTCGCCGTCAACCGATGCAGGATGCCGAGCGCGATCGTCGACTTGCCGGTGTCACCCTCGGGCGACGCTATGTAGATCGCGCTTGCGCTGGCCACGGCTAACAGCCTGCCGTATTACCCCAGCTTGCGTAGACGCGGCTCCAGATCCTTCTTGAACAGTTCGAGAAAGCGCAGCTGATCGTGCCCCGGGGCGTGGAAGACGAGGTGGTTGAGGCCCCAGTCGACGTAATCCTTGACCTTCGCCACTGCTTCGTCGGGATCGGACGCCACGATCCAGCGCTTGGCGACCTGCTCGATCGGCAGTTCGTCGGCGGCCTTCTCCATCTCGAGCGGGTCGTGGATGTTGGTCTTCTGCTCGGCGGTGAGTGACAGCGGTGCCCAAAACCGGGTGTTCTCAAGTGCCAGTTCGGGATCGGTGTCGTAGGAGATCTTGATCTCGATCATCCGATCAATGGCGTCGGGAGCCTTGCCTGCCGCCTCCTCGCCCTCCTTGACGGCGGGAATCAGCTTGTCCTTGTAGAGCTCCTCGCCCTTGCCCGACGTACAGATGAAGCCGTCGCCCGCGCGGCCTGCGTACTTCGCGACCTGCGGTCCGCCGGCGGCGATGTAGATCGGGATGCCACCCTCGGGAACGTCGTAGATCGACGCACCCTTGGTGTGGTAATACTCGCCCTCGAAGTCCACCCTGTCGCCGAGCCACAGCTCGCGCATCAACTTGATGGACTCGCGAAGCCGCGCGTACCGCTCCTTGAACTCAGGCCACTCACCCTCGAAGCCGGTGGCGATCTCGTTGAGGGACTCGCCGGTTCCCACGCCAAGGAAGATCCGGTCGGGGTACAGGCATCCCATCGTCGCGAACGCTTGGGCGATCACCGCCGGGTTGTAGCGGAAGGTCGGGGTCAGCACCGACGTACCGAGGAAGAGACGTTTGGTGCGCTCTGCTACGGCGGTCATCCAGGCCAGCGAGAACGGTGCATGCCCGCCCTCGTGCCGCCACGGTTGGAAGTGATCGCTAACGGTTGCGCTGTCCATGCCGTGCTCTTCGGCGGCCACGGCCAGCTCGACGAGTTCCCGCGGCGCAAACTGCTCTGCCGATGCCTTGTATCCGAGTCTTAGTTCAGCCACATTACGTTTCTACTCCACACCGTCTCCGCGTATTCCGCTGCGGTCCGCCCTGTGTGAAAGTCGCGACACCGAGAGCCGCGTCGGTGCCACGCATAGACTCAGCGCATGGCAGCCCTGACGGCCATCACCGATACCGTGCATTTCGCGCAGACCGATCTGGTGAACTGGACGTTGATCACCGACGGCAGCGGCGTGGTGATCATCGACGCCGGCTTTCCCGGTCAGCGTGAGGAAGTCCTTGGGTCGGTGCGAGAGCTCGGCTTCGGCGTCGACGACATCCATGCGATCCTGTTGACCCACGCGCACGTCGATCACTTCGGCACCGCCATATGGTTTGCGAAAACCCATGGCACACCGGTCTTTTGCCACGCCGACGAGGTCGGCCACGCCCACCGCGAATACCTAGAGCAAGTGTCCATCACGGATCTGCTTACCCACCTCTGGCAACCTCGATATCTCTCGTGGTCGATGGCGATAGGCCGCAAGGGGGCGCTGATCCGCGAGGGCATCCCGACTGCAAGGGCGCTGACCGAAGAGGTGGCGGCGAACTTGCCTGGCACGCCGATGGCGATCCCGACGCCTGGCCACACTGGCGGCCATTGTTCGTTCGTCGTCGACGGCGTGTTGATCAGTGGCGACGCGCTGGTGACCGGACATCCCGTCTCGACTGTGCAAGGACCGCAACTGCTTCCGGGCCTGTTCAATCACGACCAGGCGGGCTGTCTGGTCAGCCTGGCCGCTCTGGGCATGCTCGACACCGACGTGCTGCTGCCCGGACACGGTCCGGTATGGCGTGGGCCCATCCTCGATGCCGTCGGTCAGGCCGGCCGCGGCTAGGTGACGATCGCGTAGCCCAGTAGGAAGAAGGCCGTCAGCGCCAGCCCGCAGAAGATCACGATGGTCGGCATGAGAAACGTCTGATCCAACTCGTCGTCGTCGAGCGCATCGGTGACGATGGGGCCGTACAGCACGGCGCCCACGGCGGATTCGCGAAACGAGCGCACGATTTTGCCGACCCTCGCATCCCGCCGACGACCGACGAGGACGCGCAGTCCGATGCCGCCGCCGAACGTCGCGACGGCGGCCAGAAGCATCAACAATCCCACGGTGAGTTCCGACGGCACTGGCAGCCAGCCTATAGACCCAGCCTGGAGCGGATCGGCAGAGTCCCGCGAAATCTACGTTTTCGTGAACTCCACTCGACCTTCTCCGCAGAAACGTAGATCTGGGGCAAACCCCCTTATGCGAGACCCCAACGCTTGGCGATCAACTCGTGTGAGCGGAGGCGATCGGCATGGCGGTGTGTGACCGAGGTGACGACGAGTTCGTCGGCACCACTCACCCGTTGGAGCGCGTCCAACCGGTGCGCGACCTCGTCTGCATCGCCGACGAACTGAGTTGCGGTCCGGTCCCTGACGACCTCGGCCGCCACGGCGTCGAGCGGGGCGTGACGGTCTGGATCGGGGTATGGGACTGCGCCGTCGCGTTCGCGGATCGCGTACACCCAGTGGCCGTACGTCGACGCGAGATGTCTTGCGGTGGCGGTGTCGTCGGCGACCACGACGTCGGCCGACACCACGACGTACGGTTCGCCTAGCACGGCAGAGGGCGCGAAGGAATTGCGATACGCCTCGACGGCCTCCAGCGCCGTGGCGGGGGTGATGTGATAACTGGCGACGAAGGGCAGGCCAAGCGCGCCCGCCACCTGGGCGCTCTGCCCCTTGCTGCTGCCAAACACCCACGGCCGCAAGCCAGTTCCCGTCCCTGGCACGGCCGTCATGGCGATGCCATCGGCGCGATACGTCCCGCCCAGCAGCGCCATGATGTCGTCGAGCTGATCGCCGAAGTCTGGCGCGACGGCCTCCGGTTGCTGCAAAGCGGCCATCCTCGCCTGCAGTATGGGGTTTCGCAGCATCGCGCTCACGTCGAACGGCGGCGGTACGACGACACCGTCGACCTCTTGCCATTCACGGGCCTGCGGCTCGCCCGTCGGATTGGCGGCCGTCGCCCCACTGCGACGTTGAGCTGATCGACCGACGCCCATGTCGATGCGTCCCGGGTAAAAGGCGTCGAGCATGGCGAAGCTCTCGACGACGGCGACCGCCGTGGTCTGGCCCAGCTGCACCGCGGCAGCTCCGACGTGAATCCGTTGGGTGGCCGCCGCAATCTGCCCGATCAAAACCGCTGGCGACGAACTCGCGACGGCGACGAAGTGATGCTCGGCCACCCAAAAGCGTTGATAGCCCCACTGTTCGGCGTGGGCGGCCAAGTCGACGGTGTTGCGCAGTGCGGTCGCGGCGTCACTGCCCTCGCTGACGGGTGAGAGATCCAGAATCGACAGGGGCACGTTCACGGCTGCAATTCCTTCACGAACGCGACCGGGTAGACCTCGCCCCCGGTGTCCTCGCCTGCCAGTGGTTTGGCCAACCTTCGATAGCCGGTGGCCAGATACAGCGCTTCGGCCTCCGGTTGGCGGTCTCCCGTGGTGAGGTACACCCGCCGGTACCCACGCGAGGTAATCGCCGACTCGAGTTCGGCGAGCAGTGCCCTGGCAAGTCCGCGACGTCGATGCCCGCCGTCGGTCCAGATGCGCTTGAGTTCGGCCGTCTCCGAGTCGAAACGACGGAAGGCTCCGCCCGTGACGGGTCGTCCGGCAAGCAGACCGATCAGCATGCCCCCTCCAGGCGGCTGAAATTCGGTCACCGGGTAGTCGCGAAGCCAGGCGCCGACGCGCTCGACGGTGCCGCCGTACCTAGTGGCGTACTCGATCGCCAATTCGGCCATCAGCGGCTCGGCAAGCGGATCGTCTTGACTGACCGCGACGAAGCGCAGCTCGGTACCCGCTGAGCGGGTCGGAACGGCCATCACCTAACTCTCCAACGCGCGTGGACGCCACGCATTCCGAAAAGTCGCATTCAATCTTCACGAGGAGAAGTCCGCCCTGATCAGGACCGTCTCGCCATTTCCACGTCAAACTTGACAGGTGTAAAGTTCTGCCGCATGGACAACATCCGTGGCAAGACAATCGCTATCACTGGCGCCGCTCGCGGTATCGGGCACGCCACCGCAAAGGCCCTGCTGGCACGCGGCGGTCGGGTCGTCATCGGCGACCGCGACGTGGCCGCACTAGAGGCCGCCGTCGCCGAGCTATCCAAGTTCGGCCAGGCGTCGGGCTATCCACTCGACGTCACCGACAAGGAATCCTTCGCCACCTTCCTCGACAAGGCTCGCAGCGACGGCGCAGGGCACATCGACGTTCTCATCAACAACGCGGGCGTCATGCCAGTCGGTCACTTCCTCGAGCAGTCCGAACAGGCAATCCGTTCGGCGCTCGAAGTCAACCTCTACGGCGTTCTCACCGGTTGCCAGCTGGTACTCCCCGAAATGGTGAAGCGCCGCAGCGGCCACGTCGTCAACATCGCATCGATGGCCGGCATGGTCGCCGTGCCAGGACAGGTCGTCTACGCGGGCACGAAGTTCGCCGTCGTCGGCCTATCCACCGCGATGGCTGACGAGTTTGCCCCGCACGGTGTCGAGGTGTCGGTCATCCTGCCGACGTTCACCAATACCGAGCTGATCTCGGGCACCAAGAACACCGGTGCGCAGAAGCCCGTCGAACCAGAGGACATCGCGGCGGCCATCGTCAAGACGCTCGACAAGCCGAAGACGCACGTATCAGTGCCCGCCCCGCTGCGATTCGTCGGCGCCGTCACCTCGATGCTCGGTCCACGCGGCAGGCGTTGGCTGTCCAAGCAGATGGGCAACGATAACGTCTTCCTCGATTTCGACAAGGCCGCGCGAGAGGCCTACGAAGCGCGCGCTCAGGCCGCGCAGGGTGTCATGGAGAAGTCCGAAGAGAGTTAGCGGCAAGAGGCCTACGTTCCAGCGGCTCCCAGCTGCGCCCGATGTGCCTCGATGGCGTCGAGGCGAGCGAACAGTTCGTCGACGCCGAAGGTGTACTGCCCGCCGTCGCCCTCGACGGAGCCCGCAAGCAGCACGTGCGGTTCGGCGGGGTTGGTGAGCCAAATGCGCGTGACGGGTTCGACCGCCTCGTCATCGATGTCGACGCCCGACGGCGGGTAGTGCCAACTGATGACGTCACCCGTCGAGGTCTCCGCGTCGAACACCCAACCGCGCGGGATGATCACGTTGGCGATCCGCGCGACGCCCTCGACCTCTGCGTGCGCCTTGTCCGACAACCATCGTTCGTTGCGGGAGGCCAGCCGCCTCTTGCGTCGGGCTTTCTTGTCGGCGTTCGACTTGGACACGGATCGATGCTATTCGCAGGAGCGCAGCTTGCGAGGTCCTTCTCAGGGCCTTCTCGATGTCGGCTGCCATCTTCTCGGCGTTCGACGGGCGTGCGCTCGGCGCAACGAGGTCAGCTCAGGGCCTGGCCGAGGTCGGCGATCAGGTCCTCGGTGCCCTCCAGCCCGACCGAGATACGCACCACGCCGTCGCCGAGGCCGATGGCTGCCCGGCCCTCTGGCCCCATCGCACGGTGGGTGGTGGTCGCCGGATGCGTGATCAACGACTTGGCGTCGCCGAGGTTGTTGGAGATGTCGATCACCCGCAACTTGTCGAGGACCTCGAACGCGCGCTCCTTGGTACCGCCCGCGAGTTCGAAGGTGACCACGGTGCCGCCGCCACGCATCTGCCGCTTCGCGAGGTCGTATTGCGGGTGGGACTCGAGGAACGGGTAGCGCACCCAGCTCACCGCGGGGTTGTCCTCTAGGAACTCGGCGACGCGGTGCGCCGAGGTGTTCGAGTAGTCCACCCTGACCGCGAGCGTCTCTAGGCCCTTCAACATGACCCACGCGTTGAAGGCGCTCATCGCTGGACCGGTGTGCCGCATCAGCTTCTGCACGGGCCCGTCGATGTACTCCTTGTCACCGAGGATCGCGCCGCCGAGGACGCGACCCTGACCATCGATGTGCTTGGTTCCCGAGTACACCACGACGTCGGCACCCAGCGGCAGGCCCTGTTGCAGCAGAGGCGTGGCAAAGACGTTGTCCAGCACGACCTTTGCGCCTGCCGCGTGGGCGAGGTCGCATACTGCCGCGATGTCGACCAACGACTGCATGGGGTTCGACGGGGTTTCGAAGAACACCGCCTGAGTGGATACCGACAGCGCCTCCTCCCACTGCGAGAGGTCTTCGCCGTCGACGAACACCGTCTCGACACCCCATCGAGGCAAGATCTCGTTGCACACCACGAAGCACGACCCGAACAGGCTGCGGGCGGCCACCAGCCGATCGCCCGCGCCGAGAATCGCGCCGAGCGAGGTGAACACTGCCGCCATTCCGGTGGACGTCGCGAAACACGCGGGGGCGCCCTCGATCAGCCTCAGCCGCTCCTCGAACATCGAGATCGTCGGATTGCCATAGCGGGAGTACACGTAGCGGTCGATCTCACCGGTGAACGCCTTCTCGGCGTCGGCCGCTGATCCGTAGACGTAGCCCGACGTCAGGTACATCGCCTCTGCGGTCTCTTCGAAACCGGACCGCAGTAGGCCGCCGCGCACGCCGATCGTGGCCTGGCTTACGCCGTCGGGAAGGGGTGTGGGAATGCGAACGGACGGTACGGGCGAGTCGGGACTGCTCACGATTGTCTCCATGGCAGACCGACGGCCTTCCACCCGGTGGATCCGCGATGCCCGGCGCCGTCGAGATTGCCCTCGAACCCGTCGAGCACGTTGTACGACGGCGCGATGCCCGCCGCGGTGGCGGCCTCGGCGGCGCCGATCGACCGGTTGCCGGAGCGACACAGGAACACCACGGGGCGATCGCCAGGCGCTACACCCGCGGCCACCAACTCGTCGACGAAGTCGTCGTTGTGCGTGCCGTCGGTCTTGTTCCATTCGACGTACACGACGTCACGGCCAAGTGTCGACGTATCCGCGACGCCGACGAACTTCCATTCGGCCGACGTCCGGCAATCGACGAGTACCGCGTCGGCGTTGTCGCTGAGCAGCTTCCAGGCCTCCTGCGGCGTGATGTCTCCCGCATAAGTCACGCTCGCGAGTCTCCCACATTGGGCTGAGACCGGGTCAACACACCTTCCATGCCCCACCCTCGCTCACCAGGGCGACGTCTGACGTCGTCTTGGTGTCACGGGACTTGTCGAACGAATACGTCACCTTGGCGGTAGCGGTGTCGCCGTCGATCTTGATCGCCGTCACGTCGTCGACGTAGCGCTGGCCGTTCTTCGCCGCCGAATCACGCTGTGCAGCAACGATATCGGATTCGGTGCCCTGTTTCGCTCCACAGGTGTACTTGCGATAGTCGCCGTAGTCAACGCGCTGCAGCGCGTCGTTCTGGCCTACGACCGCGACGCCGACGTCCTCCGGTCGCGAGCTGTCACCACCGAACGCGTTGAACACGACGATTCCGATCACGACGAGGACAATGATGGCCAAAGCGCCGAGGAACGGCGCGATCGTCGGCCGATCGGGATCCGCGCCTGGGTCCGGTTCTGGCTCGGACGGGGTCACGACCCGGATTTGTGCAGCGCCGTCGAGACCTGATGCGCCCGGTCTCTTGCGCGCACGACGTCGGGCGCGGTGGCAAGCGCGACGAACGTGTCGCCGATGAACCTGACGTCGCTTTCCGCAACCGCCAGCGCCTCGGCCAACGGTTGCGCGCCCCGCACGTTCTTCGCCGATCGACCGTCGCTGATCTCCGCCGCGGCAGGCGAGATCATGATCGTGTCGGTACTCAATCCGAGGATCGCCCGTGCGTGCAGCTCGAACTGGGTCAGCCGTTGCGAACGAAGCGTCACCAGGCCCGTCTCGTGCGGCCGCGGCCGCACGGTGGAGAAGTAGACCTCGTCGCCGCGAACCAGTAGGTCGACCGCGAACACGCCGCGACCGCCGAGCGAGTTGACGATGCGCGCGGCGACCGAACGAGCCGCGTCGAGCGCTGCAGGCGACAGCTGGTGCGGCTGCCACGTCTCCAGCGCGCCGCCGGTTGCCCTGTGGTGGCCGATTGGTTCGCTGAACTGCACCGTCGGCCCTGAACCGCCGACGTTGCGGATCGTCAAGAGCGTGATCTCGTCGTCGACGTCGACGACGGTCTCTGCCATCACCCTGGCGGGCGCGGGCCCTGCCTCTGCGGCGAGGTTCCAGGCCGCCTCGACGTCGTCGGGCCGGGTCATCACCGATTGGCCCGCCACCGTGCCGTCGACGACGGGCACCGCGACGGGAGTGACCAGGAGCGGGAACCCAGCATGTTCTGCCACGGCGGTGAGTTCCTCGATCGAGCCCGCGAACCAGAACGGCACGGTTGGCAGTCCGAGTTCGTCGGCGGCGAGGCGTCGCAACCCCTCGCGGTCCATACTCAGCCGGGCGCTGCGCGGGGTTGGGAACACCTCGACCGAGTTGTGGTCGGCAGCGGCGATCAGCGTGTCCGCGGCGACCTCGGCCGAGTCGGCGACCACGTAGCGCGCCCTCTCGGAGTCGATGCGCGCCTCCAGCGTCGCGGCGTCCGCATCCTCGGGGACGATGATCACCGCAGCGCCGAGGCGTGTGAACGCCAACGCCAGATCACGGCCAGAACCAGCGGACACGAGAAGGAGAACAGTCGGGCGATCGGTTGGTTCAGTCATTGCGATTACACCCTGCCAGAACTTCAGCGCGGTGCGCTGTCGAGGCGAATATCCACATAGCACCAACGCCAGTTCTCGCCGGGTTCCGCAGAACGCATTACGGGGTGTTCGGATTGATGAAAATGAGCCGACGCGTGTCGGTGCGGACTCGAATCACAACACCCGACGTGCCCGCAGGTCAGGCACATTCGAAGGTGGGCCCAGGTACTCTCACCCCGTTCCTCGCATTCCTGGCAACGCCCGGGCGTCAGGGGTGCGGGCTCTTCGACGCCGTCGGCCGCCGACAGGTGCTCGCACGTGTCTGGCGGGGAGTTTGCCGGGGAATTATCGTGGCGCGCTCGCGTTTTCCTCCGCATGCTGACCAGGATAGGGCGGCGACGGTCGGCGCTTGTTTGAGCGGTAGGTGGAGGTGATTGGGGCGTGGACGCCGCACTGCTAGCCGTGCTCGTGGCATCGATTGCGGTGGCAGGCATGGCCCGCCGGTACGACGTCTCGGCGCCGCTGGCGTTGGTCGTCGCGGGCTTGATCGCAGGCGGCGTCATCCCAGGCGCGCACCGCATCGAATTAGAGCCGGAACTGGTGCTGAACGTGATATTGCCGCCGCTGCTCTGGTCGGCAGGCCTGGAAAGCAATTATGTGGCGCTGCGCACGTCCATCCGCCCCATCGGACTGCTCGCCGTGGGGCTGCCGTTGGCGACGACGTTCGCGGTCGGCATCGTTGCCTTTCACACGGTGCCCGAGCTTACGATCGCCGCAGCGCTCACCCTGGGTGCGATCGTGGCGCCGCCCGATGCGGTGTCGGCAGCCGCGATCGGGCGCAGGCTGGGGCTGCCTCGCCAGATCATGACGCTGCTCGGCGGCGAGAGCCTGCTCAACGACGCCACCGCTCTGACGGCGTACAAGGTCGCCCTCGGCGCGGCGATCGGCACGGCAGCCACATGGGGGCAGGGCCTCGGCACGTTCGCACTTGCCGCCGTCGGCGGCGCCGTCGTGGGTGCCGCGATGGGCTCGCTCATCGTCTTCATCAGGACGTGGCTGGACGACCCCCTCGTCGAGAGCGCCGTCGGTTTGGTGGCCCCGTTCTTCATCTATCTGCTCGCCGAGGAGGCGCAGGGCTCGGGAGTGATCGCCGTCGTCGTGGCCGCACTCATCCTCGGCCAGCGGTCGACGCGCGCGGGATACGCCACCCGCCTTCAGGATTCGGCCGTGTGGCGCGCAGCGCAGTTCATCCTGGAGTCGTTCGCCTTCCTGCTGATCGGGCTGCAGTTGCCGACGGTGGTGCACCAACTCACCGGGATTCCCGCGCTGCGGCTGGCGATCGCATCTGTCGCGGTGTTGACGACGGTGATCGTGGTCCGCATCGTCTGGGTCTACGTATTCGCTTACCTGCCAAGGAAACTATCGCCACGGATTCGCCGCCGAGAGCCGAAACCGACGCCCGCTCAGGTCTTCATCGTGGCATGGGCGGGCATGCGAGGCGTCGTCTCGTTGGCCGCCGCATTTGCGGTGCCGATGACGGTCTCGGGTGAACCGTTTCCAGGGCGGCCGCAGTTGGTCTTTCTGACGTTCGTCGTCGTGATCGGAACGCTTCTGCTGCACGGGTTGACGCTGCCGTGGTTCATCAAGGTGCTCGACATTCAGAACGACGAGGCGAGCCAAGACGCTCTCAAGGAGGCGACGGCGCAGACCAAGGCCGCGCATGCCGCAGCAGAGCGCCTCGACGAACTGCTCGCCGCTGCGCCCGCCGGATCCGACGTCTACGAGCGCGCGGCCAAGATCCTGCGGCACTGGAACGACCGGCGCGGCAACTCGGCGTGGGAGCAGTTGGGCCGCGGTGACGACGAAATCGGCGAGGGACCCGCGGCAGCGTTCAAGCGCCTACGGCTGGAGATGCTGAAGGCCGAACGCGAGACGTTCATCGCAGAACGTGACGCGGGCAACATCGACGACGAGATACTCCGATCGGTGTTGCGCGGATTGGACCTCGAAGAGGCGACGCTCAATCGCGATTAGCCGGTACCAACGCAGGCTCGGGCAACTCGGTGCGGAACGCGTGCATGGACTTCGCAAGCGCGGCAAAGGTGCGATGTGCGGCTTCGAGGTCCGAATCGGGAAGGTCGGCCAAAGCCCTGTGGTTGTGCGCCGCCAACTTCGTGAAGTACTTGCGCGCGATATTCATGCCATGGTCGGCGTAGCGAAGGATTACCTTACGTCGATCCTTCGGGTCGGCGTCGCGTCGCAGGTGTCCAGTCTCGGTCATTCGCTCGACCAGGTAGGTAATCGCCGCACCCGACAATCCCATCTGTCTGCGGAGATCACCCGCCGTGAGTTGCGTACCAGACGATTCGGCCATCATTACGATGAGAAGTGCACGAAAATCGTTGGCAGTCATGCCATTTTCCGAGGCGAACAATCGAGAAATCATGTCGGACTCGGATGTCAGGGTTCTGAGATCCGCACCTATTTGGCGCTCCAGCTTCATCCGTTCGCCAGAGCACCCGTTCATACCAGTTGGCACCGGCATTCACCCCCTTCGGGGCCGATACGACAACCTGCAAAATCACTGCGATTGTCTGGGCAGCAACTTGACTGTACTACCGGAGACCCGTAAGCAACTGAAATATTCCAACCTCTTACTGAACTATTCCTTTCTCCTCATGAAAGGTTCTGAACTCAGTCAGACTAAGCGTTAGCGTGTTTAACGTGGAGGCGGGTTCGCATCGTGTCACTGTAGCTACCGCGTAGGCCGGCTAAGTGTTCGAGTGGCCGGCAAAGGCGTGGCCATCGTATTTGGCCAAGCTTGTCGATGGCGAAAGCACCTGGAAAGCCTAGGCGGAGCACTACGGCAAATCGACGGGTGGTCTTGGCGACCCTCCGCGGCACGGCGCGAGCGAAAGGCTCACGGCACCTTTCGCTTTCGTAGATTGCGCGCGATGCGTCGTCGACATTCTCGGCGCGTGTCGGCGTCGGGCGGGCGCACTCCGTCCGCACCTCCTAGTCCGGAATGATCGGCGGCACGTTCGCAGCCACCTACCCGACCGCATCGGGCGTGCGGTCTTGGCGACCTGCAGAGCGTCAGCCCTCTGGCGCGTGGCAGGAATTCGAATGCGGTTTTATTGCTAAAAACGGCAAAAATACCAAGAGGCATTCGCCCAACGCTGACACGTTCAGTTATTAAAGCTTCCTTGGGGTCGACGCCACTTCGCAAGCGCCCAGACGTCGTCGCGTTCGTCGGCAATTCGATCTAGGCGGTCGGTTTGGATTCGAGCACATGGGCGGTGCGCAGCGTGGCACCGCGACGCGAGTCTGACCGGTGACCATCGCGCGTACCGTCGATTGCATGACTCAGGCGCTCCCCCTGCCGCCGGTACACATGCGGCGCGATGCCTTCGACCCAACACCCGAGCTCGCCGAGATCAGGCGCAACGAGGGCGTCCGCAGCGTCGTGAACGCCTTCGGGATGCAGGTGTACCTCGTCACCAGGCATGACGACGTCAAGGCGATGCTGTCCGATCACGAACGGTTCTCCAACACGCGTCCGCCAGGATTCGTCATGCCGGGCGCGCCCGAGGCCTCCGACGAGGAGGTGTCCAGCGCGCGGGCGGGGAATCTTCTCGGCCTTGATCCACCCGAACACCAACGGCTGCGCCGCATGCTGACACCCGAGTTCACCATCCGCCGGATCAAACGGTTGGAGCCCCGCATCACCGAGATAGTCGACCAACACCTGGATGCGATGGAAAAGTCGGGTGCGCCTGTCGATCTAGTCGAAAGCTTCGCGCTGCCGATTCCGTCGCTGGTGATCTGCGAACTGCTCGGCGTGCCCTACGGCGACCGCGAAGACTTCCAACGGCGGTCGGCGCACCAACTCGACCTGTCGGCTCCGATCGCCGAGCGAGTCGACCTTCAGCGGCAAGGCCGCGATTACATGCGGTCACTGGTGCGCCGGGCGCGCAGCGATCCCGGCGAGGACATCCTCGGCATGCTGATCCGCGAGCACGGCGCGGATCTGACCGACGACGAGCTGGTGGGCATCGCCGGACTGCTACTTCTCGCTGGCCACGAGACGACGTCGAACATGTTGGGGCTGGGAACGCTCGCGCTGCTGCGTCATCCCGATCAGGTCGCCGTCGTGCGCGACGACCCAGATGCCATCGGGCCCGCCATCGAGGAACTGTTGCGCTGGCTGTCGATCGTGCAGACGTCGATTCCCAGGATCACCACCACCGACGTCGAGGTCGCGGGGGTGTCGATCCCCGCTGGTCAGCTGGTCTTCGCATCGCTACCGGCTGGCAATCGCGATCCCGGTTTCATCGATTCGCCCGAAACCCTGGACATCCGACGCGGCGCGGCCGGCCACTTGGCGTTCGGCCACGGCGTTCATCACTGCCTCGGCGCCTCGCTTGCTCGGATGGAGATGCGGATCGCGTGGCCTGCGCTGCTGCGCCGGTTCCCGAATCTGGCCCTCGCGGAAGACTTCGACGAGGTACGGTTCCGGTCGTTTCACTTCATCTACGGACTCAAGTCGTTGGCAGTTAGGTGGTGACGTTTCGATAAGACTCGAAGCAGATCATGACGCGTGCATCGCATCCGGAAACTGCGTGATGGTCTCGGAAGCGCTGTTCGATCAGGATGACGACGGCATCGTCGTGCTGCTTGCCGACGACGTGCCCGCAGGCGAAGAGGAGCACGCGCGCGAGGCCGTCAAGCTGTGCCCCGCTTCGGTGTTACGTCTGGCCGACTGAGTCGGGCTCGTCGTGGTGCAGGTCGATGACGCCTGCACGCACCAGAGCCAGCAGGCTCACGACGAGCACCCAGAACGGGAACGCCAGCGTGAGCCACATGCTGACGTCGCTCGCGATCAAGAGACCAAGTGCGACAAGGTAAGTCATCGCGATCAGCCATCTCGACATCAGCTGTGTCTTGAGCCATATGGTTGCCAACGAGATCATGAACACCGCGGCCATTCGCAGCGCGTACGTAGTGCTCAACGTAGTCAGTAGCCCCTGACCGAAGGCCGCCAACTCCTGGTCCGCGGCGTGGTCCACCGCCGCCTTCCTTGCGGCGACCAGTCCAACGCCGACCGCCGACGTCGAGAAGATCATCGCGAGGAACAGCAACCCGCTACCGAGGAACACCGACGAGAAGAACCGGTCCTCGAACTTGCCGAAACCATCACGGACCACGCCGATGAACCAGAGGAACGCTATGCCTGCGAACGGCATCAGGATCGACGCCAGCCTCAGCTTGCCGCTGGCGCCGGAGACCCACTGCGAGCCGGGTTCGCCACCTTCTGGCAGCGATCCGCGGATGAGGATGAGCGCCGCCCCGAACAGCACGGCGAACAGCACACCTGCGAATCCCGCCGCACGGGGAGTCGACAGCTTGCGCAGGTGCCTGTCGGTCGCACGTTCGGTCATGGGCTGATCTTGTCACGCATCACGAGCGATTTGGGTCCGCGAATCGCGAATCACGGCTGGCCGGGCAGCAGTTTCACCATCAACCCGTGGCTCTCGGCGCAAAGTGTTCCATCGGGAGTTCGAAGTTCCGCGTTGACGAACGCCTTGCGGCCCTCGGTTTTGGTGACCCATCCCGTCGCGGTCAGCGGCGTGTCGATCGGCGTCACGTTGCGGTAGTCCACGTGGAGGAACGCGGTGCGGCTGATGGGTCGACCCGCGGCGTGAATCACCATGCCGAACACCGAGTCGAACAGCAGGGGAAGCACGCCACCGTGCACGGCGTAGTTGCCGCCGACGTGAAACCGGCTGAACTCGACCGTCAACCGCACGCCGTCTGCGTCGAACTTCTGCATCGACCACGGCGGCATCAACAGGCTGCCCGCGCCAGGCAGCGAAGGCATGCGATTGGCGGGGCCGACACCTTCTGCAGCCACGTACGGCTCCAGCAACTCAACGAGTTTCGCGACTCCCGCGGCGGCCTCGACCCAGATGTCGCTGTCCGGGTTCGCCGACACCGCGAGATCCTGTAGCCGTCGCATCGATGCCACGAACGGCGCGAAACCTGGACCCGGCTGGGCCTCCTCGAAGACGGGGAAGCCACCGTGCTTGTCGTAGTCGGGGTCGACGTCCCTCGGGTCGGTCACCTCGGCGCCAGGATGTCCCGGCGCACGATGGTCTGCTCGCGACCGGGCCCGACTCCGATACACGAAACATGTGCTCCGGCAAGCTCTTCGAGCCTCAGGACGTAGTCGCGGGCCTTGGCCGGGAGGTCGTCGAACTCCCTGGCATCCGAGATGTCCTCCCACCAACCAGGTAGTTCCTCGTAGATCGGCACGGCCTTGGCGATGTCGCTCTGCGTCATCGGCATCTCGTTGGTCCGCTTTCCGTCCACCGTGTAGCCGACGCACACCGGGACCGTCTCCAGGCTGGAGAGCACGTCGAGCTTGGTGAGGAAGTAGTCCGTGATGCCGTTGACTCTGGTGGCGTAGCGGGCGATGACGGCGTCGAACCAGCCACAGCGCCGAGGCCGACCGGTGGTGACGCCGACCTCGCCGCCCGTCTTCGAGAGATAGGCGCCGAACTCGTCGAAGAGCTCGGTGGGGAAGGGCCCCGAGCCGACGCGCGTCGTATAGGCCTTGAGGATGCCGAGCACGGTGGTGATGCGCGTCGGGCCGATGCCCGATCCGACGGCCGCACCACCTGCGGTCGGATTCGAGGACGTGACAAAGGGATACGTGCCGTGGTCGACGTCGAGCAGCGTGCCCTGCGAACCCTCTAGCAATACGGTGTCGCCCGCTTCGAGCGCCTCGTTGAGCAACAGCCGCGCGTCGGCGATGCGATGCTTGAAGCCCTCGGCTTGTTCCAGCAGCGCGTCCAGCACCTCGGTAGGTTCGAGCGCCTTGCGGTTGTAGATCTTGACCAATACCTGGTTCTTGAATTCCAGTGCGGCCTCGATCTTTTGGGCAAGCTGGTCGTGGTCGAGCACGTCGGCGACCCTGATCCCGATTCGGGCGATCTTGTCCTGGTAGCAGGGTCCGATGCCTCGACCTGTGGTGCCGATCTTGCGGCTACCCATGTAGCGCTCGGTGACCTTGTCGATGGCCACGTGATACGGCATCAGGAGGTGGGCGTCGGCGGAGATCAGCAGCCGCGAGGTGTCCACCCCTCGTTGTTCGAGGCCCTCGAGCTCCGTCAGCAGCACCCCAGGGTCGACGACGACGCCGTTGCCGATGACGTTGGTAACGCCAGGGGTGAGGATCCCGGATGGAATGAGGTGGAGGGCGAAGTTCTCGCCGGTCGGCAGGACGACGGTATGTCCGGCGTTGTTGCCGCCTTGGTACCGAACGACCCATTGCACGCGACCACCGAGAAGATCGGTGGCCTTTCCCTTGCCCTCGTCGCCCCATTGGGCGCCGATGAGGACGATTGCCGGCATGGCGTCTCTCCTGCTATTTGTGGTCCAGCCGGGGAGCTACCCTATCCGACCAGACATCAATCCGTTTGCGAGGAGCCACGTTGACCTCCGCAGAAGTCGCCGTCCTTCGCTTCGCCGGCAGGCGGGTTCCTCGTGCGTTGTCCGATCTGCCGGTGCACGACGTCGTGAGCGGCGGCGATCCCAAGGCGATCGACGAGGCGATCGACGAGGCGACGACAGCCCGCCGGGTAATCGTTCTCGGCGCCCACGCTGACCTGTCCGCGCTGCTCACCCGCCTACTGCGCATCGACAGGCTCGGCGTCGAGGTCGGGTTCGTCCCGGGCTCGTGGGGCGCACGCAAGGCCCTGGCCGGCGCCGCACGGCGCGTCCCACTCATTCGCGACGAGACGGGCACCGTCATCACCAGGGCCGCGCTGTGGCTGCCTGCCGACGAGTCCGCGCAGGCCATCACCGGCGAGGCGGTCGTCGACGACACGGTGTTGTTCGACGGCGAGGTGGCCGGCGTGCGCGTGGAACCGACGGCGACCATGCCCGGTCTGCGGGCCAGCCTGACGACGGGCAGGCGGCCGCGTCGCTGGGTGACCGGTCGCGCCGCCCAGCTCGGCACGACCGGCGCACTGGTGGTCCGCGACGGAAGACCCTCGGCGCGTCCGGTCAAGCGATCGACGTTCTATCGGCACACCACGGGTTGGCTTCGGGTCGGCTGACCTCGAATCCAGGTAGTTTCGTGAGGTGAACATCCGTCCGCTGCGCCAATCGGTGCGACCGAGCCCGATCTTTCTGGCAATCGTGGGGATCACGGTCGTCGGCGGCGCCATGGCCTGGTTCGTCCCGCTCGTACCCGGAGAACGCTGGCCAGTGCTGGCCTACGTCGCGGTCTTCACGTTCGTGGTATTCGGCTGGCTCGTCTCGCTATGCCTGCACGAGTTCGGCCACGCCTACACCGCGTGGAAGTACGGCGACCAGGACGTCGAGATCCGCGGCTACCTGACGTTGAACCCGCTGAAGTACAGCAATCCCCTTCTGTCGCTTGGCCTTCCGGTGTTGTTCATTGCCCTCGGAGGGATCGGGCTGCCAGGCGGCGCGGTGTACGTGCGCACGTCGTGGATGACCAAGCGGCAGCGGACCACGGTGAGCCTGGCGGGTCCGTTCGCCAACGTCGTGCTCGCGGTGGCACTGCTTGTCCCGACCGCACTGTTCTACGACGACGAGCATTCGGTGTTCTGGGGCGCGATGGCATTTCTGGGCTTCCTCCAGGTCACCGCGGTTTTGCTGAACCTGTTGCCGATTCCTGGCCTCGACGGCTATAGCGCGTTGGAGCCGCATCTGAGCCCGGACACGCAGCGCTCGCTACAACCCGTAAAGCAGTGGGGCTTCCTGATCTTGCTGCTCCTGTTGTTCGCGCCGCTTCTCAATCAGTGGTTCTTCTCCGTGGTGTTCTGGTTCGTCGAGTTGTTCGGCGTGCCGAGCCCGCTGGTGTCGATCGGTAGCCACCTGACCAGGTTCTGGTCCGCCTGGTTCTAGACGACGTACGGCGGCGTCGGGAACCCACCACGAAATACCTTGGTGCACAAAGCATTCCGAACTTCAGCGCGGCGGTGAAGACCGGCCCGGGCACACGACTCCCGCGCGGCCCGATCGTTTCGACGTCATTTGGTCATTCACCTTGACCGACGCCGGCTACGGATGGACTCATCTCCCCTCGGCGCCGGGCCGAGGTGACGCCGCCTAGGTAGCGAACTGGGAGCCTTGCAATACATGCGCCAATGCGCATATATTGCTGGCATGGGAGCCGGCCACGATCACAGCCCTTCCGGTGACGTCCGCGTGAGCCGCATGGTCATCGCCGCAGGGGTGTTGACCGTGTTCTTCGCGATCGAGCTTGGCACCGCGCTGTGGATCAACTCGATCGCCCTGCTCGCCGACGCGGGCCACATGCTGACCGACCTCGTCGCCATGTTCATGGGGCTGACGGCCGTCCTCCTAGCCCGTCACGGTCCCGCCTCGGCAGCCAGAACGTATGGGTGGCACCGCGCCGAGGTGTTCACCGCCGTCGCCAATGCGGCGCTGCTCGTCGGGGTCGCAGGCTTCATCCTCTACGAGGCGTTCGAGCGACTCGGCGACGCACCCGACGTGCCCGGCGTCCCGATGATCGTCGTCGCGGTCGCGGGACTGCTGGCCAATTTCATCGTCGTCCTGCTGCTTCGCTCCCAGGCAGAGGGCAGCCTCGCGGTCAAGGGCGCCTACATGGAGGTCGTCGCCGACACGGTCGGCAGCATCGGAGTGCTGATCGCGGGCGTCGTCACGGTGACGACGCACTGGCCGTACGCCGACGTCGTCGTCGCGGTTCTCGTCGCACTCTGGGTGCTACCCCGCGCGTTCGCGCTAGCCAGGGCCGCTCTGCGAATCCTGTCCGAGTCGTCACCCAGCCACATCGACGTCGACGAGCTCCGGTCGGCACTCGCAGACGTCGACGGCGTCACCGGTGTGCACGACCTCCACGTGTGGACGCTTGTCCCAGGCAAGGACATGGCTACGGCACACGTGACGTGCAACGGCGATTCGGCCAAGGTGCTTGACGATGCTCGCGCGGTGCTCGCCTCGCGCGGCCTCGCGCATGCCACCGTGCAGGTCGAGTCGGCGGCCAACGCCGGCGACTGCGACGAACACTCGCGCTGCGACGACTAGGTCAAACCGAGTTCGCCGCGCGCCGACGGATCGCAATCGTCGAGAAGATCGAGGCAACGCTGGTACTCGGGCGTCTCACCGATCGCATCGGCGGCGTGCGCGAGGGAGGCGACGCATCGCAAGAATCCGCGATTGGGCTCGTGCGAATAGGGCACGGGGCCGAAGCCCTTCCAGCCGTTTCGACGCAGCTGGTCGAGGCCGCGGTGATAACCCGTCCTCGCGTATGCGTACGCCGTCACCGCCTTGTCGTCGGCCAGCGCCTCCTCGGCGAGCACCGCCCACACGACCGACGCAGACGGATGCGCCGCCGCGACGATCATTGGGTTCTCCCCTGCGGCAAGCGCCTCCTCTGCCTCGACGTCACCCGGCAACCGCACCGGATCTGGCCCCAACAGATCACCCATCCGTGTCATGGGTCCCATTGTGCCGTGCTGGCCTCGTGTGGTGGCCCGAGGCACGACTCAACGCGGGTCGATAAGCTCGTCGGCAGCATCCCAGAGTCCGGCAGTAATCACCGGGTCGACTTCAATCACCTAGGAGATACAGACACCGATGTCGAACCCATCAGGGCCCGACGACACAGTCGCCGCACCAATACCCGAGAGCAGCGCCGCCAAAGAGGGCACGACACCCGAACGCCTATTTACGGCGGAGTCCGCCTTCGATGCCGGCGAGACCGAGATCATCGGCGCCGTACAGGAGCCCGCCACCGAGATCATGTCGGCTTCGGAGGCACCCGCTGGCACCGCCAACGCCTCTGCCGTCACCGAATCGTTTGCACAGGCATCGGGCGCACTGCCCCAACAGATTCCGGGCCGCACGCCGTCGGGAAAGTCGAAGCGCCGGCGTACCAGCTGGGGCTGGGTGATCGCACTCATCCTGGTCATCGCGGCGCTGGCGGCCGTCGCCGTCCTCGCCACCGTGTTGCTGACGAAGAACGACGCCCCTGCCGCGTCGCAAGAGGATCTGGTTCGCACGACGATCGAGAACTTCGACACGTCGATCTTGAAGGGCGACCTGGCCACGCTGCGCAGCATCACCTGCGGCGAGACCGCGGACAACTACATCAAGTACGACGCCACGCAGTGGAAGGACATTCACGCCAAGATCGCGGCAGCCAGGCAGTACCCGGTGATCGCCAGCATCGATCAGGTGGTGGTACACGACACCCACGCCGAGGCCAACGTCACGACGTACATGGCATTCGACCCGTCGACGAGGTCGACGCGCAGCCTCGACCTGGAGTTCCGCGACGACAAGTGGAAGATCTGCCAGGCGCCTAGCTAACCGCGATTTCGGCGCGCTAACACCCCATTTCTGGGGCTGTTCTGTTTCGGGACATCGCTGACAGGTTGATGTCTCGGGACATCGCTGACACGTGAGCGGGGCCTCGGCCATGCTGGTTGATGGTCCAGAAGGTGACAGCGATGGATATTCGTATGGCTGCGGC